>Ga0194120_10009116_pt1 | contig 12712 bp, 11 predicted proteins | sample TA2MahCa65mmetaG_FD_148642 | JGI IMG/M metagenome (GOLD analysis project Ga0194120, IMG submission 148642) | Freshwater microbial communities from Lake Tanganyika, Tanzania - TA2015019 Mahale Deep Cast 65m | ecosystem: Environmental > Aquatic > Freshwater > Lake | place: Tanzania: Lake... | reverse complement strand
ACGGCGCGTAACGATTCACGGGCGCGTCACCCGCATCGACGTCAAACACGACGATCTCCCCGTCCATCAATCGAACGGTCCTCGCCAGCCGTCTGAGTCCCTCCTTCAACGACGCCTTGGCCTTGCGCACTCGTCTCTGCACCATCGGTGACCCGGCCACACGGGACATCGAGTGCCGCTTCAGTTGTCGAACCAGACGAATGCAAAACGCCGGGTCCGCGCCGGTGAGGCTGAGGCTGATCTGGAGTGCGGCCGTCGGAGCAAGCAGGGCCTCCTTGACGCTGCGGTAGCTCGCCGAATCGATCTTGCCCGCCCAATCGACCAAGGTGTCGTAGCGGTCGTTGTGGTAGCCGAAGTGTTTCTTGAGGTGGCGCCGAAGCAACGTCGCACAGGACGGAGCCGAGGGATCGTAGACCCAGCGAGGTGACCTGGCCGTGTCCACCTGCGTCCGAAGCGCATCGATCAAGAATGTCGTCGCGTGATGGTCGGCCCAGAATCCCGCGGCAGGGTGAAACAGAAAATCGACAACGGCGGCATGCGCGGGCAACGGTGTCGCCAGCCAACGATCGCGGATATCGTAGGCGACGGGATGCAGGCGCACGGCCCGTGCTTCATCCCGCTGCTCGAAGAAGTCCCAGCACAAGACGGCGGCCGTCACCCCATCGAAACAGGGCGAATGGAAATAGAGATCCAGCGTCTTGTCCCGCATCGCGCCTCATCGTAGCACCGACACTTCCGTGGACGACACAGTCGGACGGGCTAGCAGCCAGAGAGAAGCCAAGAGCCAGGGGCCGGGAGACGAAAGACTAGAGACGAGCGACCAGAGACGCTACGATCGTGCCACCATGCGTTCCGACGTCCAGACACCGGCGCGGGCGGGCGTCGTCGGCCGTCTGGCGGCGTTCGTGCTCGAGCGCTTCCCCTTCGCGCTCGCTCCCGTGCGCGAGGCGCTCGAGGCGTGCGGGGCCGACCGTGTACCCGAACGCGATGCCGCGCGTCTCGAATCGCTGCGGGTCCTCTTCCGCCAGGAGCTGAACCGCGCCTTCGACCCGTTCGACCTCGGCGACCTGGCGGATCCGACGCCCGGATCGACGGCCCGGCGCCGCCTCGAGGAGGCGCGCCGTGAGCTCGTCGAGGCGTGCGACGGGTTTCTGGCGCGCGAGGCCATTGCCGCGTCGCTCACCCCGGAGGAGCGCGTCGAGCTGCTGCGCGGCATGATCCTCACCCGCGCCGTGGACAATCGCCTCAAACAGTTCTTCCTCGGCAGCGACGTGCGGTACCGCGACGTCCCGTTCCAGGGCAAAGGGTTCCGATCGCTCGGCCAGGAGGCGATCTATGCGGCCGCGCTGCGCCTCCGCCGCGGCGCCGCCTGGCGCGACGCCGACCGCGGCTGGCAGGGGGATGTCGTCGGCCCCATCATCCGGGACCTGGGCGCCGCGTTCGCCATGCGCCCCGAGCCGGCCACGGTCCGGATGGTGCTCAACGCGCAGGTCGGCAGGCAGGGGCCGCCGATGGACGGCAAGGACTTCCACATCGGCGATCTCGACTGGGGGATTCTGCCGGCAGCGGCCCCGCTCGCGATCAGCACGCTGACGATTGCGGGGATGGCGATGGCGTTCGCGCGCCAGCGGTCGGGCCGGGTCGCGATCTCGTTCATCGGCGAAGGCGGCTCCTCGCTCGGCGAGTGGCACGAAGCGATCAACCTGTGCGCGGCGCGGCGCCTGCCCGCCGTCTTCTGCGTCGAGAACAACCAGACCGCGCTCTCGACGCCCGTCGCCGAACAGTCGGCGGTTCGTGTCTTCGCCGACAAGGCGATCGGCTACGGGATCCCGGGCTTCACCGTCGACGGCACCGATCCCGAGGCGATTGCCGCGGCGTTCGCGTGGGCGGCGGACCGCGCGCGCGCCGGCGGCGGCCCGACGCTCGTCGAGCTGGTGTCGATGCGCATGTGCGGCCACGCGCATCACGACGACATGCTGTACCTCGGCAAGGAACCGCCGATCGCCTGGACCTACGCGGAGCTGGCCTCGAACGCGTACGCGGATCCGCAGCTGTACGGCTTCTGGACGCAGAAGGACCCGATTGCGACCTACGCGCAGCGACTGCAGGATGAAGGAGTCATCGGGGCGTCCGACGCCGATCGGTTCAAGGCCGAGGCCGAGGCGATGGTCGAGGCCGAGGCGCGCGCGATCGCCGACGCCCCCTGGCCGGCGCCGGAGGCCGCCGCCGCGGGCGTGTGTGCGGGCGAACCGCCGCGCGTCCGCGTGGAGCCGCTCGAGCCCTCTGCCCGGCTCGCGATCGACCTCGCGCCGCCGCTGCCGCCCGTGGACGCCGGACCGCCGTTCGACCCCGCCGGCCGCACGTTCCTGGACGCGGTCATGGTCGGCATCCGCGACGCGCTCGAGTCGGACCCGCGCGTCTTCATCTACGGCGAGGACGTCGGCGGCCGGTACGGCAACGCCTTCCTGATGCTGCGGCCGCTGCTGAAGGACTTCGGCGACCGCCTGGTGAACGCGCCGCTCGCCGAGAGCGGCATCCTGGGCGTCTGCGTCGGGGCCGCGCTCGCCGGCCTGCGCCCGATCGGCGAGATGCAGTTCAACGACTTCGTCGCGACCGGCTTCAACCAGCTCGTCAACAACGCCGCCAAGGTTCGCTACCGCTGGGGCGGGTCGGTGCCGATGGTCGTCCGCATGCCGTGGGGCGGCCTGCGGCACGCAGGCCCGTACCACAGCCAGAACACGGAACCGTGGTTCTACCGGACGCCCGGCTTGAAGATCGTCGCGCCGTCGACGCCCTTCGACGCGCGGGCGCTGCTCGCGGCGGCGATCGCCGATCCGGATCCGGTGCTCTACTACGAGCACATCGCGCTCTATCGCGACCCGCGGATCAAGCAGGTGTTGCCGGTCGAACCGCCCCCGCCGGTGCCGCTCGGCCGCGCCGCGCTGCGCCGGGCGGGCGGCGACCTGGCCATCGTCTCCTACGGGGCGTACGTCCACGTCGCGCTCCGCGTGGCCGGGCGGCTCGCCGACGAGGGCATCGAGGCGAGCGTGCTCGATCTGCGCACGCTCGCGCCGCTCGACCGCGAGGCGCTCCTCGCCGTTTCCCGCCACTGCGGCAAGGTGCTCGTCGTCCACGAGGACTCGCGCACGGGGGGCATCGGCGAGAGCCTCGCGGCGATCATTCAGGAGGAGGCCTTCGAGTCGCTCGACGCGCCCGTGCGCGTGCTCGGCGCGCTCGATACACCCGTGCCGTACGCGCCGCCGCTCGAGGAGTACTTCCTGCCGTCGGAGGACGACGTGGAGCGCGCGGCGAAGTTGCTTGCCGCATACTAGTGGACGGGCATGTGGATTCTTCGCACCGTCGATGAAGGAACCGCCGAAAAGATATTCCGCATCCTGCCCGGCGGGGTCCGGACACTGGGGCGCGCCACCGGCGCCGATTTCATCCTCGACGCGCCGCTGGTCTCGCGCGTCCACTGCCGGCTGACGGCGCTCCCGACTGGGGAGCTGGAGGTCAAGGACCTCGAGAGCACCAACGGCACCTTCATCAACGGCAGGCGGATCGAGCAGGCGCAGCTGGCCTCCGGCGATCGGCTGGGCGTCGGACGGGTCGAGCTGGTCGCGCTCCGAGACGCCGACTGAGGGTTGCTCCCACCTGAACCCTGCGGGCCGCTCGCATCCGGCAATGTCGCCTATCTGGCGATCTTCGCGCGACAGTTTGCGATCGCGGAAGACTATGCGCGTCAGACGCTCGACCTCGATCCATCGTGCGTCATGGGACGATTCGTGCTGGGGATCGCCGTTGCCGGCCGCGGAGACCACGAGAAAGCGATCACCGAGCTCGAACAGGCCGCTCGCTCGTGGGCCGGCGTCCCGATACTCGGCTGGTTGGGTTGCCTGTGTGGGCGTGCCGGACGCCACGATCGGGCCCACGAGCTGGTCAGGACACTCCAGGACATCCCCACGGAACGAACCGCGCGGTCCGCGGAGATCGCGCGCATCCTCGTTGGTCTTGGCGAGTACGATTCCGCGCTCGTGAATCTGACCGAGGCCTGCGGCGCCCGCGAAAGCGCGCTTGCGTATATCGGTAGAGACTTCTGCTGGGATCCGATGGTGGATGACGATCGATTCAAAGCCATCCTTCGGCGCATAGGCGTCGAGCGTTCCTCTTTCTGACGCGCGGGCAAGCGCCGATCGAAGAACCTTCGTGACCTTCGTGACCTTTGTCGCTACTCCTTCTTTCTGCCTTTGAGAGCGAAGTACTCCAGTACGAATGGATTCGTCGTCCGCTCCCGGCCGATGGTGGTGTCGGGCCCGTGGCCGGGGTGCACGATGGCCGCGTCCCCGAGCGGAAACAGCACCTCGGTGATCGACCGCATCAGCACGTCGTAGTCGCCGCCGGGCAGATCGGTCCGGCCGATCGACCCGGCGAACAGCGTGTCGCCGGCGAACAGATGCGTTTCCCCTGCCCTCTGCTCCCCCGCGCCCTGTATTTCGAGGCAGACGCCGCCCGGGCAGTGGCCGGGCGTATGGTGAACGCGCACCACGTGGTCGCCGAAGCGCAGCGGGCGCCCGTCGTAGAAGGCATCGACCGGCGGCGGCGGCGCGACCTCGAACCCGAACATCTGCGCCTGCTGCACCGCGCGCTCGTAGAGCGGCTGGTCGTCGCGGTGCAGGTACACTGGCGCCGAAAAGGCCTCCTTCGCCGCGCCGACGCCGCTGATGTGATCGACGTGCGCGTGGGTCAGCAGGATGAACTGCACGCGGAGGTCGTGCGCGCGAACGGCCGCCACGACGTCAGCAATCTCGTCGCCGGGGTCGATGACGACGCCTTCCCGCGTCTGCTCGCACCCGACCACGAAGCCGTTCTTGAAAAAAGGAGGCGCCGCCCGAACCTCGAGAATCACTCGGCTAGAATCGTATCAGGATGATTCTCTGCGCCGTCGACGACCTGCTCTTCTCCATCAAGATCAAGACGGCCGCCGCCGGCGTCGGCGCGCCGGTCTACTTCGAGCGCGACCCCGACATGGTGCTGCCGCGCATCCGGGAGAAACAGCCGGCGCTGGTCATCCTCGACCTCAACAGCGCCCGGATGCGCCCGCTCGAGCTGGTGGAGGCGATGAAAGCCGACCCGGAGCTGGGGCGCGTGCGGACGCTGGGCTACGTGTCACACGTCCAGACCGACCTGATTGCCGCCGCGCGCGCCGCCGGCGTCGACGAGGTGCTGGCGCGCTCCGCCTTTTCCGATCGGCTCGGCGAGATCCTCACGTCAGGATCAGCCAGACCAGCGTCCCCAGGACCAGCAGAATAACCAGCGCCAGCACGACCGTACGGCCGGCGTGCGCCTGCGCCGGCTCCGCGTGCTCGGTCTCGTCGGCGTCGCGCACGCCGAGAATCGCCGCCACGGTTCGGAGCTCGGCCGCGAGCGTCGCGGCGCTCTGGTGGCGCGCGTCGGGGTTCGGCGCCACGGCCTTCAGCACCACGTCGTCCAGCTCCGGGGGGACGAGCCGGTTCGATACGCTCGGGGCGGCCGCGCCGCGGTGCGACGGACGGCGGGTCGTGAGCATCTCGAAGATCACCGCGCCGACCGAATAGATGTCGGAGCGCTCGTCGCTCTCCTGCCCGCGCGCCTCCTCCGGCGAATCGTAGTCGCGAAGGCGCACGGCGCCGCCCTCCTCGTCGAAGCCGCCGTGGGCGGCCAGCTCGAAGGCCGGAATCTTGACGTGCCCCCGCGCGGTCACCGCGATCGAGTCGGGGCTGAGCCCGCCGTGAATGAAGCCGGCCGCATGCGCGTCGGCAATCGCGTCGGCCATCTGGATGGCGAGCTCGAGCGTGCGCCGCACGTTCATCGTGCGGCCCGCCATTTCCGCACGGAGCGACTGCCCGCGGAGAAACTCGTACACGAGATAGACGCACCCCCCGTGCTCGCCGGCATCGAAGAGCGCGGTGATGTTGGGGTGCGAGAGCGCGGCCAGCGAGCGGACGCGCTCGAGCAGCGCCGACTGCGCGTCGGCGCCCTGCGTGAAATCGCGCGGCAGCAGCCGCACGCTGACCGTCCGCCCCAGACGCGTGTCGCGCGCGCGATACAGCTCGCCGGGACCGGCCGGCTCCAGCCGCTCGAGGAGGTTGTAGTGCGCGACGACGCCGAGCGGCTGCGTCATCCCTTCTTCGCCGGCTGCGACGGCCTGATCTCGACGGCGCTCGGGAGGCTGCGCGAGGGGTGCGCGATCAGATCCACCACCACCTGCGCGACATCGTCCGGCGCCAGCCGCCAGTCGTCGCCGCCGGGGCGCCGCGCGGCGAACGCGGTGCGGACCGACCCCGGCATCACATACGCCACGCGGATCCCGTCGTAGCGCACCTCCTGCATCAGCGCCTCGCTGAACGCGTTGAGCGCCGCCTTGGAGGCGCAGTACGCGGCCGCCTCCGGGAACGGGTGCCGGCTGGCGAGGCTGCTGACGTTGATGATCCAGCCACCCCCGCGGGCGCGCAGATGCGGCAGCGCCGCGCGACACCCGTAGAACACACCGCTCAGGTTCGTGTCGAGGACCGTGTGCCACTCCTCCACCGACATGTCGGCGACCGTCCGAGACAGGCCGACGCCGGCGTTGTTGACGAGGATGTCGAGGCCGCCGAAGCGGGACGCCGCGCTGCCGATCGCCTGCTCCATCTCCGCCGACCGCCTGACGTCGGCGCGGAGGGGCAGCACCGGCGCCGCGGCGCCCGCCTGTGCCAGTTCATCGGCGGCCGCGCGAAGCGTCGCGTCGGAGGTCGCCGTGATTGCCACCTGGGCGCCGCGCGACACGAGCGCCCGCGCGATCGCAAGACCGATCCCGCGGGATCCGCCGGTCACCACGGCCACTTTGCCCGTGAGCGTCACGTTCGCCTTTATACAATACCCCCTGTCTCTGGTCTCTGGTCTCTCGTCTCGCGGACCCAACGGACGCGAACGAGGAGAGCCGAAGACAAGGGACAAGAGACCAAAGACCAGAGGCACGAGACGAGAGACAAGAGACCAGAGACGAGAGACCAGGCCCCATGGCGACTGTCGCGATCCTCGGCGCGGGAGACATCGGCGGCGCGACCGCGCACGCGCTCGCCGGCTCCGATTGCGTCGGCGGCCTGCTGCTCGTCGATGCGGTCGGATCCGCCGCGGCCGGCAAGGCGCTCGATCTCCGGCAGGCCGGCGCGATCGACGGCTCTCACGCGCGGCTCGACGGAACCGACGACGGCACGCGCGTGGCCGGCTGCGACGTCTGCGTCGTGGCCGACCGCGTCAGCGCCGGCGAATGGCGCGGCGACGAAGGGCTCGCGCTCCTCCGGCAGGTGGCCCCCTTCCTCGGACGCGCCCCGATCGTCTTCGCGGGCGCACTGCAGACCGATCTGCTCGCGAGAGCCGCCGGCGAGCTCGCGATCGATCGCAGGCGCCTGCTGGGATCGGCGCCGGAGGCGTTCGCGTCCGCCGTGGCCGCCATCGTGGCCCTCGAGGCGAACTGTTCGCCGCGCGAAGTGTTGCTCACGGTCCTGGGCGTCCCGCCGTCGGGGCTGGTGGTGCCGTGGAGCGACGCTTCGATCGGCGGCTACGGCCTGCAGCAGGTGCTGGCGCCCGTCCAGCTCGCGCGGATCGAGGCGCGCGTGGCCGCTCTCTGGCCGCCGGGGCCCTACGCGCTCGGGGCGGCGGCCGCCCGCCTGGTGGCCGCCATCCTCTCCTCGTCGCGCCGTTCCTTCGGCGTGCTCACCCCGCTCGGCGGCGAATTCGGCGTCCGGGGCCGTCCCGGGTGCGTCCCCGCGCGGGTGGCGCCGCACGGCATCGTCGCGACCCGTGTGCCCGCCCTCTCCACGCGCGAGCGCGTCCGCGTCGAGACGGCGCTCGGCGCGCATTGGTAGGCTTCGCGCCATGGGCCGTACGGGCGGTCGGGGCATCCGCGGTCGCCGGGCGGCGGCGGCGACCAACCGGTAAGATACGATCGAGCCATGCGCCTGCGTGCCACGTCCGCGCTGCTGCTCGTCCTGCTGACGGCCGCGACGCTCGCCGCGCCGCCGGTCGCGCCGGACCGGCTGATCGAGCACATCCGTTTTCTGGCCGCCGACGAGCTGCAGGGCCGGGGCAATGGCAGCGAAGGGCTCGAGCGCGCGGCCGAGTACATCGCCGCGCAGTTCCGCCAGGCCGGTCTTCAACCGGGCATGGACGGGAAGGACTGGTTCCAGCCGTTCGAGATCAACGCCGGTCTGACCATCGGCGAGGGCAACGCGCTGGTCGTCGAATCGCGCGGACGGTCGGTGCGCCTGTCGCTCGGCCAGTCGTACCTGCCGCTGTCGGTCACGCCGTCGGCCATCCCGACGATTCTCGAGGACGTACCGGTGGTCTTCGCCGGCTACGGCATCTCGGCGCCGTCGCACGGCTATGACGATTACGCGGGACTCGATGTCACCGGCAGGGCCGTGCTGATCTTCTCGCACGAGCCCCAGGAGCAGCAGCGCGACAGCCGCCTGAACGGCGCGCGGCCGCTCCAGGAGACGACGCTCTCCAACAAGGCGATGGCGGCGCGGACGCGCGGCGCGCGGGCGTTGATCGTCGTCTCGGATCCGTCGCACCGGACCGACGAGGCGCCGTACCGGACGTTTCTGATCGACAGCGACGCGGAGGATCACGGGATTCCCGTGCTGCGCGCACGGCGCGACGAGATGGGCGCCATCCTCGACGCGCACGGCCTCGATCGGCTGGCGGCGGCGATCGATGGCGACCTCACGCCGCGCTCGCGCGCGCTCGAGGGCACGACCGTCGACTATCGCCAGGCCCTGTCCGTACGGCGTCGGACGATCCGGAACGTCGTCGGCGTGCTCCCCGGCGCCAGCCGGACGAAGGACAGGGAGGCGATCCTGCTGGGCGGCCACTACGATCACGTGGGGCTGGGCGGCCGGTTCTCGAGCAGCCCGGAGCGGGCCGGCGAAATCCACAACGGCGCCGACGACAACGCATCCGGCGTCGCGGCCCTCATCGAGATTGCGCGCGAGGCGGCGGCCGCGCGCACGCGCTTTCCGCGCACGCTGGTGTTCGTCGCCTTCGCGGGCGAGGAGCGCGGGCTCCTCGGCTCGGCGCACTATACCGAGCATCCCGCGATCCCGCTGGCCGACACGGTCACCATGATCAACCTGGACATGATCGGACGCGCGCGGGGGCGGGTCGAGGTCGGGGGACTGGCCAACGCGTCTCCGGCGCTGCGCGCCGACGTCGAGGCGGCGGCCCGCGTGTCCGGTCTCGACGCCCGGGCGGGCGGACCGGGCGCGGGACGCAGCGACGACTCGAACTTCCTGGACCGCGGCGTTCCGGCGCTGCACTTCTTCACCGGCTTTCACGACGACTACCACCGGCCGAGCGACGACTGGGACCGCATCGATGCCGGCGGCACCGCGCGGGTCGCGACGCTCGTAGTGGAGCTGGCGGCGCGCCTGGCCGCGCGCGACGACCGAGCCGCGCTCACCCCCCGGTGATCGTCGCCCTCTTCGTGGTCGCGGCGTTGATTCTCATCAACGCCATTTACGTGGCCGCCGAGTTCGCGGCGGTGGGCGTCCGCCGGAGCCGCGTCCAGCAGCTCGCCTCGGGCGGCAACACGCTCGCTGCCTGGCTGCTGCCGCTCATCGAATCGCCCACGGCGCTCGACCGCTACATCGCCGCCTGTCAGATCGGCATCACGCTCTCGAGCCTGGTCCTGGGGGCCTACGCGCAGGCGACGTTCGCCGTGTGGCTGACGCCGTTCTTCGTCGAGCTCGGCGGCCTGCAGATGCTGGCTGCGCAGTCGGTCGCGGCCGCGGTCGTGCTCCTGACGCTGACCGTCGGGCAGGTCATCTTTGGCGAGCTCGTGCCGAAGTCGCTCGCGCTCCAGTATCCGACCCACTCGGCGCTCTACACGCTCCTGCCGATGCTGGCGTCGCTCTGGGTGTACCGGCCCTTCATCACCTGGCTGAACGGAGCGGGCCTCCTGCTCCTCCGTCTGATCGGCTCGCCCGCCAGGACCCACCGGCACATCCACTCGCCCGAGGAGATCGAGCTGCTCATCGCCGAGAGCCGCGACGGCGGCCTGCTCGAGCCCGACGAGCACCGGCGGCTGCAGCGGGCGCTGCGGCTCAACCTGCGCCAGGCGAAGCAGCTGATGGTGCCGCGCCGCCAGATCGCGGCGATCGACATCGAGACGCCCCTGGAGCAGGCGACCGCGCTCGCGGCCCAGAGCCCGTTCTCGCGGCTCCCCGTCTACCGCGAGTCGATCGACAACGTCATCGGCGTGGTGCACACCAAGGATCTGGTGCGCTGTCGGGTGAGCGGCCCGCCGGAGGCGATGCTCGACACGCTCGTGCGGCCAATCGCCAGCGTCCACGAGAGCGTCACGGTGGATCGCGTTCTGCGGCAGCTTCGCGAGCGGCGCACGCAGCTGGCGCTCGTCGTCGACGAGTTCGGCGGCACGGCGGGGCTCCTGACGCTCGAAGACGTGCTGTCGGAGCTCCTCGGCGACGTGGGCGACGAGTTCAAGGCGGACGAGCCCGCTGCCGAGACGCTGCCCGACGGCCGCGTGCGGCTGCCCGGCCGGATGCCGGTCGACGACGCGGCGGCGCTGCTCGAGACCACGTGGGAGACCGACGCGACCACGATCGGCGGGCTCGTCACGGCCGCGCTCGGGGCGCTGCCGGCGCCGGGCGATCGGGTGGCGGTGGGCGAGTACGAGTTCGAGGTCGAGCGCATCGCGGAGCGTGCGGTGCTCTCCGTCGTGGCCCGCCGCGAGGTCGGCGCCGCGCCCGAGGCCGACGCGTGACCGAGGTCGTCGTCGCGGCCGGCGTCATCCTGCTGCTGGTGCTCGCCAACGGCCTGTTCGTCGCGGCCGAGTTCGCCATCGTCGGCACGCCGCGCGCCGCGATCGAGCACCTGGCCTCGCAGGGCCGTCGGCTCGCCCGCCTGGTGTCGCGGACGGTCCAAGATCCGCGCCGGCAGGACCGTTACATTGCGACGACGCAGGTGGGCATCTCCGTCGCGAGCCTCGGGCTCGGCATGTACGGCGAGCAGGTCCTGGCCGAGTGGATCGCGGTGCGGCTGACGCCGCTCGACGCCACCCGCTGGATCACCGCGCACGCGGCGGCCAGCATCGTCGCGGTCGCGCTGCTCACGTATCTGCACATCGTCATCGGCGAGATGGTGCCCAAAGCGCTCGCGCTGCAGCGCGCCGTGCCCACCGTGCTCGCGGTGTCGCCGCTGATCTTGTTCCTCCAGACCGCGCTCTGGCCGGTGATCGCCGGGCTCAACGCAATCGGCAACGGCCTGCTCGGGCTGGTCGGCATCCGCCGCCAGGCGGTTGCCGCCGAGCGATATCACACGACCGAGGAGCTCGAGTACATCATCGAGGAGAGTCAGGAAGGGGGGCTCCTCCGCGGGGAAGCCGGACAGATCCTGCGCGAACTGTTCGAATTCGGCGACCTCACCGCCGGCGAGGTCATGGTACCGCGCGTGCTGCTCACCGGCATCGCCGTCGGCACCCCGCCCGACCAGCTGCGGGCGATCGTCCAGGACCGCGTGTACACGCGATACCCCGTGTACGCGGACAGCCTCGACAACATCATCGGCAGCGTGCACATCAAGCAGCTGCTCCAGCTGCTGATCGCCAACGAGCCGATCACCGCTCGTGAGGCCCGCCCGCTGCCGTACATGCCGGGCCCGACGCCGCTCGACGAGGTGCTGGCCGTCATGCGCCGCTACCGCGCGCAAATGGCGGTCGTCATGGACCAGCACGGCGGCACCGCGGGCCTGGTCACCATGGAGGACCTGTTCGAGGAGGTCGTCGGCGACATCGAGGAGGGCTATGGCCTCACGTCGATCGTGCGCGAGTCGCCGGATCGGCTGCGGGCGCGCGGCACCGTCCGCCTGCAGGAAGTGAGCTCGGCGCTCGACGTGCCGCTGGAGCACCCGAAGGTGACGACGATCAGCGGGCTCGTCCTGCTGCTCCTCGGCCGCCCGGCGGTCGTCGGCGACGCGGTGACGTGGCGGCAGGTCCGGATCGACGTGACGGCCGTGGCCGGACGCGGCGTCGACGCCGCGCTGGTCACGCGGATACCGCCGCGGGCGTGACAGGCAGGTCGAAGACGGCGCCACAGTGGCGCGCCAGCCTCTCTTCGACGCCGTCGAGGCGCACGACGCGCCCCAGCTCGCGTGCGAGCGAGGTGACGCCGCGATCGGCGATCCCGCACGGGACGATCAGCTGGAAGTACTCGAGGTTGGTGTTGACGTTGAACGCGAACCCGTGGCTGGTGATCCACCGCGAAATGCGCACGCCGATCGCGCCGATCTTCCGATCGCCCACCCAGACGCCGGTCAGCCCGTCGACGCGCCGCGCGTCGACGCCGTAGTCGGCGCACGTGCGAATCATCACCTCCTCCACGTCGCGGACGTAGCGATGCACGTCGCAGCGATGGGGGCGAAGGTCGAGAATCGGATAGCCGACGACCTGGCCGGGGCCATGGAAGGTGACGTCGCCGCCGCGGCCGGTCTCCGAGACCTCGACGCCCAGCGCCCGCAGCCGCGCGTCATCGGCGACGATGTGCGAGCGGCCCCCGTCGCCGCGGACGCCGAGCGTGACGACCGGCGGGTGCTCGAGGAGCAGCAACACGTCCGGCACGAGCCCGGCGCGGCGCTCCTCGACGAGCCGCTGCTGCAGCGCGAGCGCCTCGCGGTA
>Ga0194120_10009114_pt1 | contig 12713 bp, 14 predicted proteins | sample TA2MahCa65mmetaG_FD_148642 | JGI IMG/M metagenome (GOLD analysis project Ga0194120, IMG submission 148642) | Freshwater microbial communities from Lake Tanganyika, Tanzania - TA2015019 Mahale Deep Cast 65m | ecosystem: Environmental > Aquatic > Freshwater > Lake | place: Tanzania: Lake... | reverse complement strand
GTAATGCTGCCTTATACACCGCTCCATCATCTTATAACGAAAGAATCCGGGCTGCCGCTCGTAATGACCAGCGGCAACGTGAGCGATGAGCCTATTGCTTATAAAGACTCCGAAGCCTTGGAAAGACTCAAAGGCATTGCAGACTATTTTCTCGTACATGACCGGGATATCTTTATGCGGTGCGATGACTCGGTCGTAAAAGTGGTTGAAGACAAAGAGACGATTATCCGCAGGTCGAGGGGATATGCGCCATCCCCGGTAAGGCTGCAATACGCCTTTCCAAAACCTGTCCTCGCATGTGGGGCATTTCTTAAAAACACATTCTGCCTGGCACGTGGGAATCATGCTTTTTTAAGTCATCATATAGGAGATTTGGAAAATGCCGAGACCACGAATTCGTATGAGACGGCTATTGAGCATTATAAAAGACTGTTTTCCATTGAACCGGAGGCGATAGCATACGACCTTCATCCAGAATACCTTTCCACCAAATACGCCCTTGTGCAGAGAGATGATCTGATTAAAATAGGAGTACAACATCATCACGCCCATATTGTAAGCTGTATGGCAGAAAATGACATTCACCACAAGGTGATTGGTGTTGCATTTGATGGTTTGGGTTATGGAGACGACGGCAAATTCTGGGGCGGTGAATTTCTTATTGCAGACTTTTCTGAATATGAACGGGCTGGTCACCTTGATTACGTGTCTATGCCCGGAGGGGAACAGGCAATAAAAGAGCCGTGGCGGATGGCAATTTCTTATCTTTATCAGATATATGGCAATGATATTCCTTCGATTATTACGCCTCTCACCCCTCATTTTGCTGGAGAAACCAAGACTACATTAGACCATCCGAAAATAAAAGTTCTTCTTAAAATGCTTTCACAGCGCATTCATTGTCCCCTGACATCAAGTATGGGCAGGTTATTCGACGGTATAGCTTCTTTACTTGATTTGCAGCATTCTGTCAACTATGAAGGACAGTCTGCAATAAAACTCGAATCAATCGCAGATGAGCACATTATAGAACATTATCCATTCGATATTGACGTCTTAGCAGGGGCACGCTGCAGCGTTCCCTTTATCATTCAGTGGCAGCCTATTATAAAACACATAATAGCAGATGTGCAACGTAAGGTTGCAAGTCCCATAATTTCAGCAAGATTTCATAATTCCATAGTGGACATGGTATATCAGGTATGTATAATGCTCCGGGGCAGTAAAGGTATTAACGATGTTGTACTGTCAGGCGGCGTATTCCAGAATAATTTTCTCATGAGTCGTACTATAAATAAGCTTACGTCAAATGGCTTTAAAGTATATACTCACCAAAAAGTCCCCTGCAACGACGGCGGTATATCATTAGGCCAGGCCGTTATTGCCGGTGAAAGGTTAAAGACATGTGTTTAGCCGTTCCCATGAAACTCATTAAAATTGAAGGAACCAAGGGCATAGCCGAGCTCGGTAGCCTGCAACGAGAGATTGGACTTCTCCTGTTAGAAAATGCAAAAATTGGGGATTATGTGATCGTCCATGCCGGTTACGCCATTCAGATATTGGATGAAAAAGAAGCTCTGGAAACATTGCGAATATTGAACAATCTATAAAACATAACGAGTTTTATATATTCGCCACGTTGTTTGGGAAATATACTCACCACGTCAGCAAGAGTAAAATCATATTTCCTCATGTCTTTAAGTGTCACTGTAACCTTGCACAAATTTTCTGCATCATACGATAACTCCCAGAATGATGGAGAAGTTGCGGGAGCATATTCAGTATCTTCCTTGAAGAAACGATTGAAATCATCGCTGCGGTCTTCCACAGTGTACTGAGGTATGGTTTTCTTCAACCAATCCATGGTATCTTTAAGGTTTGGGTCATTGGCAAGGCAATGATTGCAGACCAGTAATATGGCAACGAGAAACGATATTTTCAATTTCACCATATATCAAAATGCTAACCAATAGAGAAAATCGCGCAATCTTCACCGCAATTTCAGTTGGGTAGGGTGGACTTCGTCGTGAGCGTTCAGTCGAGCGATTAAGGCGTCGTCTTTTACGCCAAATCCACCTTCTTTTTTCATACAATAAGATTGGTGGATTCGCTTCGCTTAATCCACCCTACTCAACTATGATTGCCAAAGCCATACAAATTTTCTAAACCCTCGAGCTATTCCCCGCTTTCCTGTAACACCTCATGAGTTCCACCACATTTCTCGCAACGAAAAGCACTCATATCAATCTCTCCGTGCTCATACATGGTTGCCAACTCCATTGCCTGTTCCTCCGTATTGGCATAAGCAACAAGCGCGTCCAATTCGCTGTAATCTTTATAACAATTGAAAGAATGTACTTCACCGTCTACAATTGCATATAAATTTTTGCTCATATAGACCCCCTCCTTTTGTTGTAAAAATTAATTCACACCCAACCATTTTGGTTAAAATTTTAAGAATGCTACGTAACCTTTTAGATGTCCGATATTATCCAAACTATACATAAATACGTTGAAACAAACAACTGTAAATTGTCTTGCATCGCTTAACAATTAAAGTAAAATCATACAAGATTACCTTATACTTAAACGGCTGGTATTTTTATGAAATACATTGACGAGTTCAGGAATGGAACTATTGCAATCAACCTGTCCGGGAAAATTGCTGATCTTGTCAGGGGTCTCGATACGATTACCCTTATGGAGGTATGCGGCAGTCATACCATGAACATATACCGTTACGGACTGAAAAAGATGCTTCCATCAAATATACGATTGTTATCAGGACCCGGATGCCCAGTTTGTGTTACGCCTACCAGCTATATAGACACTGCTATTGCTATATCACAAAAATATTCTCAAGAAGTACTGATAACCACGTTCGGCGATTTGTTTCGTGCGCCAGGTTCTACATCAAGCCTCGAAAAGGAAAAGGCAAGAGGCGCTTCTGTTATTGTCGTGTACTCAACGCTTGATGCGCTGGAAGTAGCCAAAAAAAATGCCGGGAAAAAGGTCGTATTCCTGGGCATTGGTTTTGAAACCACCACTCCAACGATTGCCGCTTCTATTATTGAGGCAGAGAAGAGGAATTTGATAAATTACTTTGTGCTAACTTCTCATAAAGTAATGCCTCCGGTAATGGAAGCTTTACTGAGGGATAAAGAGTTAGATTTAGATGGCTTTTTGTGTCCCGCACATGTGAGCACCATTATAGGATCAAAACCTTATGAGTTTATCGCGAGGGATTTTCGTATTCCATGCGTAATCGCCGGTTTTGAGCCGCTTGATATCTTACAAGGCATTTACATATTGCTCGAACAAATCACGAGAAAGGAGTCCAGCGTCAGGATTCAGTACTCCAGGGTGGCAAAATACGAGGGAAACCCAACGGCTTTAGCATTATTGGACAGGGTATTTGAGCCATGCGATGCGGAGTGGAGGGGACTTGGAATCATCCCCGGGAGCGGACTTAAATTGAGAGGTCAATACGAAAGATTTGATGCCAGTGTTGTATTTCAAATTTCAGACTTCGTCGTGAGTGATCAGTCGAACGATTTCGGATTTCAGATTGATACCGCAATCCGCAATCCGCAATCCGCAATTAACGGATGTATGTGCGGAGATATTCTCAGGGGGGTAAAATTACCAACGGATTGCAAACTCTTCGGAAAGGTTTGTAATCCTGAAAATCCAGTGGGGGCGTGTATGGTCTCCAGTGAGGGGACATGTGCGGCATGGTATAAATACGGTGAAAACTAATCTGTGCAAATCAGAACAAATCATATATGAAAAATGACAAAATAACCCTTGCTCATGGCAGTGGTGGAAAATTAACCCATGAGCTTGTAAAACAACTCTTCTTGCCAAGTTTCAACAACAAGGCGCTTTCTCAATTAGGCGATTCCGCAATTTTACCTATACACGGGATGAGGATAGCATTTACAACTGACTCATTCGTGGTCAAGCCCCTATTTTTCCCTGGAGGCGATATTGGAAGCCTTGCAGTAAACGGTACCATAAACGACCTTGCTGTTGTGGGTGCAGAGCCAATGTTCCTCTCTGCCGGTTTTATTATAGAAGAAGGGTTTGGGTTATCGCTTCTTGAGAAGGTTGTAAACTCTATGAAAGAGGCGGCCACGCTTGCTGGCGTAGAAATTGTAACTGGAGATACAAAAGTCGTTGAGAAAGGCAGTGTTGATGGACTTTACATGAATACATGTGGTATAGGTATTGTTAACAATGGAATAAATCTGGCCACCTCTTTGATAGAAATAGGGGATAAGATAATCATTAGCGGTACGATTGGCGATCATGGAATGGCCGTGCTTTCAGAGAGGGAATCGCTGGGCTTCAATTCACAAATAACAAGCGATTGCGCCCCCCTTTCCGGCACAATCAAGAAAATACTTGCTTCAGGCGCTCGCATAAAATTTATGAGAGACCCAACCAGAGGAGGCCTTGCAACGACATTAAATGAGATTGTAAATACTCAAAAATATGGTATCGTAATTGAAGAACAAGCCATTCCAATCAATGATGGTGTGAGGGCATTATGTGAGATACTTGGTTACGACCCTCTGTACATTGCAAATGAAGGGAAAGTAGTGATTGTTGTCTCTGCACATGATGCCGATAAGGTGTGTGAAATACTCAAGGAAGATAGCTTGGGCAGAGATGCGGCAATCATCGGAGAAGTAGTTATTGAACCAAAAGGCAAGGTGTGTCTGAAAACCGTAATTGGCGGGACAAGGGTTATTGATATGCTTGTGGGTGATCAACTACCGAGAATCTGTTAATAATAAACAAATAGAGGGAGAAAAAAACCGCATGAAGTATAGCATGGTTGGAATATTTGGCGTTTTTGTTTTATTTATAACCTTAGTAATTTCTAGTTCAAAGCTGTATGCAGAAGGCAGTGAAAAGGAATCGGGGTGGGCAATTGGTGCGGAGAACAAAAAAACATTCTATGTCGCTCACTGGACACATACCCCAGAATATTGTCCGGGCAGGAGCGGAGACGGCGCAAAAATGCTCAATAAGTTCTGGGAAGGGAGAAAAAAGGCCGAAGAAAAGGGGATCAGGATACTCGGCGCGTATGTTACGGTTACAGAACATGACTATTTCATAATCTTTGAGGCAAATGACTATAGCGCAGCAGTTGAATTCTTTCTTCCGCTCGTACCAAGCCAGACAGGGAAGATCGTCCCTGTGCTTACCATGGACGACTGGTTAAAAATAATGCCAAAATAATGAATATAGCTTTACATTCTTTTAATTTCATGTGCAGGAATTTCTGAGTTGAATTGCGAACTTTAGTTTGCTAGGATGTGAGCGAACTGAAGTTCGCGCTACATTGAAAAAAATACGCAAGAAAAGGATACAATGAATATAGCCATTTTAGAGAATGATCATCTTCAGACACTAATTGATGTTTTGCGCAAAAGAGGCTATCAGGTTATTGGCCCCACCCTCGGAGAGGGCGCTATCGTATACGACGATCTGAACTCTACCGCAAATCTGCCTATCGGATGGACAGATGAACAGGATGGCGGTATCTATCGCCTCAAAAAGCGAAATGACAAGGCGCTCTTTGGTTATAATGTTGGTCCACACTCATGGAAAAAGTATTTGCTTCCCTCTGAATTACGCCTGTGGAAGATCAAACGCAACGGTGGTTCCTTTCAAATTGTAACAGAGAATGAAGCTGCCCGGAAATTTGCCTTTGTTGGTGTCCGTTCATGTGATATACACGCCATTTTGATTCAGGACAAGGTTTTTATGAACGGTCAATACATTGACCAGCATTATACATCACAGCGTAAAGATACCTTTATCGTAGCCGTTAATTGTGGAAAAGCCGGAGGAACGTGTTTCTGTGTATCGATGAACACGGGTCCTAAAGCGACCTTTGGTTTTGATCTTGCCATGACTGAGATTATAGAAGGCAAAAACCACTATTTTTTGGTAGAAACAGGCACTGAACTGGGTGCAGAAATATTTCGGGAAATTCCACATAAAGAAGCGAGTGAAAAAGAAAAATGCGCCGCTGATGATGTCCTGAAAAAAACAGCGGAACAAATGGGGCGCAGCATGGACACTGCGAATATCAAAAACTTATTCTACAGGAATTATGAACACCCCCGTTGGAATAATGTGGCAGAACGCTGTCTGACCTGCGCCAACTGTACTATGGTATGTCCAACTTGTTTTTGTACGACCGTAGAAGACGTGACTGACCTGACAGGTGAACACGCCGAGCGATGGAGGAAGTTGGATTCTTGCTTTACCATGGATTTCTCATACATTCACGGCGGTAGCATTCGAGCCTCAACAAAATCTCGTTACCGCCATTGGATAACACACAAACTTGCCGCCTGGATCGATCAATTCGGCACATCTGGTTGTGTTGGTTGTGGGCGTTGCATAACCTGGTGCCCTGTAGCGATTGATATTACCGAAGAAGTCCATGCAATTCGCGAAAGTGAAACTGTTATCGGAAAACAGAAAACCGTAGTAAAGGAGGACGTCCATGCAAACACTTGAACCTTATCTGGCAGAACATCCTTTTTTAAAAGGCCTTGATCCACGCCATCTCAATATTATTGTAGGCTGTGCATCGAATGTGAGCTTTGATGCGGAACAGTATATCCTCCACGAGGGTGAAGAAGCAGCCAGCTTTTACATCATTCACAAGGGTAAAGTAGCGTTAGAAATATTTACTTCCGACCGTGGTCCTATTACCATTCAAACAATAGGAGAAGGCGACGTGCTTGGCTGGTCATGGCTTATTCCGCCATATCATTGGCACTACGATGCGAGGGCCATCGAACCCACGAGCGCCATCGCCCTTGATGCGAAATGCCTGCGCGCCAAATGTGAAGAGGATCACGACCTCGGTTATGAATTGTTAAAGCGTTTCGCCCATGTTATTACCCAGAGACTTGAGGCAACACGGTTACAGCTTCTGGATGTCTATGGTGTTCATTGAATGAAGGATAAACAATGAAATCCATTATCACCGAACCAATGATTCCGAAACCCTTTCGTATTCATCGAAAGCTGAAAGAATCACACGATACCTATACCATTGAACTCGCATCAACGAATGGGGCTGATGGATTTCCTTTTTCCGCTGGCCAGTTCAATATGTTATATGTATTTGGAGTGGGTGAAGCACCAATTTCTATCAGTAGTGATCCGTCGATGCCAAAAATGCTTAAGCACACGGCGCGCTCGGTAGGAGCCGTAACGAAAGCTTTGCTTAAACTTAAAAGTGGAGACGTGCTGGGCGTTCGAGGCCCGTTTGGAAGCCGTTGGCCGGTTGAAGAAGCCGTTGGAAATGACGTTGTAATTGTGGCTGGGGGGATTGGATTGGCTCCGATGCGCCCGGTGCTCTACTCTTTCATTTCACACAGAGATAAATATGGCAAGATTATCCTGCTTTATGGCGCCAGAACACCTGAAGACTTACTATATAAAAGAGAATTAGAACAATGGCGCGGGCGTTTTGATCTGGAAGTAAAGGTTATTGTTGATAGCGCCACCGGAAATTGGCGTGGTAATGTCGGAGTTGTTACGACGCTTATACCCAGAATACAATTTGATCCATTGCATACCTTGGCAATGATCTGCGGTCCTGAGGTCATGATGCGCTACACGTTGAAGGAACTGCAAAGTCGCGGCATTAAAAATGAAAACATCTTTATTTCCATGGAACGTAATATGAAATGCGGAATTTGTCTTTGTGGTCACTGTCAGTTTGGCCCCAAATTCGTGTGCAAGGACGGACCGGTGTTTTGTTACGATCAGATTAAAGAACTTTTTGGAAAACGAGAAATTTGAATTACAACCACCGCAAAGACGCAAAAAACGCAGAGTAAAAGATAGAAGACTTAGAATTTAAACGTATATTACTTCAATATCTTAGTAGGGGTTGAAAATCTTCAACCCCTACATGTGGTATATACTGATATTCACTATGAAACGAAAACCAAAACTTGCTGTCTGGAAATTTGCATCGTGCGATGGCTGCCAGTTAAGCCTCCTGGACTGCGAAGATGAACTGCTCGCAGTGGTAGACAAAGTTGAAATTGCATATTTTCCTGAGGCTACCAGGGCAGTTGCAAAAGGTCCCTATGATATTTCCCTTGTTGAAGGATCGGTTACCACACAGCATGATGCGGAACGCATTCAAAAGATTCGCAAGATTTCAAAATTACTCATAACCATTGGCGCCTGTGCCACGGCAGGCGGTATTCAGGCATTACGAAATTTTAAGGATGTGAAAGACTTTATATCTCTTGTATACGCCAAACCGCAATATATAGAAACACTTGATAAATCAACATCCATAGCAAGCCATGTCCGCGTTGATTTTGAGTTACACGGGTGTCCCATCAGCAAACATCAGCTTCTGGAAGTCATCAGCGCCTATCTTTATGGAAGAAAACCAAATACACCGGCACACAGCGTTTGCATTGAATGCAAGCGGCGTGGGACAATCTGCGTTATGGTCGCAAAAGGGATTCCCTGCCTCGGACCCGTAACCCATGCCGGATGCAATGCAATCTGTCCATCATATTGTCGAGGCTGCTATGGCTGCTACGGCCCGAAAGAAACGCCGAATACGTCTTCGTTGAGTAAAAAATTCAGCGACTCCGGATTAAACAATGACAGTATTATGCGCATGTTTAGAACTTTCAATGCCTTTTCAGAGCCATTTCGCAAAGAGAGTGAGAGGCGGGAAGTAGAAGCCAGAAGCAAGAAGCCTGAGGCAAGAGTATAATTTAATGTTCAGAAATTTCAAAGTTTTTGGTAGGTGCCAACTCCTGTTGGCAATCGGGTGCGTGTGCGCTGTTGTACACGGTCAATCACCGTCGGGAGACGGCTCCTACCAATATTCATCATTTAAGTATCTCGGGCGGGTTCGGGTTTGCAACCTGAACCCTGTAGTTTCAACAGACGATACCCAGTTGAACAGTCACAACGCACAGAAATATATAAACCTCCAGGTTCAAGTTACAAACTTGAACCCGCAAAGTGCGAAGCCCGTGAAATAGAAGAAGCCGGAAGTAAGAAGTCAGAAACCAGAATATAGCACTTAAATCACCCCTTGCACAATTTTCATTTTATATTCATCTTTACAAGATGTGAAAACAAGGATTGCCATTCGGTATGAAAAGCAGAACAATCAAAGTTGATTATCTGGCACGCGTAGAGGGCGAGGGTGCACTGTATGTCAAGATAAGGGACAACACGGTGGTAGATATCAAATTCAAGATATTCGAACCACCGCGCTTCTTTGAGGCATTTTTACGTGGCCGTACTTTCAACGAAGCACCTGATATTACGGCACGCATCTGTGGTATCTGTCCTATCGCTTATCAGATGAGTGCAGTACATGCGATGGAAAATGCATTGGGAGTACAAATTGATGGGCAACTCCGTGCCTTGCGGAGACTTATTTACTGCGGGGAGTGGATCGAAAGTCATGTACTCCACGTGTATATGCTGCATGCGCCTGATTTTCTTGGCTATCCTGACGCAATACAGTTGGCAAAAGATTACCCTGATATCGTACAGCGAGCTTTACAGCTTAAAAAAATAGGGAATGAGATTGTTGCTCTCATTGGCGGCAGGGAAATCCATCCTATCAATATAAGGGTTGGCGGCTTTTATAAAGTCCCGGCTAAACAGGAACTGTCTCCACTCGCTGAAAGGCTTAAATGGGCAAGAGACGCCGCTCTGGAAACCGTACGCTGGACTGCCACGCTTAATTTTCCTGACTTTGAACAGGACTACGAATTCGTTGCCCTTCGTCATCCTGAGGAATATCCATTCAATGAGGGAAGGCTTGTTTCGAACAAGGGATTGGATATTTCCGTGCATGACTACGATAATCGCTTTACAGAAGAGCATGTACAACATTCAAATGCACTCCATTCTGTACTCAAGGGACGTAGTTCATACTTTGTCGGTCCTTTAGCACGTTATAATCTAAACTTCGACAGACTCCCTCCTTTAGCACGAGAAGCAGCACATTCAGTTGGTCTTTCTGATGTCTGTCGTAATCCATTTCAGAGCATTATCATCCGGAGTGTAGAGGTTCTTTACGCCTGTGATGAGGCTTTGCGTATTATTGAACAGTATGAAAAACCTGATAAACCGGCTGTAGAAATCCAACCACATGCTGCTGTCGGTTATGGCTGTACTGAAGCGCCACGCGGAATCCTTTATCATCGTTACCGAATTGACGACAATGGTGTGATCCTCGACGCCAAGATTGTTCCTCCAACGTCACAAAATCAAAAGACTATCGAAAACGATCTCAGGCAGTTTATCCCTCAACATATAAAACTCCCTAATGATCAACTTACTTTGCAGTGCGAGCAGGCAATACGCAACTATGATCCCTGTATATCATGCGCCACGCATTTTCTGAAACTTACGATAGATCGGGTATAAAAATAACAGAAATAATTCACCGCAAAAGCCTGCCCTCATGAAAATGGGGGACGCAAAGAGCGCAAAGAAAAACTAAAATAAAACACACGCAAATAATGCAAAATAAACATTTAATTCTTATAATCGGTGTTGGTAATGCATATCGAGGCGATGATGGGGTAGGACTTCGTATTGCACAAGATATAAAGAAAAAGTCACCCGATCATGTTAATGTTATCGAACAAAGTGGTGAAGGGATATCGTTGATGGATTCATGGAAGGATGCTGACGCCGTTATCCTTATTGATGCGGTTCATTCTGGTAGAAAACCAGGTACTATTCACCGATTTGATGTCCACACACAAACTATCCCTGCAAAATTTTTCCATTACTCTACACACGCATTTGGGGTTGCTGAAGCCATTGAACTTGCAAGGGCGCTCAAACAATTGCCCCAAAACTTTATTGTTTACGGCATTGAAGGAAAATGTTTTGAGGCAGGAGTTGGACTGTCTCAGGAGGTTGAGAAGTCGGTACAAGAAGTTGTGAAACGCATACAACAAGATATCCATGACTATTCACCACGGAAATACACGGAACATCACTGAAATAGAATAATCTGTTAAATGAACGTCTTATAATAAGTTTACATACAATCGTCATTGCGAGCACATTCGCTTTGCTCAGTGTAAACTCCGCGAAGCAATCCCACACCTGAGATTACTTCGGGTTGACACCCTCGTAATGACAAATTTCTTTTAACGTTTACTTATAATATACGTGGTAAATTCTGAAATATATAACGTCTATGCACGAATTCTCTCTTATTAACGACCTTATACATAAAATAACAACCATTGCACATGAGCAGCATGCAGGTAAAGTACTCAGCGTAACCGTTAAACTCGGCGCACTCTCCCATATCTCTCCGGATCACTTTCACGAACACTTCGTACATGCTTCACAAGGAACAATTGCCGAAGGGGCTCGGTTAAACATAGAGTTAATGACTGACATAACTGCTCCCCAGTCCCTGGATGTATTGATCGAAAATATTGAGATAGTTGATTGACTTATTCAAAAACACAGTCACTATTGACCATTTGAAAGATAATATCTGTACCCCCTTTTTATAAGATTTGTCATGTGTTCATAATTTTGCCTTTTCGTCACACACCTTGATTGTATGAGGAATTTCATTTATTTACGCGGCTCACATGGTCTATGCGATGTATAAATCACTCTTCCCACCCCTTGTCCCCCTCAGGAGGGGGATAAAGGGGGGAGGATGCGGGGTTCTAAAATGGCCACGGAAAAACACAACCCCCTGAATCCCCTTTATTGAGGGGAACTAAATGGTGAAAACCTGTTATATTTGATACCCCCTTCTTGTTACCATATAATTACGATAGACAAAGGTGGTCGAATTACCAATGATAATGATCGTTGTCATATCAATTGGATGAGTGGCCATTTTATCAAGTGTTGTAAGAATAACAGACTCATCCTCCCTGCTCACGTCTTTCACAATACCTACTGGGGTATTAGGTGATTTGTGACGGAGAATGATATCCGAAGCCTTCTTAAGTTGCCAGTCTCTTTGGGAGCTCATGGGATTATACAAGGCGATGACAAAATCGGCTTCAGTGGCGTATTTTACACGTTTTTCTATGATTTCCCACGGTGTTAGCAAGTCACTAAGACTGATGACTGCATAATCGTGCATGAGTGGTGCGCCCAGCACAGCGGCTGCGGCATTTGCCGCCGGAATACCTGGAATAATCTCTATAGGTAAATCTATGTTTTCTTTGTATGCCAACTCCAGCGCAAGTCCCGCCATGCCGTATACCCCTGGATCACCGCTGCTGATGATACTCACTACTTTCCCCAATTGCGCCTCTTGAATTGCTAATGCTACCCTTTCGATTTCCTTGCGCATAGCCGTAGCAATGACCTTTTTGTCTTTTACAATATCGGCAATGAGGTCGATATACAGTTTATAACCAACAATCGTATCTGAATTCTTTAGAACATCCAGCGCCCTCTGGCTCATTTCATTCGTTGCGCCAGGACCGATGCCTACCACGTAAAGTTTTCCTGGGCGATTGCTACGGTCATCCCTGGATATTTCTGTTTTGTTAGAATTAATTGTGTCTTCCTCCCTGCAATAAGCGCTGCGGGTTCACATACCGCCCACACGCCTATTTTTTCTTTAACAAACGTTGATTTATTGTGTTCTTTTGCACACGTTGCTATTTCTGATCTTGAAA
>Ga0194120_10009106_pt1 | contig 12726 bp, 8 predicted proteins | sample TA2MahCa65mmetaG_FD_148642 | JGI IMG/M metagenome (GOLD analysis project Ga0194120, IMG submission 148642) | Freshwater microbial communities from Lake Tanganyika, Tanzania - TA2015019 Mahale Deep Cast 65m | ecosystem: Environmental > Aquatic > Freshwater > Lake | place: Tanzania: Lake... | reverse complement strand
TCGGGTTCCTTCCGCTAAGGCCCCGAGAGGACTTTCACCTCCTGTTCTGCGCCCGTGCCGGGCGCACCTCCACAGGCCGCCACCGCCGGCCTGCATCGCATGTGGACAGCCGGCAGCGTGGCGTCTGGCGGGGCTGGCTCAGGTCTGCGTGTGGCGGACAGGCGAGGACGGCCAGCGGGTCGGCGACCGTCGTGCGCTCGGCCGCGTCCACGGCCGGCGAGCAGGCCAGGCCACACGGCGCCCGACCTGGAACGGAGCTCGGGTGTGGCCTAGTGGCGTCCGCGCTGCGGAGCGGCGCCGCGGTGACGCACGTCGAGGTCGGGCGGCAGGGCCACGCCGTCGTCGGCGAACAGCAGGCGGAGATCGCCCGGCACGGGCGCGCGCAAGGTGAGGTGGGCGCCAGACAGCGGGTGGCGGAGCTCGATCGTGCGCGCGTGCAGCATGATCCGCGGCGCGAGCTGGCGCGACAGCGCGCCACCGTAGAGGAAGTCGCCGGCGATCGGGCTGCCGATCGACGCCAGCGCGACGCGGACCTGGTGCTTGCGCCCCTGGTCGGCGATCACGCGCACCGCGGCGAAGCGGCGGCCGCGCGCGAGGACCTCGATTTCGCACGACGCCTGCACGCCGCCGTCGGCGACGACGCACATCCGCTCGCCGCGGCCGTGGCGGCGCGCGACGAGCTGGTGGTCGACGCGCTGCCAGCGTTGCGCCGGGACCGGGCTGCACGCCGCGAGGTAGACCTTGAGCACCTGATGGGCCCTGAAGGCGGCGTTGACGACGGCGGCGGCCTCAGCGCGGGCGAACAGCAGCACGCCCGAGGTCTCGCGATCGAGCCGATGGACGAGGTGCAGCGCGGTCGGATCGCGGCCGAGCTGCACCTCGCGCCCTTGGGCCCAGCCCAGCGCGGTGCGATCGCCGGCGTCGCCGTGCGCGAGAAGCCCGCCGGGCTTGTCGATCGCGACCAGCGCGTCGTCTTCGTAGATCACCCTAGGAGGAGCGGACGGCATGGATCGATCGCGACCTCCGAGACTGCGCGGCGCGGGCCGCGACCCGCCACCGCGACCAGGCGCGAACCGCAGCCGGCGGGGCGGTGTGACAGCCGGTGGATCCCGCGATCCCCTGGCCCGCAAGGGCAGTGGACCCGGCCCGGCAGCGGCTGAAACTGCCGGAAACCACTTCGGGCAGCGGTCGGCCGGTCGACCAAACGGTACCAGCGCAGAGGTTGTTTCGCCACCTCTGTGTGGGTGTGCGCACCTCGGGCCGTCGCGAGGGCCACGAGGGGCGACGCCGCCCGCTCCTGCGCATCGAGGACCGCGGCAGGCGCGGTTTTGCACACGCCCTCATAGGGTCGGGGTGACTGGATTCGAACCAGCGACTCCTTGCTCCCGAAGCAAGTGCGCTACCAGACTGCGCTACACCCCGATGTCGCCGCGGCCGTTGCCGGACCGAAGCGCGCAGTAGGATGCACCCGGCGCACACGGCTGTCAAGTCGCAGCGGTCGGCCCCGATTCGCCGGCGGGATCTCGTCCGGCCGCCAATTCTGGATGCAGTTCAAGGAGCTGACCGGTGAGCGGGTGAGGCGACGAGGGACCGGTCAAACCGCATGGCAACTTCCCGCCAGGAGTGGAGCCCCAGGCCCGAGCTGGGCAGCAACGTCGCCGGTCAGCCGGTCGCCAACTGGCTCGGCGTCTCCGTCTGTCCGCCACACGGTGACCTGAGTTGGCCCGGGCAGACGTCACGCTGCTGGCTGTCCACATGCCGCCAGGGGCGGCGGTGCCGCCTGTGGAGCTTGTGGGAAACCTGAAGGGTTTTCCACAAATCCACAGGCCCGGTGTCGTCCTGGCCCCGGCGCTCCGTTGACCCCTGGTGGTTGGCGCGCGCCAGCTGATGCGCGACGACCGCAGCGCGTCAGTTGGTTCGATGAGCCCCGGTCTCTTGATCGGTCCCGCCACAGCCGCGCCGATCCCGCCCTTCGGTGGACCCACAGGCTGTCACGCCGAGCCGCGCGGACGGCCGATCGACAAGGCCGCCACGCCGCGCCGAACCGCAACAGCAGCGGGCGGCGGGTCGGCATCGCGATCGGGGCGGTCGTCGAGCCAGCGCGCGACCGCGTCGTCGAAGCGCCGATCGGCGATCCGCCAGCCGTGCGCGAGGCAGAACCCGGCGAGGCGCTGCTCGGCCTCTGCGGCGAGCGCGGCGTCCCAACGCCGCCGCAACCCCGGCATCGCCGCGATCGCGGCGCGGAAAGCGCGAAACGGCTTGGCCTCGTCGAGGGCGTGGCCCAAGGTGGCCTTGCCGCGCCCGGGAGCGAGGCCAGCGACGAAAGCGCGGGCGTGGGCAAACGCGTCATCGCTCTCCTGGCACGGCACCTCGACCCACGCGTCGCTCGCCCACAGACGCTGCTCGAAGGCCTCCGCCTGCGCTCGCCGCGCCTTGCCGCGCGGAAGCTCGAACAGCTCGCCGGTCGCGGGGTTCCAGTGGCTCATCGATATCGGGCTGGCGCGCGCGCACAGCGCGACCAGATCCGGCCATGATCCGAGCACTTCGACACCATCCTCGCCCTGCTCTGCCACCGGCCGGTCCCCTCCGCGGCGCCACTGCGCCTGCCGCCGATGGTAGCGCCGCGCGGACGGGCCGGCCACCGCCGCCGACGGGGGCGCGGGTCGAGGGCCTGCGGCGCGTTCACCGCGGCGCGACGAGCGGTCGTGTGGGCGAGGCGGTCGCCAGACGGCGGCCACGCGCGCCTCCCGAGTTCGGGGCGCCAGCGCCGGTCATGCGCCCTCATCCGCGACCCCTTGTCCCGCCGGCGGGACCAGGAGAGCCCCATCCGGCGGAGTGATGGGCTCCATTCGGAGGCGCGATCCATCGCCCGGCGGCCCGATCCGCCGCCCCTGGTCGCATTTCAGCGTCGTTTTGAGGGATTCGCTCACCACGCCGACCGCGTTGTCGGGGACCGGTCAAACCGCATGGCAACTTCCCGCCAGGACCAGAGCCCCAGGCCAGGTGGGGCAACGACGTCACCGGTCAGCCGGTCGCCGACGGGCTCGGCGTCTTCGACTGTCCGCCACACGCTGACCTGAGCCAGCCCCGGCAGACGCCACGCTGCTGCCTATCCACATGCGATGCAGGTCGGCGGTGGCGGCCTGTGGAGCTTGTGGGAAACCTGAAGGGTTTTCCACAAATCCACAGGACCGGTGTCGTCCTGGCCCTGGCGGGCGGTGGGGCCCTGGCTGTTGGCGCGCAGCGCCGATTGCGGATCCCATGATCTTGGCGCGCGCCTGGTGCTGCGCGACGACCGCAGTGCGTCAGTTGGTTCGATGACCCCCCACGGCTTGATCGGTCCCCGTTGTCGGATCAGCCGCTCGCGCGATCGCTCCTCGGGCCGCATCCCGAATCGGCGGCCGGGGAGGATTCCGCCGCTGGATCCTGGGCGCGGCACAGGCTTGGGTGCGGCACAGGCTTGGGTGCGGCACAGGCTTGGGTGCGGCAACCCGGCGCGCTATGGTGGAGGCCCGCCGCGCTGGGTGGGAGCTCCGACGTGCAACGCTACCAGTTGGCCGAAACCTACAACGGGCTCAAGGCGGCCCTTCGCGCGCAGCGCTGGGGCGAGGCCTCGCGCGCGCTCGGTCGCGCCCTCGGAGTGGTCTTGCCCGGCACCGTCGACGGCGGCGCGATCGTCCGGGCGGCCAGCCGGCTGCGGCGCCAGCTGTCCTACCGCGGTCTCAAGCCGGCCGAGGTGGCGATGTGGCGCGGCGGGATCAAGGCGGTGGTGAAGTTCGAGGATCTGCCGGTCGGCGACGCCGCCAGCTTCGCCGCGACCGTGGACGGCGACTGCCTGGCGTCATCGCCGTACCGCAAGGACGATCTGCTGCTGCGGTCGCGGCCGTGCGCCGCCGACCACAAAGACGCCCTCGTCGCGCTGTACTGCAGTCGCGGCGACGGCGCGCAACGGTTGCGGCGGGTCGAGGGCACAGCGCGCGAGGACGTCCTGTCGGCCGCCGCGCTCCTCGACATCCCCTCCTGCTGCGCGACCGCCTTCGCCGACGACTTCGCCCGCGCGCGGGTCGATCAGGACACCGTCAACGACGACGCCTGCCGGCGCGTCCTCGCCACCGCCGCGCCGCCGGGCCTGGGGGACTGGCGGCTCAACCCGCTGGGCAACCGCGAGCTGCTCGGCTTCTACCCCTGCGCGTGCGACTGCCGCGCGGCACGGCAGCGCGCGTCGCGGGTGTTGGCTGCCCTCGACGCGGCCGACCGCGATCGCGCCCGCGCCGATCTGGCGCGCCACGCGCTGTACTTCCGCCTGCCGTTCTTCGCCACCATGGTCGGATCGTGGCGCGACGATCGGCTGCACTTCGGCGACTTCGCCGTCAACGGCTTTGACTCGCCGCTCGTGCGAACCGCCCAGGCCCTGCTCGCCGCCCACCTCGGCGGCTGGATCGAAGGCGGGGACGCCCTGTCGGCGCACGGCGGCGTGCTGCGGCTGTGGCGCGGCGACCGCGAGATCGCGGTCCTGGCGCCGACCGACGGTGCCGGCCCGCTGCTGTGCGGCTTTCGCGATCTGGCGTGAACCTTTTTCGCCCGCCCGCCAACCAACCCCGTGCGCGGCGAGGGCTCACGCCGACCGACGGACGACGGCCTGTGAGCCCGCGCTGCACCCTGCACCGCGACAGCTGGGCCTGTGCCCGGCGGCTGAGGGGTGGGGTCGCGCAGCCGATGTCGAAGAAAGTCCTTCCCGCGCGGAAGGGGGAGCGACGTCAGCGGCGCAAAGGGGCCAGGTTGTGGCGGCGCAGTCCTGCCCGGCCGCCGATTCGGGATGCCATTCACGGAGCGAGCAGGTGAGCGAGTGAGAAGACCAGGGGGTCGTCGCAGCGAGCGAATCCCGCAAAGTGACGCCGAAAGCGCCCGAAGGTGCGGGTCAGCCGCTGGGGGCTGGGTTGACACCCGCCCCGCATGTGACTACAGTAGGCCCGCTTGGGCACTGGCCGGCGGCGTGACCGTGCAACTGGTCCCGCCGCGCCCAGTGGCCGCAGCCCGCCAGCTGGCCCTTCGGGGATCGCTCCAGCACCTCGGCCCGCTGACGGCAGCTTGCCGCGACGCGCTGCCGGCGCGAACGCGGAGGAGAACGACGATGGTCCACACCGATGCCGATGGTCTGCTCGCCGAAGCGGCTCCCGGGCGCACCTGGCGCAACCCGATCGCCACGCTGACGGCAGCCGCGGGCGACTACCTGCGGGCGCGCTTCGGCCACCCGGCGCGGGTGCTCGTCGGGATCGCGGTGGGGGTGGCGTCGCTGGTCGGCGCCGCAGCCGTGGTCGCCGAGGAGGCGCCACCCAAGGCCGCCGACGAGGCCGCGCTCGATCAGAAGCTCGTCCAGAGCCGCGCCTACGTCGACCGCATGCGCAACATGATCAGCAACGGTTTCAACGAGCTCGAGGAGGCGCGCAAGTCCCAGAACGTCGCGCGGGTCAACTGCGTGAGCGACGCGATCAACACGATGAAGGGGTTGCTGCGCCTCGCCGAAGGGATCTTCCTCTCGATGCAGGAGTGCGTGTCGCGCAAGGACGCGGCCTGCACGGAGCACGAGTACGTCAAGATCTCGGTCGCGTTCAACAAGTGCGAGGACATGGAAGGCCAGCTCAAGGGCTGCGGGGGCCCGTCGGTCGATGGCGCGATCGACGGCCGGCCCGTCATCGAGAAGACGGTCGACAACGACACGCCCGAGCTGAACCCGACCAACGGCCTCAACGACATGCAGCCCAAGCTCGAGAACATGCCGTCGGCGAGCCCCTTCCTCAACAAGAACAAGGCTCCGTGACGCAGTGTACGCGCGCGACCAGCACCCGGACAGGACACCCGACATGCCCGCAGACACCCACCCTCAGCCGCCCGATCGCGCCCGCCGCGCTGCTGGCGTGATGCGCGCGATCGCCCGTGTGGCGGTCGCGATCGCCGGGTTCGGCGCCAGCGTCGGCGCGCTGGCCCAGACCGCCGAGCAGTCGCTGCCACCGTTGAGCCACGACCGCGGTGTGCGCACCGGCGAGTTCACGCTCTACCCGTCGTTCGCGGTGATGGGGCACTACGACACCAACCTGTTCAACGGCGATGACGCCGAGCCCGGCAACCGGCCGCGCGGCGCGGCTTCGCTGCGTCTGATGCCGAGGCTGGTGCTGGTCAACGATCCGAGCAGCAACATCACGCTCAATTTCAACGGCGTCGGCGACGCACGGATCTACTTCTCCGGCGACAACGCGGCGATCGCAGAGCAGCAGGCGGTGGGCGGCAACGTCGGCCTCGACATCAAGATCGGCCAGCGGCGGTCGTTCTCGTTCTCCTTCTTCGACTACTTCGTCCGCGCGCTGCGCGCCAGCAACTGGGAGACGACGACGACCTTCAACCGTGTCGCCAACGATGTCGGCGCGCGGGTCGAGTTCCACCCCGGCGACATCCCCGAGCGGCGACCGCTCGTCATCTCGTTTGCCAGCTCGCTGGGCTTCGACTGGTTCGACGACTTCGAACTCGGCAACACGCGCACCATCCGCAACCGGTTGACCGGTTCGTGGAAGTTCCTGCCCAAGACGGCGGCGATCATCGACAGCACCTGGGATGTGCGCACCTACCAGACCACCGACCTCGCCGACCGCAAGTTGTCGTTCAATTCAACGCCGTTCAGGGTCAAGGCCGGTCTCAACGGCGCGCTCACCAAGCGGATCAGCGCCCAGGCGCTGGCCGGCTGGGGCCTGTCGGCCCACGACGGCGGATCGAGCTTCAACAGCTTCCTCGCCACGGTCGGGGTCGGCGTGCGCGCGTCCGAGAGCACGCGCTTTTTCATCGGCTACGACCACGACTACATCGACTCGTATCTGTCGAACTTCGCGGATGTCCATCGGTTCTCGGCCTCCTTGCGCCAGCGCTTCGGCCAGATCCTCGACGTCAACGCGGTGTTTGCCACCCGCATCCTGACCTACGGCGATCTGACCGGGGTCAAGGGCAACGCCAAGATCTCTGGCCTCACCACCTGCGGCACCGGCGCTTGCCGGCGCGACATCGCGCTCGACGGTGGCCTGAACGCGACCTTCGAGGTGGCGCGGCTGGTCGGGATGAACATCGGCTACCTGCTGCGGTCGGTGCAGACCAAGTTCAAGGTGCTCAGCAATTCGGGCGCGGTGTTGGATGTCGGCCAGTACACCGCCCACGAAATCTATGCCTCGCTGGTGCTGCGATACTGATCGAGCGGGCTCACGCGGCGCGCCGGACGCCGCCCCGCCGCCAGGCGAGGGCGTGAACGGATCCCGGTACCTACCATGAACCCAACCGAGGTCTCCCGACAGGCGGCGATGGCGCGCCGACCCGCTGCGGCCGCCGTGACCGCGGCGGTGCGCGCATTGGCGTTGGCGGTGTGGGGGGCTGCGCTTGGATGCGCGTCGTCGGCGTCGTCGCGCTACGCCGAGGTGCCGGTCAACTTGCGCCAGTCGATCCAGGCCTCGACGTTGGGGCCGGGCGACGAATTCGAAGTGCGCGTCTACGAAGAACCCGCCCTGTCGGGGTCCTGGCTCGTGTCGCCGGCCGGCCAGATCGACTATCCGCTCCTCGGCACGCTCACCGTGGAGGGGCTGCTGCCGTCGCAGGTGGCGGCGCAGATCCGCACGCGGCTGGCCGAAAAGTACATCCGCAACCCCTACGTGACGGTCCAGGTCAAGGCGCTCAACTCGAAGCGGGTCGTCGTCCTCGGCGAGGTGAAGGCACCGGGCCGGTTTCCGTTCTCCGAGCGCATGACGGTCGTCGACGCGATGACGATGGCGGGCGGCTTCACGACGATGGCAGAGCGCAACTACACCATCGTCACCCGCACCGACGCCGCCGGGACCCACCGCATCCCGGTGCCGGTCGAGAAGATCATGCAGGGCCTCGCAGCCAACTTCTACCTCCAGCCGGGCGACATCCTGTTCGTCCCCGAGACCGTGCTGTGACCGTACTCGCCCCCCAACCAACTGCCGTGGCCGCCGTCGCCGGCCGCTCCGCCGCGCCGTGAGCCTCGACGACACAACCTTTGCTGTTCGCAGCGCGTCGGTCGGCGACGAAGCGCCCGAGACGGCGCCAGCGCGGATCCTGCGCGTCGCGCTGACCCGGCGCTGGTGGCTGCTCGTCACCGCGGTGCTGGTGTTCGCCGCGGCGTTCGTGTGGGTGCGGCGCCAGAAGCCGGTGTTCCGCGCGACCGGCACGTTGACGGTCGAGCAGGCGGCCCCGCGCGTGATCGGGTCCGAGTCGGACGTCGCGCCGGTCGGCGTCCAGAACCTCAACGCGTCGCGCGCCTACTACCAGGCCCAGAAGCAGATCCTGCAGTCGCGCGATGTCGCCGCGATCGTCGTCAACCGCCTCGGGCTCGCGCGCGACGAGCGCTTCCTCGGCCTCAGCGGCGCCGACCGGCAGCTGTCGCGGGCGCAGAAGGACGCTGTCATCGCCGGCGCCGACGTCGTCGGCATGATGGCGTCGCGGGTGATCATCGAGGCCTTCGATGACTCCGGCGTGATGAAGGTCTCGGTCGAGGACACCGATCCCGAGGACGCCAAGGATCTCGTCAACGCCGTCCTCAAGGCCTACCGCGACCGCAACCTCGACGTGCGCAAGCGCATGGTCAAGGAAGCGTCGTCCGACCTCAACGCGATCTTCAAGCGCCTGGAGGTGGAGAAGAACGACAGCCAGAAGCAGCTGTACGAGTACGACCGCGCCCACGACTTCTCCGACTCGCGCAAGGCGGTGGTGTCGGATCGGATCATGGCGCTGAGCAAAGCGATGCGGGAGGTCCACACCGCCAAACTGCGCGCCCAGCACGAAGTCGCCCAGCTCAAGCGCTTCCGGGGAACGCGCGACGTCTTCATCGCCTCGGCGCCCGGCTACATGCGCGATGGGCTGGTGGGCGAGCTCAAGCGGCGCTTCCTCGAGCTCACCACCCGCCGCAAGGAGTTGACCGCCACCTACCTCGAAGGCCACCCGCGCATCGTCGCCATCGATCAGCAGCTCGATCAGCTCGTCACGCTGGCCAGCCGGCACACTGGCGCGCTGCACGACGCCGCCCAGGCCCAGCTCGCGGCCTCGGTCGCCGAGGAGAAGGACGTCGAGGCCCAGCTCGCCGCCGCCAACGCCGAGGACGCCGATATCCGCCAGGCCAAGATCGAGCACGACAAGCTGACGGCGCGCTACGAGGAGGATCGGATGTTCTACGAGAAGGTCGCCAAGCGCCTGACCGAGACCGACATCCTGCGCGAGATCGGCGTCAACAACATCAACATCCTCGACCTCGCGGTGACGCCGAAGTCGCCGGTCCGGCCGAACGTGCGAGCGTCGCTGTCGCTCGGCCTGCTGATCGCGCTGCTCGTCGGCGTCGGGGTGGCGCTCCTGGTCGACATGCTCGACAACACGATCAAGTCGCGCGAAGACGTCGAGGCGCTCCTCAAGGCGCCCTACCTCGGCTCGATCCCGATCTTCCAGACCTCGGACACCGGCGAGGGTCTGCCGGTGCCGATCGACCGCGTCGATCTCTACGTCCACTACCGACCCCACTCGCGCGTCGCCGAGGCCGCGCGCGCGGTGCGGACCAACCTGCTGTTCATGCGCCCGGATCGCCCTCCGCGGGCGCTGCTCGTCACGTCGGCGGCGCCGCGCGAAGGCAAGACGTCGACGGCGACGACGCTCGCGATCACGCTGGCGGCGTCGACCGGCAAGGCCTTGCTCATCGACACCGATCTGCGCAAGCCGCGGCTGCACAAGCTGTTCGGCCTGCCGGGCGGCGAAGGCGGCCTGACGTCGCACGTCCTCACCAACGAGCCGATCGAGAACTTCATCCGCAAGACCGACGTCCCCGGGCTCGATCTGCTGCCGTGCGGGCCGCTGCCGCCCAACCCGGCCGAGATCGTCCACACCCAGCGCTTCCGCGACATGGTCGCGCGGGTGCAGGAGCTGTACGGCGCGGTGGTGTTCGACTCTTCGCCGGTCGACCTCGTCACCGAGCCGCTCGTGATCGCGTCGCTCGTCGACGGCGCGGTGGTGGTCGCCCACGCCGAGGCGACCCGTCGCGACGCCGCGATCGCGACCCTGTCGGCGCTGCGCGCGGTCAAGGCCACCATCTTGGGCGTCGTGCTGTCGAGGACCCGGCGCAACGCCGCCGGCTACGCCTACTACTACACCAAGGGCTATCGGCGCGGTGGGGCCTATCGCTACCGCTACCAGTACCGCTACCAGCGCGACCCGGAGTCGGACATCGACAGCGCCGACGACGACCGCCGCACCTGAGCGGGTGCGGCCGGTCGCGAGTCCAGGCGGGTCGGCCCGCCTCGCGGACAGGTCGGCGAGGTTGACCGGCAACGCAACCCGCGCGATGCTAGGGCTTCTGGCGCGAGGTGCGCCTCCGGGTCGTTGGCTCGGGCGCCGCACCTCGCCGGTTCGGTGGAAGGGTTCGCGCGCCGCCAAGGCGCGCCGCAGAGTCGGGGATGGACAAGGTCATCGGCATCGACCTCGGCACGACCAACTCGTGTGTCGCGATCTACGAGGGCGGTGTCACCCAGGTGATTCCGAATTCCGAAGGCTCACGCACGACGCCGTCGATCGTGGCGTTCACGCCGGACGGGCAGAGGCTGGTCGGCAACATCGCCAAGCGCCAGGCAGTCGCCAACCCGGCGAGCACCGTGTTCGCGACCAAGCGGATGATCGGGCGCAAGCTCAAGACACCCGAAGTCCAGCGCATGCAGATGACGGCGCCGTTCAAGATCGCCGCCGCCGACAACGGCGACGCATCGGTGGTCGTCCACGGCCGGCGCTACACGCCGCAGGAGATCGGCGCGTTCGTGCTGCGCCAGCTCAAGGAAGCCGCGCAGGAGTACCTCGAGCAGACGGTCAAGAACGTAGTGATCACGGTCCCGGCCTACTTCGACGACGCCCAGCGCCAGGCCACCCGCGACGGCGGTCGCCTCGCCGGTCTCAACGTCCTGCGCATCATCAACGAGCCCACGGCGGCGGCGCTCGCCTACGGCATCGGCGCCGACTCGGCCGGCACGATCGCGGTCTACGACCTCGGCGGCGGCACGTTCGATATCTCGGTGCTCGAATACTCCCAGGGCGTTTTCCAGGTCAGGGCGACGCACGGCGACACCTTCCTCGGCGGAGAGGACGTCGACGCCCGCCTGATGGACGTCTTGATCGAGAACTTCGCCCGCGAGACCGGGATCGACCTCCACGCCGATCCGGTCGCGCTGCAGCGCCTCAAGGACGCCGCCGAGCGGGCCAAGATCGAGCTCTCTGCGGTCGAAGAGACTGAAATCTCACTACCCTTCCTTACGGCCGACGCCTCCGGCCCCAAGCACCTGCGCCGCATCCTGGGCCGGGCGGAGTTGGAGGGGTTGTGTGAGGATCTGATCGCCGCGACGATCGATCACTGCCGCGACGCGATGGAGGCCGCCGGCGTCCAAGCCGCGCAGATCACCGATGTCCTGCTGGTCGGCGGCATGACCAAGATGCCGGCGGTCCAGCGCGCCGTCCAGCAGTTCTTCGGCCGGTCTCCCAACCGGTCGGTCAACCCCGACGAAGCGGTCGCGGTCGGCGCGGCGATCCAAGGCGCGATCCTCGCCGGCGACGTCGGCGATGTGGTGCTGCTCGACGTCGTGCCGCTGTCCCTCGGCATCGAGACCGCCGGTGGGCTGCTGACCAAGCTCATCCCGCGCAACGCCACGGTGCCGTGCAGCCTCACCGAGGTCTTCACCACCTCGGAGGACTACCAGCCGCTCGTCAATATCCACGTGCTGCAAGGCGAGCGTCCGTTGGCCTCCGACAACACCAGCCTCGCCCGCTTCGAGCTGGTCGGCATCCCGCCGGCGCTGCGCGGCGTGCCAAAGATCGAGGTCACGTTCTCGATCGACGCCAACGGCATCCTGTCGGTGAGCGCGCGCGACCTCGGCACCAAGCGCGAGCAGGTGGTGCGCGTGCGGGCGACCTCTGGCCTCACCGAGGGCGCGATCGAGAGGATCCTCGCCGAGGCCGAGCAGTTCCAGGACGCCGACCGCATCAACGTCGAGCTCGCCGACATGCGCCGTCGCATCCAGGGGCTCATCTACACGACCGAGAGGTCGCTCGGCGAGTCGGCCAACTACCTCACCGAGGGCGAGCTCGGCCAGATCCGCACCGACCTCGAGGGGGCCCGCCGCGCCGCCGACACCGCCGACCTCAACCGGATCCAGGCCGCGCTGCGCGAGCTCGAGAAGTCGGCCTTCCGCATCACCGAGGTCATGTACAAGGACTTCGCCTGAGAGGGGGTCGCATCCAAGACACCTGCTACGCGGAAATCCTTGAAGAGTCTGCAGGGCTCTTCAACCCCTGACCGGCTGACCCGTGCCCGCTGCGCCCCTCGTTCCAGATCACTACCGGGTCCTCGGTGTGCCCGTCGGCGCCAACACCGCGGCGATCCGCGATTCCTACAAGAAGCTGTCGCGGGTCTATCACCCAGACCGCAACGGAGGTTCGGCGCGGGCGACGTCGTGCTTTCAGTCGATCTCGGTCGCCCACGCCGAATTGGTCGATCCGGACCGCCGCAGCCACTACGACCGCCTGCTCGCGCTGCGCGATCCGGTGCGAATGGTCGACGATCCGCGCGCCGAGCGCGCCCTCGACGTCCTCGATCTGGTCGTGCGGCGGCTGCGTCGCCGGCCCGAGGCCTTGCCGGGCGCGGCGCGCGGGCGC
>Ga0194120_10009104_pt1 | contig 12729 bp, 7 predicted proteins | sample TA2MahCa65mmetaG_FD_148642 | JGI IMG/M metagenome (GOLD analysis project Ga0194120, IMG submission 148642) | Freshwater microbial communities from Lake Tanganyika, Tanzania - TA2015019 Mahale Deep Cast 65m | ecosystem: Environmental > Aquatic > Freshwater > Lake | place: Tanzania: Lake... | reverse complement strand
TTGCCGGAGGAAGATCGCCAGACGATTCGAGCCGAGATGAACAAGATTGCCGAACTTCTGGCCGGACAGCCCCAAGTCTTTACGCATCGGGACTACCACAGCCGCAATCTAATGATGCGGCAGGGCCGCGTGAGGGTCATCGATTTTCAGGACGCGTTGATGGGGCCGGCCTCCTACGACCTGGCCTCCCTGTTGCGGGATTCCTACCTCTCGCTGGATGAGGAGCTGATCGAGGAACTGGTCATCCGCTATCTGGATGGCCGGGCCAAGGCCGGCGCCACCCTCGACCGCCCGACCTTCATGCGTCTGTTCGACCTGACCAGCATCCAACGGAACCTCAAGGCGGCAGGCCGGTTCGTCTACATCGAGAAGGAAAAACACAACGACCGCTATCTGCAATATATCCCCCGCACCTTGGGCAACGTGAAACGAAACCTTGCCCGCTACCCGATGCTGCATCCCCTGCGCGACGCCCTGGCCCCCCACGTGCCGGAATTGCAATAGAACCGTGATGAGTGAAGCGTCAGACGTGAAGCGTACAAGGCAGAGCATGCAACAGCCTCAAAGAACTCTCCGGCTTTCTCCTGCGCGTCGCGCGTCACGTTTCACGCTTCACTTCGGTTGGTTATGAAAGCGATGATCCTTGCCGCGGGGCTCGGCACGCGCCTGCGCCCGCTGACCAACCACAGGCCCAAGCCGCTGCTGCCGATCGCCGGCCGGCCGCTGATCGTCTGGAATCTGCTCCTGCTGCGTCGGCACGGGATTACGGAGGTGATCGTCAACCTCCACCATTTGGGACCGCTGATCGAGGAGGCCTTGGGGGACGGGGCGGCGCTCGGCCTGCGCCTGACCTATTCGTATGAGCCGGTGATTCTCGGCACAGGCGGCGGCATCAAGCAGGCGGAGCCGTTCTTCTGCGGCGAGCCGTTTCTGGTGCTCAATAGCGACACGCTGCTGGAGATCGATCTGGGGGCGGTCATGCAGTTTCACCACCGGCAGGGCGGGCTGGCCACCATGGTGCTGCGCGACGATCCCGAGGCGGCGCGGTGGGGCGCCGTGGAGGTGGATGCCGACCAGCGCGTCCTCCGCATCAACGGGCGCGGTGTGGCGGACGTTGGCCCCAGCGCCACGCGCATGTTCGCGGGCGTCCATGTCATGCACCCGAAGCTGCTCCGCGACGTGCCGGCCGGGCGGGAGTCCTCGATCATCGACGCCTATATCCGTGAGATCGAGCGGGGCGAAGCGGTCTTTGGTTTTCGCATGACGGGCTACTGGTCGGACGTGGGGACGCCGCAGCGGTACGAAGAAGCCCAGCGCGATGTCGATGCCGGACGCATTGATTTGGCGTCGCGGGCCAACCTGTAATACGGTTTTGTCTGGGGCGAGAAACTAGACGTTGCCGGTTGGCCGGAACCGCTTCAAGCGCAGGGCGTTGCCGACGACGCTGACGGAAGACAGCGCCATGGCCGCCGCGGCCCAGATGGGATTGAGCAAGCCCAGGGCTGCGGCAGGGATCAGCAGGGTGTTGTAGATGAAGGCGGCGAAGAGGTTCTGCTTGATGTTCCGCGTCGTGGCGCGCGAGAGGGCGATGGCCGTGACGACGGCCCGCAGGTCCCCGCTCACGAGCGTGACGTCCGCCGCCTCCATGGCCACGTCCGTGCCGGTTCCGATCGCGATGCCGACGTCGGCCTGAGCCAGGGCCGGCGCATCGTTGATCCCGTCTCCCACCATGGCCACGACCCGACCCTCTTCCTGCAGCCGCGCGACCTCGCGGGCCTTCTGTTCCGGCAGCACCTCCGCCAAGACCCGGTCGATCCGCACTTGATCGGCGATGGCCTTGGCGGTGCGCGGATTGTCCCCCGTGAGCATGACCACGTCGAGCCCCAGCCGATGCAGGGCGGCCACCGCCTCGCCGGCATGGTCCTTGAGCGTGTCGGCCACGGCAAGGAGGCCGACGAGTCCCGGCTTGCCCGGCTGATTTCCTGGCCGGGCTGTGCTGCCGACCGCCAGACACATCGGCGTCAGACCCGCTGACGACAATTCGTCCATGGCTTGCGTGGCCGCCTGATCGAGCCTGACTCCGGCCGTCTCCATCAAGCGGAGGTTGCCGAGGTAGACGGTGTGGCTGCCCACCGTGGCGCGAATGCCGTGGCCTGCGACAGCGGTAAACTGTTCGGCGTCTTCCAGTGTCAGGCCGAGGTCTCGCGCATGGCGGACGATGGCTTCCCCGACCGGATGTTCCGAGCCCCGCTCGGCCGAGGCCGCGAGGGCGACGATCTTCTCGACGGTCCAGCCCTCGGCGAGGGCCAGGACTTTTCTGACGGAGGGCTCGCCCTTCGTGAGGGTGCCGGTCTTGTCCAGCACGACGGTGGTGAGTCGGTGGGCCAGCTCCAGGGCGTCGCCGCTTCGAAGCAGCACCCCATGGTCCGCGCCTTTTCCAATACCGACCATGATCGAGGTGGGAGTGGCCAGGCCCAGGGCGCAGGGACAGGCGATGATCAGGACCGCCACGAAATTCAGCAGCGCATGGGTCAATGCCGGAGGCGGTCCGAAGAGGAACCAGAGGATGAAGGTGAGGGCCGCCACGCCGATGACCGCCGGCACGAAATAGGAGGCGATGCGGTCGGCCAGCTTGGCGAGGGGAGGCTTGGCTGCCTGCGCCTCCTCGACGATGCGGATGATCCTGGCCAGGGCCGTGTCACGGCCGACCTTGGTGGCTTCGATGCGCAGGCTGCCGGTTCGGTTCAGGGTGGCGCCGATGACGAGGTCGCCGGGCTGTTTGTCCACCGGCAGGCTTTCGCCGGTGATCATGGATTCGTCCAGGGCCGAGGCGCCGTGGCGGACGATGCCGTCCACCGGCACTTTCTCGCCGGGACGCACGACGACCAGATCGCCGAGGCGGACGTCCTGGATCGATACGTCGAGTTCGCGGTCTCCCCGGATCACCCGAGCCTGCTTGGGCTGGAGGCCGGCCAGTTTCCTGATCGCCTCAGAGGCGCGGCCCTTGGCCCTGGCTTCCATGAGGCGGCCGAAGAGAATCAGGGTGACGATCGAAGCCGAGGTGTCGAAATAGACCTCCGGCGTCAGGCCGCCTGCGGCGAAGAATTCGGGAAGCGCCGTGGCGGCGAGGCTATAGAAGTAGGCGGCAGAGGTGCCCACTGCGATCAAAGTGTTCATGTCGGTGGTCTTGTGGCGGGCCATTGCCCAAGCGCCACGGTAGAACTGCCATCCGGCCCAAAATTGGATGGGGGTGGCCAGGAGCAATTGCAACCAGAAGGAGGTTCGTCGGCTGAAGGGAAGGCCCAGGTGTTCCCCCATGCCCAGGACCATTACCGGCAGGGTCAAGGTTGCGGCGATCCAGAATTTCAGCCGGAGTTCACGGGCGTGGGCTTGTTTGAGAGCGTCTTTCGCGGCGGTATCGATCTCGCCGGCAGCCGGACCTGCCGTCATAATCGGCTGGTAGCCGAGTCGGCTGATCGTCTCCTGGATGGCGGCAGGGCCAGTGAGCTTGGGCAGGTAGTCCACCGTGGCTTGTTCCGTGGCCAGGTTGACCGAGGCTTGGACGACGCCGGGCATGGCTTGGAGGCCCTGCTCGATCTTGGCGACGCAGGAGGCGCAAGACATGCCTTCGATGGGAATGGTCAACGTCTGAACGGCTGCCTTGACGTCTACTCGCTGATGGCTGATGGCTGATGGCTGATGGCCGGAAACCGGCGTCTGCGCGGTCTGGTCCTTGGCGCGTCGCGGCGTGAGCGTCACCAGTTGCACCGGCTGGCTGTGGCCCATGCCTTGAGGCCCGCGTTGGAGGATTGCGTCGGGGTCCGCTTCGAAGGTTCGCTTGCAGCCAGGCGCGCAGAAATAATACGTGGTCCCTCGATGGACCGTCTTCGCCGGCGCGCGCTGCTCGTCTACGGTCATGCCGCAAACAGGATCGGTGGCCATGATGGGGCTCCCGAAATAGCGTTCAGCAATCAGCGGTCGGTTCCGGAACGTTATACTGAAAGCCGACCGCCGACAGCTATCCTACCAGCAAGGCCCGGAGGAAAATCAACCGGTCGGCTGATTGGGGCGGAGGTTTTTCTGTTTGATGAGCCGGGCCAGGTAGGTCCGTTGGAGCTGCAAGAGTTCGGCGGCCCTGGTCTGGCTGCCCTGTGCGCGACGGAGGGCGTGCAGGATGATGGCGCGGCTGTGCTCTTCCATGGAGTCGTGGTAGGGCAGGTCTTGGTAGGAGGGCGAGGGATTCGTCTCCGAGGCGGGGAGGCCGCCGGCGGTCGAGAGCGCGAGGTGTTCGGGGCCGATGGCGTTGCCGGGAGTGAGGACCACCGCGCGGGCGATCGCATTGTCCAACTCGCGGATGTTCCCCGGCCAGGGGTATTGGCTGATGGCAGCCAGCGCGTTGTCCGTCAGCGTCATCTGCGGTCGCTTGGCGTCCTGCGCGTAGCGCTTCAAGAAAAACTCCGCCAGTTGGGGAATGTCCTGGGTCCGTTCCCGGAGCGGCGGCAGGGTCACGCCGACCACGTTGAGGCGGAAAAATAAATCTTCCCGGAACCGGCCGTCCTTGACCGCCGCCTTGAGATCTTTGTTGGTGGCGGCGATGACGCGAATGTTGACCCGGACCAGGCGCGTGCCTCCGACCCGGTGAAATTCGCGGTCCTGGAGCACGCGCAGGAGTTTGGCTTGCAGCGGAAGCGGCATGTCGCCGATCTCGTCCAGGAAGATCGTGCCGCCGTCCGCCGTCTCGATCTTGCCTTTCTCCTGGCGGTCGGCCCCGGTGAAGGCGCCTTTCTCGTGTCCGAACAGCTCGTTTTCGAGCAGGGTGTCGGAGAGGGCCACGAGTTGATCACCACGAACGGCATGCCTCGGCGCGGACTCCACTGGTGGATGGAGCGCGCGAAGAGTTCCTTGCCGGTGCCGCTTTCTCCCAACAGGAGCACGTTCGCATCCGACTCCGCCGCCCGTTTGGCGAGCGCGATGACGGCGGCCATTGGCGGGCTGCTGCCGACGATGGTCGCGTAGCGCGTTTCGACCTCGGTCCGGAGGTAGGCTACTTGGCGTTTGAGGATTTCCCGCTCGAAGGCTTTGCGGATGACGATGGCGAGGTGGTCCACGTCGATGGGCTTGGTGAGAAAATCGTAGGCGCCTTCCTTCATGGCCTCCACGGCCCGGTCGATGGTCCCATGGGCGGTCATCACGATGACCGGCAGATCGAATCCCTCGCGCCCGTTGTGCCGTCCCCGCGCCAGTTGCTTGAGCACGTCCAGTCCGGAGAGCCGAGGCATTTCCATGTCCAGCAGCATGAGGCTCGGCGCCTCCCGCTCGATGGCTTCGATCGCGTGGGCTCCGTCGTCCGCAAGGACCGTCTCGTAGCCGGTGGACTTCAACCGGTCCTGGAGGACCGTGGCAATGTCCGGGTCGTCGTCAACCACGAGGATTTTAGCCTTCATGCCGCACCCCAAAAACGTGAAGCGTGATGCGTGAAGCGTGGGAAGGGTGGAACATGCCCTCCCCTTTCGGCCCGGGTTATCCTAGTCCTTCTTCAAAACTCGTCAACTCCTCACCCATCACGGTTGTCAGTCTTCCATGACGTTCATGACCAAGCCGGTGAGCGGCTTGGGGAAAAAATACGTGGACTTGTGCGGCATCCGCTCGCCGGCCGTGGCCACGGCGCGGACTTCGCTGACCTTGGTGGGGTTGAGGACCAAGGCCGCGGTCGCCGTGCCGCGACGCACCAAGTCCAAGGCTTCGTGATCGTCCTTGGTATAGATGAGCGCGTCTTCGTCGGCCTTCGTGCACAGTGTGCCGAGCACGTGGCTGTGCAGGATCGAAACGTCCAATCGGTCCCGCGCCGAGGCGCTGGAGAGGACGGGCTGGTTGGGGCGGAGGCTGAGCAGGAGATAGGTGTCCAGGCCGCGCAGCGCGAGGCCGAAGGCGTGGCCGGTTTGCCCCTGCGCTCGGAGCTGGTGGAGAAAGCGTCGGCGCGTTTCCGGTTCGGTCGGGCTCTGAAACGAAAATTCTTCGATGAGAAAGGCGTCGCGGAGGCGGGCCGTGATCTCGGGCAATCCGGGCAAGGGCGTGGTGAGCAGGCGATGGGTCGGCAGGACGGTGAGTCCCGGATCTTCCAGGCTGGCCAGGAGCATCAACACGCGGTCGTATGCCTGGAGGCCGCCGGAGGGCGGCAGGCCGGCCTGCTGGCGGCGGAGCTTCCGGTAGGTGAGCGCGGTCTCGTACCGGTGGTGCCCGTCGGCGATGAAGAGGGGCTTGGCCTGGAGGGTCGCGACGAGGTCCTGCAGCACGCGGCGGTCGGTGATGGCCCAGAGGCGGTGGCGGAACCCGTCGTCGTCCCGAAAATCGAAGCGCGGGTGGTCCGCGTTGACGGATCGGTCGATCAGGCGCAGCGCCCCGCCGTCCGGGTCGGAGAACAACGAAAAGATGGGACTGAAGTTGGTCCGGCAGGCTTCGAGCAACTGGAATCGGTCCGCCTTGGCCGCCGATCGCGTGTTCTCGTGCGGATAGATGTGTCCGGTGCCGAACTCGGCCAGTTCGACCGTCGCCAGAAATCCCCGCAGCACGCGCGCGCCGGCCCCGGGCTCGCCGGCGGGCGGCTGGTATTCGATTTGGTAGGGGTACACGGCGGCCTCGCCGTCGCGGCGCAACGCGCCCTGCTTGAGCCAGTCTTGCAGGTAGGCGGCGGCGCGGGTGTAGCGGTTGCGCGACGGGCCGTCGGTCGGTTCGTCCTGCCCCAATTCGAGCCGGATCACGTTGTTGGGGTGGCGGGCGTGCAAGGCCCGTTGGAAGTCGCCGTCGATGACATCGTAGGGGGGGGCCACCACGTCCGCGATCTTGCCGACGGCGGCGGGGTCATATAACACGCCCTTGAAAGGAATCAAATTGGCCATGTCTGCTCCAGTGATGAGTGATGCGCCGTGAACGATGCGTGCTCGATCGGGATTCCGCCGAACCGTTCACCTCATGACGCATTACACGTCGCAATAGCGGGTGACTTCAAATCGTAACAACTCGATCGGCTCGCCTGGGCCGAGCCCCGCTTTGTCGCGGGCGGCCCGAATTTGCTCCGAGACGGATTCGACCCCTTCGATAGCCGGCAACAGGACGCTGCGCCGCTCGCCGGACCGGAGGATGATGCCGTAGCGCCGATGGTCCAGCTCGTCCGGACCCTGCACCGGCTCGGCCGGCCCCAAGACATCGATCGAGACGCGCAGCGCGTCCAGTTCCGACGGCTCGAGCGCGGGGAATCGCGGATCGCGGGTCGCCGCGCCGACGGCATTGTCGATCACCTCGCGGGCCAAGGTGTCCCGGAGCGGCTCGGTCGTGCCGATGCAGCCCCGCAGCCGCCCCTCTCGTTTCAGACAGACAAACACCGCCGCAGGCTTCAACGCCTCCGGCATGTCGGCATACAAGCGCGCCGGCGGCTCAATGAGGCGCCGATGGACGAGAAACGTCTCGATCGCTTCCGTTGCCAGCCAGACCAGCGGATGGGGCGAAGGGAGGGTGACGAGTGACGGGTGACGGGTGATGGGTGAAAGGCTCAATGAGGCAAATGGGGTGAGAGACATGTCACTTGTCACGCATCACGTGTCACGGTTCTCGGGTTATCGATCGCGGATGACCATGTAATCCGCGACGACCGACAAAGCGCGTTTGTGGGGGGAGTCTTCGAAGAGGGCCAGATCGGCGACGGCGGCCGTCACGAATTCGCGCGCGCGCGCCATGGCGTAGGCGATGGAGCCGAACTGCTGCATGAGGGCGACGATGTGCAGGAGGTCGGTGTCCGTCAGGGTCCGGGTCTCCATCCGATCCGTGATCATCTTCCGATCCTGCTCGGGGCAGTGCTGCAACAAATGCAGGAGCGGAAGCGTGGTCTTGCCCTGCCGAAGGTCCTGTCCCAGAGACTTCCCCAGCCGATCCCCGTCGGCCGCGTAATCGAGCGTGTCGTCGGCAAGCTGGAAGGCGATGCCGAGGTACTGGCCGAACCGGAACAGGGCGGCCTGCTTGTCGGCCGGCGCGCCGCTGACGATCGCGCCGATCCGGCAGGCCGCCGCGATCAGGCCGGCCGTCTTGTATTCCACGATGCGCAGGTATTCGGCTTCCGTGACCTGCGGGTTGCCGTTGTAATAGAGCTGCAGCACCTCGCCCTCGGCCATTTTCCGGCAGGCCTCGGAGAGGACTTCGTTGATGTCTTGGTTGTGAAAGCCGACGATGTGGCAGATGGCTTTCGAGTAGAGATAGTCGCCCACCAGGATGCTGACCTGGTTGCCCCAGACCTTGCGGGCGGTCTGCCGGCCCCGGCGCAGGTCCGCGTCGTCCACGACGTCGTCGTGCAGGAGCGTGGCGGTATGGATGTACTCGACCAGGCTGCCGAGGGCGTGGTGCTCGTGGTCGCGGTAGCCGCAGAGCCGCGCGCAGAGGAGGAGCAGCAAGGGGCGGATGCGTTTGCCGCCGCTGCTGAGGATGTGGGCGGCGACCGTGTTGACGAGGGTGACCGACGAATCGAGGTGTTTGCGGACCTGATCTTCGACCCCGTCCAATTCGTCCCGGTAGGCGTCCCAGACGTCCGCCATGGTCTGCACGGTCGAGGTCGTGGCGCCGTTTTTCATGCGGCGATACTAGGGCAGGGGTTGGGGTTTGTCAAGCCTCGCCGTTCGCAGGGGGGATTCTCGACGAACCCCTTGCTGGCGGCGCGCGAAAGGCCACAACAGGGCGTGGATCGCTTGACAGATTCACGCCCCATCCAGTATGGTGGCATCGCACTTTGTGCGAGTTTTGCATGCCCTGACCGAGGTCATTGCCACGGGTCGGTTTTCCCCTCCCGAAGCGCCCGGCCCAGCGGTGACGCATCGATTAACCCGATCATTCAGCAGGACGACGAGCGTGCGATGAATATTCCCGGATTGCCTCCTCAGCAAGGCCTCTACGACCCCCAATTTGAAAAAGACGGCTGCGGCATCGGTTTTGTGGCGCACATCAAGGGCCGGCGATCCCACAGCATCGTCCAGGACGGGCTCCAGGTCCTCAAAAATCTGTCCCACCGAGGCGCCCAAGGCTGCGACCCCTGCACGGGCGACGGGGCCGGAATCCTGCTGCAGATTCCCCACGCCTTTCTGGCGCTGGCCGCGGCCGATGTGCGCGTGAAGCTGCCCCAGGCCGGCGAGTACGGCGTCGGCATGGTCTTTTTGCCGCCCGATGCGGCGGCGCGCCGGCAGTGCGAGACGCTGTTCGAGAAGGTCATCGCGGAGGAAAAGCTGCGGCTGCTCGGCTGGCGCGACGTGCCGGTGAAGAGCGACGCGATCGGCGTGCAGGCCCGCCGGACCGAACCGGCCATCCGCCAGGTCTTCATCGCCCGCGACATTCTCAACGAGGCGCAGTTCGAGCGCAAGCTCTACGTGGTCCGCAAGCGCGTCGAGAAGGCGGTCCGCGAGTCGGCCATCGACGGCCGGGAGCATTGCTACGTGTCCAGCCTCTCCGGCAACACGATCGTCTACAAGGGGCTGTTGCTGCCCGAACAGATGGCGTCCTACTACCAGGACCTGACCGACAGCAGCGTGGTCAGCGCGCTGGCCCTCGTCCATTCGCGCTTCAGCACCAACACGTTTCCGACCTGGCCGCTGGCGCATCCCTATCGCTACATCTGCCACAACGGCGAGATCAACACGCTCAAGGGCAACGTGAATTGGATGCGGGCGCGTCAGGGCCGCCTGCAATCGGACCTGTTCGGGGCGGACATTCCCAAGCTGTTCCCGATCGTCTCCGAGCAGCAGAGCGACTCGGCCTGTCTGGACAACGCGCTGGAGTTCCTGGTGCTGGGCGGCCGCTCGCTGCCGCAGGCGATGATGATGCTGATCCCCGAGCCCTGGGCCGGCAATCCGCAGATGGACTTGGACCGGCGCGGCTTCTACGAGTACCACGCCGCGATGATGGAACCCTGGGACGGTCCCGCAGCGGTGTGTTTTACCGACGGCGCGCTGATCGGCGCGACGCTGGACCGCAACGGGCTGCGACCCTGCCGCTATCAGGTCACGACCGATGACCGCGTCGTGCTGGCCTCCGAGGCTGGCGTCCTCCCGGCCGAGCCGAAGCACATCCGTCAGAAGGGCCGCCTGCAGCCGGGCCGCATGTTCCTGGTGGACACCGGGCAAGGCCGCATCATCGACGACGAGGAGATCAAGGCCGACATCGTGGGGCGGAGACCCTACCGGTCCTGGGTGACCCAGTACCGCATTTCGCTGGACGAACTCCCGGAGCCGTTGAACGTGCCGCAGCCGGACCATCCGACGATCCGGCTGCGCCAGCAGGCCTTCGGCTACACGGTCGAAGAGTTGAAGATGGTCATCACCCCGATGGTCGTGACCGGCGAAGAGCCGATCTCCTCCATGGGGACGGACACGCCCCTGGCCGTGCTGTCGGAGCGGCCGCAATTGCTGTTCAAGTATTTCAAGCAGCTCTTCGCGCAAGTGACCAACCCGCCGATCGATCCGATCCGCGAGCAGTTGGTCATGTCGCTGGTGACCAACATCGGTCCCAAGCCGAACGTGATGGACGAAATTCCGGAAGCCTGCCGGCGGATCAAGGTCCAGCAGCCGCTCCTGACCAACGCCGAGCTGGAAAAAATCCGCGAGATTGCCGACCCGCATTTCAAGAGCAAGACCCTGCGGATGCTCTTTCGCGTGGCCGAGGGGCCGGAAGGCCTCGGCGCGGCGGTGGAAGACCTCTGCCGCCAGGCGTCGCAGGCGATCAAGGACGGGTTCAAGTTCTTGATTTTGAGCGACCGGGGCGTGAACGAGGAATGGGCGCCGATCCCCAGCCTGCTCGGCATCGCGGCGGTCCACCACCATCTGGTGCGGGAGTGCACGCGGACCGAGGTCGGGCTGATTCTGGAAACCGGCGAGCCCCGCGACGTGCACCACTTTGCCTGCCTCATCGGCTACGGCGCCGGGACGATCAATCCCTACCTCGTGTTCGAGACGCTGGTGGACATGGAGCGGGACGGCTATCTGCCGGAAGGGGTGGATGCCGTCACGGCCGAGACCAAATTCATCAAGGCCATCAACAAGGGGCTGCTGAAGATCTTCTCGAAGATGGGCATCTCCACCGTCCAGTCCTACTGCGGGGCGCAAATCTTCGAAGCCATCGGCCTGAACCGCGAGACGATCGACCGCTATTTTACGGGCACGCCGTCCCGCATCCAGGGGATCGGGATTCGGGAGATCGGCGAGGAAACGCTGCGGCGACACGCCTTGGCCTACCAGCCGGTGCCGATCCGCCAACTCGACTTCGGCGGGGAAATCCACTACCGGGTCCAGGGCGAGCACCACAATTGGAATCCCGAAACCATTTACAAGTTGCAGCACGCCACGCGCTTCAACAACCCCCAGACCTACAAGGAGTTTGCGGCGCTGGTGAACGACGAGAGCAAGCGCCGCTCCAACATCCGAGGGCTGCTGGAGTTTAAGTTCGCCCCGGAGCCGGTTCCGCTGGAGGAGGTCGAGCCGGCCAAGGAGATCGTCAAGCGGTTTACCACCGGCGCGATGTCGTTCGGCTCGATCAGCAAGGAAGCCCACGAGACGCTGGCGGTCGCGATGAACCGGATCGGCGGCAAGAGCAACACCGGCGAAGGCGGCGAGGACCCGGAGCGGTTCGCCCCGCTGCCCAACGGCGACAGCAAGAATTCCTACATCAAACAGGTGGCCTCCGCCCGCTTCGGCGTGACGGCGCACTATCTGGTCAATGCCCGGGAACTCCAGATCAAGATGGCCCAGGGGGCCAAGCCGGGCGAGGGCGGGCAGTTGCCGGGGCACAAGGTGGACGAAGTCATCGCGAAGCTGCGCTACGCGACCCCCGGCGTGCAGTTGATTTCCCCGCCGCCGCACCACGACATCTATTCGATCGAAGACCTGGCGCAGTTGATCTTCGACCTGAAGAACGCCAATCCCGAGGCCGCCGTCTCCGTCAAGCTGGTGTCCGAAGTGGGCGTCGGCACGGTCGCGGCCGGCGTGGCCAAGGCGAAGGCCGACAAGGTGCTCATTAGCGGCGACTCGGGCGGCACGGGCGCCTCGCCCCTCTCGTCGATTAAATGCGCCGGCGTGCCCTGGGAATTGGGCCTGGCGGAAACGCATCAGACGCTGGTGCTGAACGATCTGCGCGGCCGCATCCGGGTGGAAACCGACGGGCAGATGAAGACCGGCCGGGACGTGGCGATCGCGGCGCTGCTGGGCGCCGAGGAGTTCGGGTTTGCCACGGCGCCGCTGATCACCGAAGGCTGCATCATGATGCGCAAGTGTCATTTGAACACCTGCCCCGTGGGGATCGCCACCCAGGACCCGGCGCTGCGCAAGAAGTTCGCCGGCCAGCCGGAGTACATCGTCAATTTCTTTTTCTTCGTGGCCGAGGAACTCCGCGAGCTGATGTCCAAGCTGGGCTTCCGCAAGCTCGAAGAGATGGTCGGCCGCGTGGACAAGCTCAAGGTGCAGAAGGTGGTCGAGCATTGGAAGGCCAAGGGGCTGGACCTGGCGCCGCTGCTCACGCGGCCCGAGGTGGCGCCGGAGATCGCCACGCATTGCGTGCAGAAGCAGGACCACGGGCTGGCCGACGTGCTCGACAAGCAACTGATCGAGCGCTGCCGTCCCGCCCTCGAACGGGGCGACAAGGTCTCGCTGGCGCTGCCGATCCGCAACGTGAACCGGACCGTGGGGACGATGCTGTCGAGCCGGATTG
>Ga0194120_10009100_pt1 | contig 12736 bp, 11 predicted proteins | sample TA2MahCa65mmetaG_FD_148642 | JGI IMG/M metagenome (GOLD analysis project Ga0194120, IMG submission 148642) | Freshwater microbial communities from Lake Tanganyika, Tanzania - TA2015019 Mahale Deep Cast 65m | ecosystem: Environmental > Aquatic > Freshwater > Lake | place: Tanzania: Lake... | reverse complement strand
CCCAGGTTCCGCGGATGTGTCGGCCGGCGGGGCCGCCGCCGACTCCGCCAGCTGCGGCGGAGTGCCCTCGGCGGCAGCGCGCAGCGCCGCGACCAGGTCTTCGGCCGGCACCGCGCCCTCGCGACCTTCCCGCAGCGCCCCGATCATCTCGCGCAGCCGATCCGCCGCGGTCAGCAGCAACGTGACGTGCCCCGGCCCCGGGCCGAACCTGCCGTCGCGCAGCGCCATCAGGAGGTCCTCGGCCGCGTGCGCCAGGGCGGCCACGTCGGTGACCTTGAGCATCCGGGACGCGCCCTTGAGGGTGTGCATCGAGCGCATGGCCGCCGCGACCGGTTCCGCGTCCCCCGGTGCCGCTTCCAGCGCCAGCAACGCGTCGTCGATCGCCCGGAGGTGATCTCCCGCTTCCTCGCAGTACCGGACGATGAATGCCGCCCGGTCGAAGCTCACCGCCTGGCTCCTAGGTCCCGGCTTCGAGGCGCTCTATTTGCCGCGTGCTGGCCCGCTTGAAGTACTCCGGCGCGAAGCCGCCCAGGAGCGCCGGCGCGGGCTCGGGCCCGCCGGCCTCCATGCGCGCCAGGCAGCTCCGGTACTCCCGGATGGCCTCGTCGCGGCGGGAGAGAGCGCGGTACGACTCGGCCAGGTGGAAGGGGGCCAGCCAGTCGTCGGGCTGCAGGTACGCCGCGGCGCGGAACTGGTGGACGGCCTCCTGGAACGACCCTTGCAGGCGCCGGGCGAGGCCCAGCAGGAAGTGCGCGGCCGGCCGGAACGGATCCTCTTCGAGCGCGGAGTGGCATAGCACGCTGGCACCCGCATAGTCGCCCATGTCGATCAGTATCAGGGCCTGGCCCAGGCGGCCCTCCTCGGGCGGCAACTCCTCCTCCACGTCGGCGCGGAACGGCAAGGGCGTCAACGGCCCGGTGCCGCCGTGGAACGGCCGCTGCGCAGGCTGGCCCAGTATCCCGGTGGCGCGGCGGAACTCGGCGCGCCGGACGGCCGGCGGCACCGGCATGTCCGGCGGCAGGCCAGCCGGCGCCCCTTCGGGCTTGTGGTAGAGGAAGGTCGCGCCGTGCTTCTCGAGGCGCAGGGCGCCCGAGTCGTGCAGGACGGTCTCGGCCGCGCCCAGGAGCAGGTAACCGCCCGGAGCCACGACCTCGGCCAGCTTGCGGTTGACCGCCCGGAAGGCCTCCTTGTCGAAGTAGAAGCAGACGTTGCGGCAGAGCACGAGGTCGACCGCGCCGCCCAGGAAATCGAGGTACGACCCGCCGTTCATCAGGTTGTGGACCCTGAACTCGACCATGTCGCGCACCAGGTCGGTCACGCGGAAGCCGCCCTCGGCCTCGACGAGGTGATCGGCCAATTGCTCCGGCCCGACGCCGCGGAAGCTCCGCCGCAGGAACACCCCCTTGCGGGCGCGCTCGACGTAGCTCGGATTAAGGTCCGATCCGACGATCTGGAGGCGCTTGCGCGCCTGGGCGCCCAGGACCCGCAGCGCCACGATGGCGACCGAGTACGCCTCCTCGCCGGTGGAGGACCCGGCGCACCAGACGCGGAGCGGGCGATCTCCCACCCGGGCGGCAAGCGCCGGCAGGATCTCGGACTCCAGGACGTCGAACTGCGTGCGCTCGCGGAAGAAGTAGGTCTCGCCGACCGTCACCAGCTCGGTCAGGGCGCGGCGCTCCGGGCTATCCTCGGGCGCGTCCCCCAGCCTGTGCACCACGGCCCGCTCGTCCTCGCCGTCGCGGACCACGCGCTCCAGCAGGCGCTCGGCCAGCTCGGCGTCGAAGACGCGGCCGTAGGTGCGAGCGACGAACTGCGCGAGCTCCAGCGCCGGGGTGGCTTGCTGCTCTTGCTGGATCATAGAGGGGATTGTACTCCTTCGGCCGGCGCCGCGGCCACCGTTGCGCCGGCTTCCTCGGCGGCGCGCAGGCGGTCGGTGAGGCCTCGCAGCTCGGAGGCCACGTCGTCGAGGTCGCGTGCCGTGCCGTGCCCGTTGCCGAGCGCCTCGCGCAGCGACACCGCCATGTCCTGGAGGGCCGCCAGGACGCGCCGGCTGGCGTCCTGTTGCCGGCGCGCCGCTTGGGCGATCTGCTTGGCGCTCTCGGCGGTGTTGCGCGCCCGCTCCTGGATCTCGTGGAGGGCCAGGGCGGTAGCCTCGGTGTGGCGGAAGCCGTCCTGCAGGCGCTTGGCCGACTCCTCGCTCGAGCCGACCAGCTCGTTGGTATCCTCCTGCATCTGGGTGATCGCCGCCTTGATCTCGTCGGTGGACTCGACGATGCTTTCGGCGAGGCGGCGGATCTCGGCGGCGACGACGCCGAAGCGCTTGCCCGCCGGCCCGGCGCCGGCCGCTTCCAGCGCGGCGTTGAAGGCGATGAGCTTCGTCTGGTCGGTGATGTGGTTGATGAACGCCATGATCTCGCCGATCTGCTCGGCGCGGCGGCCCAGGGCGAGGATCTCGCCGATCGCCGCCTCGTTCTTGTCGAGGATCTCCTGCATCTTGGCGACCGTCAGGCCCACGGCCTCCACGCCGTCCTCGACCTCGGCGAGGGTCTCGTCCGCCTGCGCCACGACGCGCTGCGTGGTGTCCGCGATGGTGGCCGAGACGCCCACGAGTTCCTCGAGGGTCGCCGTCGTGCGCGCCACCGCCTCGGCCTGGCGTTCGGTCGAATTCGCCAGGCGGACTTCCAGGTCGCGGATCCGGGCGGCGTGCTCGGCTTCCAGGGCGGCCCGGCGCGCCGCTTCGGCGGCGCGGGCCACCCGCAGCCCGCGCCACTGGCCGAGCCCGAAGCCGGCCAGCAGGGCGAACACCGCCACGGCTACTTCGAGACTGCTCACGGCGCATCCCTCACTGGCAACCCGACTCTCCCGAGCGCGCCGAGCGCGCCCGGCAACCGCCAGGCATCGAGGACGAAGACGGGGTCCGGGGAGTTCACGAGGATGGCGACGAGGGCGGGCGTCGGGCGGAGGCGCTCGACGAGGGCCGGCAGGGCCCGGAAATCCTCGACGGCGGCCGGGCGCAGGTCGCCCAGCGCATCGACCCGCAGGCCGAAGCGCCGCTCCCCCCGGCGCACGACGATGACCCGCGCGGCCTGCCCGCCGGACGAGTCTGGGCCCAGTCGGAAGACCTGGCGAGCGTCGGTGACATGCAGGGGCTTGCCGCCGAGCGCCAGGGGCGCGCCCTCGGATGGCGCGAGGACGCTCTCGACCTGCGCCGCGGGCAGAGCGGCCGAGAAAGCGCCGAGCCGGAAGAAGACCAGGCGGATGTCGCTCATGCGGCGCCCCCGGCATCCAGCGCTTCGGAGAGGATCCGTTCGACGTCCAGCACGACCGTGTCCCGGCCGTGGTAGTGAAACGTCCCGCCCGCGAGCCGCCGCAAGCGATCGTCGAAGCTCGCCACGCTGGGCTTCAGCTCGCCCCCGGGGACCTCCGTCACGTCCTCGACCGCATCGACCAGCAGACCGGCCCGCAGGGCCTGCCCTTCCACCATCACGACCCGCGCCGCGTCGCGCAGTTCGGACGGGGCGAGGCCGAGCACGCAGCGAAGGTCCACCACGGCCTCGACTTCGCCCCGCAGCAGGATGACGCCGCGAATGACGCCCGGCGCGCCCGGCACCGGCGTGATGCGGGGCGACGCCACGATTTCCTTCGCCGGTCCGCCGGCGATGCCGAACGGCAGGCCGTCGAGCAGCACCACCACCATCGGCAGCGCCTCTTCTTCCTCGAGGGCGAACTGGCCAGAGTAGGCACGCGCGCGGGCCGCCGTCAGGATCTCGTCGAGAGACGGTTCGGGAACGCCGGCCTCGTCCATCCCGAGATTTATGCCCCAGCAGGCTTGCAGCCTAATGCCGATCTACGAGACCGACGCCGACTTGCCGTACAGTGCCTCCAGGCGCTCGAGCAGGGTCGGGTCGCCCAGTTCCTGCGCCAGCGGGCGGGCCAGGTCGAGCAGGGCCTCGGCGATGGCGCCTTCCTTGAGGTCGCAGCATGCCTGCGCGACCCGCAGCAGCGCGTCTGCCCGGTGAATGGACGTCCTGACCGCCTCCTTGAGCTGTTCGCGCCCGCGATCGGGCAGGCCCAGCTTGTAGTACTCCCGCGCGAGTTCGACCCGCAGATCGGCGCTCGTGCGGAGCTCGCCACTCTCTTCGTACATGTAGTCGGGTTCGAGGAGAGACGCGGTGGCCTCGAGTTCCTCGGCGGCGCGCATGGGTTCGCCGAGGCGATCGATGAGGGCGGCCAGGCGGTAGCGCCAGATGGGCTCCTCGGCGGCCGGCTTGGTCAGGGCCAGGTCGAGGTACTTCCGCCCCTCGGCCTCCCTGCCGCCGACGTCGGCCCACAGGCCGGCCATGTCGAAGCAATAGCCGAACGTGTCGGTGCGGTCGCCGTGGGCGAAGCGTATCTCCTCGACGGCGTCGCTCAGGTTCCCCAGTTCGGCGAAGCGGCGGGCCAGATCGCGATGAAAGCCCACCATGCCGCCATCCTGCTCGACGAGGCCGGGATCGGCCTCCGCGGCGTCCGACGCCTTGAGGTACTCCTCGCGGGCGAGTTCCTTCTGGCCGAAATGCTGGAGCACGTCGCCGAAGAAGCGGTGGATGGTCGCGTTGGCGATGAACTTGTCGCCGGACAGCCGCACCTTGGTGAGGGCGAGATCGCCCTCACCTACCGCGATGAGGCGATCTATCAGCTCGCGCAGGGCCTGCGGGGACTTGATGCGGTACTCGGCGGCCTTGCGGAACAGCTCCCGGGCGCTCTCGGCGCGGCCGCGGGACAGGTGCGCCGAGGCCAGGCCCATGGTCGCCTCGAACGAGTCGTGGCCGGCCGCGACCGCCCGATCGAAGTAGGCGATGGCCTCGAGGGGGCGTCCCAGCGCCACCATGGCCCTGCCCTGCCCGACGTCGCCCTCCGGCCCGCCCGCCTTCGCGAAGGCCGCCAGGGCCGGGTCGGGCAGCTCCAGGTCGAGCAGTTTCCGGCCCAGGGCCAGCAGGATCTGGTCGTCGTGGCAGGCGGCGACCGCGTCTTCGAACGCCTTGCGGGCGCTGTCGAGGGCGCCCGCGCGGCGCCGGGCGATCCCCAGTTCGACCAGGGTCTGGAAGTTGTCGGGATCGTGCTTCTCGGCCTCCTCGAGCTGGCGGATGGCGAGCCCGACTTCCCCGCGGGCCATGAAGCCCCGCGCCACGGCGCGGTGGAACCGTGCCTCCTCCGGTTCGCCGGGCTCGTGGGCCGGCAGCGACACGCGCGGTTCGACGACCGCCCGCTCGTCCAGGTGGGCGCCGCACGACAGGCAGACCGAGGCGTTCATCGTGTTGCGATGGCTGCATTCCGGGCACTTGCGCAGGTAGCGCGTGTAGTCGAAGCGCTCGCCGCAGTTGTTGCAGAACTTCGACGCGTCCGGATTGTCATGCCGACAGTACAGGCAAGTGAGCAACGCCAATGCACCCCCACGGCCCCCTGGAGACGCCGCCACGAAGCCAGGCGTCAAGGGCGACCGCCTAATACATTCCCGGAATTGTCAGCGAGCTAGCGGTAGCTCGAACCGGAAGGTAGAACCCGCGCCGGGAGCGCTTTCCACGGTGATGCTCGAACCCATGGCGGACAGGAACCGCTCGGTGACGTACAGTCCGAGGCCGACGCCGCCGAACTCCCGCGTGGGGCCTTGGTCCACCTGGAAGAACTTGTCGAAGATCCGGGCGAGATCGTCCCTGGCGATGCCGATGCCCGTGTCGCGCACTTCGGTGATGACGGCGTCGCCGTCCACGAAGACGCGCAATTCCACGACGCCGGCCCGCGTGAACTTGATGGCGTTGCCCAGGAGGTGCTTGATGACCCGCTCCAGCCGTTCGGGATCGCCCGTCACGTGAGGATGGTCGGAAGGGACGGCGATGCGCAATTCCAGGCCCTTGCACTTTGCCGCGGGCAGGAGAGTCTGGCACACCGAGACGCACAGGGAGCCGTACTCGACCTCGGTGAGTTCGGCGGGGCGGGCGTTGGCGGCCAGTTGCGTGGCGTCCATGAGTTGCTCGACCATGCCGCGAAGCTTCTCGCCGCCGCCGAGGATCTTGTGGAGGGCCTCTCTAACCGGATCCGAGATCTCGCCGAACACGCCGTCGAGGACCGAACTGCCGTACGCCACGATGTCGTTGAGAGGGGTCCGCAGCTCGTGCGAGACGCTGGCGAGGAGGTTGGACTTGAGGCGGTCGAGGCTTTCCAGCTCGCGGTTGGCCGCCGCCAGTTCCTCGGCCTTGCGCTGCGCGGCCGCGTACTGCTGGGCGGCCCGGATCGCCATCGCGAGCTGGTCGGCGATGATGCGAAAGCACGTGACCTCCTCGTCGCGCCACCGCCGGACGCGGCCGGCCTGGTGGACCGAGAGGGCGCCGAGCACCTGCCCCTGGTTGATGACCGGAACCGCCAGGATCGAGCGCGTGTCGATCTTGCGCATGCCCAGGTGGGTGGAAAAGTAGGGATCGGCATGGAGATCGGGTACCACGACCGCGCCGCCGGCGAAGATGGTCCTGACGTAGGGGTTGTTCTCGCTGTCTATGGGCGGAAACGGCCCGGGCGGCGCATCGGGCGAGACGTAAGTGTAGGCCGCCCTGATCATGGCCTCGAGATCGGCCTTGTAGAAGGCGCAGCGCGAGGCGTTGAACGCCTTGCCGACCTCGGTCACGGCGATCTGCAGGACGGCGTCGAGATCCAGCTCGCTGCGGATCGCGGTCGAGACCCGCAGGAGCATCTGCTGTCGCTCGAACGCCTCCCGGAGGTCCGCCGACTGCTCGACGGCCTCGGCCAGCATGCGAGCGCGCCGCGCGCGTTCGTCCGTCGCCAACCCTCCCTACCGAAACCTACCGCCAACCCGTGTTTCTATATCTTTATATACCGCCCGAACGGCCCCTGTCATGTAAATATTTATGCTATGACTGAACCGATTTCCGTCGTGGGTGCCGTCATCCGCCGGGGTGACGCGGTGCTGCTTGCTCAGCGCCGATCCGACCAGGCCGAACCGCTGCGCTGGGAGTTGCCGGGGGGCAAGTGCGCGCCCGGCGAGGAGCCGCCCGCCGCCCTCGTCCGGGAGTTGCGGGAGGAACTGGGGATCGAGACCGAGGTCGGCGGCCTGTTCCAGGTCGTCGAGCACGACTACCCGGATCGGTGCATCTACCTGATGGCGTTCTTGACCACCATCCGGGCCGGAGAGCCCCGCCCCCTCGACTGCCAGGCCGTGCGCTGGGTGCCCATCCGCCTCCTCGGCGATTATGACATCTGCGAGGCCGATCTTCCGGTGGTCAAGCGGCTGCAGGCTCAGGGCGGGCCGACGAGGCTATAATGCCCGCCGGAGGATCTCGATGACCACGACCGCCGGCGACTCGCAAATCCAGTCCATCCTGCAGGAAAAGCGGGTGTTTCCGCCGCCCGAGAGATTTTCCCAGGGCGCGCACATCCAGTCGCTGCGCGAGTACGAGGCCATCTACGACCGGTCGGTGCGGGATCCCGAGGGCTTCTGGGCGGAAATAGCCGAGCAGTTGCACTGGTTCCGCAAGTGGGACCGGGTGCTCGACTGGCAACCGCCCTTCGCCGAATGGTTCGTGGGCGGCCAGACCAACCTGGCGTACAACTGCCTCGACCGCCACCTCACGACGGCGCGCAAGAACAAGGCGGCGCTGCTCTGGGAAGGCGAACCCGGCGACACCCGGGTCCTGACGTATTTCGAGTTGCACCGCGAGGTCTGCAAGCTGGCCAACGTCCTGACCGACCTCGGCCTGAAGGCGGGCGATCGCGTCGGCATCTACATGCCGATGATCCCCGAGGCGGCGATCGCGATGCTGGCCTGCGCCCGCATCGGTGCGACGCATTCCGTGGTCTTCGGCGGCTTCTCGGCGGAGGCCCTCAAGGACCGCATGAACGACGCCGAGGCCAGGGTGGTCATCACGGCCGACGGCGGGTGGCGCCGCGGGGTCGTGGTGCCCCTCAAGGCGCAGGTCGATGCCGCCGCGCACGGCATCCCGACCCTCGAGCACGTCCTGGTGGTTCGCCGCACGGGCACCGACGTGGAGTGGGACGCCGACCGGGACATCTGGTGGCACGAGGCCATGAAGAGCGCCTCGCCGCGGCACGAGGCGGTGCCGTTGGACGCCGAGCACATGCTGTACATCCTCTACACGAGCGGCACGACGGGGAAGCCCAAGGGCGTCGTCCACACGACGGGCGGCTACATGACCCAGGTCTACCTCACCGCCAAGTGGATCTTCGATCTCCGGGAGACCGACACGTTCTGGTGCACCGCCGACGTCGGCTGGGTCACGGGCCACAGCTACGTGGTCTACGGGCCCTTGCTCAACGGCGCCACGTCCCTGATGTACGAGGGCGCGCCCGTCTACCCGGAGCCCGATCGCCTCTGGAAAATCGTGGACGACTGGGGCGTCAACATCCTCTACACGGCCCCCACCGCCATCCGCACGTTCGCCCGCCTCGGCGAGAAGTGGCCGGCCCGGCACCGCCTGGACTCCTTGCGGCTCCTGGGGACGGTGGGCGAGCCGATCAATCCCGAGGCGTGGATGTGGTACCACCGCAACATCGGCCACGAGCGCTGCCCCATCGTGGACACCTGGTGGCAGACCGAGACCGGCGCCATCATGATCTCGCCCCTGCCCGGCGCGACGCCCACCAAACCGGGATCCGGGACGCGGCCCTTCTTCGGCATCGTGCCGGAAATCGTCACGCACGACGGCGCCGGATTGCCGCGAAACTCGGGAGGCTACCTGGTGGTCAAGCAGCCGTGGCCGGCCATGCTCCGGACGGTTTACCGCGATCCCGAGCGCTACAAGCAGCAGTACTGGTCGCACATCCCCGGCGTGTACTTCACCGGCGACGGGGCGCGCTGCGACGAGGACGGCTACTTCTGGATCATGGGGCGCGTCGACGATGTCATCAACGTCGCCGGCCACCGCCTGGGCACCATGGAGGTCGAGAGCGCCCTGGTCAGCCATCCCAAGGTCGCCGAGGCGGCCGTCGTGGGCCGTCCGGACGAGATCAAGGGTACGGCCATCGTGGCCTTCGTCAGCCTCGAGAGCGGCAACGAACCGGGCCCCGAGTTGAAGCAAGAACTCAAGGAGCACGTCGCTCGCGAGATCGGCGCCATCGCCAAGCCCGAGGACATCCGCTTCACCGACGCATTGCCCAAGACGCGGTCAGGGAAGATCATGCGCCGTCTGTTGCGCGATCTGGCGGCCGGGCGGGACGCGACCGGGGACACGACGACCCTCGAGGATTTCTCGGTCCTGGCGCGCCTGCGGGAGGAAGACGAGCAATAGGCTTGCCGGAGGCCTTAATATCTCGTAATATCATGAGCATGAGCACGCGAACCAGCCAGAACAAGACCGACCTGCCCGAAGAGATCGCCGTGCAACTTCGCGAGATCGAGAGCAAGCTCCAGACCCTCGAAGCGCAGCTCACCAAGCGCGGCTAAGCTTTAGCCAAACCTTTACCTGGATACAAGAAATTCCGCCTCTCCGGCCCGCTATAAAAGCCGAGGAGTGAAGCGGCCCCTCGGAGCGGGCCCCACAGGAGGAGAGGTCATGGGTCAGGTAAAGATCGACGCGCGCCTGGTTGCAGCGGGTTACGACAAGAACCGCAACGGCATCGTCAGCGACGAGCTCAAGATCGACGCGCCGGTCGACACTGACGGCAACGGCCAGGTCTCGGTCGGCGAACTCGCCACCGCCCTGGGCAGCGACCAGGTCGTGATCTCGAACGGCTACGTGCAGGCCCGCAAGCCCGGCCAGGCGCCCGACATGCCCGAGCTTCGCATCATGAAGAGCATCCACGAGATCTCCGGCGAGGCCATGACCTTCGGCGGCCCGCAGTACCCCGCGTGGCGCTACCAGGAGACCCGGAGCCGCAGCGACGGTTCGACCTACACCTACTACCACTGGCGCGAAGCCATCGCCGACCTGCGCTCGAAGCTCCAGGCGATCGAAGCGGTCGCCGGCAACCAGACGGATTTCCGCAGCAAGACCATCGCCGACATGGCCCGCAACGCCCTGTGGCAGAACACCTGGTCCGAACTGCTCGACGACGGGACCTCGCGCAGCCGCTACGCCGCGCTGTACGTCGCGGTCCAGAGCATCAACAGCATGTCCAAGGTGCCGCCGCAGCCCGTGGATTCGGTCAACGGCATGTTCAACGCGGTCAACGGTGCCAAGGGCGCCGTCGACGGCCTCCGCAACACGATGAAGGATCCCGGCGTGGTGTCGGCCGACGAGAAGGCCCGCAACAAGGCTTCCGACCTGCGCCAGAAGGCCCAGTCGATTCCCTGGTGGCAGTACCTGCTGATCTTCGGCTTCTTCAAGAAGATGAGCCTCAACAACCAGGCCAAGAAGGTCGAAGAGAACCTGTCGGTGCTCAAGGCCGCCAATCCGGACAACTTCGAGTTCCAGCTCAGCGAGACCGCCCGGAAGGCCTACGAGACCAGCCAGACCGCCTGGGGCGCCAAGAATATCGACGACGCGCAGGCCCTGGCCAACAGCGCCGGCCCGATCCAGAACGAGGCGTCCGGCATCGGCAGCAACGCCGCCGGTCAGGCCAAGAAGATCCAGGACCTGCTCAAGACGATTTCCCAGTAGCAGGCAGTACATTCGGTGGTGGGCCCGGCCGGGAGCCGGGCCCGCCGTTTTGGAAGAGGAGAGAGGGACATGGCAGGCATCAGCAGGCTCGACAGCCACCTCGTGGCCGCCGGCTTCGACAAGAACCGCAACGGGCACGTGAGCGACGACCTGAAGATCGAGGCCCCGATCGACTCCGACGGCAACGGCCAGGTGTCGGTGGCCGAACTGGCCGGTGCCATGGCCAGGGACCAGGTGGTCGTCTCGGCCGGCATCGTCGCCGCCAGGCGCCCGTCCCCTCCCGCCGACCTACCGGAGATTCGCACCCTCAAGAGCGTCCACCAGATCGCGAGCAACATCGCGATGTTCGGCTCCCTGTACCCGGGCTGGCAGTACGAGCGGACTCGCACGCGGTCGGACGGCTCCACCTACACCGATTACGACTGGGGCTCCGCCTGCGTCGAACTGCGCTCCAAGCTCGAGGCCATCCGGGCGATCACGGGCAACATGCCGGGCAACTCGCGGGCCCGCGCCATCTACGACACGGCGACCCGGTCGATCAACGCCCACACCTTCGGCGCTGTGCTCGACTTTCTGTTCGACACCCGGCAGGGCCGCTCGGACTACCAGGCCCTCTACAGCACGCTGGTCAGCATCCAGCGCATGAGCGACACGCCGCCCGAACCGGCCGCCCTGGTCGACGCGACCAACAAGGCCGTGGGCGGAGCGGCCGCCGCGGTCGCGGGCCTGGGCCGTGCCGCGGCCGATCCGGCTTCGCAGGGCGCCGAGAACAAGGCGGCGAGCAAGGCCGCCGAACTGCGGCAGGCGGCCCAGGCGATTCCCTGGTGGCAGTACCTGCTGATCTTCGGGTTCTTCAAGAAGATGAGCCTCAACAACCAGGCCAAGAAAGTAGAGCAGAACCTGGCCACGCTCAAGGCCGCCAATCCCCAGGGCCTCCAGGACCGCGCCGCGGACCTGGCCCGCCAGGCATACGACATCGGCAATCAGGCCGGCGGTGTGAACTCGATCGACGCCGCCTTCCAGCTCGAGAACAGCGCAAAGCCGGTCATCGCCGGCTCCGAAGGCCTGCGGCGCGACGCCCAGGGCCAGGCCGACCGGATCCAGGCGCTATTCAAAGCACTCGGCGGCCAATAGCGGTTCGCCGAGCAGAGCGGCAGCGGCCGCCGAGCGGGCCGCGCCAGCGGCCCACTACGCCGACCAGGCGAGTAACACACGACAACATTCCTTTGACCCCGAGCCTCGCCAGCCCGCCCCCTCGCCCCCAACCCCCTGCCCAGGCAAGACCCACACGACAACCTTCCTTTGATCACCGCCGAGCGGACGAGCCGTCGTCTAGGCTCGTCCGTATGAAGCGCATCTACGTGGACCCCACCGCTTTCCTGGCCCGCGCGGCGGCCGCCGACTTCGCTCCCAGCGAGTGGCACGATCTGGCCCTGCTGGCGCACCGGTTGCGGCGCGACGGCCCGACCGGCGAGCTCGTCTGCCTCTCCGCCCTGCCCCCGCCGGCGCCGCCCGCCGCGCACCAGCTTTCCGGGGCGGTGGCCATCGTCGAGTCGCTGGGCGGCCGCGCGCTGCTCGCCGACGACGAGGGGCTCGATCCCGTGGGCACCGGCGCTCTGGTGGTGCGCGAGTGGATCGCCAGAGGCCGGACCCGCATCCTGATCGGCACGCCTCCGGCGCGCCTGGCCCCGTGGCGCGACGCCCTCGCCGATCTGGTGGGCCGGGCCGAGGTGGTGCTCACCGGCCTGCACGCGGCACTCGACCTGCTGGCCATGGGCTGGGACGCCGTGGTGATCGACGCCGCCCACCGCCTGGCCGGCGACCCGGCAGCGCTCACGCGATTGGCCGCCGCGCCGCCGCGCCTCCTGCTGATCAGCGCCACGCCGGTCCGGAGCGCGGACCTGGCGGCCGAACCTATCCTGACCCTGCTTGGCGCCAGGCCCGGCTCGGACCTGCGCGCCGTCGCCGTGCGCCGCACCCAGCCTCCGCCGGTGGCCAGCGCGCGCCTGGCGGAGATAGTCCGCCTGGAAGGCGCGCCCGCCGAGAGAAACCTCATCGCCGAGGCCCGCGAGGCGGCGAGCATGGCGATCGCCGCGGGCGGCGCCGCGGTGGCCGGCTGGTGCGGCCTC
>Ga0194120_10009097_pt1 | contig 12740 bp, 13 predicted proteins | sample TA2MahCa65mmetaG_FD_148642 | JGI IMG/M metagenome (GOLD analysis project Ga0194120, IMG submission 148642) | Freshwater microbial communities from Lake Tanganyika, Tanzania - TA2015019 Mahale Deep Cast 65m | ecosystem: Environmental > Aquatic > Freshwater > Lake | place: Tanzania: Lake... | reverse complement strand
CGACCGCGGGTGGCGCGGCCTGGGGCAGGGCCAGCGTGGCGCCGGCCGTCCCGGTGGCCGTCGTGACGATCGCGGCTGGTTCGGCCAGCGTGGCGGGCCGGCCGCAGCCGGCCAGGACCGTGACGCTGCCGGCGAGCGAGACCAGAGCCAGGCGGTTCAAGTGCATCGAGGCATCTCCTCTTGTAGACCAGGGGTTCGACCCTGGGCCCATCTTAGGGTTGCCTTAACCTGAATTGAATCTCGTTTTCACTTCGGCAGATCCAGCGGATTTACATGTCTTTACGATCGCTCAGGACGTCTCGCTGACCCGTTGCTTGCTTTTGGCCCGGCTGCGCAACATTCCGTTACGATCGGGGTGCGGCAGCCTTCTCGGAGAACAGGGCGTCGACGAAGACGTCCGGATCGAAGTCGCGCAGATCCTCCAGGCCCTCGCCCAGCCCGACCAGCTTTACTGGCAGGCCCAGGGCGTCCTTGATCGCGAAGACCACGCCACCCTTGGCCGTGCCGTCCAGCTTGGTCAGCACGACGCCCGAGACGTTGACCGCCTCGCCGAAGACCTCGGCCTGGCGCAGGCCGTTTTGACCGGTCGTGGCATCCAGGACCAGGAGCACCTCCTTCGGGGCATCCGGGGCCTCGCGGTCGACGATGCGGCGGATCTTGGCCAGCTCCGCCATGAGGTTGGCCTTGTTGTGCAGCCGGCCGGCGGTATCCACGAGCACCACGTCGGCGCCGCGGGAGCGCGCCGCCGCGAGGGCGTCGAAGACCACGGCGGCGGCGTCGCCGCCTTCCGAATGGCGGACGATTTCGACGCCGGCCCGCTCCGCCCAGACCTCCAACTGATCGATCGCCGCGGCCCGAAACGTGTCGGCCGCCGCGACGACGACCTTGAGGCCCAGCAGGTTGCAGCGGTGGGCCAGCTTTCCCAGCGTCGTGGTCTTGCCGGTGCCGTTGACGCCCACGAGCACGACCACGGCGAGGCGGCCGGCCGCCAGGTCGAGGGGAGCCTGCGGCCCGAGCTTGCCCTTCAGGAACTCGGCGAGCGCGCGCGTGACGCCGTCCGGTTCGAGGCGGCCGGCCTTGGCCTCGGCGCGCAGGTGCGCGAGTGCGCCTTCGGCGACCTTGACTCCCATGTCGGATTCCAGCAGGAGCTCCTCGAGTTCTTCCAGCAGGTCCTCGTCGACCCGCGTGCGGCCCTTGACGAGGGCCTTGACCTTGTCCACGAGGACATCCCGCGTCGTGGCCAGGCGCTCGGCGATCTGCCCGAGGTCGACCCGATCCATCCCGAAGGAGGGCGTGCCGGGGATGGGCGCATTGAGGACGTCCCAGGTCTTGCGCCAGAACCCCTTCGCCGCGGGCTCGGGAGGCGGGGCGGCTTCGTCTGCGCGCTGGAGCATCGCATCGGCAGCCGGGGCGACGTCGGCAATCGGCGCAGCTTCGGCGACGGGCGCAGCTTCGGCGACGGGCGCAGTTTCGGCGTCGGGCGCAGTTTCGGCGACGGGCGCAGTTTCGGCAGCCGGAGCGCTTCGGGCAATCAGTGGCGATCCGGCACTCGCCGACCCGGGTGCGGGCGCCTGATCCTCGGCCGGCGGGGCTTCGGTCTGGAGCGGAGTGACGGGGGCCTTCGGCGCGCGGAACCGATCCAGCCAGCTCATTTGACCTGCTGCTTCTCCCGGATGCGCGCCGCATCCGCCGCGAAGCGCGAGAGAACGCCGTTGACGAAACGGCTGGAGTCCTCCGTGCCGTATTTCTTGGCAAGCTCGACCGCCTCGTTGATGGCCACCTCCACCGGCACCGACGGGTCGTACCAGAGTTCGGCCAGCGCGAGGCGCAGGATCTCGCGATCCAGGGCGGCCATGCGCTCGAGCGACCAGTGCTCGGCGGCTTCGTCGAGGGCGGCGTCCACGTCCTTGGCGTGCTCCTGGTAGCGCTGGATCATGCCGAGCGCGAAGGCGCGCACGCCCTCGCTGTCGGCCAGCGCCGCCTTGGTCGGCCAATCCAGCGCCTCGCCCAGTTGCTCGGCGGCTTGGCCGAGATCGTCGATGGCCTCCAATGCCCTGGGAACGACGACCTCGACGGCGCCCAGGCGCGCCGCGTCCTCGGCGCCGGCGGCGCGCGCCCCGTCCCAGAATGCCTTTGCCAGGCGCTCCAGCCCCGCATCGTCCACCTTGGCAAGGCGGCCCGACAGCTTGAGGACCTGGTGCAGCAGGGCGCCGCTCAGTTCGGCCTCCATGATGCCCTCGAGCAGGGCGCGTACCCGCTGCAACTCGGCCACCGCGGATTCGATGCGCTCGCGCGCCTCTTCGCCCAGCAGATCCGCGGCGCGGGCGATGAGTTCGGGCAAGGCGGGTCGAGCGCCGTCGCCCAGCGGACCGAGTTGCGCGGCCGCCAGGAGCGCCAGTTCGCGCGCTACGCGGCGCGTGTTGAGGGCCATGATCCGATCATTCTATCGCGTCAGCCTCCCAGGATGCGACGCTGCAGGAAGTTCGTGTAGACTTCGCCCTTCCGGAAGAACGCGTTCTCCAGAATGCGCTGGTGAATCGGGATGGTGGTCCGCACGCCCGTGATGGCGTATTCGCCCAGCGCGCGCTGCATGCGGGCGATCGCCCGATCCCTGTCCTCCGCCCACACCACGAGCTTGGCGATCATCGAGTCGTAGTGAGGCGGGATGGTGTAACCGGGGTAGCAGTGGGAATCCACCCGGACACCCGGCCCGCCGGGCGGTACGTACGCGTCGATGGTGCCGGGCGACGGGCGGAAGTCGCGGGCCGGATCCTCGGCGTTGATGCGGCACTCGATGGCATGCCCGCGCAGTTGCACGTCTTCCTGCTTGATGGCCAGCGGTTCGCCGGCCGCCACCAGGATCTGCCGGGTCACCAGGTCGAGGCCCGTGATCATCTCGGTGACCGGATGCTCCACCTGGATGCGGGTGTTCATTTCCATGAAGTAGAAGTTGCCGTACTTGTCGAGCAGGAATTCCACGGTACCGACGCCCTCGTAGCTGAGCGCCTTGACCGCCTTGAGCGCCGCCTCGCCCATCCGGGCGCGCAGCCTTGGCGTAAGCGAGGGGCTGGGCGCTTCTTCCAGGAGTTTCTGGTGCCGGCGCTGGATGGAGCAGTCGCGCTCGCCCAGGTGAATGCACTTCCCGTAGCGGTCGGCCAGGATCTGGATCTCGATGTGGCGCGGCTCTTCGAGGTACTTCTCGAGGTAGACCTCGCCGTTGCCGAACGCCGCTAGGGCTTCGGATTGCGCCATTCCAAGCTCGTCGAGGAACTTGCGCGGATTGTGCACGACGCGCATGCCCCGGCCGCCGCCGCCCGCGGCCGCCTTGATGATCACCGGGTAGCCCATCTCCCGGGCTACCTTCTCGGCCTCCACGTGGTCGTTGACCGGGCCGTCCGACCCGGGAATGGTGGGCACGCCGAGCCGCTTCATGAGCGTGAGGGCCTGGATCTTGTCGCCCATCTGGGCGATCGCCTCGGGGCTGGGCCCGATGAACTTGAGGCCGTGGTCGCGGCAGATCTCGGCGAAGCGGGCATTTTCGGACAGCAGGCCGTAGCCCGGGTGCACCGCCTCGGCGCCGGTGAGCATGGCCGCCGACACGATGTTGGGCACGTTGAGGTAGCTCTGGGTCGTGGCTGCCGGCCCGATGCAGACCGCCTCGTCGGCCAGGCGTACCGCCAGGGTGTCCCGATCCGCCTCTGAATGGATGACGACGGTCTTGATCCCGAGTTCGGCGCAGGCGCGCATGACGCGCAGCGCTATTTCGCCGCGATTGGCGATCAAAACCTTCCGGAACATGGACGCCCGGCCGGAGCTAGCGCTCGATCTCGAAGAGGACCTGCCCGAATTCCACGGCCTCGCCGTTGCCGACGCATATCTTGGCGACCCGTCCCCCGTGCTCGGCCTCGATCTCGTTCATCAGCTTCATCGCCTCGATGATGCAGACCGTCTGGCCCGGTTCCACGGTTTGGCCGACCTCTACGAAGGGCGGGGCGTCGGGTGACGATGCCCGGTAGAAGGTCCCCACCATCGGGGCGCGGACCAGGTAGAGGTTGCCGCGGTCGGGCGTCGCCGCGGGCGCATGGGCGGGCGGGCCGCCGCTCGAGACCTGGGCCGGCACCGGGGGAGACTCGGCATACGTGATGGCGAGCTGCGGCGCGCTCGGCGGCGCCGCCTGGGGCGCGGCCGCGTAGGCGACCGGCGTGCCGGCCGCGATGGCGGCCTTCTTCAGCGAGAGCTTCACGTCACCCGTCTCGAGAGCCAGTTCGGTGAGGTCCGACTGGTTGAGCAGATCGATGAGTTCGCGGATCTCCGGCAGGCCGATGTCCATGGCGCTACGCCCGATCCAGGTACTGCCCGGTGCGCGTGTCCACCCGCACCCGGTCGCCCGGATTCACGAAGAACGGCACGTTGATGATGGCTCCGGTCTCGAGGGTGGCGGGCTTGCCCCCGCCGGACGCGGTATCGCCCTTGACCCCCGGGGGCGTGTCGGTGACCTCCAGTTCGACGAAGTTGGGGATCTCGATGCCGACGATATTGCCGTCGAAGTACTGGACCTCGATCTTCATGCCTTCCTTGAGCCACTTGGTGGTGTCGCCCAGCTTGTCGCCGCCGATCGTGATGGTCTCGTAGCTCTCCTGGTCCATGAACTGGTACTCGCCGCCCGACTCGTACATGTACTGCATCTCTTTCTTCTCGATGTTGGCGCGGGCGACCTTTTCTCCGGCCCGGAACGTGCGCTCCACGACATTCCCGGTCTTGACGTTCTTGAGTCGCGTGCGGACGAACGCCGCGCCCTTGCCCGGCTTGACGTGCTGGAACTCGACGACGTAGAACGCGTCCCCCTCGAGTTCGATGGTGATGCCGGTGCGCAGATCGTTGGTCGAAATCATGGCGAGCGAATCCTCGTGCGATGTCGTACTTGCGTGGGCGCCATCATACTAGAAGCGAGCGCCCCCTGCGAATCGCGGCGCCGCCGTCAGGACAAGTGGGCCTTCGGGCGTCACTTCCACCGTTTCCTCGATGCGCACGCCGCCCCAGCCCGGGACGTAGATGCCGGGTTCGATCGCCACGACCATCCCGGCGGCCAGCACCGCGTCCGAGTCGGCCGCCACCCGGGGCTCCTCGTGGACTTCCAGCCCCACGCCGTGACCGAGGTCGTGCGCGAGACCGAACCCGTGCCGCGCCAGCCGACGCTCGGCGGCACGCACCAGATCGCGCACGGGCCGTCCCGGCTCGGCGCAGCGGATGGCCGCCTCGAGCGCCGCCTGGACGACGTCCAGGCCTTCCCGCTGGCGCCGGTCCGGGCGCTCGCCCACCACCACCGTGCGCGCGCAGTCCGCGGCCAGGCCGGAAATGGTCGCCCCGGCGTCGACGAGGAGCAGGTCTCCGGATTCCAGGCGCCGCCGCGAAGGGCGGGCGTGGATCCGGGCCGTGCCGGCCCCACCGGCGACCAGGGGCTCGAAGGCCGGCGCGCCGCCGTCCCCCTCGCGCCGGAGGGCCGCCGCGAGGGTCGCCGCGACGTCTATCTCGCGTTCCCCGGGCACCGCGCAGGCCAGCGCCGCCGCGATCGCCCGGTCGGTCACCGCCGCCGCGTGCGCGATCAGCTTGCGCTCGCCCTCGTCCTTGATGGCGCGCAGCGCTTCGACGTGGCCACCCGCCGGCGAAAAGCGACTACCCGGCTGCAGCCGGCTCGAAATGGCCCCGTGTTCCCACCAGGAGAGCGCGCCCGGCTCGAACGCCAGCCGAGTGCAGCCGGCCAGGCCGACGGCTTCTCGCACCGCGTCGGCCGTCCGCACGCCTTCCGCGACCAGCAGCTCGACGCCGGCCGGCAGATCGGGCGCCCGATCCCGGTACCGCGCGTCCACCACCAGGATGTGGGCGAGGGGCCCCTGGACGAGCCGGCCCCACCCCCCGTCGAAGCCGGTCAGGTACCGGATGTTGGCGAGTTCGGAAACCAGGAGGCCGTCGAAACCGTCAGCCTCCAGGAGCGCCGCCAGGCGTTCCCGGCGGGCGCCGAAGTCCGGACGCATCGCGTCACCTCGCGTTTCGCACGCGAGGGCACGAACCTGAGCAGTATCGAGACTAACCGAGGGTCCGGCGTCGAAATAGCCCGATCCTGCCAGCCCGGGTCGTCAGGAGGCGCGATCGCCCGCTTCCGAACGCCCTCGGGCAGCTCGATCTTCATTCTTTATGGACGCTTTACGCACGCAACGTACAGCCAGGGGTAGATTGTCCCTGGAGGGTCCTCAAGGATCGAGGGCAAGGTTCCGGGGGGGACTGGTGAAGCCGATAGAGGCTCTGTCCGCATACGTCCGCACGAGGCGCGGCGAGCTTGGTCTGACTCAGCAGCAGCTGGCGGATCGGGCGGGCGTCACGCGCGCGCTCATCGGCCACCTCGAGGCCGGTCGGTTGCGCGTGGCCCCTCAGCTGCCCAACCTCAAGCGCCTCGCGACAGGCCTCGGAGTCGAGTTCCAGGTCCTGCTCGACATCCTCGACACCGGCAAGATGCCCGACTAGCGGACATCCGGGCCCCTCCCGTTTCCTGGCTTCCCGGGAGGGTAGGGGATCCCCATGGACTTCTCCCTGTCCGGGTGGCAGGTACCGCTAGTCGCCACGGTGGTGTTCTACGGGCTGGCCCAGGCGCTCACCAAGCAGTTCATGGCCAACGTCTCGGCCGGGGCGTTCATCCTGCTCTACGTGTTCCTGAAGGTCGTCGTCAACGCGGGAGCGATCCTGGTGTGGCCGCACCAGCCCTTCTGGGGCGGCCAGGGCTCGAACACCTTCCTGGTGTGGGGCCTCGTCTCCGGGGCCTTCATCGCCGGCGCATGGCTCTTCTACTACCTGGCCCTGGAGTCCGGGAAGGTGGCGCTCGTCGGCACGGTGACCGCCGCGTTCCCGGTGGTGACCGTCATCCTGGCCGGCGTGTTCATCGGCGATGCGGAGCGCCTGATTCCGCTGCAGTACGTGGGTATCGCGCTGATCATCGGCGTCGCCGCGCTCATGGCCTATCAGCCCGAGGCGAAGGCCGAGGCCGCTCCGGAACCGGGCGGAGCGGTGGCGGTGGCGCCGGCGAAGCCCAGCCGCCGGTGGCTGTGGCTGTCGCTCATCGTCGTCGCGCTATGGGGCACGGGGTCGTATTTCTCGAAGGTAGCCTACATGGTGCCGCCCGAGGTCGTGGCCGCCGACGGCTCCGCCGCCGGCTGGGATGCCAACTACCTGCTCGCGAACCTCGTCGCCGTCGTCGCGATCCTGGCGCCCTACGGCCTCCTTGCCACCCGGGGCAAGCTGGGGCCGCCACGCGACCTGGCGCTGGCGCTGATCCCCACGGCCCTGTTCGTGCTGGGCGACGTGACGCTGTTCCGGGCGTGGGCGACGGGCCCCGTCTCGATCGTGACCCCGTTGTCGGGCCTCTATCCCGTCGTGACCCTGCTCTACGTCGTGCCGGTGCTAAAGGAGCAACTGACCGGCTCGCAGAAACTGGCCCTGGTCATGACTTTCGTGGCGATCCTGCTGGTGGTAGCCAACACCTGGCTCCCGGAGCTGACCCGCAATGCCTGAGATGAGCCTGGACGCCTCCCGAGAGACCAAGCACGTCCACCTCGACATCCGCTCCGAAGGGAAGCACTGCTGGTTCCCGTACGACCGGGCCAAGGGCCGGGGGAAGCCATCATGAGCCATATCCGCCTGCAAACCGCGATTCCGGGGCCCCGCAGCCGCGAGATCATGGCGCGGCGCGACGCGGCGGTGCCGCGCGGGCCCTTCCAGTTCAACCCGATCGTGCTCGCCGGCGGGGAAGGCGCCGTCGTCTGGGACGTGGACGGCAACCGTTACCTCGATTTCGGGGGCGGCCTGGGCTGTCTCAACATCGGGCATGCCGATCCGGATGTCGTCGCGGCTGTCAAGGCGCAGGCCGACCGTTATCTCCACACCTGCTTCCACGTCAACGTCAACGAACCCTACGTGGAACTCGCCGAGACCCTGGCGCGCCTGGCGCCCGTGCCGGGACCGGCCAAGACCCTGCTCGTCAACTCGGGCGCCGAGGCGGTGGAGAACGCGATCAAGATCGCCCGCCACCACACCGGCCGCAGCGCGGTGATCTGCTTCGACCACGCGTTTCATGGCCGAACGTACGGCGGAATGACGCTCACCAGCAAGATCCTGCCTTACAAGCGAGGCTTCGGGCCCTTCCTGCCGGAGGTGTACCGCATCCCGTACGCCACCTGCTACCGCTGCCCGCTCGATCTGGCCTACCCGGCTTGCGAGGCGACCTGCGCGGGCGCGCTCGAGCAGGCCTTCAAGACCGTGGTGGATGCCGCGGATGTCGCGGCGATCATCGTCGAGCCGATCCTCGGAGAGGGCGGCTTCTACGTGCCGCCCCCCGAATGGTTCCACCGCCTGCGCGAGACGTGCGACAAGCACGGCATCCTGCTGATCGCGGACGAGATCCAGACCGGCATCGGTCGCACCGGCTACATGTTCGCGTCCGAGCACTTCGGCCTGGCTCCCGACCTCGTGCTCGCGGCCAAGTCACTGGCCGCAGGCCTCCCGCTGGGAGCCGTCATCGGCCGCGCCGAGATCATGGACGCCCCCCAGGTGGGCGGCCTGGGCGGCACCTACGGCGGATCGCCCATCGCGTGTGCCGCCGCCTTGGCCGTGCTCGGCAAGATGCCCGGCCTCCTGGGCCGCGCCGAGGCGATCGGCAACCAGGTGCAGGCGCACTTCCTGATCCTGCGCGAGCGGATCCCCCACATCGGCGACGTGCGGGGCCTGGGCGCGATGATCGCGATCGAACTGGTCAAGCACCCGGCCACGCGGGAACCGGCGGGCGACGAGGCCAAGGCCGTGATCAAGTGGTGCTACGAGCACGGCGTCATCACGCTCTCGGCCGGCACGCACGGCAACATCATCCGCACGCTCATGCCGCTGGTCATGACCGACGAGCAACTGGTCGAGGGGCTTTCCGTCTACTCGGGCGCGCTGGAGGCGGTGTTTGGCAGCAGAGCCGCGGTGAGCGCCGGATAGCACCAGAGGGGCCGGCCTCCGTGCCGGCCTCGCGCATGACCGAAAGGAGTTCGAGAACCTTGAAGGCGCTGGTCCTGGGGGGCTGCGGGGCGATGGGGTCGGAGGCGACCCGCGACCTCGCGCTCACCTCGTCGCTCTCGGAAATCGTGGTGGCCGACGTGGACGCCGGCAAGGCGGCGGCCTTCTGCGACGGCCTGGCCGATCCCCGGCTACGGGCGATGGCGGTCGACGTGACCGACAAGGCGGCGCTGATCCAGCTCTTCGGTGCGTTCGACATCGTGGTCAACTGCACCAGCTACAAGTTCGGGCTGGGCATCACGGAGGCGGCGATCGCCGCCGGCCGCAACATGCTCGACCTGGGCGGCCTCTACAACACGCCGCTGCAACTCGAGATGGACGATCGCGCCCGGGCCGCCGGCTGCACCATCCTGCTGGGCTGCGGCGCCACGCCCGGCGTCACGAACCTGATGGCGCGGCGCGGCAGCGAGCACATGGACGAGCTGCACGAGATCCACGTCGCGTTCGCCACGTTCCGCGCGATCGCCCCGTCGCCTGGGCTCCTGGATACCGTGCTCGACGAATTCTCGCCCGGCACCAAGCGGTTCTACTACGAGGACGGGCAGTTCATCGAAACCACGCCGTTCACGGGCGCCCGGGAGGTCGTGTTCGCGCCGCCCGTCGGCAAGCAGATCGTGTACTACGTCCCGCATTCCGAGACGCGCACGATGCCGCGCTTCTTCGGCCCGAGCCTGCGGCGCGTGGACGTGCGGGGCTGCTGGCGGCCCGAGACGATGGAGGGCCTCCGCACCTTCAACCGCTTCGGCCTGCTGGGCACCGATCCGGTGCGCATCGCCGGCGCCGAAATTGCGCCCAAGGCCTTCCTTCGCGAGTGCTTCCTGCAACAGAGCAGCCCCACGGACGACGAGGAATGGGCCTTCCTGGTGAACGTCGAGGTGGTGGGGCGGCGCGGCCCCGGGGGGATCGTGGCCACGTACAACCTCTCGCACCCGCCGAAGTCGAAGTGGCAGTTCTCGTGCACCGCCAAGGTCACGGGCATCCCGGCGAGCATCGGCGCCCAGTTGCTCGCGGGCGGCCAGGCCAGGCGCCCGGGAGTGCTCGCCCCGGAAGCCTGCTTCGACCCGCAGGCGTTCTTCGCCGAACTCGCGAAGCGGGAGATCCTGGTCCACGAGACGATCGTGGCGGAGCGAAGCTACGCGGAGGCCGGCCAGGTGCCGGCGGGAGTCGCCTGATGGACATCCTCGTGCTGGGCGGCTGCGGAGCCATGGGCTCCGAGGCCACCATCGATCTGGTCAAGACGAGCAGCGCCGACCGCATCGTCGTGGCGGACATCGACGCGGCCAAGGCCGCGGCGTTCTGCGGCGATCTGGGCGACCCGCGGCTCGCGGCCGAGACGGTGGACGTCACGGACCAGGCGGCGCTCCGCGCCATGTTCGAGCGCTTCGACTTCGTGCTCAACTGCACCAGCAACAAGTTCGGCGTGGGCATCGTCGAGGCCGCGATCGGCGCGCGCCGCAGCATGCTCGATCTTGGCGGCCTCGCCAACACCCCGAAGCAACTCGCCCTCGACGCGCAGGCGCGGGAGGCCGGCATCACGGTCCTCCTGGGGTGCGGCGCCACGCCCGGCGTGTCCAACATCATGGCCCGGCGGGCGGCCGCGCACATGGACGTCCTGGAGGAGGTCCACATCGCCTTCGCGTCGTTCCGGTCCATCTCTCTTGCGCCCGGGGTGCTGCACACGGTGCTCTCGGAATTCTCGCCCGCGACCCAGCGCTTCTACTACGAAGCCGGGGAGTTCGTCGAGATGCCGCCCTTCGCCGGGGCGCGCACCCTCGCGTTCCCCCCGCCGGTCGGCTCGCTGGAGACGTACTACGTGCCGCATTCCGAGACGTTTACCTTGCCGCGCTACTTCGGCGCCGGCCTCGAAAAGGTCACGGTGCGCGGCTCCTGGCGCCCCGAGATCATGGCGGCGCTGCGGGTCTTCAACCAGTTCAAGCTCTCGGAGCACGCCCCCGAGTTCCTGCGCGACCACCTCATCAAGCATGTCCCGCCCGCCGACGACGGCGAGTACGCCTTCTACGTGCAGGTCGAGAGCGTCGGCCGCAAGGGCGATCAGCGCGTGGTCGTCACCCACGACCTCACGCATCCCGGCAAGGACGTCTGGCGCCACACCTGCACCGCCAAGGTGACGGGAATACCTGCCAGCATCGGCGCGCAGTTGCTCCTGTCGGGCCGCGCGGCCCGCACCGGGGTGATGGGCTGCGAGGAATGCTTCGAACCCGAGCCGTTCTTCGCCGAACTCGCGCGGCGCGACATCGTGGTGCACGAACGCGTGGTGGCCGAGCGGACATACCGGGCCGAGGCGATCAGGGTTCCGGCGTGAGCGCCGCCAGGCGGTGCGCCGACGGGTCGGCCAGGAAGAACTGGCCCCGCGGCCCGGAGCAGATCCCGCTGGCGCCGCTGATCACCACCGAGCTGACCCCGCCGTCCAGGCCCGCCAGCCAGATGCGGCCGGCCGCCGTATCGGCGATCAGCATATCTCCCGCCTCTCCGTAGGCGATGCCGGCCGCGCTTTCCAGCCAGTCGGGCCCGACCACCCGCGCCTTGCCGCCGTCGGGCGCCACCGTCACGACCTCGCGGGCCTGGGCGTCGGCGACCGCGAGCGTGCCGGCCGCGGATACCGCCACGTCGACGGGGCGGGCGAAACTCGCCGGCAGGGCGCGGAGCTTGCCGTTGTCCCCGAAGCGCAGGACGCGCCCGGCTCCCGCGTCGGCGATGTAGAGGGCGCCGTCCGGCGCGAATGCCAGCCCCAGCGGCTCCTGCAAGGCGACGTCGGTGGCGATGTCCGCCGCTTCCCCCGGCGGGCTCGTGCCGCCGCCCGCCACCGTGAAGAGGCGCCCGCGCGGATCGACGCAGCGCACGAGGCGGTTGCCGGTGTCGGAGAAGAAGACGTTGCCGAGGGAGTCGATCGCCACTCGCGTGGGCGAGGACAGGGCCTGGCGCGTGGCATCCGGGCCGTCGCCATCCTCCCCGGCCGTGCCGGTGCCCGCCATCGTCATGACCGTGCCGTCGAACTCGATGCGCCGCAGGCGATGATTGGCGGTGTCGGCGACGACCAGGCCGGCGCGGCCCCAACTGATTCCCGCCGGCGACGCGAAGCGGGCGCGATCGGCCGCATCGCCGTCGCCGGCGAAGCCGGCCTCGCCGGTGCCGCCGAGGGCCTGGAGGTAGAGGGCGGCGATCGGTACCGGCAAGCGCACCGCGGTGTCTTCGTCCGGTTCGAAGTTGACCGGGAATGTCCCGCCGCCGCTCGAAGTACCTCCGCCCGTCCCGGGCGTCGTGCCCGCCGGCGCCGGAGCGCCCGCGGGAGGAACCGGCTCGGCAAGGCCGCCGCGGCCGCCGTTGAACAGCGCGGCAAGCGGGGAGAATACCTGGCAGCCCGTTAGAAGGCTTGCAACCATCCCGGAAATGGCCACGGTGCGCCAGGCAGGCAGCGACAGACTCGTCATGGCCGGCAGCATGCCGCGCCCAGATCGCGCGTGCTTTAGCCTGACTTGGCCTGCAGGTGAAGCTAGAGCGGAGAACAGGTAAGCGCTAGCTCGCCTGCGCGGCCGGCTGCCCGAGCCACTTTGCGACGGCATGTAGGTTCCCAATGGCGGCGCAACGCCGAGTGTCGAGCGTGTTCTTCCTTTCGCCCT
>Ga0194120_10009096_pt1 | contig 12740 bp, 10 predicted proteins | sample TA2MahCa65mmetaG_FD_148642 | JGI IMG/M metagenome (GOLD analysis project Ga0194120, IMG submission 148642) | Freshwater microbial communities from Lake Tanganyika, Tanzania - TA2015019 Mahale Deep Cast 65m | ecosystem: Environmental > Aquatic > Freshwater > Lake | place: Tanzania: Lake... | reverse complement strand
GCGCGGCGGGCGATCCCGCGCTCGAGCAGGGCTGGCGCGCGTGGTCGGCCCCGCGGCGCCAGTGGCTGCGCGAGCTGTGCCTGCCGGGCGCGACCGCCGCCCGTTAGACCACGTCTAAATGCTGTGCGGGAGGGCAGTTGCGACAGGCGCCCGAGCCCAGCGGAAAGTATCGCGCGCCGGCATGGAACCGCGCGCTGGCGGCCCCCGTCCAACGGACGTCGCGGGTGCTCGCTCACGCGGACGCTTGCGACACCTCGAGTCACCCAGGGAAGCCGGTGTTCGGTCGACCGGAAGCGCAAGCTTCTTTGAGGTCAGCCCTGTGCGCGGTGGGATTGGCCGGTTTCTGCCGCACCGATTCGAGACCCTGCAACGACCATCTTGGGCAGCGCAAGCCGCTCAGGGTGGTCGTCTCTTTTCACGGTCCATTTCACGGGCCTTTTCAGGGGGCGCCCTTTCTCTCAGGTTCGCGCGGCGTTAGATCATGCGCATGCGCAGCGCATCCTCTCCGCTCGATCGCCGTTCCGTGATCGCCGCGGGTGCCGCGGCGCTCGTCGGTTGCCGCAGCCCGTTCGCCGAGGAACGCGCGGGCGCCGCCCCGAACCTCCACACCGAGCGTCGCGCGGGCCCCGTGCTCGTCGGCAGCGCCAATGCGCTCGCGGGCATGCGCAAGGCCTGGGAGGCGTTCCGCGACGGCAGCTTGGATCCGCTCACGGCGGCGATCGAGGTCGTCAAGGTCGTCGAGGCCGATCCCGAGGACAATTCGGTCGGCCTGGGCGGCTTGCCGAACGAGGCCGGCGTCGTGCAACTCGACGCCGCTTGCATGCACGGCCCGACGCACAACTCCGGCGCGGTCGCGTGCCTCGAGAACATCCTGCACCCATCCGAGGTCGCGCGGCTCGTGCTCGAGCGCACCGACCACTGCCTGCTCGTCGGGAAGGGTGCCTACGAATTCGCGCGCGCTCACGGACACCCGCACGTCGAGCTGCTGACCGACGCCTCGCGCAAGATCTGGCTGGCCTGGAAGGAAGGCCACTCGCGTGGCGACGATTGGCTCGGCCCCGACGAAATCTGGCCCGAGCGCCGCGCGAAGAAGACAGCGCAGGCGTGGTGGGAGTCGCTGCCCGTTGCCAAGGTGGACCTCGACACGACGAGCGGGCGCGCGCGCGTCTGGGGGACGATCCACTGCTCGGCGCTGGCGGCCGACGGAGAGCTCGCCTGCACGACGACGACCTCGGGCCTGTCGTTCAAGATCCCCGGACGCGTGGGGGACTCGCCGATCCTCGGTGCCGGGTTGTATTGCGACCAGGACTGCGGCAGCGCCGGGGCGACGGGGCGCGGCGAGGCCAACATCCTGGCCAACGGTTCCTTCGCGATCTGCGAGCTGATGCGGCGCGGCGCCGCGCCGCTCGACGCCGCGCTCGAAGTGCTGCGCCGAGTCGCGGAGCAGGCCAGGCGTGGCGCGCGCTGGCAGCCGGCCCTGCTCGGGGCGGACGGCCAGCCGGCCTTCAACCTGCAGTACTACGTCGTCGCGCGCGACGGCCGCTACGCGGGTGCCTCGCTCAAGCCGGGCGGACAGTTCGCCGTGTCCGACGCCGAGCGCGGTCCGCGGCTCGAGGACCTGGTTGCGTTGAGCTGAGCGCCGCTCAGGAGCCCAGCGCGAGCTCGAATTCGACGGCGTCGACGCGGCCGTCGCCATTGCGGTCGAGCGCGGCGAGCACCGAGCTCGCGCGCAGCGCCAGCGGCTGGTGCTGCTGCAGTCGGGTCGCGTCGGCCACCGTGATCGCGCCGTCGCGGTCGACGTCCAGCCGCAGGAACATCGGTACCGGGCCGGCGATCTGCGGCGGCTCGGGAGGCGCGCCGGTGGGGCGCTCGCGCTCGACCACCTTGCCGAAGAGCCCCGCGACACTGCGCTCCAACGGCGGCAGCGAGGGCTGCAGGCCCGGCGCGAGGATCAATGCCAGGGCCGCGGCGAGCGCGTCGATCTCGGCTCCGTACAGTCGCAGGTTGCGATCGGCGTCGAGTTGATGGAAGAGCGGCACCTGCGCGATGTCCTCGATCCCGTAGTCGGCCAGGCAGGCCTGGGCCTCGAACGCGTCGAGCGCTCCGTCGCCGTTCTTGTCGTAGGCGACGCGCAGCTGCGTCGGGCTGCGCTTGGGCGCGACCGTGCTGTCCTTCACGGCCGGCTTGGGCGGCGGGAAAGCCCCCTGGCGCTCCAGCGTCTCGCGGTAGCGCAGCCCGAATTCGTCGCGGTCGACGCGGCCGTCACGATCGCGGTCGTAGACGCGGAACTCGCCGCGGTCGATGGCCAGCGCATCGCGCGCCTCCGCGTAGGAGATCCAGCCGTCGGCGTTGCGGTCGCAGATCTCGAAACACTGCTGTTCGTCGAGCTCGCCCTCGCGCGCTTGCGACGGCGGAGCGTCCTGCATCGACGGAACCGTCGGCAGCGCTCCTTCCAGCGGCGCTTGGGCGAGCAACACGACGAGCCACATGCTTCGGTAGCGTAGCAATCGGCGCTCCCCGGCGGACATGTTCAGGCCGCCTTGCGACCGCGGCGCGGGCGCGCGAGCACGCGCTCGAAGGCCTGCGGAGCCTGCTCGACCTGTCCGATCACCAGGTGCTTGCGCACCTCGGCCGGCAGCCGGCGGATGTCCTCGGCGTTGCGCGCGGGCAATACGACTTCGCGCAGGCCGGCGCGCAGGGCCGCCAGGCACTTCTCGCGGATCCCGCCGACCGGCAGCACATCGCCGTGCAGCGACAACTCGCCCGAGATGCCGACGTCATGGCGCACGGTGCGGCCGGTGAGCAGCGACGCGAGCGCCACAGCGATGGCCAGGCCCGCCGAAGGGCCGTCCTTGGGCGTCGCTCCGCTGGGGAAGTGGAAGTGCAGATCGATGTGCTCGAACACGTCGGGCCGCACGCCGAGCGTCTTGAACTGCGTGCGCACGTACGTGATCGCGGCCTGCACCGACTCGCGCAGCACGTCGCCGACGCTGCCGGTCAGCACCAAACGACCGCTGCCCGGCAGCGTCAGGATCTCGACCGGCAGCAGCGAGCCGCCCGAAGCCGTCCAGGCCAGCGCGGTGGCGATGCCCAGGGCCGGGCGCGTCAGGTGCAACTCCTCGTCTGCCTGCGGCGGGCCGAGCAGCGGCGTCAGGTCCTTGGGGCGCACGCGCAGGCCCTCACCGCCGCGCACGACCGAGAGCGCGGCCTTGCGCGACAGCGCGTCGACCAGGCGCTGCAGCTGGCGTACGCCGGCCTCCTCGGTGTGCCGCCGCACCAGCGCGCGCAGCGCGCCGCGCGTGATCTCGAGATGGCGCTCCCCGAGGCCGTCGCGTTGCCGCGCCGTCGGCAACAGGTGCTGCGCCGCGATGCGCAGCTTCTCGTTCTCGGTGTAGCCCGGGAACTCGACGATCTCGAGTCGTTCGGCCAGCGGCGCGGGCAGCGCCGCCGCGTCCGAGGCCGCCGCGAAGATCACGCAGCGCGAAAGGTCGAAGGGCAGGCCGAGGTAGTGGTCGTGGAACAGGCCGTCGCGCGCGGGATCGAGCAGCTCGAGCAGCGCGCCGCTGGGACTACCCGGCTCGCTGCGCGCGATCTGGTCGAGATCGTCGAGCAGGATCACCGGATTGAGCGAGCGCGCGCGCGCGATGCCCGAGAGCAAGAGCCCCGGCGCGCCGTCCTCGCGGTGGTAGGACAGCCCGCGCAGCGCCGTGTCGCCGTGCAGGCCCGCCAACGAGATCTCGACGAACTCGCGGCCCAGCGCGGCGGCCACCGAGCGAGCCATCGAGGTCTTGCCCACGCCGGGCGGGCCGAGCAGGCACAGCACCGTGCCGCGCGAGCGGCCCGAGAGCTGGTGGACGGCCAGGAATTCGACGATGCGCTGCTTGATCTCGTGACGGCCGGCGTGCGAGCGCTGCAAGGCCTCGATCACGCTGGCGAAGCCCTGTGCCCCGCGTGGATCGCGGCGCACGTGCCGCCACGGCAGCGCGAGCACCCAACCGAGCCAGTGGCGGCCGCGCACCGCGAGAGGAGAACTCGGCGGCAAGCTGCGCAGCAGATCGAATTCGCGCCGCACGTGCTCGCGCAGCGCGGTCGGCAAGCCCGGCCGGTGCAGCTGACGCAGCGCGCGCTCGAGGCTCATCCAGTCCTGGACTGGAAGCGCGGCGAGGGGGGCCGACAGGCCGGGGGAGATGCGCGGGGATCGATGCACGGAACCGACGGGTGTTTTCGGCCCGCGGGCCGAACCGTACTGAGCCGAAAGGCCTTCCGGGCGCGCACGTCGGACCTGCCGGCAGGCCCGGGCGGCAGTACTCAAGCCGTTTGAGGGAAAGTACTTCTAGACGCAGGCCCGAACCGCCGCGATGACCCTTTCCAGGGCCGCCTCGCTCAGGAACGGGTGCACCGGCAGGCAGATCACCTCGCGCGCGAGGCGTTCGGCGACCGGGAACTCGCCCTCGCGGTAGCCCCAGCCGGCCGCGGCCGCCTGCACGTGCACCGGCTTGGGGTAGTGGATGCCCGCGATCACTCCGCGCTCGCGCAGGCCGGCGACGACCTCGTCGCGCGTGCGCTTGCCGAGCACGCGCAGCGTGTACTGGTGGTAGGTGTGCTCGGCGCCCGGCGCGGTCCGCAGCGGTCGCAGGCGCTCGTCGCCGGCGAAGGCCGCGTCGTAGCGCGCGGCATTCACACGCCGGCGTGCATTCCACGCGTCCAGCCGAGGCAGCTTGATCGTCAGCACGGCCGCCTGCAGTGCCGCCAGTCGCGAGTTCGTGCCGACGACGTCGTGCACGTACTTGATGGAGCTGCCGTGGTCGCGCAGCTTGCGCAGCTGGCGCGCGACGTCCTCGCGCTGCGTCAGCGTGATGCCGCCGTCTCCCGCTCCGCCGAGGTTCTTGGTCGGATAGAACGAGAAGCCGGCCGCATCGCCGAGCTCGCCGCAGCGCACTCCGTCGCGCCGCGCGCCGTGGGCCTGCGCGCCGTCCTCGAGCAGCACGAGCTTCTTGCGGTCGCACAGCGCGCGCAGTGCCCTGACGTCGGCGAGCTGCCCGTACAGGTGCACCGGGAGCACGCAGGTCGTCTGCGCGTCGAGCGCGGACTCTACCGCGCGCACGTCGATCAGGCCCGTCTGCTCCTCGACGTCGGCGAAGCGCGGCACGCAGCCCATCCACGCGATCGAGCCGGCCGATGCGAAGAACGTGAACGGGGAGGTGACGACGTGGTCGCCGGGTTGGACGCCCAGCGCGGGCAACGCCAGCGCGAGCGCATCCGTGCCGGAGGCGAGACCGATGCCGTGCGCGCAGCCCTGGTAGGCGGCGAAGGCCTGCTCGAAGCGCTCGACCTCGGGGCCCAGCACGAACTGCCCGCTGCGCATCACGCGCAGCACGGCCTCGTCGAGCGCGGGGCCGAGTTCGGCGCGCTCGGAAGCGAGATCGACCGGGCCGATCGTCGCGGGGGATTGGGTGACGGCTGGGCTGCTGGTGGTGGCGGCGTTCATCGGTTCGATCTGCCTGACGCTCTTGTACCCGCCGGCGCCGACTTGCGCGAGCGCCGCGCGCGATCGACATTGGGCGCATGCCGCTGCCGCTTTCCGCCCTCCTCGTTCTCGCAGTCCAGTCCGCGCCGGCCGCCCAGGCCGAAATGACCCAGGCCGAGCTGGAGCGGCTGACGAGCGAGATCCAGGTGCAGGTGGCCCAGCAGCGCGCCCGCGAGTTCCGCGCCCCGGTCGCGGTCGCGCTGGCCGACAAGGCGGGGTTCATCGAGTACGCGCTCGAGCGCGAGCGCGCGACCACCACCCCGGCCGAGCGTCGCACGCAGGAGCTCTCGCTGCAGTTGCTCGGCGCCATCGACCACGATCTCGACCTGCGCGCGGTCGAGCTCGATCTGCTGCAAAAGCAGGTCGGCGGGTTCTACGATCCCGCGCGCGATTCCTTCTGCCTGATGCGCGGCTTCCCCACGCCGGTGGCGCGCGTGATCCTCTCGCACGAGCTCACGCACGCCCTCGATGACCAGCTCTACGACATCGACGGCACGTTGAAGAACTGCCGCGGCGGCGACGCGCGACTCGCCTTCGCCGCGGTGGTCGAAGGCAGCGGCATGACCGTGATGCGACAGTGGATGGCCGAGGAGATGCGCGCTGGCCGGCTGCGCATGGCGGACCTGACCGACGTTCCTGGACTGGGCTCGGAAGGACTCGACCAGGCTCCCGAGGCGCTGTGGAAGCCGCTCTTGTGTGCGTACCTGCAGGGGGCCGCATTCCTCGTGCGGACCGATTCGGTGGTCCAAGGCCAGGTCGGCCATGCGAGCAGCGACGACATCGAACGGGCCTTTCGCGATCCGCCGCGCTCGACCGAGCAGGTGCTGCACCCGGAGAAGTACTGGAATGCCGAGCAGCGCGACCTGCCGCGCCAGGTGCAGCTGTCGGCCGCCGCTCTGCCCGACGGATGGAGCGAAACCGGGCAGGACACGCTCGGCGAGGTCGGGCTGGCGCTGATCGCGACGCCGCGCGCCGAGCGCAAGAAGGCGGATCTGGCGACGCTGATGAGCGCGAAGTTCACGAACCCCGCGGCCGCGGGTTGGGACGGGGATCGAGTAGCCGTGTACGAGAACGGAGCCGCTGCTGCGCTGCTGTTGCACACGGTCTGGGACGCGCCGCGGGATGCCCAGGAATTCGCCGCGGCACTCGAGGCGCAGCGCACGGAGTTGCTGCAGAACCTGGTTGCGCCGGAGGGTGCGCCGAGCGGATTCGAGGTTCGCGGCCTCGGCGAGACCGAGGTGCAGGTCTGGGTTTGGCGCGGGGCGGACCCGACGGCGCTGCGGGCGGCGGTCAGCGCCCGCGTCGCGGCCGACCCGCTCGCCGTGCCGGATCCCGCCGCGGCGAAGTAGGCGCGCCGGCCCGCTCAGCCGAAGCGCTCACGCAACAGGCGCGGAGCCGGTAGTCCTCCCGCCACGCGACCGGTGAACACGAACACACCTTCGACCCGCATGCCCGGGCGCGGCACGGGCAGATCGTCGGCTCGCAGTTGCCAGCGACTGACGAACAACTGCAACGGCCGTCCCGGCGCGTCGCATTCGAGCAGGTCGAACGGAACCGTGGTCAGCGGATTGACCAGGTGTCGCACCGCGCGCACGCGCAACGACACGTCCATGCATCCGCCCGGTTCCTCCTCGCGCTCCAGCGGTCGCAGGCGCGCGCCGTACGGCAACTCGGCCGACGCGGCCTCGGTCGCATCCGTGGGCGGACCGATCCAGCCGACATCGAGGGCGAAGCCCGCGATCGTGACGGCGATCACGTGCCGCGCCGCGAGCGGGCGGTCGAGCCGGCGTGCGTCGGTCAGGTAGCACGAGAGCGGCCAGCTCTCGCCACGCAACTCAGGATGCGTCGGCGGCGCGGGGTTGGCCTCGCCGTACATCAGCATGTCGTAGGGCTGATCGGGCAGTCCGTGCAGCTGCTCGAGCGCGACGCGCAGCCGGTGCGGCGACTGGAAGTACGGCCACAGCGCGGGAGCGGCGCGCGGCTCGTCGCGGTCGAGGCGCAGATCGAGCCCATCGGCGAGCGCGAGCCTGCGGTGCAAGCCATCCGGATCGCGCCAGGCTACCGGTTCCCCCTCGCGCTCGACGCGCGCTGCGAGCGCGTCCAGGTCGGTGTCGGGCGGGAACCCGATGCACTCGAGGAGGAAGTCCACGGCCCGAGCTTAATCGGCGCGCGCTCCGGCTTCGAGCCGGACCGCGCTCGCGGGCGCTTCAGTTGTCGGACGGCTCGTTCTTGCACGGTCCACTGCCGCCGGCGCACGGCCCGCTGCAGTCCGCGGCGGCCGGCGGAGTCGTCGCCGACTTCTCGCCCGCCTTGTACGAGTCCGAGCGGTAGTCGGTCGTGTAGAACCCGGAGCCCTTGAAGATCACCCCGGCGCCGCCGCCGATGCGGCGCTCCAGCTTGTTCTTGCCGCACTTGGGGCACTTGCGCTTGGGCGCCTCCTTCATCGAGTGGAAGATCTCGAGCGCGTGGCCGCAGGCCTGGCAGGCGTAGTCGTAGGTCGGCATCGGAATTCGAGGGGCTGCTCTGGGTCAGTCGGGTTTCGGCGTTTCGGCCGCGGCGCATGAGACGCGCACCTGCGCGGCCCGCAGCACGGTGCCCTTCCAGGTGTAACCGCGGCGCAGCGTCTGCAGCACGCGGCCGGGTCCGGCGGGGTCGGGCGTCTGCGCGACGGCCTCGTGGAGGGCCGGGTCGAAGCGCTCTTGCTCGGGGATGGCGCGCAAGTCTTCCTTCTCGAGCGCTGCCTGCAGTTGGTCCTGCGTCAGCCGGACGCCCAGCGCCAGCGTCTTCGCTTCCTCGCTCACGGCCGGGGTCGCCAGCGCCATCTGCAGCGAGTCGAGCACGAGCAGCAGGTCCGAGAGCAGGCGCTTCTTCTCGAAGCGCAACTGGCTCTCCAGATCGGCTGCCGCGCGCCGCTTGAGATTCTGGTAGTCGGCCTGCGCGCGCTTCCACTGCGCGAGGTACTCGTCGCGTTCGAGGATCGCGCGGGTCAGGTCGAGCGCTTCCGCGGCAGTTCCGGACGCCGCGGTCGGAAGCTCGGCCGTGCGGTCGGATGCCGGAGTGGGGGGCTGGGAATCGGTCGAGTTCATCGCGTGCGAGTGGTGGGGCCTCGGTTCACTTGAAGCGCTCGACGACGCGGTCGAAGAACGACTTCTTGCCGCTCTTCTCGAGTTCGATGCGCTCGAATTCGCGCAGCAGCTCCTTCTGGCGATCGGTCAGCTTGCCCGGCACGTCGATGAAGACGCGCACCATCTGGTCGCCGCGGCCGCGGCCTTCCAGATGCGGCAGTCCCTGACCGCGCAGCCGGAACACCTTGCCGCTCTGCGTGCCCGCCGGGATGACCATCTCGGCCTTGCCGCGCAGCGTGGGCACCTCGACCTTGTCGCCCAGCGCGAGCTGGCCGAACGAGAAGGGGATCTCGGTGAGCAGGTCGGCGACGCTGCGCTGGAAGATGCGGTGTTCCTTCTCCGCGATGGCGACGTACAGATCTCCGGGCGGAGCGCCCTGGTCGCCGGCGTCGCCGACGCCGTTGACGCGCAGCCGCATGCCGTCCTCGACTCCGGCCGGGATCTCGAGCTCGACCTCGGCCGTCTTGGACTCGTGTCCGACGCCCTTGCAACTCGTGCACGGCGACTCGATCACGCTGCCGGTGCCGCGGCAGCGCGGGCAGGGCGCCGCCATCGTGAAGAAGCCCTGGCTGCGATGGACCTGTCCGCGCCCGGCGCAGGTCGTGCACGTCGCCGCCTTCGTTCCGGGCTTGGCGCCGCTGCCCGCGCAGGCCTTGCAACCCTCCTGCCGGCGCAGCGCGATCTTGCGCCGCACGCCCGAGTCGATCTCCTCGAGCGTGAGTTCGAGCTGGATCTTGAGGTCGCGTCCCTTGCGGGGGCCGCGCTGCCGGCCGCCGAACATGCCGCCGAACATGCCGTCCCCGAACACGTCCGCGAAGGCCGAGAAGATGTCCTCGACGTTGTTGAACTGCGGGCCGCCGCCGCCGCCGGCGCCGGCGAAGGCCTGGTGACCGAAGCGGTCGTAGGCCGCGCGCTTCTCCGCGTCGTGCAGGACCTCGTAGGCCTCGGCGGCCTCCTTGAACTTGCGCTCGGCGTCCTTGTCGTCCTTGTTGCGGTCGGGGTGGAACTTCAGCGCCGCCTGGCGGTAGGCCTTCTTGATCTCTTCCTCGTCCGCGTTGCGAGCGACGCCCAGTACTTCGTAGTAGTCGCGCTTCTCGGCCATCGGCTTCTTGAGGGCGGGGGTCGTTCGCGGTGGAGGGGAGTGGGAGTAGCGCGGGCGGCGCGTCCGCGTTCCCGGCTGGGAATCGCTCAGGACGCGCCGCCCGTTGGAGGATCGCCGTGAGCGCTAGGCGACGCTGCCTTCGACGCGCGGCTTCTCATCCTTCAGCTCGGTGACCATCGAATCGGTCGTGAGCAACAGGGCGGAGATCGATGCGGCGTTCTGCAAGGCGCAGCGCACGACCTTGGCCGGGTCGATGATGCCGGCCTTGAACATGTCGACGTACTCGAGCGTCAAGGAGTTGAAGCCCATCGTCTTGCCGAGCTCGCGCACGGTCTCGACGACCACGGCGCCATCCTCGCCGGCGTTCTCGGCGATCTGACGCATCGGAGCGGTGAGCGCCTTCTCGATGATCTGCGCGCCGAAGCGCTGGTCTCCGTCGAGTTGGAGCTTGGCCACGGCCTCGGACGCGCGCAGCAGCGCGATGCCGCCGCCGGGGACGATGCCCTCCTGGATCGCGGCGCGCGTCGCATTCAGCGCGTCCTCGACCAGGTACTTCTGCGCCTTCATCTCGGCCTCGGTGTCGGCCCCGAGCTTGATCAGCGCGACGCCGCCTTGCAGCTTGGCCAGGCGCTCCTGCAGCTTCTCCTTGTCGTAATCGGAGGTCGAGGACTCGACCTGCTTCTTGATCTGAGCGCAGCGCTCCTCGACGTTCTTCTTCGCGCCGGCGCCGGAGACGATCGTGGTCGACTCCTTCGCGATGCGGACCTTCTTGGCCTGTCCGAGCATCGAGAGCGTGACCTTCTCGAGCGTCAGGCCGAGTTCTTCCGTGATCGCGGTGCCGCCGGTCAGGCAGGCGATGTCGCCCAGGTAGGCCTTGCGGCGGTCACCGAAGCCCGGCGCCTTGACCGCGCAGACATTGAGGATCCCGCGCAGCTTGTTGATGACGAGCGTGGCGAGGGCCTCGGCCTCGACGTCCTCGGCGATGATCAGCAGCGGGCGGCCCGTCTGCGCGATCTGCTCGAGCACGGGAATCAGCTCGCGCGCGTTCGAGAGCTTCTTCTCGTGGATCAGGATGTAGCAGTCGGACAGCTCGGCCGTCAGCTTGGCCGCGTCCGTCGCGAAGTACGGGGACACGTAGCCCTTGTCGAACTCCATGCCCTCGACGACGTCGAGCTCGGTCTCGCGTCCCGTGCCGTCCTCGATCGTGATCACGCCCTCGTCGCCGACCTTCTCGAAGGCCTTCGCGAGCAGATCACCGACGCCGCGGTCGTTGTTGGCGGAGATCGCGGCGACCGAGGCCTTCTCCTCGCGCGTCTTGATCTTGCGCGACTGGCTCTGGATGCTCGCCACCGCGCATTCGACCGCCTTCTCGATGCCCGTGCGCAGCGCGACGGGGTTGACGCCCGCCGAGAGGAACTTGAGACCCTCCTCGTAGATCGCGCTGGCGAGCACGGTCGCCGTGGTCGTGCCGTCGCCGGCCACGTCGTTGGTCTTCTTCGAGACTTCGAGCACGAGCTTCGCGCCCATGTTCTCGAAGGGATCGGGAAGATCGATCTCCTTGGCGACGGTCACGCCGTCCTTGGTGACGCTGGGGGAGCCGATCGACTTCTGCAACACGACGTTGCGTCCGGCGGGCCCGAGCGTGACGCGCACGGTGCGGGCGAGCTTCTCGATGCCGGCGCGCATCTTCGCGCGCGCGGTTTCGTCGAACATGATTTGCTTGGCCATGGGATGTGATCCGTTGATTGGGTGCGGTGGGGTGGGGGTGGGGGGGGGGGGGGGCGGGGTGGAGGGCGCCGGCCGAGGCCGACTAGAAGTCCATGCCTCCGCCCATTTCGTCTTCCATGCCGCCGCCGGGGCCGCCGGCAGGCGCCTTCTTCTTCTCCTTCTTCGTGACGATCAGCGCGTCGGTCGTCAGCAGCAGTCCCGCCACGCTCACCGCGTTGTGCAGCGCGGCCTTCGTGACCTTGGCCGGATCGACGATCCCGGCCTTCAGCATGTCGCAGTAGACGCCCTTCAGCGCGTCGAAGCCGTACTGCGGCTTCGAATCGCGCAGGATGCGGCTGATCACGACCTTGCCGTCGTGGCCGGCGTTCTCGGCGATCATCTCGCAGGGGCGCTCGAGCGCCTTGTGCAGGATGTCGAGGCCGAGGTCGTAGTCGACCTCCTGCGTGCGCAGACCCGCGAGCACGGAGCGCGCGCGCAGCAATGCGACACCGCCGCCGGGCAGGATGCCTTCCTCGATCGCCGCGCGCGTCGCGTGCAGCGCGTCCTCGATCAGCGCCTTGCGCTCCTTGACCTCGGTCTCGGTGGCGCCGCCGACGTTGATCTGCGCGATGCCGCCGGTCAGCTTGGCCAGCCGCTCCTGCAGCTTCTCGCGGTCGTAGTCGGAAGTGGTGCCCTCGATCTCGTTGCGGATCAGCGCGACGCGCTCCTCGATCGCGCTCTTCGCACCGCCGCCGCCGACGATGGTCGTGTTCTCGCTCGTGATGACGATCTTCTTGCACGTGCCGAGGTCCTTGAGCCGGACCTGGTCGAGCTCGACGCCCAGGTCCTTCATCACGGCCTGGCCGCCGGTCAGGATCGCGATGTCCTCGAGCATCGCCTTGCGCCGGTCACCGTAGCCGGGGGCCTTGACCGCCGCGCATTGGACGATGCCGCGCAGGCGGTTGACGACCAGCGTCGCCAGCGCCTCGCTCTCGACGTCCTCGGCGATCAGCACGAGCGGGCGATTGGAGCCCTTCACGGCCTCGAGCAGCGGCAAGAGCTTCTGCAGGTTCGAGATCTTGTTCTCGTGCACGAGGATCAGCGGCTTCTCGAACTCGACCGTCATCTCGTCGGGGTTCGTGACGAAGTGGGCGGAGAGGAAACCGCGGTCGAACTGCATGCCCTCGACGATGTCGATCTCGGTCTTGAGGCCCTTGCCTTCCTCGCACGTGATCACGCCGTCCTTGCCGACCTTGTCCATCGCGTCGCCGATCAGCTC
>Ga0194120_10009094_pt1 | contig 12741 bp, 10 predicted proteins | sample TA2MahCa65mmetaG_FD_148642 | JGI IMG/M metagenome (GOLD analysis project Ga0194120, IMG submission 148642) | Freshwater microbial communities from Lake Tanganyika, Tanzania - TA2015019 Mahale Deep Cast 65m | ecosystem: Environmental > Aquatic > Freshwater > Lake | place: Tanzania: Lake... | reverse complement strand
CGTAGCCGGGATCCTCGGGCCAGGCCTGCGGCTCGTGCAGCGCGACGGAACCCCCGCTGCGCGCGACGAGCGCGCGCGCGGCGGCGCGGATCGAGCCCGTGGTGGCCTCGGCGTCCTGCGGGAAGAGCGGCAGCAGCACGATGCGCCGGCAGCCGCCGTCCTGCAGCGCGCGCAGGCCCTCGTCCAACGACGGTGTCCCGTAGCGCATGGCCAGCGCGACGCGCCAGTCCGGTCCGAGGCGCGCGGCCAGCGCGGCCGCCTGCCGCCGCCCGATGGCCACCAGCGGCGAGCCCTCCGCGGTCCACACGCGCCGGTACAGCTCGGCCGAGCGCGGCGCACGGCGCGGCAGCACGATGGCGCGCAGGATGGGCTGCCAGAGCAGCGGCGGCAGTGTCACGACGCGCCGGTCGGACAGGAACTCGCGCAGGTAGTCGCGCAGCGCCGCAGTGGTGGGGGCGGCCGGCGAGCCGAGGTTGACCAGCATCACACCCGTCGGTGGGCCGCCGGGTGGCGCCTCAGGAGAGGAGGGCAAGGAAAGCGCGGTTGCGGGCCTCGTCCGGAGGCAACATGAGCGGCGCCATGAAGCCGACGGCCAGGACGCGCGCGAGGTCTTCGGCGCTGCGGTCGCTGCGGAAGTCGCCAGCCTGCTGGCCCTCGCGGATGACCGGGACCAGCAGGCTCTCGATCGCGCGGCTGAAGACCGTGCCGAGCTCGATCAGCTCCGGGTGTTCCTCGCGCAGTTCGGACACGGTGCGCACGGCGAAGCAGCCATGCCGCAGCATGCGCTCCCAGAACGGGTTGCCGTTGTTGTCGAGCCTCAGGCGGAAGAGGGCCTCGATGCGCTGGCGCGGCGTGCCCGGAACGCCGATGGCGCTCCTCAGGTTGGCCACGGTGAGGTTGCAGTAGCGGTCGAGTGCGGCCTGCAGCAGCCCGCACTTGTTGCCGTAGCGCGCGTAGAGGCTGTGCCGGTTGAGGCCCGTCTCGCGCACGATGTCGTCGACCGAAAGCGCCTGGTAGCCGCGCGTCCAGAACAGGTCGACCGCGCGGTCGAGCGTCGCTTCGGGGTCGTACGCGATGGGACGCGCCATGGAACGGCTCCGCACGGCAAGACGGAGTGGGGGGGGCTGCGAAGTCTACCTCGCCGGACAGGCACCGACCACGTCCTGACGGGGCCTGCAAAAACCGGCGCCGGCGGTCGTGCAGGCTGCCATGGCGAGGCGTCCGGATCTAGACTGGCGTGCCCCCGATCCCCGCCCCCGGAGGTGCCCCTTGTCGTTTTCCCAGCGATCGTCCGCCTTCGCCCTCGCCTGCATCGTGGCCCTGGCCGGATCGGCCTCGGCGACCGAGACCCGTCCGTTCCCGTTGGCCGTGAGGGCCGACTTCGGCGCCGCCGGCATCGAGCTGGCTCCGGTGCCGGGCGCCCTCGAGGACCTGCAGGCGCTCCCGGCGGTGCGCCTGGCCGACGTGCCGCTTCCGGGCGGGCCCCCGGTGACGCTCGAGCTGCGGCGCGTGACGCTGGCCACGCAGGACGCCGCGCTGGTGGTCGACGGCCGACCCGTGGCCGGTGCGCTCGACGCGGGCATCTCGCTGTGGAGCGGACACGTCGCCGGAGTTCCCGGCAGCGCCGCCTACCTGGCCTTCTCGCCGCACGGCTCACGCGGCTGGGTGCGGGCCGGCGGGCGCATGGTGCACCTGCTGGCGCAGCCGGACGCGCAGCTCGGCTGGACGGTTCCGCGCCAGTCCTGGGCCACCGAGGAGTCGCTGCTGGCCGTGGGCGCCCGGCCCGAGCTGCCCTGCAAGGCGACCGACATCGTCACGCCGGGCGCGCCGCAGCTGCCGCGCGTGGCGACGGTCGGCCCCGGCGACGGCGGCAGCCCGCTGCCGCTGCTCGAGTGCCGCATGGTGGTGGAGTCCGACCACGAGTACTACCAGGTGTTCAACAACCTCGGCGCCGCGACCGCCTACGCGCTCGCGCTGCTGGGCGCGGTCAGCGACCGCTTCCGCGAGCAGGTGGGCGTGATCGTCAGCGTGCCCTACCTGGCGCTGTACACCACGCCCGCCGACCCGTGGTACTGGTCCAGCAACGGCGGCAACTGCATCGACGTGCTGTACGAGTTCCAGGGCGCCTGGGCGCCGGGCTTCGGCGGCAGCCCGCCCGAGCAGGGCCACGTCTACCACATGCTGAGCGGCGCCAACCTCGGCTGCGGCGTGGCCTGGCTGCCCGGCCTGTGCAACCCGGACTACGGCTTCGCCGTCTCGGGCAACCTGTCGGGCGCCACGCCCTTCCCGCCCACGGCCGGCCCGCTGAACTGGGACTTCATCGTGGTGGCCCACGAGACGGGCCACAACTTCAACGCCATCCACACGCACAGCTACTGCCCGCCGCTCGACCAATGCGCACCGAACGGCTACTTCGGCGCATGCCAGACGCAGCAGGTGTGCACGACGCAGGGCACGGTGATGAGCTACTGCCACATCTGCGACGCCGGCATGACCAACATGACCACCTACTTCCACCCGCAGTCGGTGGCCGACATGCGCGCCATGGCCGAGTCGTGCCTGGCGCCCTTCGAAGGCGTGCTGGCCGACGACCTGGGCTTCGCCAAGCCCGGCGCGGGCGGCACGCCGTCGCTGGTGGTCAGCTACACGACCTCGCCCGACACGCTGCACCTCGACGCCACCGGCCTGCCGCCGTCCAAGGCGGGGGCGCTGTTCCTGTCGCCCAACGCGATCTACGCGCCGTTCAAGGGCGGCGTGCTCGTGCCCGGCACCGAGCTGCTGGTGACGCTGGTCAGCCCGCCCTCCGGCTCCCTGCCCCTGGCGCTGCCGGTCACGACCAGCTTCCCCACGGGCGTGATCGGCTACGCCCAGGAGTGGTTCAAGGACACGGGTCCCGGTTACGCTGCCACCAACGGCGTGCGCTTCGAGCTCATCGTGCCCTGAGGCGTCGCGCCGGGAGGCCCCGGCATGGACCGCGCGCGCGCCAACGCCCTGGTGACCCGCACCTGGGACGAGAGCATCGTCCCGGCGCTGGTCGAGTACATCCGCATCCCCAACCAGTCGCCCGCATTCGACGCGGAGTGGGAGGCGCACGGCCACATGGAGCAGGCCGTGCAGCTGGTGGCGGCCTGGTGCCGCAGCCAGCCGCTGGCCGGCCTCAAGCTGGAGATCGTGCGCATTCCCGGGCGCACGCCGGTGCTGTTCATGGACGTGCCCGGCTCGCGCCCCGGCACGGTGCTGCTCTACGGGCACCTCGACAAGCAGCCGCCCATGACCGGCTGGGAGGACGGGCTCGGGCCGTGGAACCCGGTGCTGCGCGACGGCAAGCTCTACGGCCGCGGTGGCGCGGACGACGGCTACGCGGCCTTCGCCTCGCTGACCGCCCTGCGCGCGCTGCAGGAGCAGGGCGTGCCGCACGCGCGCTGCGTGGTGCTGATCGAGGCCTGCGAGGAGTCGGGCAGCCCCGACCTGCCGGCCTACATCGAGCTGCTCAAGCCGCGCCTCGGCACGCCGGGCCTGATCGTGTGCCTGGACAGCGGCTGCGGCAACTATGAGCAGCTCTGGGCCACCACGTCGCTGCGCGGCATCGCCGGCGGCACGCTCACGGTCGAGGTGCTGAAGGAGGGCGTGCACAGCGGCGACGCGTCGGGCGTGGTGCCCAGCAGCTTCCGCATCGTGCGCCAGCTGCTCGCGCGCCTCGAGGACGGGCCGACGGGCCGCGTGCTGCTGCCCGAGCTGTTCGTGGACGTGCCCGACCAGCGACGCGCCCAGGCCGCGGCGGCGGCGCAGGTCCTGGCGGGGGACATCCAGGGCAAGTTCCCGTTCGTGTCCGGCTGCCGCCCGATGCACACCGACCCGCTCGAGCTGATGCTCAACCGCACCTGGCGCCCGGTGCTGTCGGTCACTGGAGCGGACGGGCTGCCCCCGACGGCCAGCGCCGGCAACGTGCTGCGCCCGCGCACCGCGCTCAAGCTCTCGATGCGCCTGCCGCCCACCTGCGACGCGCCGGCGGCGCTGGCAGCCATGAAGACCGTGCTCGAGTCCGACCCGCCGTACGGCGCGCGTGTCACGTTCCGCCCCGACGCGCCGGCCGCCGGCTGGAACGCGCCCGAGTTGGCGCCCTGGCTCGAGCGCTCGATGGACGAGGCCTCGCGCGCATGGTTCGGGGCGCCCGCCTGCTCGATGGGCGAGGGCGGCTCGATCCCGTTCATGGCCATGCTGGGCGAGCAGTTCCCGCGCGCGCAGTTCCTGATCACCGGCGTGCTCGGGCCGCGCAGCAACGCCCACGGGCCCAACGAGTTCCTGCACCTCGACATGGCGCGTCGCCTGACGGGCTGCGTGGCGCAAGTCGTGGCCGACCACGGGGCCGGGGCCGGCGGCTAGGAGCCCGTCCGAGGCATCCTGCGGCGCGAGGGGCGCACCCTTCGCACTCGAGGCCTGTGTCGGACCGGCTCCGCGCCGTTCAGGGCCGCGGAATGTAGACGTCGAAACGCGTGCTGGCGCCCGGCAGGCTGTGGTGGGGCGCGATCCCGCCCAGCACCGGGGCGTGCGCCGGGCGCTTGACCACGACGCGACGCCGCGCGACGGCCAAGGCCAGCGGCAGGAGCTGCGCCGCGTCGTCGGCGTCCCCGAGCAGCCGCCGCAGCGTGGCCAGCTCCTTGCGCGGCGCGGCGCTGCGGCGCAGGTCGGGGAACATCGGGTCCAGCAGGACGACCTCGGGCAGATCGGCCGGCGCCAGCGCCGCGAGGACCTGCCGCGCGTCGGCCACCTCGACGCGAACCCGGCCTGCGGCGTGTGCCAGGTCCGGCAGCGCCCGGGCGCGCTCCAGGGCATCCAGCAGCAGCGCCGCGATGACCGGCTGGCGCTCGACGGCCAGGACGTCGGCACCCAGCCAGGCCAGCAGGAACGCGTCGCGGCCGAGGCCGGCCGTCGCGTCGAGGACGCGCAGCGCCACGCCACGCCGCAGGCCGCTGGCCCGCACCAGCGGCTCGCTGCGCGGACCCGCGCGTTGCAGCCGGCGCCGCAGACCGGGCGCGGCGAAATCGGCGCAGACCGGCCCGCTGTCGTCCGGGTGCAGTTCCAGGCGTCCTGCAGCGCGCACCAGGCGCAGTCCGGCCGGCAGTGGACCCGGCTCCGGCTCACGGGCCCGTGGCTCGGCGTCCGGACCTCGTTCGGCTCCCCTTCCGGCGTCAGGCAACATAATATGGATTATCGGACCTTCCTGCCGGCCAGCCGCAGCCACAGGGACGCCGGCGAGCCGTTTGCGACCATGCTGCCATGAGCGACGACCTCGCGTCCCGCGGCAGCCGGAGCCGCCCCATGGCCTGGCTGGCGGTGTGGCTGCTGGTCGGGCTGGGGCTGCGGGTCGCGCTGGCGCTGGCCGAGGCCGGGTCGTCGCGCGAATGGGAAGCCGACGGCTTCGTGCGGGCCTGGGAGGGCTGGAACTGGGGCGAGTGGAACCGCATGCGCCCGCCCGGCCTTGCGGCGCTCCTGGGCGCGCTCGGCCGCTGCCCGGCCGTCTCGGACATCCTGGGGATGCGCCTGGCCAGCATCGGGCTGAGCGTGGCCACCTTGGCCTGCGGCTGGGTGCTGATCCTGGCGCTGCTGCCGTCGCTGCGCGTGCCGGTTCCGTCGCGGCTGGCGGGCTGCGCCTGGCTGACCGGGATCTGGGCGCTTTCGCCGACCCTGGTCGAGGTGGGCGTCCGGCCGCTGCCGGAGACGCTGCTGGGAGGCACCGTGTGCCTGGCGCTCGCCGCTGCAGCCGCGTTCAGCCGCCGGCCCGGACCGGTCCGCACGCTGCTGCTCGCCTTGGGGATCTGCGCCATGTTGCTGGTCGGCGGCCTGGCGGCGGCCCTGGCCGTCGTGGCCGGCGCGCTGACGTGGCTGCTTCCGGTGCCGCGCTTCCGCATCGCCTTGCCCTTCGTCCTGGCCTGCATCGCGGCCTTCGCCGGCGCGTGGCGGGTGCAGGCCGGGCCTGACTTGACCCGCACGTTCATGCCGGATGGCGCGCCGGCCTGGTCGCTGGCCGCCCTGGTCGAGTCCCCCATGGTGCTGGACACCTCGCTCCCGGTGGATCCTGACCGGCGCACGCTGCACATCTACGCCCAGGCGCTGGGCGAGGCGCGCGAGCTCGGCCCGCTGCGACTGGCCGGCGCCTTCGGCAGGCGCTGCGTGCTCGAACAGCTCGGCCCGGCCCGCTTCGCCCGCCATGGCTCCGCGGCGCTGCCGGTGGCGCTGCTGGATGCCCTGCTGCGCGGGGGCGCGCTGTTCTTCGCCCTGGCCACGTTGGGCCTCGTGCGCCGCAGCGCGGAAGCCGCCTGTCCGCGAGCCGCAGTGTGTGCCGGAGTGGCCTGCCTCGCGCTGCTGTGTGTCGTCACGGCCTGCAGCCCCTTCGCGCTGGCGCCCGTCGACCTGGTCCTGGCGGCGCTGGCCGCCGCCGGCGTATGCGGCAGCCAGCCGGCGCAGGCGCGCGTGCGCTGGACCGCCTTCCTCGTGGGCGGCGGGCTGATGGCCTCGCTGGTGGTCAGCGCCGCCCTCTCGGGGCGGCAGGCGACCGTCTGGCTCGACCGGCTCAAGCACGAGACGGCCCAGGGGACGAGGCTGGTCGAGGCCCTGCGCGCTGGCGGCCCGACGGACCTCGCCGGCCACCTCGTGGCCATACCGCTCCTGGTGGACCCGGCCGCGCCGTTCCAGAGGCTGCCCGAGGCCGGGCTGCGCCATGCCGAGGCCGCGGTGGCCCTGGCGCCCGACAGCCGTCCGGCGATCGTGGCGCTGATCCGTGGGCGCATGGAACTGCTCGATGTCCCCGGCGCACGCGCCCTCGCACTGACCCTCGTGGACGATTCCGGCTTGCCGGTGCCCGAGGCGCGGGTGACCTTGGACATCCTGGCGACCATCGAGCAGCGCCTGCGCGAGGAGCGGCTGCGCTGAGCGGCCCGCACGGCCGGCGCGACGCGCCACCGGTTCGGAGTGGATTCGACGCCCCCGGCACGGCAGCATGGCCATCCGACTTGCGTGCTTCGACATCCTCGTGGGCAGTTGAGGGATTGTCTGTGCAGGAAAGTCCGCCCCGTGACGCCGAGGGTCCGACCATCATCGACGCGGCCCATCGTGCGCGCCTGCTGCAGGCGGGCCGGATGCTGGCCGGCGTGGTGCACGAGATCAACAACCCGCTGGCGGTGATCCAGGGCTACGCCCAGCTGCTGCACGAGCGTACGACCTCCGAGGATGACCGGCGCGACCTGCAGTGCATCCTCGACGAGACACGCCGGCTCGCGACGCTGGTCGAGCACATGCTCAGCTTCACGCGCCGCGGCACGGACGCGGTGGAGACCGTGGACCTGCAGCGCGTCGTGCAGGCGGCGGTCAGCCTGACCACGCACGAGATGCGCCAGGCGTGCGTCAGCGTGGTCGCGAGCCTGCCCGCCGAGCCTTGCGGCGTGCGCGGCAGCCACGGCGTCTACGTGCAGGTGCTGCTCAACCTGCTCGCCAACGCGCGCCAGAGCCTGGAGGGCGCACCGGGCATCGAGCGCGGCATCCTGCTGCGCATCGAGGCGCCCGCGCCCGGGGCTTCCGGCGTGGACCTGGTCGTGGCCAACAACGGCCCCCCCATCCGACCGGAACTGCGCGAGGCCATCTTCGAGCCCTTCTTCACCACCAAGGCCGAGGGCGAGGGCAGCGGCCTCGGGCTGGCGCTGTGCCGCGAGCTGCTCACGCGCTACGGCGCCCGGCTGGTCCTCGACCCGCCGGGCGTCGGGTCCTCGCAGGTGAGCTTCCGCCTCAGCCTGCCACGGGCCTGAGGGCCGGACCGTCAGCGGGACGTCAGCCGGGTCCTGAGCGCCAGCAGGCGCGCGTCCTCGGCGTGGCCGAGGAGCAGCGTCTCGAGCAGGTCACCGGCGGACGCCGCGTCGCCGCTGGCGTGCAGGGCCTCGACCTGCAGGCAGCGCAGGTCGAGGTTGTCGGCGCTGTCCCCGGCGGATGCGTCCGCGGGCAGCAGCAGCGTCAGGTGCCGCACCGCCTGCGCCGGGTCGCGCGCCGCCGGGTCGCGCGCGTTCAGCAGCAGGTTGGCGTACATCCAGTTGGCGGCCAGGTCGCCCGACTGGTGGCGCAGGTAGCGATGCGTGAACTCCAGCGCCTGCGCGCTGGCGCCGTACTCGTCACACAGGCGCGCGATGCCGAGGGCCAGCGGCGTGTCGTTCAGGTTGGCGTCGACCACGGCCTCGAGCAGCGGCAGCGCCTCGCCCTGGCGGCCAAGTCCCATGAGGGCGCGCGCCTCGAGGTACGTGTCGCTGTCCTCCCCCTGCCCGCTGGCGCGGCGCTGCGTGATGTGGTCCAGGGCGGCCTGGCGCGCCAGCAGCAACGCCGGCTCGGAGGCGTTCATGGGCGGGCAGGCGGTGGCCGCGAGCACCTGCCCGCGGTCGAAGCCGGGCGAGCGCTGCCCGTCGTGGCACCGTTCGCAGGTCATCTCGCCGGACTGGGTGGCGCCGGTCACGGTCGGGTCGACGGCCCGGCGCGGCCGCGTGGCGTGCTGCACGCCGGTGGCGTGGCACGACCAGCAGGTGACGCCCCCCAGCGGTGCGTCGAAGCGCGGATCCGACCAGCCGAGGGGTTCGCCGAAGGCCGCGGCATGGCAGCGCAGGCAGCCGGGGTCGCGCAGGCGCTGGCGCTCGCGCAGCGACTCGTGCGCGCGGGCGTGCGCCGTGCCCTGCCAGTGCGCCACCTGCGCCGGATGGCACGCGTCGCACGCGTTGGGCAGCGGGATCGTGGGGTCGTCGGCGGGTGGCGGCGGCGGGTTGAGCCCGGCGTGCGCGAAGGCCGCCTCGATGGCCGCACCCTGGCCACCCAGCAGCGACTCGATCGGGCCCGGCTGGCCGCGCACCAGCGGCTCGGCGTAATGGTCGATGGCCGAGCCGGCGTACTCCCCGTAGATCTCGAGGAACTCCTTGTTCTCCGCGACGAGCGCGACGCGCTGCCGGAAGTTGTCCTCGTGGCCGGGCTGCACGCGGCGCGCCAGCTCGTCGACGTCGTCGGTGCCAAAGCGCGCGGCCAGCCTGGCGAGCTCGGCCTCGTCGCGCGCGATCTGTTCCGGGAGCAGGTGCGCGGGCGCGACATCCTGCAGCTTCAGGTCGCCATCCACGACGCGCAGCATGGTGTGCGCCAGCTCCGCTCCGGCGGGCAGCGCGTTGAGCGTGGCGGTGCCCACCTGGATGAAGACGCGGTCGGCGCGCGCCTTGGCCTCGGTGGACCCGAGCAGGATGTCGAGCCCCGGCGTGCCGGCAAGGTTGCCGTTGGCCTTGCCGCCCAGGTTGCTGAGCGCGACCACGAAGTGCACGCCGTGCCGCGCCTTGAGCTCGGCGGCCAGGCGTTCGACCGCCTCCTTGGGCGGGATCAGCGAGGCGCCCGGCAGCTCGAGCGAGCGGGCCTTGTCCTCGGCCTCGGGATCCTGCGCACGCCCCGCGAGGTCGGCCACGCGCGGCGGCAGCAGGCCCAGCAGGCCCACCTTGAGCGAGCCGGCCTGCAGCACGACGTAGGGCTTGATGTGCGGGTGCGCCGGCGCGATCAGGTTGGACAGCAGCACGGGCACGCCCAGTTCGGCGCAGCGCTCGAGCACCGGCTCGAAGGCGTCGCCCGCCAGGTCCGTCGGGCCGGGCACCCAGGCGGCCGGGCGCGCGGCGGCCAGCGCCTGCAGCACGACCTCGGCACGCGCGCGCACCGCCACGTCGCGCGGCTTGAAGCCCGGCACCTCGTTGCTGCCCACCAGCGTGTCGCCCACCAGCAGCAGTTCCGCGCTGTGGCCGTCGGCCTGCAACCGGTCGCGCGTGGCCACCGCGGCGGCCAGCGGGCTGGCCGCCTGCGGGTCGCACGGCACCGCATCCGCCTGGCCCTGCAGGCGCACCAGCGTCAGCAGGTGCAGCTCGCCGGCGATCCCGGCGGGCGCCTCGGCAGGAGGCGCCTCGGTCCCGCAGGCCGGGACCAGCAGGGCGAGCAGGAGGACGGCCGGCGGGAGGGCGCGGGCGGACAGGGTCACGGGTGGCTCGCTGGGCTCGGGGAGGGCGAGCCTATCAAACGCCCACGACGCTGCGGACCGTTGGAATCCGTTGTCGCAGGCGCGCCTCGACGAGCTGCGAGAGGGTGAGCAGCGAGGCCGAGCAGCTGCGGCAGGCGCCGGTCAGGTGCACCTCGACGCGGCCGCTGGCCTCGTCCGCGAGCACCAGCACCACATCGCCGCCGTCGGCGCGCAGCACCGGCCGCAGTTCGTCCAGGACGGCGCGCACCCGGTGCTCGAAGCTCATGCAGGTCACCCGAGGGACATGGCTGCGACCGACCGGCGCCATGGAAGCTCCGGTGGCCGCACGTATCATGCGCCCCACTCCTAGCATGCGATCCACCGGATGACAGCCACCGCCGACCTCGTCCTGGCCCGCGACCTGGGCAAGACCTACCGTGGGGCCAAGGGCGCCTCCACGGTGGCGGTGGCGGGCATCAGCTTCAGCTGCCGGGAGGGCGAGGTCTTCGGCCTGCTGGGGCCCAACGGCGCCGGCAAGACCACCACCCTGCGCATGCTGTCCACCGTGCTCTCCCCCACCCAGGGCTCGGCCGCCATCGCCGGGCACGACGTGGCGCAGCAGCCCGGCCGGGTGCGCGCGGCCATCGGCTTCCTCTCGGGCAACACGGGCCTCTACCCGCGCCTGACGCCGCGCGAGGTGCTGCGCTACTTCGGGCGCCTGTACGGCCTGGACGACGCGCGCATCGCCGCGCGCACGGAGGAGCTGGCGCGGCTGCTCGACATGCAGGGCTTCCTCGACCGGCGCTGCGACGCGCTGTCCACGGGCATGAAGCAGAAGGTCAACGTGGCGCGCACGGTGCTGCACGACCCGCGCGTGCTGATCCTGGACGAGCCCACGGCCGGCCTGGACGTGCTGGCGGCGCGCACCATCATCGAGTTCGTGCACCGCTGCCGGGCGCAGGGCAAGTGCGTCGTCTTCTCCACGCACATCATGGCCGAGGTGGCGCGGCTGTGCGACCGGCTGGCCATCATCCACAAGGGGCGCCTGCAGTTCCTGGGCACGCTGGCCGAGTTCCGCGCGCACGCCGGCGCGGACGATGACCTCGAGCAGGCCTTCCTGCGCGTGCTGGAGCGTGCCGCATGAACGCGGGCCGCGTGCTGGTCATCGCGCGCAAGGAGTTCACCGACGTGCTGCGCGACCGGCGCACGCTGTTCTTCATGCTGCTGCTGCCGATCGTGGTCATCCCGCTGCTGATGATCGTGATCTCCGACTTCATGAAGGCGCAGCTCAAGGAGCGCGAGTCGCGCCAGCTGGCCTTCGCCGTCCAGCCCGAGAACAAGCAGCTGCTGCGCGCGCTGGCCAACGGCTGGATGCACGACAACGGGCTGGCCTTCACGGCCCTCGCGGCGCGCATCGGCATCGAGGGCTTCGGTGGCCTGGACGACCTGGGGCGCGTGGCCGAGCGCCTGCAGACGCTCGAGGCCGCCCCGGACGAGGGCGGCGTCGGGGACACGGCCATGCTGGGCTGGGCCCGCGCCTGGCGCGACCTCAATGACGAGCAGCGCCAGATGCTCTCGGACGGCGGGGCCGTGCACCGCTTCCTCAACCAGACGCGCTGGGTCGACTTCGATGGGCTGCCGGCCGACGGCCGCCTGCCACCGGGCGTGCGCCTGCCCGACCAGCTGCCGGGGCGCCTCGCCGAGCCGCGCGCGGCGCTGGCCATCACGGGCCGCGACAAGGCCGTGCACGCGGCGCTGCACGTGCCTGCGGGCGAGCTCGAGGCCTGGCTGACCGACGATCCCGCGCTGGCCGTCAGCCTGCCCATCACCGTGCTGTACGACAACAGCCAGAGCCTCTCGCGCGAGGCCCACGCGCGCTTCCAGGACTTCGTCGACGCGCTGACGCACTCCGAGGTGCGCGCCCGGCTCACCGCCCAGCACCTGTCGCGCGACTTCGTCGAGCCGTTCCGCGTCGTGGACGCGAACATCGCCACCGACAGCCGCTCGGCGCAGGCCATCCTGGGCGGCATCCTGCCCTACCTCATCATCCTGTTCTGCTTCTTCGGGGCCTTCTATCCCAGCCTGGACATCACCGCCGGCGAGAAGGAGCGCTTCACGCTGGAGACGCTGCTGCTGGCGCCGGTCTCGCGGGTCGAGATCGCGCTGGGCAAGTTCCTGGTGGTGTTCTCCGCGGCCGTGACGGCGGCGGTGCTGACCACCGCCTCGCTGGCGCTCACGTTCACCTACGGCATCCTGCCCGAGGGCACGGCGCAGGCCTTCGACCTGAACTTCGAGGTGCCGGCCGTGCTGCTGACGGCCTCGCTGCTGGTGCCGGTGGCCGCGCTCTTCGCCGCGGTGCTGCTGACCGTGGCGCTGTGCGCGCGCAGCTTCAAGGAGGCCCAGAGCTACGCGGCACCGCTGCAGTTCCTGATCATCCTGCCGGCCATGACCGCGCTCATGCCCGACCTGCAGACCGAGCTCAAGTGGGCCTGGGTGCCGCTGATGAACGTCTCGCTGCTGATGCGCGAGCTGCTCAAGGGCAACTACCTGTGGGACTTCTACGCCATCACGATGGTCAGCATGTTCGTGCTGTCGGCCGCGGCGCTGGCCCTGGCCGGACGGGTCTTCCGGCGCGAGTCCGTGCTGCTGCGCACCTGAGCCGCCTGCGCGCCGGAAACGACGCCGCCCCGGTCGCGGGCGGGCCGCGGCCGGGGCGGGCGTCGAGCGGAGCGCTT
>Ga0194120_10009081_pt1 | contig 12752 bp, 8 predicted proteins | sample TA2MahCa65mmetaG_FD_148642 | JGI IMG/M metagenome (GOLD analysis project Ga0194120, IMG submission 148642) | Freshwater microbial communities from Lake Tanganyika, Tanzania - TA2015019 Mahale Deep Cast 65m | ecosystem: Environmental > Aquatic > Freshwater > Lake | place: Tanzania: Lake... | reverse complement strand
CTACGGGAGGAAAACCAAACCGACGAATTACGCTACACTTATCCACAGCCGCCTCTATGACAGGCGGCTATAGCCCCTGGGTAAAATTCAACGCGCATCCCTGGGTATTTTTAGACGCGCAGCGACACCTCATCGGTCAAAATCTGGGATATGGTGGCGGAAAACAGTGGCGGAAGAGCGCGCGGGATTGTGCGGTGTCGAAAAGTTTCGACCCCGATGTGAGCGGCGCTCATCTCACTCGCGGCAGGTCAGGCCGGGTTGCGCCAAGCGCTCCATTGCGATTTTTCGGTGGGTCAACATATTGACATCTGACACCAGCGAGTGGGCGTCACACAGGTAATTGATCAGGCAGGAGGCAAGCAGGCTGCGTTCAGAGTAATCGAAGCGGATGCCCATGACCTGCCTCAAAAATGTGATCCGGCTCACTCCATACGGATCCTGATGATGACCAACAATTTCATGCCAATCTTCTTTGGCTTGGAAGGGGTCGGACTCTTCCCTTCCGAATTCCTGCGCGCTGCGCTTTGCTAAAGAGATTTTGTGGAGTAGCATGGCGCTGCCTTTGCGGCTGGCGTTTTTTCTGTGCGCGGGTCGTGAAAGCGATTCCTTGTTTGACTGCAAATTTTCCCGGAGGCGCAAATCAAATCGTTCGGCATGAAATTGAATCCGTTTTCGCGTCTGACCCGTCTGGTCATGGACATGCTGAGCCGTTTCAGCGTCCAGCAGGAAGATGTGGTTGGCGTCGATATCACGCCGTCCTATATACGGGTGGCCCAGCTTTCGCAGCGCGGCGGTCGCTGGGTTCTGGAGAAGGTTGGTTACAAATATCTGGAAGGTTCGGACGATCCGGCCGACATCCTCAACCATCCTGACCGGTATGCCCAGAAGCTGCGCGAAATTGCTGCTGCATCGAAGATTTCCACCGCAAACGCAGCTGTTTCGATCCCGGTAACCAGTGCCATTATCCGGGTCATTTCTCTGCCGTTGATGACGGATGAGGAGATTCGGAACGCCATCGCGCTGGACTCGCTTTGGGAGAATGTGGTGCAGATTTCGGATTCTCTCGACGAGTATTCCGTGTTCTGGCAAATCATCCACCGCGATGCCGCATCCAACACCATGGATATCCTGTTCGTCGCCTCCAAGCTTACGGACATCAATGCCTATTCCAACATTGTTTCTGCAGCCGGGCTCAATCCGGTGCTGGTGGATGTGCGCTGCTTTGCCATTCGCAACGCGCTGACCATGTTGCCGGCTACTGTGGTGTCCGCGCAGGTTTCCACCATTCTGGAAATCGGAGTACATGAAAACTACCTGCTGGTGGTGAGCAACGATGCGCCGTTCATCTCTGATCTTTACCTGAGCGAGGCAGACCGTTCGCTACTGCGTTCCGGCGAACGGGACGAACAGAAATTGGCGGCGCTGTGCGAGCGTTACAGCACTCAGGTGAGACAGGCGGTGCGCGCGTTCAAGTCGCCTGATCCGGCAGCAGGAGCCGGGATCGGGCAGATCCGCGTGACCTCCTCCCTGCCCAATATCCAGGAAGTCATGCAGGTGCTGAGCCAAAAGTTGCCGGAACACGAACTCGTGCTGTTCGATGCCACGGAGTTTCTTGCCGTTCCGGAGCAGCTCAAGGCCAAAGTCGAGGCGGAACAGAACCGCTCTGTTTTCACCGCGGTGCTGGGGCTTGCCTCTCGCAAACTGGATGTTTTCGGCTACTACAAGTATGTCACGGGTGTGAACAACATCAACCTGTTGCCTAATCGCGAGGCGGTTCGCCAGATGGAGAAGACGAAAGTCGTTTCCAAGTTCGCCATGGTGCTGGTCGCCGTGTTGATTGCGCTCGGTGTGGGGTTTACGCTATGGCGCCAGTCAGCCACCGAGGAGGCGTTGGCTCCGCAGGTAGCTGAAGTCGAGCGTGCGGTGACGGAGGTAGATGGCTTGACGAGTCGTATCGCTCACCTCAAGTCGCAGCGCAAAGCCTTTGGGTTGACCGTGACGGCAACGGATGCCTTCCGATCCGGTCACGCGCGGCTGGACGGTGCGCTGCACGCCGTCGCTCAGGCCGTGCCGCGTGGTGTGCGCCTGACCATGCTGGTCCACGAAGGAGGGGAAACCTTGCGCATCGAGGGTGAGGCTGCTAACGAGCATCTGGCCACGATTTTTCTGGAAAAGCTTAACGCGGGCGGCGTGTTGCAGCGCGCCAGCCTGCTTGACATGGGTAGCGAAGGCGAGGCTAAAGGCATTAAGTTCAGATTCAATTGCACATTGAAGCCCCCGGCAGGGGACGCGGTGGTAAAACCGGATGCGGCCCGTGAGGGCAGGGAGAATCATGGCGCTTGACCTCAACATGGATCTTGGTGCGTTGCTGCGTTCGTTCAGAGGAGGGACGGGTGCGGGCGCCTTGTATGTTCGCCACATTGCGGGCGGCGTGGCGTTGCTGCTGTTCGCGCTGCTGTTTGTTGTGTTTGTCGCGCTGCCTGCGGGTGGGCGGCATGACGAAATGCGGGGCAAGGCCGAAACTCTGGATGATGTGCGTGCCCAGGCTGCCGGGCTGCGAAAGCAGTTGGCTAGCGTGGAGGCCGAATCGAAATCGCAGCACGCAGCCTATGACGCCGCCATGGCGCGGTTCAGTGATGACGAATCCATTGGTACGCTGTACGGCAAGGTGGCGCAACTGGCCGCACGGCACGGGTTGGTGGTGGTGGGGTTGACGCTGGAAGAAGAAAAGCCGGTGTATCCTCCCGGCATCAAGCCCCCGGAAGCCGGTGCGCAGCCCGGCAGTGTGCCGCCGCCCCTGTTCAGCAAGGTTTATTTCAAACTGCAATTGCGCGGTAATTTTCTGGGTTATCTTGATTTCCATCGCGAGCTGGCTGAACTCGAACGGTTTGTCGGCATTGAGTCACTGACTATTGGCACTGTGCCGGGTGCTGGTAGCGGCCGGATTCTTGTCAAGGCCAGCCTGGTGGCCCTGAAGCGGGTGCCTGTCGTCCCATTGCGGCCCGTGGCCTTGCCTGGTGATGGTGTGTGGAAGATGCAGACCGCTGTATGGCGTCCGGAGGATGCGGGAACTTGGCTGCGGGTGGCGGGGGGGAACAGCAATCCGGTAGTGGTTGAACCGCCCGTAGCTCCATCTGCTGCCGCCGGGCGTCTCCGCGATCCCTTCGCTGCGCCGGATGCGCCGCCGCAGACGGCAGCAGCTCCGGTCGTCAAGGCGATTCCGTTTTATACGCTGGGAGTCATGATTGGCAGCAAAACCAGCACCGCGATCGTGCAGTCGGATATGGGTAGCATCACGCTCGTCAAGGTGGGCGACCGTTTGGGGCCCGAAGATCTGGCGATTGTGGAAATTACCGAGCGGGGAGTGGTGGCCCGTTCAAAGAAAAAACGGTTGGTGTTGCCGATGAAGCTGCCGGCGGCGTTGCCCCAAGCGGGATCTGTCACGGCAGCGCCGGCTGTGCCACCGGCCTCACCATGAAAAAGTCCGGCTCCGGATTATCTGGAGAAAGCCCATTGAGGAATACCATGATGCCCAGAATTTTGACGAACACGCTGATTGTGCTGCTGATGTTTGGTCTTGCGGCCTGCTCGAATCAGAAGGTGGTGCGCAGCAATGATGAGTTGCGGGCAAAAATGAAAACGGATACGGCACAGATCAAGGAAGATCTGAAGCCGCGTGTCGAAGAATCCAAGAAACATGGGCCTCTGGTGCAGGAAACCCCGCCGGAAAAATTACGCACCCAGCAGCGGACGCTGGTGGATCACATGCAGCGCAATCTGGTGGACACGGAGCCGGCGGTGCCGGATACGGAAGCTGCGCGCATCAGTCTCAATCTGGTGGATGCTGATCTGCGAGATGTGGCGCGGATGTTCGCCGAAGTGACGGGCATCAATTTTGTGGTCGGCAGCGAAGTCAGCGTACTGGTGACGGCCAAACTCAACCGCGTTCTGTGGGATGCCGCGCTTGACAGTTTGCTAAAAATGCACGGGCTGGCGCGGGTGTACGATCGTCGCGGCAATGTGATACGCATCCACAAGCAGGAAGTGTTGGTGGCGCGCGAGGAAGCTGACCGCAAACGCACGGAGGATCTGCGCCGTGCCGTAGAGGCGCAGCGCGCGATTGGACCGATCGATACGGAAATTTTTCGCCTGTTCTACACCAAGCCGGACAAGATCAAGGTGGCGCTGGATGCCACCCTGAAGCCGGTTACCGCACCGGCGGCTGGAGGTGGGGCGGCCCCGGTTTCCGGACCGGAAACCGTTGTGGACTTGCGCACCAATTCGCTGATTGTCAAAGGTACGCGCAGCGAACTGGATGCCATTGCCCGGCTGATCGAGCGGCTGGACACGCGTACCCGGCAGATTCTGGTGGAAGCTTTCATCGTTGAAGTGGCGGACAATTTCAACGAGGAATTTGGCGCACGCCTGGGCGTCATGGGGCGGGGGACGGGGATATCCCGGTCCCCGGGGACGGGGGTGACCGCAGGTGGGGGCATGGGCGCTACGGCGGCAGGCACAGCGGCCAATGTGCCGGCCGACATGACCTTTGCCACCAACTCGGGTCTGGTGAGCAATGTGCCAACAACCTCTTCGCCGCTGGGCAGCCTGGGTGTGCTGGTCCAGAATGTGAATGGTTCCTGGGCGCTCAAGATGGAACTCACCGCCATGGAAAAACTGGGTTTGAGCAAGATTATTTCCAACCCACGCATTTTCACGATGGACAACGAAGAGGCCTCCATCACGGACGGCAAGCAGGTGGCATATCCGGTGGCTGGCACCGGGGCCAACCAGATCACCTATGAATTCAAGGACGCGGCACTGAAACTCACCGTCACGCCTTCCATTGTGGGCGATGGCAATATCCTGCTCAATGTGGCGGTGAACAAGGACACTCCTGACACCAGTACCACACCTCCAGGGATCAACAAAAAGGAAGTGAAAAGCAAGATGCTGGTCAAGGATGGCGCCATTGCCGTGATCGGCGGCATTTACTCGCAGGATCGGACGGAGAATGTGAGCAAAGTGCCGGTGCTGGGCGACATCCCAGGGCTGGGTATGCTGTTCCGCCACAACGCCAGCCAGGACAAGCGCACCGAGCTACTGATTTTCCTTTCGCCATCGGTGATTTAAACCACTGGCGCCATGAAATTTCCCCATTCCGTCAGCACACAACTGGTTGCCATGTTGCAGGAGTGCGGACTGGTCAGTCCGGTGTTGCAGGAACAGGTGCAGCACGCTGCGCAGGAAAGCGGCCGCAGTCCGCTCGATATTTTGCTTGACAGCGGGCAGGTGAGCGAGGAACAGATCACCCAGACGCTGAGCCAGCACCTTGCCATTCCCCGCATGACCGCACCAGAAAATCTGCCGGAACTCGCGCTGGACGGCCCACTACCTGCCTCTTTTGTGTACAACAACCGTATCGTGCCGCTGCGGCAGGATGGCAAATCCCTGCTGGTGGCGGTGGCCGATCCGGTGGCCCTCACCCACATGAGAAACATCGGGGTGGCCACCGGATTTGCCATCAGTCCGGTGCTGGTGACCATTGCCGATATGCAGCGTCTGCTAGGTGAATTCGAGGAAAAAATGCCTGAAGGTATTGACCCTGCCGCAGCGGCACCGAATGGGCGTTCTGCTGTTGGCTCGCAGGCAGCCAAGGTGCCACCACGGCGTATCCGCGCCACGGAGGCCGTACCGCCCGCGACGGGCGATGAAGGCCAGCCGGAGGTCATCCGTCTGGTTAACAAAATCATTTTTGATGCCATCGAGCGCAAAGTCAGCGACATACATGTCGAGCCCTACAAGGACGGCGCGCGTTTGCGCTACCGTCTGGACGGGGTGCTGGCGCCGCAGGATGCCATGGCAGCTCCGCTGTTCAAGCACTATGCGGCGGTGGCGACGCGTATCAAGATCATGGCGGCGCTGAATATTGCCGAACGGCGCCTGCCGCAGGACGGCGCCATTGCCATCCAGACGCCGGATGGGCGCGAGGTGGATTTGCGCGTTTCCATACTGCCTACCAACATGGGCGAGCGGGTGGTAATGCGGATTCTGGATCGCGGTTCGATGTCGATGGACCTTAAGGATCTTGGGTTTGAAGCGGACGATCTGGAGCGCTTCATGCTGGGAGTCAATGCCTCGCAAGGCATGGTTCTGGTAACCGGTCCTACCGGCAGCGGCAAGACCACTACGCTGTATGGTGCACTGCGCCTGCTGAACAAGCCTGGTATCAATATTCTGACGGCAGAGGACCCGGTGGAGTTCGGGGTCAATGGTCTGGGGCAGGTGCAAATCCATGAGGATATCGGTCTGACTTTCTCTACGGCGCTGCGTTCTTTCCTGCGCCAGGATCCGGAAGTGATTCTGGTAGGGGAAATCCGCGACAAGGAAACCTCGGACATTGCCATCAAGGCCGCGCTCACCGGCCACCTGGTTCTGTCCACCCTGCACACCAATGATGCTATTGGCACTATTACGCGCCTCATCAACATGGGCACGCCGGGCTATCTGATTGGCGCTGCACTGAGCACGGTGGTTGGGCAGCGCCTGGCGCGACGCAACTGCACCCGATGTCAGGACCTTGATCTGAATGTTAACGACAAGATCCTTCTGGGTATCGGTTTTTCCGCTGCCGAAGCATCCCGCCTGCGCCCCAGCCGTGGCAAGGGCTGTGAGCACTGCAGCAATACTGGCTACAAGGGACGAGTGGGCATTTATGAGGTGTTGCGGATCGGCGAGAAACTGCGTGCCGCCATCATTGCCGAGGCCCCCGAACCCACCCTGATGGAAATTGCGTTGCAGGAAGGATTTCGCACCATGCAGCAGAACGGACGCGATCTCATCATGCGCGGCCTGCTCAGCGTTGAGGAATACGAACGCAACCTGTTGTTCAGTTAGGGAAAATCGATGCCAGTTTACGCATGGAAAGGCATTCGCGGTAACCAGTATCTGACCGGAACCATGGAGGCCCTGAACCACGACGAAGCCGCGTTCAAGGTCAAGCAGCAGGGCATCATCATCACGGCGCTGGTGTTGGGCGAGGGTCAGGAGGAGGCGCGCCGGGAGAAAAAGGCATTGCCGCAGATGTTGCGGCGCAAAAAAATTCCACCACGAGAAGTGCTGGTGTTCACGCGCAAGACAGCCACCATGATGCACGCGGGCCTGCCCATTCTGCAGGCGTTCGAAATGCTGCGCGAGCAGGCCGAACACCCGTATTTCCGCGAGATTCTGGGCAAGGTGTACATGGATGTGGAAGCCGGCACCCGCTTGTCGGACAGTTTTGCCAAGTATCCGGAAGTGTTTGATGTTATCTACATCAATCTGGTGCGCGCCGGTGAGGCCAGCGGACGGCTGGATTTTTTCCTGTCAAAGCTGGTGACCAACATGGAAAGAGCCCTGCGCCTGCGCGCTGCGGTGAAAAGTGCGTTGACCTACCCGGTCATTTTGCTGGTGGTGGCCACTGGTGTGGTCGCGGTCATGATGATCTGGGTGGTGCCGGTGTTTGCCCAGATGTACGGCGAATCCGGTCAGACGCTGCCTACCCCGACGCAGATTGTGATGAACATCAGCGATTTTCTGCGCAATCCACTGGGCGGTGGTGCCCTGTTGCTGGGCCTGCTTGGCGCGGCGCTGGGTGTGCGCGCCGTACTGAAAAAGAATGCGGCGCTGCGGCGCAAATGGCACCGCCGCATACTAAAACTGCCGGTGATGGGGGAAATCATTCTCAAGTCCGCGTTGGCAAAAATAGCCATGGTGCAAGGCAATCTTTCTGCCGCCGGAGTGCCGGTGATCGAAAGCCTGGACATTGCCGCTTCCAGCACCACCAATATGGTGTTGCGGGAGGCTTTTGAGGCCGTCAAGCGCGGCGTGTTTTCCGGCGAGCCGCTCTCCACCTTGCTCCGGCAGCAACCCATTGTTCCGGTTACTTATGCTGATCTGGTGGCGGTTGGCGAGCGTACCGGCAACATGAAGGACATGCTGGAGGCCATTTCGCGCTATTACGAGGAAGAGTTCGATGACGCCGTGGGACGGCTTTCCGCCATGCTGGAGCCGATCATGATTGTGTTCCTCGGCGTGACCATCGGCTTTATCCTGGTGGCTATGTATTTGCCCATTTTCAAGATGGGACAGACCATGGTGTGACAGGGCAGTTCGCCATGCGGGTCAGCCGCCTGCTGGGACAGAACTCAGCCGATTGCCCGGAATCGCCCCGGGAGATGGCCCCGGTGCAATGCCGCAGACGGTCTGCCGCAATGGACTTTCAGCAAACAGCTAGAAGTTGCGCGTATTGAGGTTGGTAATCCAGTAAGGCGTGCCGCCGCTGCGTTTCTGGGCATAGGCGGTGTAGCAGGGGGGGGTGCAGGCGGCGCCGTTCAGGGTGTTCAGGGTGACATAGTAGTCATAGAAGGCGCCATCCAGCGTTTGTACACCGGCAAACAGGTTGGTGTTGAGCGGTGCCGTCTGGTTGCCGGCAGGCGTACCGTAGTAGGCGTTGTTTTCGCTGAGGTATTCCTTCTGGGCAAGATGGATGGAGCGCAGACCGTTCTGCGCCGTGGCGGCGCGCGCATTGTCCAGATAACCTTGATATGCCGGGATGCCGATCGCCGCCAGCACCCCGATAATGGCCACCACAATCAGGAGTTCAATCAGGGTAAAGCCTGAAGTTCCGGGTTGTGGCGCGTGCCGGATCATTCCCGGATGATGTTGGCGGTGAGCGTGGTGCCGCCAGTGGTCTTGCTCAGCGTGGTGACGCTGATGGTGTCAACACCATTATTGCCCAGCCTCACATAGCCTTCAGTGTTCGGTGCGCCGGCCACCACGGCGGCGGCGGTCGTGATGTAAGGGTTTTTGGTTACATTGGCGAAGTAGGTTATGAATGCAGCCTGCGCTGTAGCGATTGCGGTGGGCGAACAGATGTTCAGCCAGCCGCCCGGCAAAGTGACCGTGCCGGCCGTGGAGCATTTGGTGAACTCGGCCTGGATGAACCTGACCACCGTGGCATGGTTGGTTTTGGCAGCGTTTTCCTTGGCACCCGCCAGGTAGTTCTGATAGGCCGGTACGCCGATGGCCGCCAGCACGCCAATGATGGCGATGACGACCAGCAGTTCGATCAGGGTGAAACCGGCCGCCGGGTGACGGAATTGGATGGGGTTTTTCATGGTCTTTCCCTTCATTGTTAAAATGAACAACCTAGCTGTTTAAAAATACCGAATTTCCATAATGACCGTGCGCTGCCGCATCCTAGCGCACCTCGCGCCAAGATTCAATCTTGACCGTGCCGCCCGCCGTAGCGCCTGCCGCAGGCGTGCCCACCAGCACATTATCTTTGCGTTGCCAGCCGGCTGGCGTGACCCCGCCAGGGCCGCTGATACCCAGATATACCTTGCCTTTGTGCACTACCGCGCCGGTGGGGATGCCCGCGCCCAGCGTGGTTCCCCGGAGCAAGCCGCCGCAGCGGTAATCCAGCTCCAGTAGGCGCGCCGTGCCCAGATTGCATGCGTTGGCGATTTGCGGCTGGTAAAGCGAGAATATTGCTGATTTGTTGTACACCGCGGCCTTGCCGGTTACCCGCTGGTGTTTGCCCAGTGGCGAACCGGTGACCGGTGGCAGGCGTATGTCTTCCAGGTTGGCATACCAGCCGCGCTGTGTGGGCTGCGGGCATTGGGTAGCACCGGTGGTCGGGGCGATATTCTGCAATGCGCTGCCCGCAGTGAAGGGGTGGGTGCCGTCGGTGTTGCGTGTGGCGGGGAAGTCCTTGTCCTTGACCCCGAACACGCGGTTCTGGATGGCATCGTTCATGCGCTGCAAATCCAGCTGGTTGCCGGTTCCGAAGTAGTGGTACAGCCGGCTTGCGCCATCGCTGTCGATCACGATGGAGGAACCCAGCGCGTGGTAGGCCCAGCGGTCATTGGCCAGGGTTGCTTCGGCGTTGAACACGCGCTCGGCGCTGAACAGCGTGTCTCTATCGGTGAGGTTGATTTTCCACAGCTTGCCCTGCAGATCGGTGAAATAGGCCAGTGCGCCGCGATAGTTGGCCAGCGTGGTGCTGTCGGCCGTGATGGCGGCAAGCACGGGTGCCACGCCGTTGCCGATGTCGGAAGCGGGGTTATCGGCCAGCGCAATGTTGGCCAGCACCTGGCCGCTGTTTTCCAGATCCAGCACATAAACAGCCGAGCCGTAGCCGGTTTTGGCGCCGCCACTGTAGCCCCCGCCGATGGCTGCAACCCAGCGCGTTCCGCCTCTATAGGGCAGCGGCAGCAGTAGCGGTTTGGACCAGGCATCGCCCAGCTTTGAATAGTCCACTTCCGCCGGGACGGCTCCGGCCACCTGATAACTGTATTGGCTGCGTGTTCCGTTGGCATCCCAGATGTATACGAATTTTTCGATCGGGTCGTTGGCAAACGAGAACAGGTGCGCCGGATTGTCGGGATCGGTTACATCCAGCGCAAAATAACCCTTGCCGCCGTATCCCAGCCCGGACATCAGCACCGTGCGCCAGCGCCCGCCATAGAACACCTCTTTTACCGCCGGGCTGCCGTCCACGCCATAGATGCTGTTGCTGCTGTTGGCGCGTACGCTTTCCATGTTGCGCAACCGGTCAAGCAGCGGCGGCGGGATGAACGCCCAGCGCTCAACGCCGTTGTCGGCGTTGAAGGCGTGCAGCATGCCATCGTTGGCGCCCACATACACCACCGAGGGGCGCGTGGCGCGTGCGCTTTTGAACGCGTCATAGCCGTTCTGGCCGCGGTAATAGGCTTCGGTGAGGCTGTCCTCGCTTCGGGCGCTGGTGCGCGCTGATGGCGGTCCGGCAATGGCTGCCTCGGAGTGGTAAATATCGCCCAGTTTCCAGCGCTCCTCGGTGCTGTTGCCGTTGGCGTTCTCGTCATAGGCGTCCACGCCACGCACAAAGCGCACCAGCCGCGACAACTGGGCGTCGGTTGGTGCGCTACCGGCGCCTGCGTAAAGTGAGTTTTGCAGCAGTGCGCGGTTGGCGTCGGTGAAGTTGTTAAGGCCGCTGGGCAGGCCCGGCCCCACGGTCCAGATTTTGCGGCTGGATTCCGGGCTGCTGTTCAGCAGCACGCCCGCATCCCACTGCTTGTCGCCCACGCTGCCATCGCTGTTCAGCGCGTATTTGATGAAGTGTCCCTGCCACTGGTGGTCTTTCTTGTAATCGAAGCTGGACTGGAACAGGGCATCCGTGCCGCTGACGCCGGGCATGATGGTGGGCGCGGTGAAGGTCAGGCGCGAATCAATGGCTGCGCGGATGGCTGCCGTCAGGCGTTCGTACAGTTCCTGGTAATTGTCGGCGTACATGGGCGAGGCCGGATAAGTGCCGCCCGCCTGGGACAGGCGCACATAATTGCTGGTGTTGCCCACGCCGGAACCGAAGCCGACGGCGTAGGTCTGGATGCCGCGCGACCGGTAGAGGTTCTCCGCGATGCGGCTGGCCTGGCTGTCCCACCAATCGCCGTCGCTGATCACGAGCAGGATGGTCTTCTGGCAGCCCAGGCTGGGGTTGACCGGTGAGTTAGGGCCTGTCAGGTAGCTCTGCGCCAGAATCATGGCGCTGTCCAGATAGGTGCCGCCACTGGCCCTCAAGCCGTCCACATCGGTGTAGATGGTGGCGGCGCCCGTGGGGCTGACATTGACCCGCATATAGGCCGAGGAATCCCAGTTCATCAGCCCGAAATAAGCACCCTGGGTGAGATCAGGGTCGGTGACGATGCGCTTGATCACTCTTTTTGCAATATCGAGCCGGGATTCACTTCTTCCTCCAAAGGTGGCGAGATAAGTGCCGTTGCTGGAGAACTTTTGTACGCGAGCGTTGGTGTCTGCCACATAGACATTGCCGCTGCCGTCCGTGGCAATTCCGAGGGGACTTCTGAATCGCCCGTTGCCTGACGACCCGTAGCCGCCCCATTGCGTGAGGTAGGTGCCGCTGCTGGAGAACTTTTGTACGCGGTGGTTGCCGGTGTCTGCCACATAGACATTGCCGCTGCTGTCTGTGGCAATTCCTTTGGGATAGCTGAATTGCCCGTTACCTGACCCGGAGCTGTCCCACTGCGCGAGGTAGGTGCCGTTGCTGGAGAACTTTTGTATGCGGTTGTTGTGGGTGTCTGCGACATAGACATTGCCGCTGCTGTCCGTGGCAATTCCTTTGGGATAGCTGAATTGCCCGTTACCTCTTCCGTAGCCGCCCCACTGCGCGAGGTAGGTGCCGTTGCTGGAGAACTTTTGTACGCGGTTGTTGTTGGTGTCTGCGACATAGACATTGCCGCTGCTGTCTGCGGCAATTCCGTAGGGAAAGTCGAATTGCCCGTTGCCTCTCCCGTAGCGGCCCCACTGCGCGAGGTAGCTGCTGTCGTTGGAGAATTTCTGTATGCGGTCGTTGTAGGTGTCTGTGACATAGACATTGCCGCTGCGGTCTAGGGCAATTCCGAAGGGATACCTGAATTGCCTGTTGCCTCCCCCGAAGCGGCCCCATGCCCCGAGGTAGCTGCCGTTGCTGGAGAACTTTACGATGCGATGGGTGAGATAATCTACCACGAAAACATTGCCGTTACTGTCCACCGCCACGCCGGTCGGATAGCCCATGGTTGCTGTTGGGTTATCTATCCAGCTCATGCTACCCGAAGTGTCGAGCATGATGAGGATGTTGGCTGGCACATTGGCCGAGCCGCTGCCGGGCGGCGGGCTTTTGGCCTGGACCGGCAGGGCGGCCGTCAGCACGATGGCGATGAGCAGGATAAACAGGC
>Ga0194120_10009072_pt1 | contig 12764 bp, 15 predicted proteins | sample TA2MahCa65mmetaG_FD_148642 | JGI IMG/M metagenome (GOLD analysis project Ga0194120, IMG submission 148642) | Freshwater microbial communities from Lake Tanganyika, Tanzania - TA2015019 Mahale Deep Cast 65m | ecosystem: Environmental > Aquatic > Freshwater > Lake | place: Tanzania: Lake... | reverse complement strand
AACAAATTTACCATTTTCCATCTGCATAACTAAACGATCTTTATATGGATTTATTTTGGGAACATCTCCATTCTTCATTCTTTTATCATAATCATTTAACAGCGCCATAACATATAACGATGTATCATTTAAATTGATTGGAAGATTATTTCCCGAATATTCAAAATCCTCATTTACATTTTGATTTACCGAAACTCTTACCATTATTATTCAATCACTTATACAATCACAAAGATAAAAAATTTGACGTTTCATACATCTAGACTATAATTGTTTCACATAAAGTAATTATGCAAGAAAGACGACCTAGAATCTATTGTTGTGGTGTTTTTGATTTATGTCATTTAGGCCATATGGAATTTTTCAAAAAACTACATATGCACGGTGACGTTGTTGTTGGCGTACATAATAATAATGATGTTATGAGTTATAAAAGAAAACCTTATATGGATATGGAAACGAGAGTCGAAACTGTCAAACATATCAAGTATGTAGTAGAAGTTATACCTCATGCCCCATTAATAACTACATGCGAATTTATGCGACAACATAATCTTGATATTATCGGCATACCGGAAGAATATATACCAGAAGAATTACGAAATTATCCTCCAGTAAAAATGGCACATGTTATTAGAAATAAAAAATATGTTACAACTTATTATGATGAACCAATAAGCGAAAATATGTTTGTCATTATTCCAAGATTTGATGGTATTAGTACAACTGATATTGTTAATGAGATTGTTAATCGACATTCTTTTTTATAAGATTCATATATTTGAGATTTCTAAGTACGATATTAAAATCACCATTGGCAAAATTAAATGCAGAATACATATCAGAAATTTTAATATCATCGAAGTTAATATTATCAATACTAATTTCATTTTTAATTCCAAAAATTTTAACAAATTTATTGAACATGTTTATATTATCATCTTTCAAATTATTACCCATTTCATAAATACGATGAATTCTCATCGATCTCGTTAAAAAGCTCAATTCTGGATTTTCCGTAAAATACTCTTTTGGCTTGTTCGTAATCAAGATCAAAATTACTCTTTCCATTTGATAAATTTCGTCTAAATAATCGGTCAATTTTTTCTTTATTGATTTTGGCATCACTCAACTTTTGCCCATTTGCTTCAAAATTAGATCCTTCGTTACTCTTACCTTTACATATCGAAATATAATTATCTAGATATGTATCAAATTCGTCTCAAATTAATCAAAATATCATCACATTGGCCGAATAGGTTTGACATTAAAATAATTCTATTAAAGTCATTGGTTATCATAATATTCATAAAATCAATTTTTTAACATAACTAAAAATTGATTAAATAACATTTTAGATAAATATCAACAAAAATAATATAATCATTATGTCAAATCTGTCAAATCTGTCAAATCTGTCAAATCTGTCAAATCAGTCAAGTCAAACTAATTTTCAAAAAGTTGGTGAATTTCATGATTTATTTGGTCATCCACAACGTACACAACCCTATGTAAATATGTTTGAAGAAAATCCAAAATTAGTAAATTTTAGATTATCGCTTATTGACGAAGAGGTTAGAGAACTAAAAGAAGCATGCGAAAAACACGATTTAGTTGAAGCATCCGATGCATTAGCTGATATTCTATATGTTGTATATGGTGCAGGGCATGCATTTGGATTAGATTTGGATGAACTATTTGCTGAGGTACATAATTCTAATCTATCAAAATTATGTAAATCAGAAGGGGAAGCAAAAGAAACAGTAGAATGGTATTTACAAAATGAACCTCGTTATAAGAAACCATCTTATCGCAAATCTTCAAGAGGGGAATTTTGGGTAGTTTATGATGCTGAAACTTCTAAAATACTCAAATCAATCAAATTTAGATTACCCAATTTAAAGGCTATTATGGATTCTCATTTGTAATAAATAAATACACGATCATGTAAATCACTCCATTGCAAAATATTATAAGTTTCTTTATCATATTGATCCATAATTTCAAAAAATAAGTCATTAGCACAACATCCGCCATCATCTTCTCCAATATAAATCATCATATCATTGGGAAATCTCTTAGCAACATCAGATGATACGTCACTACAAAAATGAGGCCAAGACATAAACACAATGCGTTCAGGATATTTGTTCATCGCATCAATATGTGACAATAATTCAACTTCCATGAACGTATTATCTCCAACATGAATATCCGTTGCAATAATATTCACTCCCTTTCCCTTCAATAACGCCTCCGCTAACGAAAGAGCAGAAAATTCTATATAAAACCTTATAAGAATTCACTAAAATTGATTAAATTCCAATATCAACTTAATGATATCTTCTTTCTCAATTCCTACTCTTTTCTTTAAGGCAAGTTGGCGGAATTGGATCATCTTGTATAGTTTTATTATTTTCTCCTTTATCGCTCATAATAATCACTATAATTACGTCTACCTTTTAAATTTATAAAATATTCAAATTTTGTTTTAACTATTTTTAATTTATAATGGATAAGACAATTCGAGATAATTTACTTCCGTATCAAATAGTCCATACCGAAAATATTGTAAGAATAATAAATAAAAATAAAACCGTATTAGATGCATCAGATACTGGTACTGGAAAAACTTATACAGCTATTGCTTCTTGTGCTATATTAAAATTAAATCCGTTCATAATTTGCCCTAAATCTGTTATGTCTGTATGGCGGACTGTATGTAAAATATTTAATGTTAATAATATTGGTATTACAAATTATGAGATGATTCGACGAGGAAAGTATTATGAGGAAAACAAAAAAAGAATATGCCCATATTTAACCGTTAATAAGAAAGATTACGCATGGGATATGCCAAAGAATAGTGTATTTATTTTTGATGAGGCACATAAATGTTCCGATTTACATACTTATAATAGTAGAATGCTATTTGGTGCTAAAGAATCCAATAATCCAATTATGTTATTAAGTGCAACAATAGCGGATCATCCAGAGAAATTTAAGATATTTTTTTACATATTGAACTTTATTGATCCAGAAATAGTCAAAAGAAAACAAATCGAATTTAAACAGTATATGAGAATTATCGATAATTGGATTATGAGAGATCAAAGGCCGATGGTAAGAATTCATCATATGTTATACCCCGATAGAGGAACAAGAATGCGAATTGATGTTTTAGGTGATATGTTTCCAGAAACGCAAATTACATCGGTGCCGTATCAAGTGTCTAAGAAGAGAGAAAAAGAGATACAAAAAGAGTATTCCATAATTTCCAAAGAGTTAGACAATTTACATACGAAAGGTAAAAAGGATAAAGGAAACATATTAGTAAAAATTATGAGATCTCATCAAAGAATCGAATTAATAAAAGTACCGTTATTTGTGGAGTTAGCAAACGATTTTATTCATAATGGTCATAGTGTTGTTATATTTGTTAATTTTACTCAAACATTAAAACTTTTATCCGAAATGCTTCATACCGATGTTTTAATTTATGGCGAACAATCTGGCGAAGAGAGAGAAAAAAATATAGAAAAATTTCAAAGTAATAGAAGTGGGATAATTATATGTAATATTAAAGCTGGTGGTTTGGGTTTATCTTTGCATGATATTCACGGAGGATATCCGAGAGTAAGTTTAATAAGTCCGACTTTCAATGCAATAGAGTTAACACAAGCGTTAGGTAGAGTTCATCGCGCAGGTGGAAAATCGAAGTCCTTACAGCGAATTATATACTGTGCGAATACAGTTGAAGAAAGAATAGCAGATAAGTTAAAAATAAAACTAAAATCGATAAATTCTATAAATAATGGTGATGTTGATCTGACTAATATTGTATTTTCAAATGAATTCAATGAATTATGAAAAAATGTGAATTACTATTATAATGAACAGAATAAGAAAGTATAAAAACGGATATCAAGTACTAATTACTCCGCATAATATTAATGATCCCACAGGCTTAGAACTTATGATTGGTGGATGGACTGATAGTAGTCTTAGAAATTACGAAATCAAAGAGTTTAAAACTTATGATGATGCATTATGTGAGGCTTATAAATACGGAGATATTCCTTGGGAAAAAATAGTTATGATGCACAAGGATAGTTATGAGAAATTATATAAACTTGTAAGACACACCGTTCACGAAATAGATACTATTATGGATTTCGAACCTTTATTAATGACGCCAGAAATGTTAAAGAATGTAATGTTTGATCGTGTTATGATAAATGGAAATAGATTTACCTTAAATTATAATATGAACGATATTATTTCTTTTAATATTAGTAATCCTTGGAGCAGACATCTTGTAGATATTAAAAAAACAATAAAGGAAAATCATAATTTAAGAATAATTAGAACATATGAACAACATAATGTAATACATTTGATAGGTAAAACAGATATAGGAACGACGTATGAAATAATATTATGGCCAAGTTTAATTCAGCATTGGGCAAAATGGGTATTATATCATAAACCCGATAGTAAAAAGAGAGATGAAACATTACAAGAGATGTTAAGAGTTCAAGATGGATTAGATTCTGGATATAGTATAAAATAATACTCAAAAGTATTTTATATATGACGACCAATCACATTGATAAATTAGATTCAGCATTAATACGCGATGGTAGGATTGATATTAAATTACATTTTGATAAATGTTCAAACGAAATAACGGAAAGAATCGTATCGTATTATTTTAAGGTTGATATCAATTTATTGGATAAATATACTTTTATCGAAAATAATCATACTCTAGCGGAAGTTATTAATATTTGTATGAAATACGATAATTTAGATGATGTTTGTAAATGTTTAGGTCAAACATCACTATAGTAATAATAAGCCTCAATAACATATTTATCATAAATTGGATCGATATCTCTTTTTTTCCATTCGCCATGTCTATTCATAAACACTCTTTTTTTATTTGGCATTTTGAAGCTAATTTCAATAACTTCAATATTATTTATTTCCAATATTCGCCATCTCCATTCTGTATGTTTTAATGCTAAATCTTTTTGTTCTTCTTTGAAACTATTTTTGGGTATATCATTTTTTACGGAATCTTTCTGTAATTTATATATCGGTGGCGGACAATTCACTTTTTTAACAAATACACTATTATTATCTAATACACCATTATTATCTTCACTCAAATTCATAATATAGTTAGTGTAGGAAACTTTATCATAAATCAAACAAAGTAAAACTAATGTCTACCTCTATTTTATATTATAATGTCTGCGTTAACGTCGATGGAATTAAAAAATAATTTAACACAAAAATCATTCATAAATAATGACGAATGGGGATCCTTTATAAGTAATTTGGGTATAGATATAAATGATCAGACTAATGCTATGAATAATATAATTAAAAATACAACAATTAAACGTGCATGTTGTTTAAATAAATCTGGAGAAGATCCCAAAGTGTATGTGAGAATTCCCATTCCAAAAGATTTCCCTCTAGATGACAAACCCGATACTTGGAAGAAATTTGGTTATATAGACAAACAAATTACTCTTCCAAAATCTATGTGTGCTGATTATACAAATGGAAGTACAAAATGTAATCAATTCTTCCAATTATATTGTGAAAATGTTAAAGCATTTTATAAAGAAGAAAATGGTGGTAAATTTCAAGATGATGAATTTGCATTATATAAACCAGAATGTGCATGCTATGGTCAACGACCATCTTATATACCAGAAGGTATTCCCCATTCATGCTATATGCCCGGTTGTAGTAAAACATCACAAAATGTATATTTAGATTCTTCATCATTAGATGATTGTAAAGCTAATATTTGTACTAATGTTGTTGATTTTGCAAAAACTGCAGCGGGAAGAGATATGAATGTTAATACTACAATCAATGCAAAATGTGGCGATCAAATTCAAGAAGCGAAAAAATCCACTCAAGCAGAAACTGTTGGTGTTATTGGAAGTACATCTACTCCTACCAATACACAACCTAATACACAACCTAATACACAACCTAATACACAACCTAATACACAACCTAATACACAACCTAATACACAACCTAATACACAACCTAATACACAACCTAATACACAACCTAATACACAACCTAATGTATCATCTACAGAGTCACAAAAATTAACTCTGGGGGATTATTTTACATCAAAGGGTAATTATATTGGATTAATTATATTAATTATTATTTTGGTAGTATGTTGCTCATCGAGTAGTTTATTGATGTTTTTAAGAAAATGAGAACAATAGATATAGCAAATATGATGGACCAATAGAAATTGCATCTAATGATATTAATTGGACAGATGCAACATCATATTGTGTTCAAAAAGGAACAGAATTATGTTCTTGCTTTTCGTCTGTATACCTCATAATGGATCACTAGAGTATTTTCAATACAAAAAGTATTTTCTTGATTCACATTATAATGGAATATATAAACAAAGTCATTGATTTTTTAAATGAAAATCCAATAATGAGTGCGATTATCATTATTGTATTATTAATAGTCGTTCACAAACTCTATAATCATTCAAAAAGTGAGAATTTTGAATCCAACTGTATAGTTAATCATGATGCTGAATTTCATAGTGAATATACTGGACCAACCCGTATTACTAATTTTAAATGTTTGATAGATGATAAACCTTTTTATTTAGCTAATATACCAAAAGCAGATTGTGAAGGTTCGGCGATTGAGAAAGACTGTTATCAGAATGTTTTAATTTTAATGAATGCCGAAGATATTGACAATAATATTAAATTATATATGGAAGAGATAGAGAAACATAAACAAGTGTGTAATTTAAAGGAAAAATTAGATTGCGAAACAAAACATGAAAAGAAATGTGATAAACATAATGAAATATGTGATATAAAACGTAAATATATACACGATTTTACAATAACCGAAATTCCTCAATCGATCGATAAGCCTTCACAACGTAAATATGTGTTTAAAGGTATAGCTAAACCGTTCATTCCAGGAACTCCAGAAAGGATAACTTCTATAAGTAATAATATTTATGAAACTCATAATGTAAATATAGCCTGTGGAGATGTTGGATCACCAGAAACATCACAATTATTAGTTATCGAACAATATATAGATAATCAAGGAGGTATAATTGGAGGATTAGATAGTCCCATAAGAGTTAAATTATGTTTTGAGAGCCAAGTTACAATAAATGGTGTCAAAGTATTTGATGGTACTGTACCAAGAATGAAGAAATTATATTTGGGATTATGTAGAGATAAGAGATGTAAATATAATAATAAAGAATTTTTAAGAGTTTGTTTATATGAGGATGCTTTTGATCATAATGTCTTATCATTCGAACCAAAATTGGTACATTAAATAGTTTATTTGATAAATAGTTTTGTTTTGATATATTATAGCTTATAAATATGGGTGGTTCATCATCTACTGCAAGTGCTAATCAAAAATATAATAATACAGTTGTTAATAGAAGTGATCTTGAATTATTAAATCAGAATGTTAATAATTTTACGAGTAATGTGGTCATGAAACATGCAGCGGAATGTTCTGCAAATATATCTCAGATGAATATTTTTGAGGCTTCCGATATGGTGGTTTCAGGTGATTTTAATGCAAATGTGGATCAATCACAGAATGCTGCAATAAATTTTGATTGTGTGCAGGTATCGCAATATACGAGTGATATAGCGAACGGTATTCTTGATAATATGTTATCATCCTTGGAGAACAACTATAGTACAGAAATAATGGACAAATTAAATGCGGCAGCACAAGCACAACAAACTACTGGTTCATTATCTACTGCGATAGCAAACACAACAACGTCCAATGCCAATATTGATTATTCATCGACACAAGTAAATGAAAATAGAAAAAGTATTAAAAACTTACTATCAAATACGATTACGAACAATATTAAAATGGATGATTTGCAAAATTGTATTGCAAATATTAAACAATCCAATAAAGCATCATTTAAGAATATTACAGTTGGTGGTAATGCTGTATTAGCTGTAAGACAAGGGCAAGCAGCAACATTAGTATCAAAATGTATCCAAGATTCTAAATTTGCCAATAAAATTATCGATAATGCTGCAAAAACTTTAGGATTATCGATTGATGAAAAGAGTACGACCAAAAAAGAAACAACTCTTTCGAGTGAAGCAAGATCGGAACAAATAAATACTGGCTTAATACAAGATTTAGGTAATGCTGTTGGTAGTATTTTATCTGGTATTGGGGATATATTTGGTAATATTCTTGGAGCATTTACCGGACCTATATTTTTGATTAGTTTTATATGCGTATTTTGTTTATGCTCATTTTGTATATTATCGATGTTTTCTGGAGGAGGAAAAGGTGAACAACAGAAAGGAGGTGTATTTGATTTATTAACATCCGATATGATGCCCTTTACGATGGACAGTTTTTCTTTCAATACATCTTAAAATTTAAAATTAGTACATAAAATAATAACAATTATTATTTTATTGTTTATAAAAAAATAGAATCATACTTTATTTGGGTTTAATTAGAGCGTCTGCCGTAGCCACGTCCATACTGTTGTCCGGAAGATTGTCCTTGTGGAGATGAGCGTTGGCCACCATATTGGCGTGTGCCTTCACTAGTTTGTTGGGTGTTCTCACCGGATTGGCGAGTATTTTCACCATATTGACGATTTCCATAACTGCGAGTGCCATAGCTTCTATTTCCATAACTACGATTGCCACTATAACGTTGTTCATATTGCCCATCACGCTGTTCGCGTGGTTCACGATGTTCATATCTACGACCACCATAATTGCTATTGGTATTTCGACGATAATTGCGTACTTGTTGCCATTCACCATCTTCATTTTGACTTTGTCTTTGAGTACTATCACGTTGTTCGCGTTGTTCGCGTGGTTCACGAGTATCACGACGTTGTCCTCCTCGGTATTCACGTTGTGGGCGACGTCCTTCACTATGATTGTTTTCACGATTGCTATCGCGATTGCTATCGCGATTGCTATCGCGATTGCCGGTTCTGCTTTCACCGGAATTACCACTTGCTTCGCGAGCGGATGATACTGCTTGAGCCCATTCATCGCGAACATTATCCATATAGGTCAAGAATGTATGTACGCGATTTCGTAGTTCGTTATATTCTCTGCGTTCATCTTCACTATCGCGATAGCGTTGAACTGACATTGGATCACGACCTTCAATGAAGCGGAGGCGATTTTGCAATACGCGAAGAAGTTCGCCAAATTGTGCATATTTGTAACGGAGATTGCGACGCATACCACGGACTGGTACAAGACGATTTAGACTACCGGTATTACGAGGGCCGTTTAGATTGGCACCAAAAACTTGTCTTTGTACACCTAGTTCTGATGTTAAGAGTTTTTCATAGAATTTGTTGTAAACATCAAGAGATAGTTCTCTAAGTTTTGGATAAAGTGATCGCTGATATTCATTTTCACCATCACCAGTTCGTTGACTCATATATTGCATTCCGAGTGCTACTTGTGTTGCTGAACCAACTAATACAATATAATCTTCGCTGAATGCTTCGTTGTTTAGATTGACATTTTCAAAGCTAACAACTCTGCGAACAGGGCGTTCTTCAACTTGTTCTTCGTGAGAATCACATGATACATTATCTGAGACGCCATCGTCGCAGTAATCACATCTGGTTTCGCATTGGGTTGTGCATTGGGTTGTGCATTGGGTTGTTGGGTTTTCCACCTGTTCGGTTGTTTCCACTGTTTCGGGCATTTGGATACGCTCTTTGTAATAGATTTAAGTTTCTTTTATTCTTTAATTCAATTTTTTATGGCATATATACTTAAGGAAAATAGGATATAAATTAAAATTTAAATGGGGATGGTCTAAAGGGTGTACCAAATGGTATATCAAATGGTTGTTGTTTTTGTTCTTTGTGATAAGGAACTGGACCTTTAATGAAATCGCCAATTTTAGAATTTGCAGTTGCATTCTCTTTTGTATCGAAAACTCCGACAACTTCAAAAGTATCATTCAATGACAATAATGTTTTAATTCTACAAACAACCCATACTCCATGTGGTTCTATTCTATTTGGTGGTTCGTATATTGGTGGCATTGGCTCATTAAATGGGTCTCTAATTGGTCGTGGAATTGGATCTCTAAATGGATCTCTAAATGGATCTCTAAATAGATCTCTAAATGGATCTCTAAATGGATCTCTAAATGGCGCAGACATTCGAATACAATTCGTAATGATAAATATGAATTTCTTTTATTTTTCATTTCAATTTTTATTCATATATGTCAATATGTGAATAAAAATTATTGAAATGTATTTTTAACACATGAAAACAATTTTTATTCATCTTTCGTTGAAAAAAGATGAATAAAAATTATTGGATTGTATTTTTAATACATGAAAACAATTTTTATCTCTGTTCTCTAAAATATGTGACTGGTCCTTTAATTAAATCTCCCAATTTTGCGTTTGCATGTGCATCTTCTTTAGTGTCAAAAATTCCAATAATATCAAACGTATCATTCAATGATAATGTTATTTTAGTCCTAAATACAATCCATAATTCTCTCGATTTAAAATAAGTTTTATGAGAAAATAAATTTGATTCAAATGGATGTTTACACCCTTGAAGATTTAAAATGAGACAAAAATCTCATTTTTATCTAATAGGTTTATCCATTACAGGAATATGTAAATTATGATTATGTTATAGCGACAACTATAACTGATTAGTTTTTAATCCTTATTATCATATAAGCATAAATGTTTTTATAACGTAATACCTATATCAAGGGAGTAAATCATAATAGAACTTATAACTATTCATTACTTATATGAATAATATAAGTATATCTTTAAGTAGTTTTATTTTGTCTCATTTTAAATCTTCAAGGGTATAAATAATAAAATATAACAATAATATTATTGATTTATTGTGTTATGAATGGGATAATTGCAGGAAGCAAAAAGCTCGGCTCGGGTTCATACGGTATAATATATGATATGGGGGATAATAAAGCGTTTAAATTTTTCACATCAACACCGCATAATCCGAATATCAAAATGGATATCAATACAATACCACAATTTGATCATGATTTACTTTCGGAAATATCGTGTATTAAATCGGTTTATGAAAATGATTCAGATCAGAAATTTAAAATTTTTGATATATGTGATAAATTACCGTATTTGGGATTTTCGATGCCAAAATATGATATTGATTTAGATAATTATATAAGAAAAAACAAAGCCACCGAACGCATAATAAGAGATATTATATATCAAATATTAATAATATTAACCCAAGCACAATACAAGTTTATTATACATCGCGATCTTAAACCACATAATATTTTATTAAATAGAGTTGAAGATACGTTTGAAGTTGCAATTATAGATTGGGGATTAGGTACATTTAGATATTCTAAGAGTGTTACATTGGTAGGACATAATGTGCAAACAATTTGGTATCGTTCGCCTGAGCAGTTTTTGAATATTTACATTAATAATTCGAAAATTGATATATGGAGTCTTGGTATTATTATATTAGAATTAATATCCGGTACGATTGGATTTTTGAATGGAATGACAGAGCGAGATCAAATTCAAAAATTATTTGGATTATTTGGAGTTCCAACAGAAACATCAATGTTACACAGTTTTTATAAAGCTTTGAGAAAATATAATATAACTACAATACATAATAATTTATTTGACATTGATACATATTTTGCACGATATCATATGTCAATAGGATTAGCCAATCTCGTTAAAAGAATGTTAAAACTAAATCCATATGAAAGATTCTCACCAGAAGATGCATTATGTGATCCTTATTTTTCTGATTATATCAAATATCCAAGATCAAGTATCATTGACATAATAAATAATTATCGCATATTACCTATTGATAGTGTTTACGTATTAATTCACAATAAGGATTATGTTGAAAAACGTCATGAATATATAAAATTATTATATGAACAACAGGCTCTATTTTGTATGTACGAAATGGATAAATATGATTTTTTAATGATATTAAAATTGATGGATTCGTATTTATCTATGAATGAGATTGATAATAGTAAATATATATTAGATGAACTTTTTGTTGGTGCTTTTTTCATTATATATGAAAATAAGTATCATATACGAATAAATCATAATAATTGGTGTTCTGTAAAATCGGGTTTTAAATTGGATATTGATTATAATAGATGTCAAATTGCGGGTAATGATTTATTAAGATATGTTAATTATAATATTTATTTTTCGACATTTTTATTGTATGATAAATTATTCAAAATTCTCGATTTCGATGTGTTATTAAAATATAATCGTTATATTTACATATGTATGTCGCGATTTGATATTGCATTTAAATATGATAAGATGATTTACGGATCAATTATACATCTTTTATGTGATGAATTTGATAAATATCCAATATTAAATGATTTACGAAAGCAACTTCCATATGATAAAGCTATTTTTGATATAATTGGAAATACGATGAAAAAACTTAAAAATTGATTAAAAATATCATAATTAATACTTATTGATATATATGGTTTTGTTTATCATATTATGATTGGGATATCGCTTGATAGTGGTAAAAAATTCTTTAAATTAGAAGGAGAAATAATAAAACATTTTGATGACCTAAAAAAATTATATCGGAATATGCGGGAATCAAGAACGTGTATTAATATAAAAATTGTTGAACTATATC
>Ga0194120_10009068_pt1 | contig 12768 bp, 8 predicted proteins | sample TA2MahCa65mmetaG_FD_148642 | JGI IMG/M metagenome (GOLD analysis project Ga0194120, IMG submission 148642) | Freshwater microbial communities from Lake Tanganyika, Tanzania - TA2015019 Mahale Deep Cast 65m | ecosystem: Environmental > Aquatic > Freshwater > Lake | place: Tanzania: Lake... | reverse complement strand
CCAACTGCATGCCCATGTTGACCGCGCGCGGTCAGACGGTAATGAACGCGACCATTGACGACCTCAGCGTGCAAATTCTCAGTCAGATTCACGATGTCCTCCCACGTCGCCGGCCGGCCGGGCGGGCCAGGGACGTAGCCCTCGAACGGGGGCTGGCTGTTCGCGCCGGGGTTGTTGTCGCTGTCCATCGGAACCTCCGCAGCCAGCGTACGGCGCGGCACGGGGCCTTGCAAGGGGCGTGCCAGCGGAGCATGCCCGTAGTTTTACGAGGTTGTGTAGCGCGAGAAGCGCCTGTCTCACTTCTATCTCGCTTTTTTCTCGCTTTTGCGGGGGAGTGAGACCGTCCTGAGCCGTCGCGGGCGACGCGAGAAGGGCCAGGTTCTGGCGGCAGCCGAGGTCGGACGACGCGTTTGACGGCACGCGACCCCAGGCTGACAATCATCGGCCACCGTCGGCGCTATCATGCGGCCGGCCAGCGACCGAAACTGCCTGAAAACACTTCAGGCAGTTCTTGGTCGCTGCCCCGATCGCAACCACCACGGAGCCTGTCTGATGATAGCCCGACAGGCTCCTTGCGCGATCGGCCGCCAAGGGCCGTCGCCTGAAAGAAGTTGAGCGTGTTGACGTACGATTAGCGTTGGGCCCGAAAAACGGATGTGCATCTTGGGCGCGAAGTGTGCTGGTTCGGTGGCAATGCGCGCGATCCTTGGCCGCGAGGTTGCGTGGCCATAACTGTTCGCGGCGGTAGCCCTCTTGCTGCGACTCGGGCGCAGACGGCAAACGCTCGATTGCGTGCCGGCATTGGCCGAATGGTCGAATGGTCGCAAGTCGCAACGCCGAGCTTGTAGCGCAGCGGTAGTTGCCTTACCATCGTTCCCGCACTGCGCCAAGCCGCTTCTGGGTCGCCCCATGCCCCGCGTCTTCGACAACATCGACCTCAAGCTGTTGCCCACCCTGCAGCAGTCCTTGGCCCTGGCCACGCGAGCCGACTTCTGCGTTGGCTACTTCAACTTGCGCGGCTGGTCGCAGCTCGCAGAGCACGTCGACAACTGGTCCGGTCAGGCAGGAAGCCAGTGCCGGTTGCTCGTCGGGATGCACGTCGCTCCAGACCAAGAGCTAAAGCGGGCATTGACGCAAGGCGAAGGCGCGGACAGGGCAAGCCTTGCCCTGTCGCTGGCGCAAATGCAGCAAGTAGTCAGCGAATTCCGCCGGCAAATGGTGTTCGGTCTCCCGACTGCGCAAGACGAATCAACCCTGCGTCAGGTCTGCGCGCAATTGCGCGCGGGCAAGTTGGTGGTCAAGGCCCACCTGCGCCACCCGCTGCACGCAAAGCTGTACCTGTTGTTCCGCAACGACATCAACAACCCAATTACCGCCTTCGTCGGCAGCAGTAATCTAACGCTCGCCGGCCTGGAGAAGCAGGGCGAACTGAACCTGGACGCGATGGACCACGACACCTGCCACAAGCTGCAGGCTTGGTTTGAGGCGCGCTGGGCTGACCGGTTTTGCTTCGGCATTTCCCGAGAATTGGCCGATGCCGTTGAACAGAGTTGGGCGAGTGAGAAGCGCACTGCGCCGTACCTCGTGTACCTCAAGATGGCCTACCACCTATCGGAAGACGCACGGCGCGGCATCGCCGAATACGCGCTACCGGCGCGCTTTGCCAGCGTGCTCTTCGACTACCAAGCCAACGCAGTCAAAGTGGCTTCGCTGCACCTGAACAAGCGCCGCGGCGTGCTCTTGGGCGACGTCGTCGGCTTGGGCAAGTCGCTTATCGCCTGCGCGCTGGCCAAGATGAACGAGGAGGCTTTCGACACGCGGACATTGATCATTTGCCCCAAGAACCTGGTGTCGATGTGGCAAGGCTACGTTGACCGCTTTGAGCTGAACGCGCGCGTGCTATCGCTGTCAAAGGTGCTCACCCAACTCGACGCAAATTTCCCGCGCTACCCGTTGGTGATCATTGACGAGTCGCACAATCTGCGCAACCGCGAAGGGCATCGCTGGCGGGCGGTGCGCGAATACATCGCAAAAATGGATAGCCGCTGCGTTCTGCTATCGGCGACGCCGTACAACAAGTCCTTCTTGGACCTCGCGGGGCAGTTGCGCCTGTTTATTGACGATGGCGCCGACCTGGGCGTCCGGCCCGAGCGGTACATCAATGCCGTGGGCGGGCCGAGTGCCTTTGCGCAGCGCCATCAGTGCCTGTTGCAATCGCTGCCTGCGTTTGAGTTCAGCAATGATGCCGACGACTGGCGCGACTTGATGCGGCTGTACCTTGTCCGCCGCACGCGCACCTTCATCTCGGCCCACTACACCCGCACCGACGAACACGGCAAGTACCTGCTGCTGCCGAGCGGCGCGAAATGGCGCTTTCCCAAGCGCGTGCCCAAGAACCTAGCCTATGAAGCTGCGGCAGGCGAGGCACCGGACCCCTCAGAAAAGTTCTATTCGCCAACTGTGACGGGCGCGATTTCGGCGCTTCTGCTACCCCGGTATGCCCTTGGGGATTATCTCGACAACGCCTCGCCGGAGCTCGACAAGCCGGCCGTCATGGACGTCGTGGTCCGCCTGTCGCGGGCCGGCCGCCGGCTTATCGGATTTTGCCGCATCGGCCTTTTCAAGCGGTTGGAGAGCGCTGGCCCAGCATTCCTGCTGTCGGTGGATCGCCACATCCTGCGCAACTACGTGTTCCTACACGCGCTCGAGCGTGGGCTGCCCATCCCAATAGGTTCACAAGATCCACAGCTCTTGGACCTCCAATACACCGACAGCGACGACGCATTGATTCCCAACGACGACGGCGATTCGGATGACGACGAGGACGACAGCAGCGACGACCCTGAGGTCCAGACCGACGACGGCTGGACCGAACCTGCCCTGCGCAAGCGAGCCCAGGCCGTGTACGCGATGCTGGAGGGCAAGTACCGCAAGCGGTTCAAATGGCTGCCGGCTGCGGTGTTCCTCCCTAGCCTGCGGACTGCACTTGGGGCGGACTGCGACGCCCTGCGCGACGTGTTGCGCCATTGTGGCCATTGGCAGCCGGCGCTGGACCGTAAGATCGGTGCCCTGGTCGACCTCGTCAGCACAAAACACGGCAATGACAAGGTACTGGTGTTCACCCAGTTCGCCGACACCGCCGAGTATGTAGCGGGCGAACTGGCACGGCGCGGAGTAACGGCGGTTGCCGCGGTGACCGGGCAAAGCAAGACATCGCCAACGGACTACGCCAAGCGCTTTTCGCCGCGCTCCAATGACCATGCCGCACCCGCGGGCGACGAACTGCGGGTGCTGGTCGCCACCGACGTGTTATCTGAAGGCCAGAACCTGCAAGACTGCGCCGTCGTAGTCAATTACGATCTGCCGTGGGCCATCATTCGGCTGATTCAGCGCGCAGGCCGTGTGGACCGCATTGGCCAGCTCTCGCCTGAGATTCGCTGCTACTCATTCGTACCAGCGGCCGGCATCGAGACGCTGATCCGCTTGCGCCAGCGCCTGGATCAGCGGCTGCGCGACAACGAGCAGGTGGTCGGCGCGGACGAACTGTTTTTCGACGACCGCCAGGCCACCTTTATCAAAGACCTCTACACCGAAAAGAGTGGCATTCTCGACGACGATCCCGCAGACAATGAGACCGATTTTGTATCTCACGCCTACCAGATCTGGAAATCGGCAATTGACGCCGACCCGACGCTGATCAAGCGTGTCGAAGAGCTGTCATTGGCCACCTTGGCCACCAAGGCGATGGCCCCCGGCGAAGTCGGCTCGCCCGGCGTCATCGCCTATCTGCAGACCGCGCAGGCCAACGACGCAATGGTGTGGCTCGACGAGAACGGCGAAATCGTCTCGCAATCACCGTGGCGCATCCTGCAGGCTGCACAGTGCGCGGCAGACACGGCGGCGTTGGAGCGTCGGCCAGACCACCACGAATTGGTCCAGAAAGCGGCAGCGACGGTAGCCGAACACGAACAGCGGCAGGACGGAGCGCTCGGCTCGCCCACCAAGCCGCGCTACAAGGCGTACTACCGACTGCGCGACTACCTGGGCAAATGGAAGAACAAGCGCGACTTGTTCATCACCGATGCCCACATCGCCCAAGTCGAAGCGCTGCACCAGTTGGTCAACAACTGGCCGCTGTTGCAAACCGCGTCGGACCAGTTGGCGCGGCGCTTGCGGCAGGGCATCACCGACGACGATTTCGTGCGGCTGCTGTTGGCCCTGCACGAAGACAAGCGTTTGTTTGGTGACATCCAAGCGGACGCGGACCGCGAGGCAAGGCTCATTTGTTCGATGGGCTTGCAGCAAGGAGAGCCATGAGCGGCAGTGGTTTCGAGTTCGAGTTGGCGCGGCGCTACGTGCAGGCATTTGATGTAGAGAGTCTGTTTGTCGAGGTGCTGGGCTGGTCTCAGGCGGGGCGGCGGGCGACGGTGAAGGCCGAAGTGGACGGCGCGACGTTGCAGGCGCGGCCGTTCGTAGAGATGTCGGGCGTGGTCGTGTACCGCTGCGATACCATCCCGGCAGCAAAAGGCCGCCACGCGCTCCACACCCAGGTCAGCGCGGCGTCGGCAGAGAACCTGTTGCTGTTTTTCGACGACGCAAAGGCCCCGACACAGTGCATGTGGCGCTGGCAGAAGCGCGACGGCAAGAAGCTGTATCCGCGCGAGCACCTGTATTTGCGCGGTCAGCCGGGCGACCTGTTCGTCAGCAAGATCGCCGGCATCTTCCTCGACATCCAGGATTTCGACCCGGCAACGAACAACGTGCCGCTGCACACGCTGACCGAGCGGCTGGCCAAAGCGCTCGACGTCGAAAAGGTGACCAAGAAATTCTTTCGCGAGTTCGACGAAGAACGCTTGGCATTCATGCAGCTCATTTCCGGCATCGCCGACGAGAAGCAGCGTCGCTGGTACGCATCGATCTTGATGAACCGGCTGATGTTCGTATGGTTCTTGCAGGAAAAGGGCTTCTTGGATGGCGGCCATGGCAAGCACGAGGATCGCTACCTGATCCGCCACATGGCGCAAAGCCGCTGCCGCGGGGCCGGGCGTTACTACGGAGAATTTCTGCAACTGCTGTTTTTCGAGGGCTTTGCCAAGGCGCCCGACGGCGCAGATCCCCGTAGCCCGGCTGCAAAGCAGCTGCTAGGTGCAATCCCATACCTCAATGGCGGCCTGTTCCTGCCGCACGACATCGAGCGCAGCCATGCGGGCAAGATCCGCGTGCCGGATGCAGCTTTCGACAACTTGTTCCGGCTGTTCGGCAAGTATTCGTGGAATCTCAACGACACGCCTGGCGGCAAAGACGACGAGATCAACCCGGACGTGCTGGGCTACATCTTCGAGAAGTACATCAACCAAAAGGCATTTGGCGCCTACTACACCCGGCCCGAAATCACCGAGTACCTGTGCGACCGCACCGTGCATCGGCTAATCCTGCAGCGTGTGCGGCAAGCGCCCGACCCGGCAATCCATTTCGCGGGTCGCTGGCTATTCGAGTCGATCGACGAACTCCTGCTCAACCTCGATGCGCCGCTGGCGCTCAAGCTGCTGAACGACGTACTTCCGGGGCTCAAGCTATTGGATCCCGCTTGCGGCTCTGGCGCGTTTCTGGTGGCGATGCTCAAGTCGCTCATCGGCGTCTACGGCGCGGTGATCGGTCGACTCGATGCATTCAAGCAAAACCCGCAGGTGCAGGACTGGCTGGTGCGCAACCTCGCCGGCCACCGCAGCCCCGAGTATTTCATCAAGCGCCGCATCATCACCGACAACCTGTACGGTGTGGACATCATGGAAGAGGCGACCGAAATCGCCAAGCTGCGCTTGTTTCTGGCGTTGGTGGCCTCCGCGCGCAAGACAGATGAGTTGGAGCCGCTGCCCAACATTGACTTCAACATCCTGCCCGGCAATTCGCTGGTGGGGCTGCTGCATGTGCCAGCAAGCGACTTTGATGCACGCGGCAAGCGCGATCTCTTCCGCAAGTCCTACAAGCAGATCTGCGACGAAAAGAACCGCCTGCTGTCGGTGTACCGCGACGTCACGCACTTTCAGGCCAAAGACGCGCTGGGCGACATCAAGGCCAAGATCGAGGCCCAACGCAGCGAGGCGCAGCAGACGTTGGGCGAAATCCTGCTGGCGGAGATGCGCGAGGCCGGCGTCAAGTTCGAACAGGCGACCTGGGACGCCAAGAAGGGCGACGAAGGCAAGGCCGAAAAGCGCACGCTGGCCATGCGCGACCTTGAAGCGCAAAAGCCCTTTCACTGGGGCTTCGAGTTTGACCAGATCCTGGCCGCCGGAGGCTTCGACGGCATCATCACCAACCCGCCGTGGGAGGTGTGGAAGCCGCAAGACAAGGAGTTCTGCGCCGACCACAGCGAGCTGGTCACCAAGAACAAGATGACCATCAAGGAGTTCGAGAAGGCCAAGGCGGAGCTGATGCGCGATCCGGCGGTGCGCGAAGCGTTCCTGGCGTATTTGTCGCGCTTTCCGCACATGTCGGCGTGGTTCCGCGCTGCCAAGCAGTACCGCTTTCAGTCGGCGGTTGTGGGCGGCAAGAAGACCGGAAGCGATCTGAACCTCTACAAGCTGTTCACAGAGCAGTGCGTCAACTTGTTGAAGCCGGGCGGCGAGTGCGGCTTGGTGATCCCGTCGGGCATCTACACCGATTTGGGGGCGAAGGGGCTGCGGGATTTGTTGTTTGACCACAACCAGGTGACCGGGCTGTTTTGCTTTGAAAACAGGAAGGAGATCTTTGAAGGCGTGGACAGCCGCTTCAAGTTCGTGGTGCTGACCGTGGAGAAAGGCGGCAAGACAACCGTGTTCCCGACCGCGTTCATGCGCCACGACGTGGCCGAGCTGCGCGACTTTCCGAAGTCGGGCGCGCTGCCGGTCGAAGTTGCGTTGGTGCGCAAGCTGTCGCCGGACTCGCACTCGGTCATGGAGTTCAAGGGGCCCGTCGATGTGCAGATTGCACAGAAGATGCTGCGGTTTCCGTTGCTGGGCGAGAAGCTGGCGGGGACGTGGAACTTGGAGTTGACTAACGAGTTCCACATGACCAACGACAGCCACTTGTTCGAGACCACGCCGGGGCCGGGCAAGTTGCCGTTGTTTGAGGGGAAGATGATCTGGCAGTTCGATGCGGCCTGGGCCGAGCCGCGGTACTGGGTTGACGCCAAGCGAGGCCGGGCGGCACTCGGTGGCGGGGCGAACTTGGGCAGTGAGCACTATCGTCTTGGGTTCTGTGACATTGCGAGCAGCACCAACGAACGGTCGTTGATTTCGACCGTGATACCGCCAGCGTTTCACGGCAACAAGCTGCCCACGGTGCGCGGCGTCGGCGACGACGGCAAGGCGCTCATTGATGTGCGATCCCAGTTGTTTCTGTGCGCGCTTTGGAACAGCTTCGCGCTTGACGCCGTAATCCGCATGAAGGTGTCAAGCACCCTGAATTTTTTCTACATGTACCAGCTTCCTGTCCCTCGCCTTCGGCCAACCGATACCGGCTTTTCCTCGATCGTCACCCGCTCAGCCCGCCTCATCTGCACGACCCCCGCCTTCGACGACCTCGCGGCTTCCGTCGGCCTCAGCTCGCACCGCAACGGCGCCACCGATCCAACCGAACGCGCCCGCCTGCGCGCCGAGCTCGACGGCCTCATCGCGCACCTGTACGGCCTGAGCGAGGAGGAGTTCTTGCATATCCTTGGCACCTTTCCTCTGGTGGCCGACTCCACAAAGGCCGCAGCAGCGCAGGCGTTTCGGGATGTGGGGGCGGGGGTGATTGCATGAAGCCGTGGCTCCGCAGTTTCCGGGTCAAGAACTTCAAGGCGATCGCCGATTCGGGCACGGTAGCGCTCGGCAAGATCACGGTGTTTGTCGGCTACAACGGCAGCGGCAAGTCGAGCCTGGTCGAAGCGCTGGAGACCTATCAGCAGACGCTTCTGCACGGCCACCAGCAGGCCCTGCAGCGCTGGGGTGGATTTGGACATGCGTGCAACAAGCACGCCGTGGCCGACGACCGGGTGCGGCGACGCATCGAGTTCTCGGCGACCTTTGGTGCCAAAACCGGCGCAACCATTCGCCACGAAATTGCAATCGGGACCGATGCGAGCGGCCGGATCCTCGACATGCCGGTCGAACGCATCGCTTTGCCGCGCAACGTCGTTGTCGACCGATCGCAAATCGCCGCGTCGTACCGCGGCGGCGAAGATCGCTCATGGTTCTTCGACTTGCCAAACGACCACCGCGACACGCTGCGCCAGGTCTGGGACTGGCAGTTTCTGTCGATGCACGCTGACGCCATGGGGCACCCGACACCGGCCCACCAACTCCCAACCCGCGTGCGCCTACGGCGTGACGGCTTGAACATCGCCGAGTTCCTGCGCGACATCTACGGTCTTGACCAAAACGCGTTTGACGGAATCGTCGATGTCATGGGCTACGTGTTGCCGTATGCCAAGGCGCTGGCAACGCGAGTGTCCGCCGACGGCCTGCCGCAGACGATGCTCGAACTCGCTGAAAAGCAGTTCACGGTCCCCGGCTGGATGCTCTCTACCGGCACGGTGCGGCTACTGGCGCTATTGGCATTGCTGCGCCACCCGTCGCCGCCTCCTCTCATCATCATCGAGGAGCTCGAAAACGGCTTGGACCCGCGTTGCGTGCATCTGCTTGTCGACGAGATCCGTAACGCTACCGAGGGAGGTCAGACGCAAGTGGTAGTGACCACCCATTCGCCATACCTGCTCGATCTGTTTCACGTGAGCCACTTGGTCTTGGTCGAGCGCCGCGAGGACGGAGGCGCGCGCTTCCGGCGGCCTGCGGACAGCCTGGCCGTCCAGCAATGGGCGAAAACCTACACCCCCGGCCAGCTCTACACGATGTCTGTGTTGGAGCGGAAGTGACCGTGCCGCACATCGGTATTATCGTCGAATGTGGACCGCGAGGCGCCGACGAGTTGGTGTGCCGTGCGCTTGCTGCCGCCATCCTGGGCGAAGCGCAGATTGACTTCGCGTGCATGCACAACAAGGCAAAGCTGCTGCAAGGGGCTGGTCGAGCGGCGGCAGAGTTGCTGGCAACGGGTTGCGAGCGGGTCTTCGTGGTGTGGGACCTACGGCCGGCATGGCCAGATCAATCGCCCCGCCCCTGCCGAAAAATCGAGCGCGATCAGCTGCAAACGGTCTTGAAGGAGGCCGGCGTCGACGCATCGCGCGTTTCGCTCATCTGTGTTGAGCAAGAATTGGAGAGCTGGTTGCTTGCGGACGCCGAAAAGCTGAGGCGCTTCCTGTCGACTCCTGCACACGCCTACGCGGAAATCCCGGCGAGCAAGAATCCCGACCTTGTGCCAAATCCGAAAGCGGTTGTGATCAAACACTTTAAGGCCGCACGCGGTTGGCGCTACGCAGACACGCGGCATGCGATACGGGTAATCGAGAGCGGGCCGATCGTTTTGAGCCGCTTGCGGCGGTCAGCCAGTTTTGCGCGATTCGAGGCCAAGTTGACCCGACCGTGAACCGCATGCGGTGGGGTGCTAGATGCCGCCGGTTGCGAAAGTTGTCCATACCCGTTCACGGGTTCGCAAGTCAGCCTCCATGGCGTGGGCGCGGACGCTCGCCTTCGCTTGCTCGTACGACCATCCGACCTTATTCGCGGTGATTTGTTCGCGGTCCCAGCGCCAGTGCGCGATTGTCGCCGTGCGGCCGGCCTCGTGCTCCGTGAGCCGGTCAGGGATGTCGCGGCTGGTGACGCCGATGTAGCGCTCTTTGCGGGTCTTGTTTTCGAGCAGGTAGATTTTCCAGATTGAGCCGGCCATTGGGCGTCCTCCGTCAGCGCATTGCGCCACTTTTCGTTGCACTTGCCGCCGCGGACGCGCCCGGGTAAGATGGCAGTGTTCGGCCGCGTCCTACCCGGGCGTTCCACGGTGGCCGCGACCGGGTTTCCGATCGCGGTCACTGGCTTTTTTGAAATCCCGCCGCCCTGGATGCCAGCGCAACCTTGCTGGGCGACGGGTTCCTATATTGAAACGGCAATCATGTTGGCCTCCTTGGTTACGCGATCGTGGCCGCGCTCTGGCGCCGCGTCACGAACTTGGCTTGCTCGCCAGCTTCGAGAACGCGATCGATTTTGCGGTTCGGTTGCTTGGGGTCGCTCATGCGGTATAGCGCAGCACTGACCGACTGCTCCTTGTCGTTGGGGCACTTCGCCGCAACTTCCTGCCAGGTTGCCACTCGGCCAATGGCCTCTAGCGCTGCAAACGCCCGCTTGGTCAGGCCGTACGAGCTATGGCCCTCCGCCATCTCCAGCCCTGCTACGGATGCGGGGCTTGATGTTGCGGCGGTCGGACCCAACGGCGCTGGCGGCATGGGAGCGGGTGCCGAAACCACTTGCGTCGCGCGTTCGACGATGGATATGGCCTCGTCGAGTCCGCGGACTTGGGCAAGGAGTTCGGCGCGGCGCTGCTTCAGTTGGTCAAGGGCGTTATTCATGGGCTCTCCTACGGCGCGGCAGCGCGCTGCCACGAGGCGCAGCGTAGCGCCTGCCGGCGATGTCGTCAATGTCGCGATCCGTGGGGCACGATGCGGGGAATATTTAGCGTCGCATCCTTGACACAGCGCGGCGCGTCCTAGATTGTGCGGGTGCCGGCGACATTGTCGGCCCGCGGACGTTGCACCCGGACTTTCGCCACGGCATCTCGCCACTTTGTCAAATACTGATCAACAGAAACGCCAGTGGCATCGGACTCCTGCCGCAAGTAGCCGGGCACTGCGGTGACCTCGGGCATCAAAACCCAGAACCGCACCAAGTCCACCGACAGCTCGACCTCGCCGGAAAGCAGCGAATCGGCGATGCGATACCCGGTCAGCTGCACCAGCGCGATCTCGCGCGCGATTCGAACGTTGGCGAGGAAGTCGCTGAGCGGCTTGTCGTCGATCGTCACGACCACCTGGTCCTTGGATTTCGGCGGCTTGGTATCCCAACCCTGGTCGGGGTCCGTGCCGAGCACCCAAACTCCGAGGCGGCGATCGTGCTTCGCCAGAACAGCGTGAATCGGCGGCAATGGTCGAACGGAAACGGGCCGGCTACGGTCCGCTTCGGCCGCACGCCAAGCGGCCAGTTCTTCGACAGTGGCGTCGTCCTGCGGAATCGCCGGCGCGGGACCGGCCGGACCGACCGCGCCAAGCACTAACGGCGACATGGCGGAGTTGCCACTTGCACCGCCCGTGCCGAAATGCGCCGCCACGAATTCATTGGATGCGAGGACTTGCCCTTCGTTTGCGGCGTCCATGACCCGCTGGCACACGTTGATCGGGTCACCGCACACGTTGGTTCGGCCGTTGATGTCGGTAATGAGTGTGACGACGCCGCGGTGCAGGCCAATGCGCAGGCCGACGGCGGGATTCTCGTTCGCTGCCCATCGCAGCAGCTCGACCGCGAGTCTCAAGGCTTCGGCCGCAAAGCCAACGCGGCCGTCATCCATGAGATAGGCGAGCGCGCATCCGTCGCCAGTCGGCAGTGCAATCGCAGTTGGTCGGCCGACCTTCGGCGCCAACCGCGCACGCTCTTGGTCGGCAACCAGGTCAGTGAAACTGTTGACCAACGCGGCCTGCCGCTGGTCGGCCAGGCTGGAGAAGCCGGCGACGTCCCAGAAAACCAGATCTGCAGCCGGCACCATGCCCCCGTTGGCGGCACCCACGCCGCGTCAGTCAGGTTAGCACGCCGGTTGGGTGCCCACCAACCCCCCAAACCCGTTGTCATTTTCGCCTTGCCGAAAGAACTCGCGCCCCCACCCGCCGCTGCAACCATCGCCGCGCGGCAATCAACCGCCGCCAGGCAAAAACCATGCCCATGCGCCCGCGCCCACCGCCACCAAAGGCACCGTCACCCGCGACTGCATCTACATCATTGCGGCCGTCAAGGCCGACCCGGAGACCGCTGCCGAGGTCAACCTCATCGAACTCGAGCAGGCCAAGCTCGAAAGCAGCTTCGAAGGCCGCCGCAAAGCCGACAAGGGCGCCATCGAGGCGGGCGCGGTGGTCGACTGCCGTCTGGGTGCGCTGCGCCGCGAAATCGTGGCATTCGGCGTCAAGGCGTTCGGCCACTTCGGCAGCCGCACCGCCGACGGCTATGTGCGCATCTTTGCCGAGTCGCCGTCCAAGATCGCCAACGCAACGGGCGAGTCGCGCGCCAACAAGTTCACCGCGGTGCGTGCCGCGGTGGCCGACAAACAGACGCCCAAGGAACTCGCTGACGCCGCCAAGGCGCTCGAAGGGGCATTCAAGGCCTACGACACCGCCCTTGCGGCGGACGCGCTGGCGACCGGTGGGCCCAAGGCGGCGGCCGACGCCGAGAACAAGGCCGCCGATGCCTGGCACACGGCAGTGCGCAAGCTGCGCGGTCGCCTGATCATGTTGTTCCCGCGCGACGCCGGCCGGGTCAAGAGCTATTTGCCGCCGTCCAAGAAGAGCCCCGAGGCCGACAAGCAGCCATTGCCCGACGCCGCGCCCAAGTAGATTGCCGCGCAGAGACCGTTTGGCTCGAAAATCGCACGTGCAATTCGGGCGCGCAGGTCGTCGGCCCCTGGAATGCGTGTCCGCGTTTGCTGCGCAACGACGTATGTGCGCGAAAAGCGCCTCCGATCCCAGCGCGCAAAGGCTTCTGCGCCAAAGTCACCCAGGTGCCGCCGCCTTCTTGGGCACGAAAATCTCGCTCACGGTCAAGGTCACGTCCTCAAACGGCGGCAGCGCGACGACAGCGCCGTCGGTGTACACGCCAAAGATCT
>Ga0194120_10009066_pt1 | contig 12769 bp, 14 predicted proteins | sample TA2MahCa65mmetaG_FD_148642 | JGI IMG/M metagenome (GOLD analysis project Ga0194120, IMG submission 148642) | Freshwater microbial communities from Lake Tanganyika, Tanzania - TA2015019 Mahale Deep Cast 65m | ecosystem: Environmental > Aquatic > Freshwater > Lake | place: Tanzania: Lake... | reverse complement strand
TGGCGGCTTCAGCGGCTTGATGTCGTTCGACGCCTCGCCCGGCTGGATGACGGAGCGCACCGCGACGGCGTGGCCCTGGGCGGTGCGGGCCGTGCCCGGTGCGCCGTCCGGCCCCCGGAAGCCGACGCCGATCTGCGGGATGCGCCTGGTCCCGATCTTGAAGGAGGTGATGAGGAAGCGCAGCCGCGTGCGCGTCGCGCCGCCCGGGCCGCGCGTCTCGAGCGCCGTGAGCGCCTCGACGACCTCGAAGTCGCCGACGGCGCGCGGCACCTCCACCGAGTCGAGCCGGAAACCCGGCGCGAGGTCCACGGTGAGCGTGAGCAGCGCCTGGTCGCCGATGGACATCTCCGCGCGGTCCACCTCGGACCGCACCGTGACGGGACCCTCCTGCGCGAGCGCGGCCGACGGCGCGAGCGCGAGCGCGAGGGCCAGCGCGACGGCGAGCGGCCTCACAGCCGCTGGGACCTCGTCCGGAAGAGGCCGATGAGCGCGGGCACGTACGGCCGGTCGGTGAAGAGCTCGGCCGTGTCGATGCCCATGCGCGAGAGGGCGCGGCGACGCTCGACGCGCCGCTCGGCCGCGGCCTCGGCGTACGCGCCGCGCAGGCGCCGGTCGGACGTGTCGACGTCGACGAGCTCTCCGGTCTCGGCGTCCTCGAGCGTGATGACCCCCACCGGCGGGAGCTCGAGCTCGCGCGGGTCGCCCGGGACGAGCGCGATGACGTCGTGCTTCTGCGCAAGGGTGCGCAGCTGCGCCTCGAAGCCGGCGTCGAGGAGGTCGCTGAGGATGAACACGACGCTGCGCTTCTTCGTGACGTTCCCGAGGAAGTGGACGGCCTGGCCGAGGTCGGTCCGCGCGCGCCGCGGCTCGGCGTACAGGAGCTGGCGGATGACGTGGAGGATGTGGTCGCGCCCCATGCGCGGCGGGATGAACTCATCGACGCGGTCGGAGAAGAGGAGGAGCGAGACGCGGTCGTAGTTCCGGAGCGAGGCGACGGCGAGGAGCGCGCCCACCTCGGCCGCGAGCTCGCGCTTGCTCTGGCGCACCGTGCCGAACCACGACGACGCGGAGACGTCCACGGCGAGGTAGATGTTCAGCGCGCGCTCCTCGCGGAACTTCTTGATGTAGGGCACGCCCATCCGCGCCGTGACGTTCCAGTCGATGCTGCGGATGTCGTCGCCGGGCTCGTATTCGCGGACCTCCTCGAAGTCGAGGCCCGAGCCCTTGAACACCGCGCGGTAAGTGCCGAGGAGCAGCTCGTCCGCGAGGATGCGCGCGCGGATCTCCACCTCGCGGATCTTCCGGAGGACCTCTTCTGGAACAGGATCACGCGGGGGGTCGGCGGGGGGCGGAGCCCCCTGCCTTGCGATCGCCATCTAGGGGAGCGGGACCTTGTCGAGGACCCGCTGGATGATGGCCTCGGGCGTGATCTCCTCCGCCTCGGCCTGGTACGTGGGGATGAGGCGGTGGCGCATGACGTCCATCGCGATCGACTTGACGTCGTCGGGGAGCACGTGGTCGCGCGCCTCGAGGAACGCCTTCGCGCGCGAGGCGAGCGCGAGGTAGATCGTCGCGCGCGGCGACACGCCGAAGGCGATGAGCGGCTTCAGGTCATTGAGGCCGAACGAGGCGGGGTCGCGCGTCGCGAACGTGAGGCGGACGATGTAGTCCTTCAGCCCGTCGTCGAGGCGCACCTGCTTCACCGCCTGCCGCGCCGCGAGGAGCATCTCGGGCGTGGCGATCTTGCGGATCTTCACCGGCTCCTCGATCGTCTGGCGGTCCATGATCTTCCGCTCTTCCTCGGGCGTCGGGTAGCCGATGACGACCTTCAGCATGAACCGGTCGACCTGCGCCTCGGGCAGCCGGTACGTGCCCTCGTGCTCGATCGGGTTCTGCGTCGCGAGCACCATGTACATGTCGCTCAGCGGGTACGTGGTCCCGCCGATGCTCACCTGGTGCTCCTGCATCGACTCCAGGAGCGCGCTCTGCACCTTCGGCGGCGCGCGGTTGATCTCGTCGGTGAGGAGGATGTCCGTGAAGAGGGGGCCCTTTCGGGCGCTGAACGTCTGCTCCCGCGGGTCGTACACCATGGTGCCGATGAGGTCCGCGGGCAGGAGGTCCGGCGTCATCTGGAGGCGCTTGAAGCCGGCGTCGATGGTGTCGGCGAGCGTCTTCACGGCGAGGGTCTTCGCGAGCCCGGGCACGCCCTCGATCAGCAGGTGCCCGCCGCACAGCAGCCCGATGAGCAGCCGCTCGATGAGGTGGTCCTGACCGACGATGACCCGCCTGACCTCCTGGATGACGGGCGCGATGAAGTCGCCGCGGCGCAGCACGGCATAGGTCGGGACGGCGGGACGGAAGGAAGCGGCCACCTGCTCGGAAGCCTAGTACGCGCGCGTCCGGACTAGGCCAGCCTCCCGGAGCTCGGCGACGGCAGGGGCAGGTCGTCGCGCAGGGCGCTCAGACCCATCGCGGCGATGACGCCGGTGACGAGCAGCGCGACGACGGCGAGGACGATCTCCGGCTCGGACACCCTTCCCTGCCTCACGACGCGGATCGGTGGGCAACGCTGGGCTCGAACCAGCGACCTTCTCCTTGTAAGGGAGACGCTCTGACCAGCTGAGCTAGTTGCCCTGGGAAAAGTCTACGCGGTGGCGATCCTCCCCCAGGCGACGTTCGGCGGCGGGAAGAGGCGCACGTTGCGGCCCGCGATGATCAGCGCGTCGGCCATCCCCTCGAGCCGGCCGATCTGCACCGCGAAGTGGTCCATGAGCTCGGCTGAGCCTTCGTCATCGGAGCGCGGCTCCGCGCCACGCCGGGCGAGCAGCTGCCAGAGCTCGAAATAGTCGCGGGACAGGTCGTCGGCGTACGCGGTCATCTGCAGCTCGAAGCGGCAGCGCGAGAGCGACAGGCTCGCGGACTCGAACGCCGAGAGGCGGCCGAGCGCCGCGAGGAAGTCCGTCCGCAGCCGGGTGCCCCCGAGCGAGGCCGGCGCGGCACGCGATCCGCGGTACTGGGCAGCGTGCGCCTTCGCGTCCCGGGACAGATCACGATGGCGCTCGTCGAGCCGGCGCCGGATGCGCTCGCCGCGCGTCGCGGTGGAGGTCCAGACCACGGGCGCGCGCGGTGGCACGGCCACGATCATGCAGAGCGCGACGCCGAGGAGCAAGACTGTTCCGGTGAGGACGGATGTGGGAGAATGAACGAACAGGGCCTCGCCGAGCGGCTCCTCGCCTCGGCCCGCACCATCGCGGTCGTCGGCTACACCGGCAAGCCCGGCCGCCCCGTCACGACCGTGTCCGAATACCTGCGCGCGCAGGGCTACCGCATCATCCCCGTCAACCCGCGGCTGCGCGGGCGCGAGATCGACGGAGAGCGGGCATACGACCGGCTGCAGGACATCCCGAAGGACGTGCGCATCGACCTGGTCGACGTGTTCCGCCGCGGCGAATTCCTCGACGACGTGGTCGACGACGCGATCGCGGCGCGAGCGCCCGCGATCTGGTTCCAGCTCGGCCTCGGCAACGTCGCCGCCGCCGCGCGCTCCGAGCGGGCGGGCATGAAGATCGTGTGGGACCGCTGTACAGCCGTCGCACACCGCGCGATGAGGCGCGGCGGGTAGCGGGCAGACAGGCGAGCGGGTAGCGTCCAGGGGGTGCTCCCCTGACCGCTTGGCGGCCAGGCGTCAGCGTTCTCCCTAGGAGGCTGCGGAAGAACGCCGCTGGGGGATCCTCCCAGCGGGTCCGCTCTGCGAGGCCATCCCCCCAGGGGAGCGCATCACCCCTCGGGGAGGGTAGCGATGCGCGGTGAGGATCGGCGGCACCTGGCGATGTGGAGCTGCGCCCGGCTCGCGGAGCTCGACCCCGCGGATCATCCGCTGCGGGCCATCCGGGAGATGGCCGCCCAGGCCTTCTTCGCCGCGGTCGTGGCCCAGGCGCGCGAGGGCGAGCTCCCCTCGGACGGGCGCTTCAGCGTCGACGGCACGCTCATCGAGGCCTGGGCCGGGCAGAAGAGCTTCCGCCCCACGGACGGCTCGGGCGAGCGCGGCGCGGCCGAACGAGCGAGAGACGGCCCGCGGCGGGTCTCGCGAGGCCCGCCCGCTCCGGTGCGCGGCTCAGGACCATTCACGAGGACGGCTCGCACGCGCCGTTCTTCCGCAGCCTCCTAGAAGCGTCCCTGGGCGGTGGGGGCGATCTCCTTGGAGACGTCCTCACCGCTCGCGACCCTCCTCCAGAAGTCATCCACCTCGAGGCGCGGGTTCGCCGCGCGCAGGCGCTCGATGAGCGCGGCCATGTCGCCCAGGCGATACGGCATCGTGTTCACCTTCAGGGTGCTGGCGCGCCCGCGGGCGATGAGGTGCGGCGCCGAGACGCCGCCGTGCGCGCCGGCGTAGCGCTTCGCGTCGATCCGCTGGATCGAGCCGATGGGCACGCGCTCCTGCCTGAGCCACGACCGGTGGACGAGCTCGTCGCCCTCGACCGCGAGCGACGAGAAGAAGATGTGGTTGACGACGATCGCGCCGTTCAGCGCGATGAGCGCCAGGCCGATGACCATGAGCGCGTTGTCGCGCCCGGCGACCGCGAAGAACAGCACGAGCAGCCCCGCGAGCGGGAAGAGCGTGTACGCGGGCCACAGCAGGCGTGGGTCGGGCCGTACGGAGCTCACCGCTCGAAGCCTAGGCCCGCGTCGCTCACCCGGCGGGCGACGGGGCTCGGAGGCGCCCCGGCTGGTAGAATGGCCTTCCCCGCGGGAGTGGTGGAATTGGCAGACACGTCAGGTTGAGGGCCTGATGCCTGAATAAATAAGGGCGTGAGGGTTCAAGTCCCTCCTTCCGCACCGAGAAGCGCCGGCGGGGGCCGGCGTTCTTCATCTCAGCGGCCGCGCGAGATCGTCACGCCGCTGCCTTCGACGGCATCGCCGATCGCCGCCGCGCTCACGCCGCGCGCGGCGCACGCTCGCTCGAAGTCGGCGCGGTGCGCGCGCGGGACCCCCAGGAGCAGGCCGCCCGAGGTCTGCGGGTCGAGCATGAGGAGCGTCGTCGCCTCGTCGAGGCCGTCGGGGCGCACGAGCCCGCCGTCCAGGAAGTGCTGCCGGTTCCGCTGCATCCCCCCGAAGTCGACGCCCGCCTCGGCGTGCGCGCGCGCGCCCGGGAGGAGCGGGACGGCGCTCGCGTCGATCCGCACCTGGACGGCCGAGCGGTCGGCCATCTCGTGCGCGTGCCCCGCGAGCGCGAAGCCCGTGACGTCGGTGCCGGCGTGCAGGCCGCTGTCGACCGCGGCGCGCGCCGCGTCACGGTTGAGCGCGGCCATGCTCGCGATCGCCGACGCAAGGTCTTCTCGCGCGATGAGCTGCCGCTTGTGCGCCGTGGTGAGGATCCCGGTGCCGATGGGCTTCGTCAGCCACAGCTCGTCCCCCGCGCGGAGGTGCTGCTTCAGGAGCATGCGCTTCGGGTCCACGCGCCCGGTGACGCACTGGCCGAACTTCGGCTCCTTGTCGATGATCGTGTGGCCGCCGGCGACGACGCCACCGGCCTCGCGCACCTTGTCGACCGCACCGGCGAACAGCCGCTCGAGGAGCTCCGCCGGCACGTCCTCCGGCCACGCGGCCAGGTTCAGCGCGAAGAGGACCTCCCCGCCCATCGCGTACACGTCGGACATCGAGTTCGCCGCGCCGATCTGACCCGAGGCGTACGCGTCGTCGACGATGGGCGGGAAGAAGTCGACGGTCTGGACGACGGCCATGTCGGGCGTGACCGCCCAGACCGCGGCGTCGTCCGCGATCTCGAGCCCGACGAGCAGCTCCTTCGGCATGGGCTGTGACGCGAGAGGGCGCAGGACCTGCGCCAGCGGGCCGGGGCCCAGCTTCGCTCCTCAGCCGGCGCAGCTCGACAGCGTCGTCAGCCTGACCTCGTCGCGGGTGAACACGCGCCGAGGATAGGCGCGCTAGGGAACGGCGAACGGCTGGCGCACCGCGGTCCACCACACCCCGAATGCGAGCGCCATGAGGAGCACCGCGAGCGCGAGGTTCTGGAGCTGCCGCTCGCGCCGGAACGCCACCAGGACGAACAGGAGCGCCGCCGCGCTCGCGAGGAGGAGCGCGAGGCCGGCGAACAGGAGCTGCAGCGTCAAATGACGTTGTGCTCCGTGATCGCGCCGCCTTCCCGGAAGCGCGCGAGCCGCAGCGGGGAGATGTCGAGCGACGGCGTCGCGCCGCACACGAGCTCGGCGACGAGCTGGCCCGCCGCCGGAGCGTGCATGAGCCCGTGGCCGGAGAAGCCGGCGGCCACGATGAACCCCTCCACCGCGTCGGCCGGGCCGAGGATGGGGTGCTTGTCGGGCGTGTCCTCGTACAGGCCCGCCCAGCCGCTGCGCACCGAGGTCCGCTCGAGGAGCGGCAGGCGCGCGATGGCCCGCTCCACGACCGCCGCGAGGAAATCCCAGTTCAGGGTCTCGCGGTACGCCGGCGCGTCGCTGGGGTCGGCCATGCCCATGAGGATGCCGCCGGACTCGCGGTGCATGTACAGGGTGGAGGCGAACTCGATCGTGAGCGGGATCGGATGGTCGAGCCCGGGCGCGCCGTCGGTGACGAATATCTGGCGGCGCAGCGGCCGGATCGGCACGTCGACCCCCGCCATCGCGGCGAGCTTCGGCGCCCACGCGCCGGCGGCGTCGATGACCGTCCCGCAGGGGATGCGCTCGTCGCGCGCGCGCACGGCGGTCACTCTCCCGCCCTCCACGTCCACTCCCGTGACCTCGGCGTGCTCGCGGAAGCGCGCGCCGGCGGCGCGGGCGCGCGTCGCGAAGCCGTTGATGATGCTCGTCGGGTCGGCGTGGCCATCGCGCCGGCAGAACGTCCCGAAGATGACGTCGTCGACGACGAGCTCGGGGAAGATCGCTCGGATCTCGTCGCGCTCGACGCGCCGGGCGGGGACACCAAGCCGCTCCCAGAGCGCGAGCGACCGCTGGAACGGCGCGACGTCCTTCTCCTCGGTGATGAGGAAGAGGTAACCGACCTGCTGGAACTGGATGTCGATCCCGAACTCCTCCGCGAACCGCTCGTACCGCGGCACGGAGAGCTGCGAGAGCCGCACGTTGATCTCGGTCGAGAACTGCTGGCGGATCCCGCCGGCGTTCTTGCTCGTGGACCCCGACCCGAGCGTGTCGCGCTCGAGCACGAGGACGTCCCGCGCACCCCGCGCGGTGAGGTGGTAGGCGATCGATGCGCCGATGACGCCGCCGCCGACGATGACGATGTCCGTGGCCGCTCCCGGCACGGCGGGCATCGTATTCGTATCGTTCGGCCGATGCCCGACCCCACGCGCAGCGAGTGGCTCATCGCGAAGACGGAGGCGACCGCGGCGCGGGCGATGGCCACCACGGACCAGCCCGCCGCGACGGACGCGGCGGTGCGGGTCATGCGCGAGGGCGGCAACGCCGTGGACGCGGCCGTGACCGCCGCGTTCGCGATGGGCGTGGCCGAGCCCGCGCTGAGCGGCATCGGCGGCGTGGCGGTCGTGGTCATCCGCACCCCCGACGGCCGCGAGACGGTCATCGACGGCAGCGGGCTCGCGCCCGCCGCGGCGAGGGCGGACATGTTCCGGATCGCCGCCGGGAGCGACGTGAAGGGGATGTACGGCTGGCCGGCAGCCATCGGTGACGAGAACAACGTCGGCTACCGGTCGGTCGGCGCGCCGGGGATGGTCGCGGCCATGGCCCTCGCTCTCGAGCGCTACGGGACGATCGGCCTCGAGCGCGCGGTGCGGCCCGCGGTCGCCCTCGCGAGCGAGGGGCTCCCCGTCGACATCTTCCAGACGCTCACGTTCGCGAGCTACGCCGACCGCCTCTGGGAATTCCCGGAGTCGAAGCGCACGTTCTTCAAGAAGGACGGCCTCCCCCTCCACCCGCCGACGGCGCTCGAAGGCGGCGGCGACAGGCTCGTGCAGGCCGACCTCGCGCGATCGCTCGAGCTCATCGGGCGCGAAGGGCCCGACGCCTTCTACCGCGGACCGCTCGCGCGCGCGATCGTCGAGGACGTCCGTCGCGGAGGCGGGATCCTCGCCCTCGAGGACCTGGCCGCATACGAGGCTCGCGAGGTGCCGGCGCTCGTGACCGAGCACCGCGGGCACCGCGTCGCGACGAACGCCGGGTGCGGCGGCGGCATCACCGTGGCCGAGATGCTGAACATACTCGACGGCTACCCGCTCGAGGGCATGGACCGATCGAGCGCGGAGTACGTGCACCTCGTGGGCGAGGCCTGCCGGCGCTCGTTCATCGACCGCATCGCGTACCTCGGCGATCCCGATCAGGTCGACGCACCCTTCGACGTGCTCGCGTCGATGGAGCACGCCGCTCACGTGCGGTCGGAGATCGACCCCGCTCGCGCGACGCCCGAGCGCGGGCCCAGGGTCCGCGGGAGGGCGACGCGGGACGTGCCGCACACGACGCACATGTGCGCCGTGGATGCGTCGGGCATGTGCGTGTCGCTCACGTCGACGCTCGGGGGCGCGTTCGGATCCGCCGCGGTCATCCGCGGGACGGGCATCCTCCTCGCGAACGTCATGACCTGGTTCGATCCGCGGCCGGGTCGTCCGAACTCGATCGCCGGCCGGAAGCGGATCCTGTGGGCGCCGTCGCCCGCGATCGTCTCGCGGGCAGGCGAGCCCGTGCTGGCCATCGGGGCGTCGGGCGGGCGGCGGCTCATCAGCGCGGTGGCGCAGGGGATCCTGAACGTCGTGCGCCACGGCGACGGTCCGCAGGACGCGGTGAACGGCCTGCGCGTGCACTACGAGGGCGGGCCGATGCTCGTCGATACGCGCGTCCCGGAGCGCGAGCGCGAGCGGCTCGGCGCGATGGGGCACAGCGTCGTGCCCACGGAGGAGAGCATCGCGTCGGCGGCATTCGGCCGCTCGAACGGGATCCTCATCGAGAAGGGCAGGCTGCGCGGTGGTGTGGGCCGCGTGCGCCCGTCGGTCGCGGCGGGGTCGTAGCGTTGGCCCGCGCGCGGGAGCCCGCTAGAATCGACGTCCAGGCCGACGTAGCCCAATTGGTCGAGGCGCACGCTTCAGGGGCGTGTGAGCGCAAGCTCATGCGGGTTCGAGTCCCGCCGTCGGCACAGAGGCACAGCCTGTCCTTCGGCGGTACGCGTCCCAGACGAGCCACTTCCGCTCCAGCTTGGGCACGTCGTCCCTCGGGTGCATGCGCTCGAGAAGCCTGGTCGAGTCCCGCCTGCCGAGCTTCAGTCGGAAGGACTCGTGGTGCCGCTCCGTCCGCGGCGGTCGCCGTTCGATGAGACCACTCGACGACCACGCATCGCGAAGTCGGTGCTGTGTCCACGAGGTGTGGACGACTCGCCGAATCGAAGAACACCCACAGGCGCTCGTACTCATAGGCCGGGTGCGTCTTCGCGGTCGGCCTGTGTACGGACCACACCATCCCACGTACTGAGCAGGCGAGCGCCTCCGCGGGAGATCCCCTACCGACTGGTCCACGATGGATCGCGATGTCGCGGGACCCGCAGCCGTGGAAGGTCGTCCGCAAGGGCGAGCGCGCGGATTTCCGGATCCTCCGCGTCGGCGAAGACACCTTCGCGGACCCACGGAGCGGCGAGGAGCACGAGCGCGTGGCCGTCGAGGCCGACGACTGGGCGCACGTGCTTCCCCTCACCCGCGACGGGCGGGTCATCATCGTGAAGCGGTTCCGCTTCGGCAGCCGCGAGGTCGGGCTCGAGCTCCCCGGCGGCGTCGTCGACGAGGGCGAGGCTCCGGCGGACGCGGTCGCGCGCGAGCTCGAGGAAGGGACCGGCTATCGAGCCGGGCGGATCGTCCCGCTCGCGTCGTTCCACCCGAACCCGGCGCACTTCACGAACCGCGTCCACACGTTCGTCGCGCTCGACTGCGAGGCCGTCCACGACGGCCGGCCCGACGGCGGCGAACGACGCGAGGGTGGGCCCCGCCGAGACGTCCACGGCCTGCCGGAGCGCGGCCGCCCCGTTCGCGCCGATGCATGATCGCGATCCCGAGGCTGGACACGAACGAGATGACGGCGAGCACGGCGAGCGCCGGGCCGCCGGTCTCCCGCACGAGGGTGACGGTCCGTCGCACCGCTACCTCCTCGCGACCGTTCGCACGTACCAGTCCTCGACGTCCCAGAACCGCTGCGACGGCTCCACGAGCTGGGCGACCTTCAGCCCCTTGATCGAGACGTGCTGCGCGTACAGGAAGTCGGCGAAGTACAGGAAGACGACCGGCACCTCGTTCGCGAGCGTCTGGAAGATCGGCCCGTACAGGAGCCGCCGCTCCTCGCGGTCCCCCGCCCGGCGGGCCGCCTCGAGCGCGCGGTCGAGCGGGAGCGTCGAGAACCCCGAGAAGTTGAAGCCGGGGTCGCGCGCCTGGCTCGAGTGGAAGAACGGATACAGGTCGGGCTCGGGCGCTCCCGTGATCCCGACGAGCAGGGCGTCGAAGGCGCGCGGCCGGGCGACCGTATCGATGAGCTGGTCGAACGGCTTCACCTCGAGGCGCGCGTCGATCCCGATGAGCCTCAGGTCGCGCGCGATCTGCTCGGCCGCGCTCACGCGCGGGGGCTCGTCCGACGTCGCGATGGCGATGCGCAGCGCGGCTGCGCCCTTCTCGCGGATGCCGTCGCCGTTCGCGTCCTTCCACCCGGCCGCCTCGAGCATCGCCTGCGCCTCCGCGACGGAGCGCTCGTAGCGCCGGAGCTCCGCCGGATGCGCCCATGACGAGCGCGGCACGAACGAGTCGGCCACGATGCCGCGGCCTTCGATGGCGACGGCGAGGACGCGGCCGCGGTCGATCGCCGTGGCGATGGCCTGGCGGACCGGGCGCTCGACGAGTGCCGACCGCCCGGGGCGCACGTTGAGGAAGAGCGCGGTGAAGTCGTTCGTCGGGTACGAGTAGACGGAGACGGCGCGCAGCCCGCGGGCGCGCTCGGCGTCCTCGCTCGCGACGCTCGAAACGCCGTCGATCTCGCCGCGCGCGAGGGCCGTGAGCGCGGCCGAGCTGTCCGGGAACGCGCGCAGGCGGAGCTGGTCGAAATACGGGCGCGAGCGCGCGGGCTTCGTGCGGAAGAAGTCGCGGTTCGCGGCGAGGGTGACCTCGCGCGGCGTCGCCTCGGTCACCTTGAACGGCCCCGTGCCGACGGGCCGGTGGCCGAACGGGTCGCCGGCAAGCTGCGTGAACGGGACGCCCGCGAGCTTGTGCGCGGGGAGGATCGGGAACGTCGTGCTCGCCGCGAACGGCCCGTACGGCGCCGGCAGCGTGAAGCGGACGCTCTTGCGCCCGGTCCGCTCCACGACGACGCCGCGGAGGGCCTCCGCGAGCGGGCCGGTGTACGCGCGGTCCTGGATGAGGCTCGTCGTGTACACCACGTCGTCGGCGACGACGGGCCGCCCGTCGTGCCAGCTCGCGTCCTCGCGGAGCTCGAACGTCCAGACCTTCCCGTCCTGCTCGACGCGGTGCGCGATCGCGAGGTCGGGAACGATGTCCCCGGTCCGGTCGGTGCGCATGAGGCCGTTGAACACCAGGCGGCCGATGTCGTTGTCGACGGGTGTCGACGCGATGTACGGGATCATTCTGCGGTACCCGCCGATCACCCCCTCCACGTAGGTCCCGCCCGTGGCCGGGACGAGCGAGGGGCGGCCCTGCTCCGCGACGACCGCGCCCGCGCTCGTGAGCGCGAGCAGGAGGACGAGCGAAACGACGATGAGCTTGTCGCGGCTGGTCATGCGGACGCGGGCGCGGGGCTAGCTACCGCCGGGACGCGCTCCGATCAGAGAGATGATCACGAACACCGTCGCGAGGACGATCGTGAGGCGGAAGAGGACGCGCTCGAGCCCGCGGCGGCTGCGGTACGCGGTCGACTCGCCGCCGAACGTGGACGAGAGGCCGGTGCCGCGCGCCTGCAGGAGGATCGACGCGCCGACGGCGAACGCGATGAGGATCTGAGCGATCTGGAGGAGGTCCATCGAGGCCAGTGTACGGCCTCACTTCGGCCGGTACACCCAGAGCCCGCTCGCCGTCCGCTCGAGCCGGTAGCGCTCGAGGACGGCCGCGATGAGGGCGGGGTGCCAGCGCGACCGCGCGTACGCCGTCGCCCGGTCCATCCGCTCGAGGCCGACCTCGCTCACGACCGATGCGAGCTCGCCCCGCCGCACGGTGCCGAGCAGCGGCTCGGGATCGACGGCGCCGGATCGGACGAGCGCCGACCAGAGGAACAGGTCGTCGGCGACGGGATCCTGCCCGGTCGCGATGAGCAGGCCGCTGTCATCGACGAGATGGCGCCCCGGGCCGAGCGCGGCCACGACGGCTACGCGCGCGGGATCGCCCCACGCGCCGGGCAGGCCGTCGCGTCCCGCACCGAAGCCCAGCGGCGGCAGGGTCGCGAGCGTGAGCGGCACCTGCAGCGCCAGCGCGAGGCCCACGAGCGGCAGACGCGCCGCGACGCGCGCGAGCGCGAAGACCATCGCCGCGCCGAGATCGAGGAGATAGTTGATCGTGGCGCCCTCGCGGCCGCCGAGCACGACCACGAGCGCGGCGCCGGCGAGGTACGCGAGGGGGACGCCGCGCGCGGCACCCTTGCCGAGAGCGACCGCGGACGGCAGCGCGATCATGCCGAGCGTCACGACCAGGAGGAGCGCGAGCTGGTCGGCCCGCCACGGCAGCGCGTTCCAGGTCACGACGTGCCGCCAGACGTCGGCGGGGCCGAGGCTGACGGCGTGCGCGACCGCGACCGCGGCGACCGCCGCGGCGCCGGCG
>Ga0194120_10009065_pt1 | contig 12770 bp, 8 predicted proteins | sample TA2MahCa65mmetaG_FD_148642 | JGI IMG/M metagenome (GOLD analysis project Ga0194120, IMG submission 148642) | Freshwater microbial communities from Lake Tanganyika, Tanzania - TA2015019 Mahale Deep Cast 65m | ecosystem: Environmental > Aquatic > Freshwater > Lake | place: Tanzania: Lake... | reverse complement strand
TCCACGCCCTGGCCGAACTGGCCGAGACCCGCGACCCCGAGACCGGCAACCACAGCCGCCGCACCCAGGAATACGTCGCCACCCTGGCCCGCCAATTGCGCGACCACCCCCGCTTCCAGGCGTCCCTGGCCGGCGACACCATCCAGTTGCTAATCGCCTCGGCGCCGCTGCACGACATCGGCAAGGTGGGTATTCCCGACCATATCCTGCTCAAGCCAGGCAAGCTCAGCGCGGACGAGTTCGCGATCATGAAGACCCATGCCCAACTCGGTGCCGCCGCCATCGAGCGCGCTTTGCGTCACAGCCATCGTTCGATCGGCTTCCTCGATACCGCCCGTGAGATCGCCCACTGGCATCACGAAAAATGGGATGGCAGCGGCTACCCGGACGGCCTGGCGGGGGAGGCCATCCCGGTCTCGGCCCGACTGATGGCCCTGGCCGACGCCTTCGACGCGCTCGTTTCCCCCCGCATCTACAAGTCCGCCCTGTCCTTCGACGAGGCCCGCGAGATCATCACCGGCGAACGCGGGCGCCACTTCGATCCCGACGTGGCCGATGCCTTCCTGGCAAACTTCGCCGAATTCGTGCGTATCGCCGAGCACCATCGCGAACCCGCCGCCTGAGGGACATCAGGAACCCGAGCAACCCCGAAGCCGATCGTGTTCCAGGCATCGGCCAGACTCCGGCTAAGCCGGGTGACGGTGGCGCATGAGCCCCCTCAAGAACCGCAGCGGCCCACTTCCGGCCGGCCGGGATCTCCTGCCGGCGCCCTTTACCCCTGGCAGCGGGCCTGGTCACGGCAGCCTTCGGGCTCCTGGCGCTGCTGGGAAGGGGATTTGGCTGGCCCCTGCTCGCCAGCTTCGGCGCCGATCGGATCCCCATGGCGCCGAGCACGGCCGGGCTGTTTCTGTTGCATGGCGCGGCCGTCTGCCTGCGCGCCCGGGCGCCATGGAGCCGCCCGGCCCGGTGGGGCAGCGGGGCGCTCGTCGGCCTGGGAACGTTGTTCGTGGGACTCGCTTAATCCGTGTGGAATCCGAACCCGGTCAGTTCACGCGCATCCACATGGATTTGCCCGTGGACAATGGATGGAACCAATGAACCTATTTCCCTCTGTTGGCCGTCGAAAAATTGCCGCAAACTGATGACTGTTGCGAGTTTGGGGCAGAAGAGGAGGCTCACCCAATGGGTGAATTGGAATTTGAGCAAAAAGCGTTGGTGAAAGCGGTTGAACATGCCCTTATCGAACCGGGTCGAGAAGCGGGCGAATTACGGCTCAGTACGCCCGGCGGCCGGTTTCAGGTGCGCTGGGATGAGGGTGGGAGCGCCACGGCGCTGGGGCAACTGGCCTTCTTTGCGGAGTTTCTCGAGGTTTCGGGGCTGTTCGAACGCTGGGTGGAGGGGTGTCCGTTAGGGTATACCAGCCCCAATGCCCCGGAAGTGGTCGACGTACTGGGCACCTGGCTGCTGTCGATTCTGGACGGCCAATGGCGTTATGCGCATGTCACTGGCCTGCGCGGAGACGCCGTCGCCCCGGAGATTCTCGGCATGAACAAGATCCTCAGCGACGAAAGCCTACGGCGGGCGCTGAGCGCTTTGGCGCCGAACCAGCCGCGGCGCTGCACGGAAGCCGAACGCGCCCGCCGCGCGGCCCAGTTGGCCAAGAGCACGGCCTGGATGGACACGACGCTGACCGAGAGCGTGGGTGAAGCGTTGAAGACCGCGTGGATTCTCGACTGCGACACCACCGTCAAACCCCTCTATGGCCGCCAGGACGGCGCCGAGGTGAGCTACAACCCGCAAAAGCCCGGACGTCCCAGCCATGTCTTGCATACCTACTGGATCGGCAATGTGCGCTTGGTGCTGGACGTCGAAGTCCAGAACGGCAAGGCCCATGCCGCGAAGCACGGCCTGCCCCGGTTGTGTGCCCTGTTGACGGGGCTGCCTGCGGAACAACGGCCGGCGCTGGTGCGGGGGGATATCGCCTTCGGCAACGAAGGGGTCATGGCCGCGATGGAAACCCTCGAGCAAGCGTATCTCTTCAAGCTGCGTCAGACCACCGGGGTCAAACGCCTGATCGAGCGGCAGTGGTCCCGGCGCGACTGGCAGGCGGTCAGTCAGGGCTTTGATGCGGTGGAAGCCACGCTGCAACTGTCGGGCTGGAGCCGTGCGCGGCGCGTGGTGGTATTGCGGCGACGCGTCCGAAGCGGCGTGGTGGCCGAGGTCAAGGCCGATGCCGCGCAAGGCCAACAAACCCTGCTGTTCGCCGACCCGACGGATGACGTCAAACTCTGGGAGTATCAGGTCTTGGTCACCAACACCGATCACACCCTGGAGGCCATCGGCCAACTCTACCGGGACCGAGCCGATTGCGAGAACGGCTTCGACGAGTTGAAGAACCAGTGGGGTTGGGGCGGCTACACCACCCACGATCTGGAACGCTGCAACCTGTCCGCGCGGGCGGTGGCCCTGATCTACAACGGGTGGAGTTGGTACGTCCGCCTGGCCCATCCGAAAGCCCGTCGCGAAGCGATCACCAGTCGTCCCTTACTGCTGTCCGGCGTCGCCCGCCTGACCCAGCACGCCGGCCAGAGCCGCCTGTTGGTCACCTTGACCCATGCCGCGGGGGATCAGATCAAGGACATGATTGCCGCGATCCGTAAGGGTTTGGACCATATTCGAGCAACTGCGCCACAGTTGCCGAAGGCGGAACGTTGGCGCGTCTTGATTCGCTACATCATCGCCCAAATCCTGGCGACCAGACCCATTCAGCAACCGCCGCCAATCGTTTTAGCATCACTTCTGCCTACCGCTCAGGGTGGCTAACCGAGGAATTTAGGATGAATGCGGGTTGCGGAAGGCGGAGTGCGGATTGCGGAAGGCGGAGGCGTTTCGCGCGGTGGAGGGAAATGACACAAACTCAAACCAGGAAATCACGAGACAACCATGAAAACAAAATGGTCCGTTGGAAAGAAAATCAGCGCCGGCTTCGCGGCCATTGTCGGGCTGCTCTGCCTCGTCGGCACGGTCTGTTAATGGAGGAACAAATATGAAATGGTTCAAGAATCTGCCAACCAAATCGAAGTTGTTCGTGGGGTTTGGCGTGCTGCTCGCATTGCTTATCGGCATTTCCGTCATCGGCTACCGGTCGTTGACCGCCATTCAAGAGATCGAGCGGAAACACGTGGATCCGACAAGTCACGCATTAGTGGATTTGTCGGAGTTGCGCACCGATGAAAACCGGATTCAGACCAGCATGCTCACGCTGACGCAGACCAAAGACAAAGCCGATCACCCGCGCTTGCTCAACGAGATTGAAGATCGAAAGCGGGAGGTGGATTCCGATTTGGAGAACATCAAGGCCTTCTTGAAAGACCGCTCTCCGAAAGACAACATCCTGGTGTCGGCCCTGCCCATCCTCACCGAGATGGAAAAAGAACGCGCAGTTTTCAGCGAGACCCGCGGGCAAGTGATCAGCCTCATTGCGGCGGACAAGACGGACGAGGCGCGCGCCATCCAACTCGGGATTCAAGCCGAACGATACGAGCGCATGCGCGAGAAGAGGCTCAAGCTCACGGACATGTTCCAGAAGCAATTCGAATCGGATGTCGCAGAGTCCACGCAGACGGCGGAAGTGACTATCCGCATCTTTAGCCTCGTCGCCGGCGCGAGCGTGCTGCTGGTCCTGTGGCTGGTGTGGGTGATGAGCCGCATAATTGCGTTGCCGCTTCAGGCCGTTACCGGGGTTGCCAAACGGCTGGCGGTTGGGGACCTCAGCGGGCAGGTTGACGCGGAAGACCGCCGCGATGAAGTGGGCGATCTTCAGCAAACGATGCAGGCGGTGTCCAGGGCGGTGAAGGCGTTGATTGCCGATACGGCCCGGTTGAGCAAGGCCGGCGTCGAAGGCCGCTTGGATGTCCGGGTCGACGCCGGCCAGCATCAGGGTGACTTCCGTAAGATCGTGCAGGGCGTGAACGACACGCTGGATGCGGTCATCGGGCCGCTGAACGTGGCGGCCGGCGTCATCAACCGCGTCGCCCAGGACGAGATCCCCGAACCGATCACCGAACGGTTCAGCGGCGACTTCGAGGCGCTCAGGAACAACCTGAACACGATGACCGACAGCCTGCGGCGCGTCCGCCAGAAGAACAGCGAGCAGGACTGGTTCAAGACCAACATCGCCAAGTTCGCCTCGATGCTGCAGGGCCAGCGCGACCTCCAGGCCGCCTGCAAGCGGAGCCTCTCCCAACTGGCGCCGCTCGTGGACGCCCAGCACGGCGTCATCTTCATCAACGACGGCACGGAGGGCGGGGGCGTCCTCAAGCTGCTGGCGAGCTACGCTTACCGCGAGCGCAAGCACGTCGCGAATCAGTTCAAGCCGGGCGAAGGGCTGGTGGGCCAGTGTCTGCTGGAGAAGGAGCGGATTCTCCTGACCCAGGTGCCGGGCGATTACGTGAAGATCAGTTCCGGCCTCGGCGAGAGCGCGCCGCTCAACATCGTCGTGCTGCCGGTCCTCTTCGAGGGCGCGGTCAAGGCCGTCATCGAACTGGCCAGCCTCCAGAAGTTCAGCGAGCTTCAATTGGCCTTCCTCGACCAGTTCGCGGAATCGTTGGGCGTCGTGGTCAACACCATTCAGGCCGGCATGCGCACCGAGGATCTGCTCGAGCAATCGCGGGCCATGACCGAGCAACTCCAAGCCCAGCAGGAGGAGTTGAAGCAAACCAACGAGGAATTGGTGGAGAAGACCAACGAGTTGCAGGCTTCCGAGGAGGAGCTCAAGGAGCAACAGGAAGAGTTGAAGCAAAGCAACGAGGAACTGGAGGAGAAAGCCCACCTGCTGGCCGAGCAAAAGGCCGTGGTGGAACAGAAGAACCAGGAAGTGGAACGGGCGCGGTTGGCGTTGCAGGAAAAGGCCGAGCAACTGGCGCTGCCCTCGAAGTATAAATCCGAGTTCCTGGCCAACATGTCGCACGAACTGCGCACGCCGCTCAACAGCCTGCTGATCCTCGCCCGGCAACTGGCGGACAATCCCGAGGGCAATCTCACCGCCAAACAGGTCGAATACGCCAAGACCGTTCAAGGCTGCGGCAACGACCTGCTCGAACTGATCAACGACATTCTCGACTTGTCCAAAATCGAATCCGGCGCCGTGGAGATCGAGGCGGTCGAGGTGGTGTTTGGCGAACTGGCTGCGTTCGTGGAGCGCACGTTCCGCCACGTGGCCGACGAGAAGGGCCTGGCGTTCACTGTCGTGCTCGATCCGCAACTGCCGGCCGCCATGCGCACGGAGGAGCGGCGCTTGCAGCAGGTCGTCAAGAACCTGCTCTCCAACGCCTTCAAGTTCACGGAAAAAGGCGAAGTGGAATTGAGCGCGCGCGTGGCGACCGCAGGTTGGTCGCCGGATCATCCGGTGCTGAGCCGCGCCGGCACGGTGATCGCCCTCGCCTGCCGGGACACCGGCATCGGCATCCCCAAGGACAAACAGAAGATCGTCTTTGAGGCCTTCCAGCAGGAGGACGGCACGACCAGCCGCAAATATGGCGGCACCGGCCTGGGCCTCTCCATCAGCCGTGAAATCGCCCGGCTGCTCGGCGGTGAAATCCATCTGGCCAGCGCGCCCGGCGAGGGCAGCACGTTTACCCTCTACCTGCCCCTGGATTACACCCCGCCGCCCAGGGCGGACCGCGGCGCCGCTTCAAAGCCGGACGCCGGCACGCCATTCGTGCCGTCAGCGATCCCGGCGCCCGCCGCCCCGGCCGCCGGCGAAACGCCCGCCATTGACGACGACCGCGCCGACATCCGCCCCGGCGAACCGGTCTTGTTGATTGTGGAGGATGATCCGCCGTTCGCCAGCATCCTTGTGGAAATGGCCCGCGAAAAAGGATTCAAACCGGTTGTCGCCACCGACGTGGAGAAGGCCCTGGCCCTGCTACGGGAGCATCGCCCCGCGGCCGTCACCCTGGACCTGCGCCTGCCCGATGGCGATGGCTGGGTGCTGCTGGATCGGATCAAGCACGATCCGGCGACCCGCCATATTCCGGTGCAGATCGTCTCCGCCGCCCCTGAGGAGCAGCGCGGCTTGCAGATGGGCGCGCTCTCCGTGCTGGCCAAGCCGGTCGGCAAGGAGGCGATCGAAAAAGCCCTGGCCGACACGAAAGATTACCTCCAGCGCCAGGTGAAGCACCTGCTGGTGGTGGAAGACAGCGCCGAGGCGCGCGAGGCCATCGTCGCCTTGATCGGCAATGGCGACGTGAAAACCACGGCGGTCGCCACGGGCGAGGCGGCGCTGGCGGCGCTGGCTCGCCAGCACTTCGACTGCATGGTGCTCGATCTGGGGTTGCCCGATATGAGTGGGTTCGCCTTGTTGGATAAGATCAAGGAGCGGCCCGAACTCCGCGCGTTGCCGGTCATCGTTTACACCGGGCGGGAGTTGACCCGCAAAGAAGCGAACGAACTGCGCAAATATAGCAAAGCCGTCATCATCAAGGATGTCAAAGCGCCGGACCGGCTGCTGGACGAGACCGCGCTTTTCCTGCACCGGGTGCAGACTAAGTTGCCGGAGAACCAACAAAGTATGCTGCAGGCGGTGCGCGAGGACGATCCGGTGCTGATGGGCCGGAAAGTGCTGATCGTGGACGACGACGTGCGGAACATCTTCGCGCTCACGAGCGTGCTGGAGCGGAAAAAGGTCCAGGTGCTTTCCGCGGAGAACGGGATGGAGGGACTGGAGTTGCTGCAAAAGGCCGGCGACGTGGAAGCCGTGCTCATGGACGTGATGATGCCGGAAATGGACGGCTACGAGACCATGCGCCGGATTCGCGCCCTGCCCCAGTTCAAGAAACTGCCGATCTTGGCGGTGACGGCGAAAGCGATGAAAGGCGACCGCGAGAAGTGCCTCGAGGCCGGCGCGAACGATTACATCACCAAGCCGGTCGACATGGACCAGTTGCTCTCCCTGCTGCGCGTGTGGCTCTACAAATGAACGCCGATTCGACCATCAATCTGGAGAACCTGGAGCTGGAGCTTCTGCTCGAGGGCGTATATCGGCAGACGGGTATGGACTTCCGGCAATACGCCCCGGCCTCCATCAAGCGTCGCGTCCTCGCCCGCGTGGAGGCCGAAAAGCTCCGCACCATTTCCGATCTGCAGGCCCGGTCGCTGCACGACCACGCGTGCATGGAGCGGCTGGTCCGGAGCCTCACCATTCACGTGACCGAGATGTTCCGTGACCCTACCTTCTACGTGGCGTTCCGCGCGCACGTCGTGCCGCTCCTCCGCACGTATCCGTTTTCGCGGCTCTGGGTGGCGGGCTGCGCGACGGGCGAGGAGGCGTATTCCCTGGCCATCCTGCTGGAGGAGGAGGGTCTCTATGAACGCTGCCGCATCTATGCCACGGACGTGGACGAGAAGGTGCTGGAGCAAGCCGCAGCCGGCATTTTCCCGCTCGCCATGATGCGGCAGAGCACCGCGAATTACCTCCAGGCCGGCGGCGCATGAGACTTTTCCCAGTATTATACAGCCAGCCATGACCACGCCATTCTCCGCCCGGCGTTGCACCAGAACATCCTTTTTACCCGGCACAACCTGGTGACGGACCACTCCTTCAACGAATTCCACGTCATCCTGTGCCGGAATGTGATGATTTACTTCAACCGCGAGTTGCAGGAGCGCGTGCAGCAGTTGTTTTTCGACAGCCTCGTCCCGTTAGGCATTCTCGTGCTTGGCCGGCAGGAATCGCTTCGCTTCACCCGCCACGAGCCGGACTATGAAGCGTTGGATGCCCGGGAGAGCATCTATCGGAGGAAACCATGACGCCCGCCACCACCGCCCGCGCTCCACGCTTGGTCGTCGTCGGCGTTTCGCTGGGCGGAATGCACGCCTTGAAGACGCTGCTGGCGGGGATGCCGTCCGATTTCCCGTGGCCGCTGGCAATCGCGCAGCACCGCAGCCCGGACTCGGATGATTTGCTCGCCGGCTTGCTTCAGGTTCAGACGCCGTTGCCGGTGGCTGATGCGTGGGACAAGGAACCCATCCAGCCCGGCCGCGTTTATCTGGCGCCGCCCGACTACCATTTGCTGGTCGAGCCCGGCTATTTTTCCCTGTCCAGGGACGAACCGGTGAGTAACAGCCGCCCCTCCATTGATGTGTTGTTTGAATCCGCCGCGGACGCCTACGGCGCCGGCGTCATCGCCGTGGTTCTGACGGGCGCGAACGCCGATGGCGCGCGCGGCGCCGCCCGTATCAAAGCGCGCGGTGGTTGTGTGATTGTCCAGGACCCCGCCACGGCTGAAAATCCCACCATGCCCCAGGCCGCCCTGGCCGCCGCCGCGGTGGATGCCGTGTTGCCGTTGGAGGCCATCGCCACGCGGCTTGGCGAAAAGGCGAAGTCGGAGATGCGTTGTTGAAATTGAAAAGGAAAGAGTATGACTACCTCCCCACTTACCGTGCTGCTCGTGGATGACCAGCCGAAGAACTTGTTGGCGCTGGAGGCGATCCTGGGCGACCTCGGCTATCGCCTCGTGCGGGCTGGCTCCGGCCAGGAAGCCTTGCGCTGCCTGCTCAAAGAGAAGTTTGCGGTGATCCTGCTGGATATCATGATGCCGGAAATGGACGGCTTCGAAGTCGCCAAATTGATGCGAGCCCGGGAGTCTTCGCGGTTCACCCCCATCATCTTCCTCACCGCGGCGGCGAGCACGGAGGAAATGGTGCTGAAAGGCTATTCACTTGGGGCGGTGGACTACCTGCTCAAACCGCTGGTGCCGGAAATCATCCGCGCGAAAGTGCAGTTTTTCGCGGAGTTGCAGCAGTTGCGCAATGACCTGGAAGCGCGTGTTCAGGAGCGCACGGCGGATTTGCAAAAGGCCAACAAAACCTTGCGGAACGATATCATCAAGCGCAAGCGGGCGGAGGAGGCGCTGACACAGATCCACCGGCAGAATAAACTGATTTTAGAGTCGGCCGGCGAAGGCATTTTCGAATTGGATATGCAAGGGTACACCACCTTCGCCAACCCCGCAGCGGCCCGCTTGCTGGGTTACACGCCCGCGGAGATGACGGGTTATTTCCAACACGCCCTTATTCATCACAGCAAGCCGGATGGTTCGCCCTATCCGCCAGAAGACTGCCCCATTTACAGCTCGCTCAAGGATGGGAAGGTACATCAGGTGGACACAGACGTGTTTTGGCGTAAAGATGGTACGAGCTTCTCGGTGGATTACACCAGTACCCCGATCCGGAATGAAAGCGGCGAATTCACCGGCGCCGTGGTCGTTTTCAGCGACATCACCGAACGCAAACGCGCCGAAGAAGAACTCAAAGCCCATCGTGAGCACCTCGAACATTTGGTTGAACAGCGCACTGCCGAACTGGCCACCGCCAAGGAAGCCGCCGAGGCCGCCAACATTGCCAAGAGCGCCTTCCTGGCCAACATGAGCCACGAAATCCGCACCCCGCTGAACGCCGTGCTCGGCTTCGCCCAGGTCGGCCTGCGCGACAACAAGGACCGCCAATCATTAACTACCTTCCGCCGCATCCTCGACTCGGGGCAACTGCTGCTGGGCATCATCAACGACATCCTCGACTTCTCCAAGATCGAGGCCGGCAAGCTCCAGGTGGAACGGGCCGGCATCGACCTGGGGCCGCTGCTGCTACACGCCGCCGACCTGGCGCGCGGCCGCGCCGAGGAGAAGGGTCTGGAATTCCGCGTCGAGCCCGACCCGGAACTGCCGGCGCGCTGCACCGGCGACGGTCTGAGGATCACCCAGGTGCTGGCCAACCTGCTCTCCAACGCCATCAAGTTCACCCCGCAAGGGCAGGTCACCTTGGCGGCGATGCGCGAGCGCGAGCAGCTCGTCCTGCGGGTCGGCGACACCGGCATCGGCATGAGCCCGGAGCAGGTCGGGCGCCTGTTCCAGCCCTTCGAGCAGGCCGACAGCTCGACCACCCGCAAATTTGGCGGCACTGGCCTGGGCCTGGCCATCAGCCGGCGGCTGGTGGAATTGATGGGCGGCGCGATCTCGGTCGAGAGCCGCCCGGGCGAGGGCAGCCGCTTCGAGGTCAGGCTGCCGCTCCTGAACCCCGAGGGCCGCATCGACACCCGCCGGCCGCTGGCCGTCCTCCGCCAGTCGAACGGCCAGGGCCGGCGGCTGGACGGCCTGTCGCTGCTGGTGGCGGAAGACAACGAGGTCAACCGCCTGGTGCTGGAGGCGATGCTCACGCCCGAAGGCGGCCGTCTCACCCAGGTGGAGAATGGCCGCCTGGCCGTCGAGGCGGTGGAACGGGCCGGCGGGCGGGACTTCGACCTGGTGCTGATGGACATCCAGATGCCGGTGATGGACGGCTACGAGGCGACCCGCCGCCTCCATGCCCTCGCCCCCGGCCTGCCGGTGATCGGCCTGACCGCCCACGCCCTGGCCGCGGAGCGCGCCCGCTGCCTGGCGGCCGGCATGGTGGCGCATGTCGCCAAGCCGGTGGAACTGGAAGACCTGGTCGCCGCCATCCTGGCCGCGCTCGGCCGGACGGCCGATGTTGCCACCCCGGCCGCGCCAACTCCCGCCCCGCCCACGGGGGCGGCCGCCGCGGCCATCGACTGGCATGCCCTCGCCGAGCGCTACCGCGACCAACCGGAATTTTTGCCCCGCTTGTTGACCACCCTCGCGGCCAGCAATGCCGACCGCCCAACGCAACTCCGAACCGCGGCCGAAGCCAAGGACTACCCGGCCCTGGCCAACCTGGCGCACGGCCTCAAGGGCATGGCCGGCGGCGTGCTGCCCGAGGCCCTGCGCGCCCAGGCCAGGACTCTGGACCGGCTGGCGCGGCAGGCGCGGCCGGAGTGCCTGGCGCTGGTCGAGGCGCTGGCCGATCAGGTGGAGGCGGTACTGCGCGACATCGAGGCACATCTGGACGAGTGGAGTCCGCCGGTCGAGACGCCGGCATCCAGCGCCGTCGATTGGCCGGGCATCCGCGCCCTCGTCCGGCAACTGGAACCGCTGCTGGCGAGCAGCGACGTTGCGGCCATGACCCTGTTCGAGGCGGCTCGCCCGCAACTGCGGGCAGCCTTCGGCGCGCTTGCCCAAAGACTGGGACGGCATCTCGACCGCTTCGACTTCGCCGCCGCCCGGGACGACCTGGCCGAGGCGGATGCGCTCTGCCGGCAGCCTGGTGTTGCGCGCGATCAGTTCGGGCAGGGTGCTGGCGTGGTGCGGGTCGAGGTGCTGCACCACCACGAAGGCCATGCCGCTGTCGGCGGGCAGGTCCTGGAAGAAGGCTTCCAGCGCCTCCAGGCCTCCAGCCGAGCAGCCGATGCCGACGATGGGAAAGTCGCCGGCCTTGGGGGCGTCCGGCGGTTGCGGGGCATTGACTGACGAAGACTTCTTTGCGGGCGCCTGCTTCCCGGCGGCGGTGGAGGATTTGGGCTTGGTCATGGCGGGAAGAGGGAATAGGTGGTCACCATGGTACTAAAGTTTGGGGTTCATTTCTGCCATAAGAGGTTTGAAGTCTTGCATTAGGACATGTCTCTTGAATCATGTCGCAGCCAGTCTCAGAGTGGATCAACGACGTGCTGAGTCACGCGGAATACGATCCCGTTGTTGATTTTGAAAAAGCCATATTGCAAGACCTCGAGCCTTCAATAGATGGGACTGTGGGGATTCTGGGACACCCCCCCGAGCATCGGCCCTGTGATGTTTTTTTTGCCAACGGCATGAAAAATCGCGGGGACGCAGGGACACGGTGAAGAAAATATTCTGAATCAGTCAGTTACGGAATAAATGTGTCCCCAGGGCGGTGGGGATAAAGGCCGAAAAAGTGGGGACACGCACCGGGGAGCGGGCGCTGGGCTGTGTCAAGGGCGGAAATGCGCCTGTTCTTTCACTGGCTGAGCCCTTACGCTTACGCGGGGCGATGTTGCAGTGAGGGCGGCGCCTAGCCCCCGCCTTGGCCTGTGCGGAAGGCGGGCACTCACGGCCTGACCATCATCGGCGGCCCTCAAGGCATGGCCCAAAACCCCGCTATCGTTTCGGACATAGCACTATAAAAAAAGCCTTACTCGATGAATCGAGTAAGGCTTTGTTTTTTTGGTGGCCAAGGACAGAATTGAACTGCCGACACGGGGATTTTCAGTCCCCTGCTCTACCAACTGAGCTACTTGGCCATGCTGTTTAAGCACCTATTTAACCCTGATTTCCGCCGTTCGTCAACCCGGTTTTTCGCTGTCCTTGCTGGAGAAGCATGCCAATGCAATCAAAACCTGCACGACGACTCGGATTCATCCGCTCCTAGGGTATCCAGTTCGTTTTTGGGGTGCAGGAAACCCTCGATGGGAGCGACGGCGACCAGGGAGCGTTCGGTCGCCAGCAACACGGGTTGTCGCAATTGGCGGTCCCAGTGACGGAAGGAAAGGGGTACGCCCTTGAATCCCGCCAGGGAGAATTTCTCCCCCAGCAAAAATGACTGTATGGCGGGAAATTCCACGGATTGGCCGCGGGTTGCGGCTTCACCGATGGCTCTTACCGCCAGCCAGGCCCCATAGTCTTTCTCGGTCATCCAGCGGCCGGCGCGTTCATGAAAACGATTTTGCAACTGCAGGGCGCCCCAGGCCTCATGCGTGTGGTGCCAGGCCACGGGCGTGAGGCCCGAGGCGCCGGCCACCGGGCGGGGGGACCAGGTCCGGTACGGGAAGAGATCAGCAAAAGCAAGCCCCGGGTCGGCGACGATGACCACATCATGTTCCGCTTCTTGCGTGAAAACCGGCACCTCCGACTCCGGCGTGCGCC
>Ga0194120_10009064_pt1 | contig 12771 bp, 9 predicted proteins | sample TA2MahCa65mmetaG_FD_148642 | JGI IMG/M metagenome (GOLD analysis project Ga0194120, IMG submission 148642) | Freshwater microbial communities from Lake Tanganyika, Tanzania - TA2015019 Mahale Deep Cast 65m | ecosystem: Environmental > Aquatic > Freshwater > Lake | place: Tanzania: Lake... | reverse complement strand
TCGATCGCCGCGCGCCCCGCCGGCGCGCGCGCGCGTCCCGCACGCGCGCCCCCTGCCTGCCATGTCGAAATCCCTCGCGAACACAGCCCCGATCCTGGAGGTGTTCCGCTCCGTGCAGGGCGAGGGCCTGTACGCCGGTCACCCGATGGTGTTCGTGCGCGTGCGCGGCTGTCCGCTGCGCTGTCGCTGGTGCGACACTCCGCACTCGTGGAGCGTGCCGCGCCGCGGCGAGGCGCGCATCGAGGGCGGCGTGCTCGGCAGCCCGAGTCACCGCGTCGAGCGCGCTCCGATGCTGGCGGATGCCGAACGGGTTGCCGAGTGGATCGAGCGCGTGTCCGACAAGCCGTTGCCCATCTCGATCACCGGCGGCGAGCCGTTGGCCTGGCCGCAGTTCGTGCTCGGCCTGCGCGCCGCGCTGCCCGGTCGGCGCCTGCACCTGGAGACGGCCGGTGCGCACGTGCACGCGCTCGAGCGCGTGCTGTCGGCCTGCGATCACGTCAGCCTGGACCTGAAGCCGCCTTTCGAAATGGACGCCCCGGTCGAGTGGCCGCTCGAGAACGAGTGGCCGGCCGCCCAGCCGCAGCCGTGGCGCGAGACGCTGCCGACCGACGCCGCCTCGTACGGCCTGGTGCGCCGGCGCGGGCTCGAGCTGGTGCGCGACATGGATGCCTGCGCGAAGATCGCGGTCAGCGCCGGCGATCCGCTGCGCTACACCGATCTGCTCGACGACGTCTCGATGATCGCGCCGAAGCTGCCGCTGTTCCTGCAACCGCTGTCGCCGCGCGCCGGCATCGACGCGCCCTCGCGCGGAGAGCTCGAAGGCCTGTACGAGCTGGCGCTGGAACGCGCGCTCGACGTGCGCGTGATCCCCCAACTGCACCGCGCGCTGCGCGTGCCCTGACCCGCCCACGATGAACCCGCGCGAAGCCGATCCGATCGAGGGCGACGACGACGACCTGCTCGACCTGGAAGAACTCGAGGATCTCGAGTTCGACGAGCCCGGGGAGGCCATCGCCGCCGCCGAGGCCGAAGGCCTCGACGCAGCGGCCGAGCCGGTTGCGGCGACGCCGCGCGTGCCGCTGTGTCGCATTGCGATCGTCGGCCGACCCAATGTCGGCAAGTCGACGCTGGCCAACCGCATGGCGCGCCGGCGCGTGTCGATCGTCGATCCGCACGAGGGCGTCACGCGCGACCGGGTCGCGCAGATCGCCGAGCTCGATCTCGAGTCGGGCCGGCGCGTGGTCGAGGTGATCGACACCGGCGGCATCGGCATCGTCGACCGCGACGACCTGGGCGAGCACGTCGAGGCGCAGGTGCGTCGCGCGATCGAGACCTCAGAGCTCGTGCTGTTCGTCGTCGACGCCCGCGACGGCCTGTTGCCGCTCGACACGGCCGTGGCCCGCTGGTTGCGCGGCATCGACAAGCCGGTGCTGCTCGTCGCGAACAAGGCCGAGGGACGTGATCCGCACTGGGAAGCGGAGCAGTTCCATCGCCTCGGAGTCGGCGAGGGCCCGTTCGCGGTCTCCGCGCAGAACGGCGAGGGGCTCGCGCCCCTGTACGAGCGCATCGGCGAGCTGTTGCCGCCGCCGCAGGGCGAGGAGCTGCGTCCGGCGCCGTCGCTGCGGCTGGCCGTGGTCGGGCGCCGCAACGCCGGCAAGTCGACGCTGATCAACGCGTGGGCCGAGGAGGAGCGCGTGATCGTCTCGTCGATCCCCGGCACGACGCGCGACGCGGTCGACGTGATCCTCGAGAAGGACGGGCGCACGCTCGTCGTCGTCGACACGGCCGGCGTGCGGCGCGCGAAGAGCTTCGAGGACTCGATCGACTTCTACTCCGACGCGCGCAGCCACCAGGCGATGCGCAATGCCGACGTGGTCGTGCTGCTGATCGACGCGACCGAGAAGATCTCGCAGATCGAGAAGAAGCTCGCGCGCTACTGCACCGACCACTACAAGCCGGTCATCCTCGGCGTGAACAAGTGGGATCTCGCGCCGCAGGCGGATCCGCAGGCCTTCCGGCGCTACCTCGACGATCAGATCCCGGGCCTCTCCTTCGCGCCGCTGATCTGCCTGTCGGCCAAGGACAAGTGGCAGGTCGACGAACTGATCGAGCTCGCGCACGAGCTGCTCGAGCAGACGCGCAAGCGCGTCGGCACCGGCGAGCTCAACCGCGTGCTCAAGAAGGCGCTCGAGGCGCGTTCGCCGAGCCGGGACGGGGACCGCGTGCGGATCTTCTACGCGACGCAGGCCGAGGAGACGCCGCCGACCTTCGTGCTCTTCGTCAACGACCGGAAGCTGATGAACAAGGACTACCTGCGCTACCTCGAGAACCGCCTGCGCGAGGCCTTCGGGTTCCAGGAGATCCCGGTGCGCATCCACCTGCGCGAACGCACGCAGAAGACGCTCGAGGAGCGGCAGCGGTAGCGCGGCCGGGTCGGCGAGGACTGCGTGCGGGCGGCGCCGTCGCGCCGCTACGATCTCGGCGATGCAGGGCTCGATTCCAGCGGGGCGCCGGGCCGCGCTTGCGCGGCGCTCGCGCGTGCTGGCGCTGTGCACGCTGCTCCTCGCCGCTTGCGCGACCGGACGTGGCGAGTCGACGAGCAGCGCAGGCCCGATCGCATGCGAGATCCTGATCCTGGGCGGCTCCTTCGGCGGCTCCGCCGCCGCGCTCGGCGCGCACGGTCGCGATGTGTGGGTCGTCGAGGACAGCGACTGGATCGGCGGTCAGGTCACCTCGCAGGGCGTCAGCGCGCTCGACGAGCACGCGCACATCGAGACCTTCGGCGGAACGCTGCGCTACGAACAGTTCCGCTCCACCGTGCGCGCGCTCTCGGGCGGCCGCTCCAATCCGGGCGCCGGTTGGGTCAGCCGCCTGTGCTTCCTCCCGCGCGCCGGCCTGGCCGCCCTGGAGCAGATGCTCGCGGGCGGACCGCGCGTCCTGCGCGGCGCGCAGGCCGTCGAGGCGGTCGTCGAGCACGCGCGCATCGTCAGCGTCACGGTCCGCGACCGCGCGGGCCTGGAGCTCGAGTTCCACCCGCGCTTCGTGCTCGAGGCGACCGATGCGGGCGACTTCCTCCCGCTGTGCGGCGCGCCGTTCCGCCAGGGCGCCGAGGCGCGCGCGGAGACCGGGGAGCCGCACGCGGCCGAACTCGCCGACCCACGGCGGCAGCAGAGCTTCACGTGGTGCTTCGCGGTCGAGTTCCGGCCGGGCGAGGACCACACGATCGAGCGGCCGCCGGGTTACGAGCGCTTCCGCGACACGCAGCCGTACTCGCTGTCGCTGCCCTATCCGGATGGCTCGCGCCGCCGCTACGGCTTCTTCGAGAAGGGCGAGGGCTTCGGCCCGTTCTGGACGTACCGCCGGATCGCGCGCGAGCCGGAGATCGCGCTGATCAACTGGCCCGGCAACGACTACCGCGGAACGCCGCTGCTCGACGCGGATCACGACGAGGCGCGCCGGCTCTCGCTCGGATTCCTCCACTGGCTGCAGACCGAGTGTCCGCGTGACGACGGCGGCAGCGGTTATCCGGAACTGATGCTGCGGCCCGACGTGATGGGCACGTCCGACGGACTGGCGCTGCGGCCGTACGTCCGCGAGGGCCGCCGGCTGCGCGCGCTCGGGACGGTCGTCGAGCAGGACCTGACGCCGGACACGGCGCGCGCGCGTCCGATGGCGGATGCGGTCGGTCTGGGCTGGTATCCGATCGACGTGCACACCTGCGCCGGCGATGTGGAAGAACGAGGCGGCCTCGCGATCCCGACGCGGCCGTTCCAGATCCCGCTGGCCGCCATGCTCGCCGAGGCGCCCGAGAACCTGATCGCCGCGGGCAAGTGCTTCGGCGCGACGCACGTCACCAACGGCGCGTATCGGCTGCACCCGATCGAGTGGAACATCGGCGAATCGGCCGGGCAGCTCGCGAGCTTCTGCCTCGCGCACGGCGTGTCGCCGCGCGACGTCCTCGAGCAGACCGGATGGCGCCGCGCCTTCCAGGTCGCGTTGCTCGAGGCGGGCATCCCGCTCTACTGGTTCATCGATCTGCGGCGCGAGGATCCGCTGTGGGCGGCCGCCCAGGCGCTGGCCGTGTGGGGCGAGTTGCAGGCCGATCCGCGCGACCTGCGCCTCGGAGCGCAGCCCGAGCAGCGCGAGGCGTGGCTCGCGCGCTATCAAGCGCTCTGCGACGAGTTGCCGGGCCGCGCTCGCGACTGAGCGCGGCTCGACCCATTCAACGAACTGCTAGAGCGGGCAGATCGTCATCTGGACCTGATTCGTCCAGCGCAGCGGCTCGCCCGGGTTCAGCGGGTTCGCGTACAGCATCTGCGCCCAGTACTGCGTGCCGATCAACGCCGGCACGTTCGGCACCGCGTAGGAGAACTCCACGTACGAGAGCTTGGGATCGCTCGGCGGCGGCGTGCCCGAGAAGGCCGGACTGTACTTGTCCGCGGCTCCGGCGAGCTGCACGAAGCGCTGCGGCGGGAACGACGCGACCAGTTGCGTGAGATCGACCATCTGCTCGCCTCCCGGCACGAGCAGCGAGGTCGGTGCCGCGGACAGGTACAGCGTCGCCAGCGCGCCCTTGAGCGGCTGCTGCGCATGGGTGCCGTAGAACTTCGTGGTCCAACTGATCTGCGTCGATCCGGCGGGGTTCAGCTTGCCGAGATTCAGCGCCGAGGTGTTCTTGATCAGTCCGCCCGCGCAGGGATTGAAGCCGTCATCGCTGTAGATGCGGACGTACAGCGACGCAAACGGCGTCCCACCCGTGTAGATCTGCGTGCCCGAATAGGTGCCGTTGGGGTTGTAGCGGTCGAAGCCGTTCACGTCCCCGGCCGCGTTCGGCGGACCGACGAGCATCGGGCCGGTGCCCTTGCCGGCGGTGAAGGCCGGACACTGGAAGCTGGTTCCGAACGCGCCGTTGGGCAGGTCGAACGGATTCGAACTCACGTCCACCGTCGCCTGCTTGACCTCCTGATTGCCGGTCGTCGATCCGGGCAGATTCGTCAGCAAGTAGTCGGCAACCTGCGTGCCCTTGATGCCGAAGCCCAGCGAGCCCGTGTAGAAGCGCACGCGCAGTTGGATCGTCGCCGTGTCGTTCGTCGAGTAGGAGATGTCGAAGCGCTTGACGCGCTGGAGTTGCGTGCAGGACGTGTACGTGCCCCAGTCGAGCGCTTCCTTGAACTGCGTCGAGGAGTGCGTGAGGCTCGTGTAGTAGTTGTTGGGTTGGTCGTTGTTCCAGCAGGAGATGGAAGCGTCCGCGCCGCCGATCAGCGCGGGCGGCGCTTGCAGGCTCTGCGTCGCGTAGTCGTAGATCCCGACGTGCGTGACGCTCGTGCCCGCGGGCAGCGCGCGATCCTCGGAAACTTGTTGAGCGCCGCGCGGGGAGGCGAGGGCGAGCAGCAGGACCAGCGAAGCGGAGGGGAGATGGAGGGTCATGGGGGAGGCGAGTTGGCGCTGTTGGCCTGTGTACCGGCCGGTGGGGGGAACCAGCGCTTCCACTATATCCCTCAGCGGGAGTTCCGGGTCGCAACGTCGGGCCCACGGATCTGCCTGCCCCCTGAGCTTGCTGCGCGGCATCGCGCGAGGCCGGCGCGGCTGGGATATCCAAGCGTGCTCGAAATCCCGCTCCAGTAGCCGCCTCGCTATCCTGTGCCGCGCAATGTCCGCCGAATCAAGCACGCCCGCCGTATCGAACTCGCCGCGCTCCGCGCCCGCCCGGCTCGCGACTCTCCTGATCGCCCTCCTCGGTCTCGTCGCGCTCGCCGGCTGCTTCTCCGGCCGCAAGCCGGGCGAGATCACCGGGGACGAGCCGGATCCGACCTGGATCCGCAAGGAGATCACCTGTCGCTCCGAGCGCATCCTCGACGAGGTCACGCGCCTGGCGCTGTCGAAGCAGGGCTATCCGGGCGCGCGCGGCCTCGAGCAGGACCTGTCGATCACGACGCTGTGGCAGAACCACCTCGGCACGCGCAAGGGCGAGGGCTACCGGCAGCAGGCGGTGCTGCGGTACAAGCCGCTGGGCAAGGACGTCTACGAGCTCGAAGTGCGCGTCCGGCGCCAGATCAACCAGTCGATCGCGAAGCCGACCGACCTCTCCTACGCGGAGTGGGAATGGTCGGACGACGACGAGCGCGCCGCGCAGATCCTGGCGCAGTTGATCCAGTCGTATTTCGCGGGAGAGGCGCGCTGAGCGACCGGCAACCGCTCGCTCGGGGCGGCGCGGCGCGGGTGGCGCCGGCGCGCGCTCATGGTCGGGTGGGGGAGACGGCCGATAGAGTAGTCCCCCGCTGCGCGGGCCCGCGGGCCCGCGCGTCGCACGCTTCATGACGCCCGGTCCCATCGATCCCGCCGCCGCGGATCCCGCTCCCCACACCGCCCCGGCCGGGCGCTGGGTCACCGGAGCGAGCATCGGGCCGGCCGACATCGCCGCGCGCATCGCGGGCTTCCCGCGCATGCTGTTCGAGCACCGGGACCTGGTGCTGACGTGCGTGCGCCGCGACCTCGAGGCGCGCTTCAAGGGCACGCTGCTCGGCTTCCTGTGGCCGCTGGTGCACCCGCTGTTCCTGTTCGTCGTCTACTACTTCATCTTCACCAAGCTGCTCGCGCAGAAGCTGCCCGAGGACGTGGTCAAGGGGCGCGAGACGACGCTGGCGGTGTACATGTTCCTGGGCGTCGCGATGTGGAGCGGGTTCGGCGACACCCTGCTGCGCGGCGCGGGCTCGATCGTCGACAACGGCAACCTGATCAAGAAGCTCGCCTTCCCGGCCGAGGTGCTGCCGCTGGTGGTCGCGCTGGTGAATGCGGTGACCTTCGTGATCGCGCTCGGCGCGTTCCTGATAGCGAGCTGCACGCCGCTGTGGCACCTGCCGAGCTGGGACGTGCTGTTGTGGGTGCCGGTGCTTCTGTTCCTGCAGGTTCTGTTCTCGTACGGACTGGCGCTCCTGCTCGCGACGCTGAACGTGTTCCTGCGCGACACCGCGCAGATCGCCGGCATCTTCGTGACGGTCTGGATGTTCTTCACGCCGATCTTCTGGGTGCCGTACCTGCCCGGGATCCGCGAGAGCATCGCGCCGTACCTCGGGTGGATCGAGGGCAACCCGATGGCGCACCTGTTGTACGCGTGGCGCTACGTATTGATGCACGCCGAGCCGGTCGAGATCTTCCCGCACGATCCGCTCGTCAGCGTCGGCGTGTTCGCGCTGTGGGCGCTCGGCATGTTCGTCGTCGGCTACTCCGTCTTCCTGCTCGGCAAGTCGCGCTTCGCCGACGAGGTCTAGCTGCACCGCGATGTCGCTTCCCGCAATCGAAGTCGAGGGCCTCGGCAAGGCCTATCGGATCTACCCGAGCCCGGGCCGGCGCGTGCTGGAGTGGGCGACGCTCGGCGCGCACAAGGGCCATCACGAGTTCTGGGCGCTGCGCGGCGTGAGCTTCCAGCTCGGGCGCGGCGCGTCGCTCGGGCTGTGCGGCGCCAACGGCGCCGGCAAGTCCACGCTGCTCAAGGTGCTCGCGGGCACCACGCGGCCGACCGAGGGCCGCTACCGGATCAACGGGCGCGTGGCGAGCCTGCTCGAGCTCGGCGCCGGCTTCCACGCCGACTTCAGCGGCCGCGCGAACATCTTCATGAACGGGATCATGATGGGCTTCACGCGCCGCGAGATGCAGGCCAAGCTCGACGAGATCATCGCCTTCGCCGAGCTGGGCACGTACATCGACGAGCCGGTGCGCACCTACAGCTCCGGCATGGGCCTGCGCCTGGGTTTCAGCATCGCGGTGGCGGTCGATCCGGACGTGCTGATCATCGACGAGGTCTTCGCGGTCGGCGACATGTACTTCCAGAAGAAGTGCATCGACCGGATCTACGACTTCAAGCAGCGCGGCAAGACGATCCTGTTCTGCAGCCACAGCCTGTACGACATCCGCCAGCTGTGCGACGAGGCGCTGTGGCTGAACGGCGGCCAGGCGGCGGCGCAGGGCAGCTCGGTCCACGTGACGGGCGAGTACACGAGCTTCCAGCGCACGCACATCGACGAGGCCAAGCGCAACATCTCCGCGCAGTTCGGGGGCGAGCTCAAGGCGGCTTCCCGATCCGAGGCGCTGCCGCGCATCGTCGATGCGCGCGTCTATCGCAACGGCGAGGAGTGCTACGAGATCAAGACCGGTGACTCGATCGAGATCCGGGTGTGGTGGGAGAACCCGCGGCCCGAGCAGACGCCGATCCAGATCGGCGTCGGTTTCATGCGCCAGGACATGACCACCTGCGGCGGGATCGGCACGCACCTCGACGGCATCGACCTCTGCGGCCGGTCGGGCTGCGCGATCCTGCGCATGCCCGACGTGCATCTGCTCTCCGGTCAGTTCCTGGTGCCGGTGATCCTGTTCGACCGCGAGGGTGTGCACAAGTACCAGGAGTTCCTGCTGCCCGAGAACCTGGTCGTGCGCGCGCAGACGCGCGAGGTCGGCCTGTTCCGGCTCGACCATGCCTGGGAACTGCGCGCGGACGTGCCTGCGCCGGCCGCGCGCGCCGACGCCGGAAAGAAAGCGTGAGCCCGGCACCCTCGCGCGGCCGGCGGCTCTCCGCCCTGGTCGTCAACTACAACACCGGCCGCTATGCCAAGGCCTGTGTCGAGTCGTTGCAGTGCGAGTGGCGCGCGAGCGGGCGCGCGGACGCCGACCTGGAGATCGTGGTCGTCGACAACGCCTCGCCGCAGGACCAGAGCGCCGCGCTGGCCGAGATCGAAGCGCTGGGCGCGCGCGTGATCCGCCACCCCGAGAACGCCGGCTATGCGACCGGCATGAACCTCGCGTTCGCACAGACCAGCGGCGGGCCGCGCGACATGGTCGCGATCCTCAACCCCGACCTGCACTTCCTGCCCGGCTCGATCGACGCGCTGATGGACTACCTCGAGACGTACGCGGAGTGCGGCGTGATCGATCCGCGCGCGTGGGTGGACCAGGCGCGCACGCTGATGCTGCCCAAGAACGTGCTGCCGACGCCGATCGAGCAGTGGCGCGCCGTCGGCGCGCAACTGCATCCGGCGCTGTGCCGGGCCTACTCGCGCCGGCGACTCGTCACGGCCATTCCGTGGTGGGTCTCCGACCAGCCGATCGAGTCGGACATGCTGTCGGGCTGCTGTCTGTTCCTGCGCCGCGAGGTCGTCGCGCGCATGCCCCACCTGATGGACCCGCTCTACCCGCTGTACTTCGAGGACACCGACCTGTTCTCGACGCTGCGGCGCCTGGGCTACACGGTCGTGCACCACTGCGGCGCGCCCGTGCTGCACCACTGGTCGCGCTCGGCGGGCGTCGGCGGCAACTACCAGGGCGAGCCGTGGCGGCGCTTCAAGATCGGCGAGCAGCGCTACTACCGCAAGTTCCACGGCGCGCTCGGCTACGCGCTGGTGCGCGCGGCGAACTGGCTGGCCGCAAAGTGGCCGCCCGCGAAGTCGTTCCGCCCGATGCACCCGCTCGTCGACCTCGGCGAGCACGCCGACCCGATCGAGATCCGGCTGCCGCGCGCGTGCGAATACCTGCTCGAGTTCTCGATGACGCCGACGTGGCTGCTCGCCGCGGGCGTGCCCGGGCACGGCGAGCGCTGGCAGTGCCCGCGCGAGACCTGGGAGTGGTACTTCCAGGCGCGCTACTACGTGCGCGCGATCGAGTTCGATCGCCGCACGCAGCGCCCGGGAGCGCTGCTCGGCGCGTGGACCTTCGTCAAGACGACGCCCGGCCGCGACCATCCGCTCGAAGTGAACGAGACCCGCCGATCTGCGACGATGGAAGCAGCCCGATGAGCGGACCCATCGCCCACGCCGGAGCCCGCGCGCCGCTGCCCGAGACGCCGCGCGCGCTCGAGCGCGGGCCGGTGATCGTGTTCGCGCCGCACGCCGACGACGACATCATCGGCTGCGGCGGGAGCGCGGCCATCCACGCGGCGCAGGGGGACCCCATCAAGGTCGTCGTCGCCTACGACGGCACCGCCGGCGATCCGGAACACCGCTACTCGCCCGCCGACCTGCGCGCTCTCCGCCAGCGCGAAGCGCGCGCGGGCGGCAAGCACCTCGGCCTCTCCGATTACGAATTCTGGGACTACCCGGAAGGCCACGAGCCGCCGCCGGAGCTCGAGCGCGCGGGCGCCGAGCGCGTCGCGGCGCTGATCCGCGCGCTGCGGCCGCGGACGATCTACGCGCCGTGGATCGGCGAGCACCACCTCGATCACCACGTGCTCGCGAGGGTCGTGCGCCTCGGCGTCGAGCTCGCGCGCGAGCGCGGGCCGGCGTCGGTGGGCACCGCGAGCGCGACAAGCTCTGCGAGCACGACAGGCTCGTCGCGTGACGCGGCGGGCCAAACCTGCACCGCTTGGGGCTACGAGGTCTGGACGCCGCTCGTGCCGACGCGGATCGTCGACATCACGAGCTGGCGCGACGCGAAGGTGCGCGCGCTCGAGGAGCACAAGAGCCAGCTCGAGTACACCGACCACGTGCACAAGGCGCTCGGGATGCAGGCGCAGCGCAGCCTGTACCTGCCGGCGGGCTCGCGCTACGGCGAAGCGTTCGCGCCGCTCGGTAGTCACGCAGGATAGACGCGCTTGGCGCGCGGCCGTCCTGCATCGCCCCGGAATTGAACTCGCCCCAGTGACCGGCTCGCCATGCCGTGGGCATCTCGAGCCATATGTCGCGAACTGGCTGCTGCAACCGGACCGCCGCGACCGGATCGCCACGACCGGCGCGTCACGAACGGCGCGCCACGAACGGCGCGCGATCAACGTTAGACCCGCGGCGCGATTCCACGGCGCCGGGTACACGCCGTTTCGAGAAATCGAACAACGGGTGTGACCAACCGGCCACACCGACAGTCCTTGTGGCATGCAGACGAGCCGCACTCCCACCCGGGCCACGGCGCCCGATCCGCAACACCGGACGAACCCCATCGTGGATCGTCGACACAGCGTGCCGGACTCTCGCCAGCCAGGTCCGAAGGACCAGCTTCGCGACCTCAGTGCCGCGCCGGGGACCTGGGGACCCGCACTGGCCGAGGCCTTCCACGCGGCCGCGCGTCTGCGCCACCTGGGCCGGCGAACCGAGAGCGCGTATCGAGGCTGGGTGCGGCGCTTCCTCGCCGCGAATCGCTGGCGCCACCCGCTCGAACTCGGGCAAACGGAGGTGGTCGGCTTCCTCTCCGACCTCGCGACCCGGTCGCAAGTCAGCGCATCGACGCAGAACCAGGCACTGGCCGCGCTGCTGTTCCTCTTCGAAGCAGTTCTCGAGCAGGAGTTCCCCTGGCTCGAGGACCTCGTGCGCGCCAAGCGACCGCACCATGTCCCCGTCGTCCTGACTCGGCGGGAAGTCCAGGCGCTCCTGAACCACCTGCACGGCACGCCACGCCTGGTCGCGACGTTGCTGTACGGCGCGGGGCTGCGCCTGCTCGAGGCTTTGCAGTTGCGGGTGAAGGACGTCGATCTCGAGTCCCGGGTCCTCACGATCCGATCGGGCAAGGGCGACCGCGACCGCCGCGCGCTGCTGCCCGAGTCGGTTCGCGAGGACCTCGTAACCGCGATCCAGGCAGCGCTGACCCAGCACGCACGCGACCTCGAGCACGGGGCCGGTTGGGTCGAGCTTCCCGGGGCGCTCGACCGGAAGTACCCATCGGCGCCGCGCAGCCCGGCCTGGCAGTGGGTCTTCCCCGCCACGAGCACGTACCGGCACCCCGAAACGGGGCAGATCCGCAGGCACCATCTGCACGAGACGGTGATCCAGCGCGCGGTGCGCCAGGCCGTCGAGCGGGCCGGGATCCTGAAGAAGGCGAGCTGCCACACGCTGCGGCATTCGTTCGCGACGCACCTGCTGGAGGACGGCCAAGACATCCGGACGATCCAGGAGTTGCTGGGACACAAGGATGTCTCGACGACGATGATCTACACGCACGTGCTCAACCGCGGCCCGCTGGGGGTGCGCAGCCCGGCGGATAGGCTGGGGGGTGGGTGAGTGGCTCGGGTTGCGCCCGTTCCCGCAAGCGGGACAGGTGGTCCCCAGGAGATCCCACGGGCTCGGCTTCCGCGCTATGCTGACCTGCCTATGAGGCGAGGCGGAGTGAGCGCGGATTCACAAGTCCTTTCCCAGGACCATCTCGCTGGCATCTGGGCCGCCGGCCACCGGCGCTACGCAGACCGGCCAAACACTTCGCGCCGTGACTACGCAGGTCGGTCGAATACGCGTTAGCCCGACAAGACAGGAGGACGGTCCAGTGGCTTTAGTTGATCTTTGGCGAGAAGCCCGCGAGCAGCTGGAAGACAAGGGCTTTCAGCAGATAATCGCCTTCGCCGGGGACGGAAAACTCAGGGACGGCGGAGCCGCAACAGACGAGCTTCGGTCCTTCCTTTCTCTCGTTCCGACGGACTACCTGAGACGCTACGCGGCGGAGTGTCTTGCAAAGAGCTTTCCGGACTCTGGGCTTGCTCTTCAGGAGGTTGTCAATCAGATCGGGCGCCGCTTGGGTTTCTCGGTGGTCGACGGTCGTTACCGAGGCGCAAAGGGAAGCATCGGGTTCGACGGTCTGTGGAAGGTCCGCGACCACGCAATCGTCGTTGAGGTCAAGACAACCGACGCGTACAGACTGGACTTAAGCACCATCGCCGAGTATCGGCGCAAACTGGCTAACGACGGAGCGATCGTCATCGACCACTCCTCAATCCTCATCGTCGTAGGACGTGAGGATACGGGCGACCTCGAAGCGCAGATACGAGGGTCGAAGTATGCGTGGGATGTCCGCTTAATAAGCGTGGAC
>Ga0194120_10009061_pt1 | contig 12773 bp, 8 predicted proteins | sample TA2MahCa65mmetaG_FD_148642 | JGI IMG/M metagenome (GOLD analysis project Ga0194120, IMG submission 148642) | Freshwater microbial communities from Lake Tanganyika, Tanzania - TA2015019 Mahale Deep Cast 65m | ecosystem: Environmental > Aquatic > Freshwater > Lake | place: Tanzania: Lake... | reverse complement strand
ACCGCGAACATCAAAGCCTTGGTCACCTTGGGCAAGACGGGAGAAGCGAAGGCCGCGTCGAGCGTTTGGCGGGCCACGATGGCGGAGGGCAGGCCTAAGAGAGTGCCGACAATGGCGCCAAAAGGCTCACGCGTGAGTTCGGTCATCGGCGCGACTTCACCGGCCGGACCCTGTTGCTTGAGCGCCATGAGCTTGCGCGTCAGGGGTCCGATCAACCCGATCAGGCGTCCGATCGGGCCATTGGCGAAGCGCTCGAAGCTCTGCTCGGGCGGGCTAGCGATCAAGACGCCGATGCGATTGAAAAAACAACTCATTGCGATCAAGAACGCGATTTCCTGCACGGCCAGCGGCGAAAAACCAAGCGCGACCAGCGCGTCGCGATCGGACTTGGCCGGGCGTGGCCGCGAGCGCGCGAGATTGCGACAAAAGGCGATAAAGGCTCGGTCTTTTTCATCAAGTTCCGCGAGATACATGTCGCGTTCGATGCGGCCGATGAAGGCTTCGGAATAGCCAAGAATCTTCAGGAAAGCGCGATTGGCGCCGTAGCAATAGCGACAGGAATTTTCCTGCGCCGTAACCATGGCGCCGATGGCCACCAAACGCACAGGCATCGCGAAGGGCCTGAAGCTGGTGATATCGAGACAGATTTGCCTGATCCAAGGACTGGAAGCGACGCGGCGGTCGACCTCCGAAACCTGGCCGACGCGCTTTTTGACGATGGCTTCCCAGGCCGTGTCTCCGGCGGGCGTAAGCAGCGGCATTCCCCAGGGGATCTCGTTGAGAAGCTGCGCCATGACCCATTCCCCCGCCGTCGGTCGATCAATCGAATTTCAGATTGCCTTCGCGCACGACCTTCTTCCAGGTTTCCAGCTCGCTCCGCATGACGCGGGCAAGGTCGGCCGGACTGCCGCGGAAGGGCTCGGCGCCCTCATCCGCAAAGCGCTTGAGGATTGCCTCGCTCGCGGCTGCCTGATTGATCAGGCGGTTCAATTGATCGACGAGCGTTGCGGGCATGTCGGCCGGGCCAAGGATAGCCCACCAAGTGCCGACGTCGTAGTCCTTGACGCCAAGCTCGAGCGCCGTCGGCGCGTCGGGAAAAAGCGTCATGCGCGTCGTGCCCGTGGTCGCGAGTAGCTTCACGCTGCCGGCGCGGATGTGTTGGATGATGGTCGGCACGGTCGAGAAAAAGACCTCCGCCCGCCCGGCGATCAGGTCGAGCAGCGCCGGCGCACCGCCCCGATAGGGCACATGGGTCATTTTGATGCCGGCGCTTTGATTGAACATCTCGCCCGCGAGATGGGTGATGCTGCCCGCGCCCGAAGTGACGAAATTGAGCGCGTCGGGCTTGGCGCGCGCGCGATCGATCAATTGTTGAAGCGTCTCGATGCCGAGATCCTTGTTGACGACGACGACCATCGGGCCGCGACCGAGATAGGCGATCGGCGTGAAATCCTTGAGCACGTCATAAGCGGGCGGCTTTTCGCCGGCGCTCGAGGTGATCAGCGTCGAGGTGATGAAAAAGAGCGTATGGCCGTCCGGTCGCGATTTGGCGACATGCTGGGCCGCGACAGCGCCGCTGCCGCCGCCTTTGTTGTCGATCACCACCGATTGGCCGACGAGCTCCTGGAAATAGCGCCCGAAGTCGCGCGCGATCAGATCGGTACCGCCGCCGGCCGCAAAGGGCACGACGATGGTGACGGGGCGCCTTTCGGGAAAACTCTGGGCCGAGGCCGGCAGGCTGCCGATCAAGGCCAAAAGAAAAGCCGTCAGGCCGGCTTGCAGGCGAGAGGTCATGCTGGTCTCCGAAACGAGGCGCCGCGAAGGCGCGCATTGTCGTCTTTTTCTAGTCCGAGAGCAAAACCGCCATGCCGCGCCCCGCATTCAAGGCGCGGTCATGGATCGCGGCTGCCGTCGCGACGTCCTGAACGGCGAGGCCTGTGGAATCAAAGACGACGATGTCGCCGGCATTCGGTCTTTCGTGGAGAGTTCCGGCGACCAGCCCGGCAAGGTCGCCCTTGACTTGCAACGGCGTCATCGCGCCTGCCGCGACAGCATGGCGAAGATCGCCCATGGCCAGACACTGATCGAGCTGATCGACGACGACGAAGGCTTTGGCCATGAGGGCGGGCGCGATCTCGTGTTTGTGCGGCGCGTCGGCGCCGACGGCGGCGATCAGACTTCCCGGTGCAACCATGGCGACGTCAAGGAATGCCGCGGTAGCCGTCGTGCAAGTCACGATCAAGGGGGCATTGTTCACGGCCTCGCGGACCGAGCCGGCGATGCGAAATCGGAAGCCGAGTTCGCGGCTCACGATTTCGGAAAGACGCAAGCTCGCTTGCGCGTCTCTGTCGAAACCTCTGACTTCTCGGAGCGGCCGGACTGCCGCGATGGCTTCGATCTGAGGCAAGGCTTGGGCGCCGCAACCGACGACCGCCAGGCGATCGGCATCGGGCTGCGCGAGCCGTTCGACCACGAGGGCGGTCGCCGCTGCCGTCCGGCGCAATGTCACTTCGATCGAATCCATGAGCGCCAACACGGCGCCATTGTCGCCGTCGCTCAAGAAGATGGCGCCTTGAATGGTGGGCAAGCCGTTTCGCACCGGATTGCCCGGAAAATTGCCGTTGATCTTGACCGCGACCCGTCGCCGGCCATCGGGAAGGACGAGGCCGGCGCCCTTGGCGTGAAAGCCACCCTGCGCCACGACGACATGAAGCGGCGACGGCGCGTCGGCGCGACCTTGCGAGAGCGCCAGAAATCCTTGTTCAACAGCCCGGAGATAGTCGGCTGGCGTCATCAGATCGGCGATGTCGGATTTGGTCAGAACCAGCGTGGCGGGGGATTTGCGTTCGTCCACAGGGCCTCCTTCGCCGCTTGCACGGCGTCGAGGCGGAACTTGGACAGGATGTCTGACGGGGAGCCCGCGATGTCCCCGGATTCACACTCTGCACGTCTTTCGGGCGGAGGGCAATTACGCGACGTCACTGACCGTGCTGAGCACGGTCCAGGGCAGCACCATGTCGATATCGGCCCAAGAAATCATGGCGATCAATCTTCAATTTGGTGTCCCCAACTGCGACCTGCTTACTTCGGCGAACGCGGTCATCGCCCTCAGCGTCACCAACACCGCGATCACCACGATTTCCAGGTCTCTTGCCAATCTGGGCACGCTCTCCATGAACATATAGCGCAAGATTCACCGATCGAATGGCCGCTTCGCTTACATTCGATCGGATCTTGCTCTAGGCGAGGATCTTGGCGCGCTTGAGGTCGTAGGCCGCGCCGTCGATCCGCCGCGCCGAGATACGCGCGCCGAAAGTCTCGATCTCGAAATCGACATGCTTGGCCATGGTGGCGGGCACATAGCCGAAAGCGATCCAATGGCCGACGCTGTGGCCGTAGCCGCCCGAAGACGTGACGCCTTGGACCTTGCCGTCGGCGATGATGGCTTCGCCGCCGAAGACCGGGCGATCGCCGTCGAGCAGAAAGCAGCAGAGCCTTTGTTTCGGGCCTTCGCTCTTGATCCGGGCGAGGGCGTCGCGCCCGATGAAATCGCCCTTGCCGAGGTCGACCGCGAAGCCAAGGCCAGCCTCGTAAGGGTTGTAGTCGGGCGTGATGTCGGCGCCCCAATAGAGATAGCGCTTCTCCAGACGGCAGGATTCGATCGCCCGGTAGCCGGCATTGGCGATGCCATGCGCCGTGCCCGCTTCCATGATCCGTTCATAGACATGGAGCGCGTATTCGACCGGAATGTGGAGCTCATAGCCGAGCTCGCCCACGTAAGTGACGCGTGCGATGCGCGCGGGCGCGTAGCCGATTCTCGCTTGGGCCTGGCTCATATAGGGCAGGGCGGCGTTGGAAAAGTCGCCGTCGCCGATGGCGCTCAGCACGTCGCGCGCTTTCGGCCCGCAGAGATTGATCACCGCGAAGGCGTTGGTCACTTCGGTCATGACGACCGAACCATCCTTCGGCATGTGCCTTGCGATCCAGCCCGAATCGCGAATGCCGAAGCCCGAACCGGTGACCATGTAGTAGCGGTCCTCGGCCAGGCGCATGAACGTCAGATCGGCCTCGATCCCGCCTCTGGCATTGCAGAGTTGCGTGTAGATGATGCGCCCGACCGGTTGATCCATGTCGTTGGCTGCAAGGCGCTGCAAAAACGCGGTCGCGCCTTTGCCCGAAATCTCGAATTTGGAAAACGAACTCTGGTCGATGGCGACGACGCGTTCGCGGATCGCCTTGTGTTCGAACGCAACCGCATCGAACCAGCTTGGCCGGCCTTCGAAGGAGGGCCTTTCGGTGCGAGGGGCGCCCTTCGGAAAGAAATAATTGGGCCGCTCCCAGCCGAAACGCGAACCGAAAGATGCGCCTTGCGCGGCCAGGGCAGCGTAGAGCGGCGAGCGTCTCGCGCCCCGCGCGGCCTCCGGCTCCTCGCCCGGCCAGTGGATCAGGTAATAGCGGTGATAGCTCTCGACCGCGCGTTCGTAGAGATAGCGCGGGGCGTCATGGTGCGGGCCAAAGCGCCGAAGATCGAAGGCCCAAAGATCGAATTCGGGCTCGCCTGCGAGGATCCAGTCGGCGAGCGCGCGCCCGGCGCCGCCTGCGGCCGCGATCCCCGAGGTGAAGCCGCAAGCGACGAACATATTCTCGATCTCGGGCGTGCGGCCGATGATCGGCTCGCCATCGGGCGAAATCGGGATCGGGCCGTTGATGATGGTGCGCAGACCGGTATCCGCCAGCACGGGGAGGCGCTTGGTTGCCGGCAGCATGAATTGCTCGAGGCGCTCCATGTTGGCATCGAACAACTGCCGGCCGAAATCGAAGGGCATGCCCTTTTCGGCGACGCCTTTGGTGCCCTTTTCCCAGCCGCCGATGGCAAAAGCGCCGACATCGGGCTTGAGATAGAAATTGTTGTCGGGATCGCGAAGCGTCGGCAAGGTCTTGGGTAAATCCTTGAACTTCTCCGTGACGACATATTGATGCTCGACCACGGCGGCGGGCAGACGAATGCCGGCAAGCTTGCCGACATCGCGCGCCCAAAGGCCCGCCGCATTCACCGCGATCTCGCAGGCGATGCGGCCCTGATCCGTCAGCACCGCGACGATACGCCGGTCCTTGATTTCAAAGCCCGTGACCAAGACGCCTTCGACGATCTTGGCGCCGCCTTGGCGCGCGCCCCGCGCCAGCGCCTGGGCGAGGCTCGAGGGATCGACATAGCCGTCCGTGGGGATGAAAGCAGCACCCTCGATGCCGTCGGTCGTGATCTGGGGAAAGAGCTTCTTGGCCTCGGCGGCGGAGACGAGCGCCATGTCGAAGCCGAAACTTCGGGCCGCGGTCGCGCTCCGCTTGATCTCGCTCCAGCGCTCGGGGGAGGAGGCGAGGCGCAGGCTGCCGACCTCGCGCCAATCGATATCTTGCCCCGTCTCGGCTGCGAGTGTGCGATAGAGCGCGACCGAATTGCCCATCAAACGGGTCAGATTGCGCTTGGTCCGGAGCTGGCCGACCAGACCCGCGGCATGCCAGGTCGAGCCGTGGGTGATGCCGCTCTTCTCGAGGACCAGAACGTCGCGCTCGCCGTTCTTGGTCAGGTGATAGGCGATCGAACAGCCGATGGCCCCGGCGCCGATGACGACGATGCGCGCTTGCGAAGGAAGCGGCGCGCTCATCAGCCGGCGGCGCGAAGCGGCGACAGAGCCTCCGGCGCGACTTCGCCCAGATACCATTCGATGAATTGGGCGACATTGCCTTCGAGGGATTGCGAAAAGGGTCCGGGTTCGAAGCGGCTCGAGGTCACGCCTGTCTGGACGCTTTCGCAGATCTCCCAATCCTGTTCCGAGGTCTGTTTCCAGACCGGCAGCAGGCGGTCGAGCTGATAGTCCTTGCCCTCGACCGCGTCCTGATGGACCAGCCAATGAACATGGATGCGGGAATGATCCGGCGCGAGCGGGGTAATGCGCGTCGCCACCGCGTGATCGTCGGAAGCGTGCTGCCAGAAATTCGGAAAGACGGTGATGCGCAAGGTGCCGGCATCGCGCTCCTTGAGATCGCCCATCAGCGGTCCGACCGGTTTGCCGTCGAGGCTTTGGGTCGTGAAGCCCTTCATCAAGGGCGTTCGGTGGGCGCGCCAGAATTTTCCGGTCATGTAGGACCAGGCATCGCCTTCGTCGAGCCCGATGCGGCGGAAGCGCTCATTGGCGTCCTTGGTGATCTGCTCGACTTCGGCCTTGCGGCGCGAATCGGTGCGCAGCACGTCATAGGTCGCGGCGTTGTATTCCGGATGATTGCCCGGGCAGTGATAGCATTCGCGGTTGTTCTCGAAGACGATTTTCCAATTCGACTTGACGTCGTAGACCACCGTCTTGGCGACCTTGGCGCGGTCCATGCCGTGGACGGCGAGGCGCTTGACGATGTCCCGACGCGCGCCCTCAAATGACGGTGGATCATCGGCGAGCGAAACGAAGAGCAGCCCGGCGGCATCGATCAGATGGACGGGCTTCAAGCCGAGCTTGCCGCGATCGACGCCGAAATCGGCGGCGGTGTCGGTGACCAAGCGTCCGTCGAGGCCATAGACCCATTGATGGTAATGACACATGAGACGTGTGCCGTGGCCATGCTCGCCGCGACAGACGGTGCCGCCGCGGTGGCGGCAGACATTATGAAAGGCCCTGATTTCGCCCGAGGCATCGCGGACGGCGACGATCGATTCGCCCGCGACTTGATAAGTCATCCAGTCGCCCGCCTTGGGGATCATGCAGCCATGACCGAGATAGAGCCAATGGCGTCGGAAGATTCGCGCCAGGTCGGCGGCGTAGACGTCGGAGGCAACATAGAAGTCGCTCTGCAGCATGCGGTTCCGGCGATAGGCCGCGGCGAGGGCCGCAATGCGGCTCGGGTCGTAGCTTGCGTTCATGGGTCCCATCGATGCCTCCTATCGCTGAATTGGATAGACGAGTCGCAACATTTTGCAATAAAATTTCACAAAATGCCCAATCTTTACTTTGCCCAACCGATCGATGGACATTCGAGCCGACTTGGAGCGATGACAAAGTCGAGTTTATGCTAACGTCGAAACGGCGGCGCGTCAGGCGCAGGGCTTCGCGAGATCAATAACAGGGAGGTTGACGTGGACACCAAGGGAACAATCGGAAAGATCGGCCGGGGCTTGCTGGCCGGCGCCGCGGCCATGGCGCTGTTGATCGGCGGCGCGGATGCATTGGCGCAGGCGCGGACCAAGATTTCAATCTACACGTCGATCGAGAACGACCAGCTTGGTCCCTTCAAACAGGCGATCGAAGCGGCCGTCCCCTCGGTCGAAGTCGCTTGGGTGCGCGATTCGACCGGGGTCATGACCGCGAGGCTGATTGCCGAGAAGGACAATCCGCGTGCCGATATGATCATCGGCATCGCGGCATCGAGCCTTGCTCTGTTCGATTCGATGGGCATGCTCGCGCCCTATACGCCCAAGGGCTCGGAGGGTCTCAAGGCGCAGTTCAAGAGCGGCAAGAACCCCGAAACCTGGGTCGGCATGGACGCCTATCTCTCGGTCGTCTGCTTCAATACGGCCGAAGCCGCGAAGGGCAGTAAGCCAAAGCCCGCCTCCTGGGCCGACCTCACCAACCCGGCCTATAAGGGCCAGATCGTCATGCCCAACCCGGCCTCGTCGGGCACGGGTTATCTGACGGTCGCGGCTTGGCTGCAGATCATGGGCGAGGCCAATGGCTGGAAATTCATGGACGCGCTTCATGACAACATCGCCGTCTACACCCATTCGGGTTCGGCGCCTTGCGTCCAGGCGGCGCGCGGCGAGCGCCTGATCGGCATCGGCTTCGACATGCGGGGCGCCCGCGAAAAGACCCAGGGCGCGCCGATCGACATCGTTCTGCCCAAGGAAGGCGCGGGCTGGGAGATGGAAGCCTCGGGCATGGTCAAGGGAACCAAGAACGCCGCGGCCGTCCAAGCCGTGCTCGACTGGTCGGTCTCCAAGGCGGCCAACGAGCTCTACGGCAAGTATTACGCGATCGTCGCGCAGCAGGGCATGTCCTTCGCGCCGCCCAACTATCCGGCGGGCGCGGAACAAGCCATGGTCAAGAACGATCTCGCCTGGATGGCGTCCAGTCGCGACAAGATCCTGGCCGAATGGACCAAGCGCTACGACGGCAAATCGGCGCCGCGCTAAGGTGATCGACGGACCCTCCCTCGCCTTCGCGCGGGGGAGGGTTTCTCGTATCCGTAGACGATCGGGGGTCACATGTCCGCAGCGCCCAAGGTCTCGAGCGCGCGCAAGCTCTATCTGAGCATCGAAGGGGTCACCAAGACTTTCGGGACCTTCACCGCGCTCAAGGATGTCGGCTTCGATATCGTCGACGGCGAGTTCGTCTGCTTTCTCGGTCCCTCGGGCTGCGGCAAGACGACCTTGCTTCGCATCGTTGCGGGTCTCGAGAGCCAGACCACCGGCCGCATCATCCAAGGCGGCAAGGACGTCTCGGCGCTGCCTCCGGCCGAGCGCGATTTCGGCATCGTCTTTCAATCTTATGCGCTCTTTCCGAATTTGAACATCGCCGACAACGTCGCCTATGGCCTGAAGTCGCGCGGCCGGCCGCGCGCCGAAACCGATGCCCGCGTCGCCGAGCTTCTGACCCTCGTCGGTCTGCCCGATGCCGGGCCGAAATATCCGGCGCAGCTTTCGGGCGGCCAGCAGCAGCGCGTCGCGCTCGCCCGGGCGCTCGCGATTTCGCCCGGCCTGCTCTTGTTGGATGAGCCTTTGTCGGCGCTCGATGCAAGGGTGCGCGTGCGGCTGCGTCACGAAATCCGCGCCCTGCAGCGCCGCCTCGGCATCACCACCATCATGGTCACGCACGATCAAGAAGAGGCGCTGACCATGGCCGATCGCATCGTCGTGATGAATCACGGCTCGATCGAGCAGATCGGCACGCCGATGGAGGTCTATCGCCAGCCCTCGTCGCCCTTCGTCGCCGATTTCGTCGGCTCGATGAATTTCATCGACGGCAGGATGGCCGGCCCCGGCCGGGTCAGGTTAGGGACGCTCGAGATAGGCTGCGCCGGCGCGGCCGACGGGCTCGCCGTCGGGGCGGCGGTCAAGGTCGCCATCCGTCCCGAGGACGTGGCCGTGCGCGGCATCGCCGCGGGCGCGCCGAATTCGCTTCGCGTCAAGGTTTCGACGCTCGATTTCCTCGGCGCTTTCTGTCGCGCGACCCTCAAGCCGGAGAGCGGCGATACGCCCGAATTCGTCGCCGATTTCTCGATCAATTTGATGCGCGATATGGGCGTCGGCGAAGGCAAGGACATGATCGTCGCCTTGCCCGAAGACCGCCTTAGGGTCTTCGCCGCGTGAGTGCCGCAACCGGCAGCCGATCCGGTACCGCAATGCCCGCGGTCAGGCGCAAGATCGCGGTCGAGGATTGGGTGGCGATCGCCGCGGTCGTGGCGCTCGCCGCTTATCTTCTGGTCACGGTCGCGTTGCCGCTTTGGGCGCTTCTCTCCAAGAGCTTTCAGAACCAGAACGGCGCTTTCGTCGGCCTGGCCAATTTCGTCCGTTATTTCGAGAACCCCGCGCTCAGCCAATCGATCTTCAACAGCATCTGGGTTTCGCTCGCGACCACCGCGATCGTCGTGCCGCTCGCCTTCATGTACGCCTATGGCATCACCCGCTCCTGCATGCCGTTCAAGAGCGTCTTTCGCACGCTTGCGCTCATCCCGATCCTCGCGCCTTCGCTTTTGCCGGCGATTTCCTTCATCTATCTCTTCGGCAATCAAGGCATCGCCAAGGGAATTTTGGGCGGCTACTCGATCTATGGGCCGATCGGCATCGTCATGGCGCAGGTCTTCTACTGCTTTCCCCATGCCGTGATGATCATGATCACCGCGCTCGCCATCGCCGATCAGCGGCTTTACGAGGCGGCCGATAGCCTGGGCGCCAGCCGGACGCGCATCTTCTTCACCGTGACGTTGCCCGGGGCGAAGTACGGTCTGCTCAATGCCTCCTTTGTGGTCTTCACGCTGGTGATCACCGATTTCGGTATCCCGAAAGTGATCGGCGGACGGTTCAACGTGCTGGCGACCGACATCTACAAGCAGGTCATCGGGCAGCAGCAATTCGAAATGGGCGCGGTGGTCGGCTTGATCCTGCTCGCGCCGGCCGTGCTCGCTTTCGTCGTCGAAAGACTGGTCCAGCGCAAGCAGGTCGCGCTCTTGTCCGCGCGCGCCGTGCCCTATCAGCCCAAGCCCGCGACCACGTTCGACAGCGTGATGTTCATGTTCTGCCTAGTGGTCGGTGGCGCGCTTGCGGTCGTCCTCGGCGTCGCGGCTTGGGGCTCCTTCATCAAATTCTGGCCCTACAATCTGAGCCTCACCCTCGATAATTACGTTTTTTCGAATTTCGACTCCGGCGGCTGGTCGTCCTATTGGCATTCGATCGAGATGGCGATCTGGACTTCGGCGGTCGGCACGTCGGTGATCTTCGCCGGCGCCTATCTGATCGAAAAGACGCGGGTCTTCGACGCGCTCAAGATCTTCACGGTGCTGATCGCGACGCTGCCGCTCGCGGTGCCGGGCCTGGTGCTCGGGCTCGGCTACATCTTCTTTTTCAACCACCCGAGCAACCCTTTCGGGTTTCTTTACGGCACCATGGCGATCCTAGTGCTCAACACCATCGCGCATTTTTATACCGTCGCGCACATCACGGCGACGACCGCGCTCAAGCAGATGGACGCGGAATTCGAGGCGGTGTCGTCTTCGCTCAAGGTGCCGTTCTGGCGGACCTTCGCGCGCGTCACCGTGCCGGTCTGCATGCCGGCCATACTCGACATCGGCATCTATATGTTCGTCAACGCCATGACCACGGTCTCGGCCGTGATCTTCCTCTACTCGGCGGACACGAAGCTCGCTTCGATCGCGGTGGTCAACATGGAAGATGCCGGCATGACCGCCGCCGCCGCCGCCATGGCCATGATGATCGTCTACACCTCGGCCGGGGCACGTCTGCTCAACGTCTTCTTCGGTCAGTTCCTGCTCAAACGCACCCAAGCCTGGCGTCAGCGCTGAGGCCTCGGGCCGCTCGTCCAAAATCCGCGACGAAACCAGGAGCCCGTAAAACGGGTTTTTGATAAAAAATGAGCGGAATTAAAAATAGGTTTTTTGACCTTGACAAGGCGGATTGTATGTTCTTAATTGGTTCCTACCGGACGGATGCGGCTCTGTAACACCGTCCGATATCGCGAAGGCGGGTCACGCGCTCGCCCCAAGAGACAAGAGAAGAAGAGAGTGAAGTCGACGCAATTACGCGGGGTCGGAGGCAAGGATGACGGAGGCACAAGAGCAATTTTCTGTCGAGGGCATGTTCGCGACCTTGTCGCTGACCGTGCCCAGGGCCTTCCGTCCGCAGCCCGATCCAACGGGTGTTCCGGTGATCGGCCTGGGCGCGGCCCTGCTTCGGCAACGACGGTTCAGCGGCAAATGGGTTCCTCGGCCCAAATTGGCGGACTGGCTGCGCGTCGGTTATGGGCCAGATTTCGATTTTGACCAAAAGCGCGCGGAGGTTCTGCGCGATGCCGGGCGCGTGCTCGATCAATATGGCCCGGGCATCAAGGCGCATCGGGAGAACTTGCGACTGCTCCGGCGGAGCGGCTTTCGCGGGCTCGACGAATATGCCCTCAAACTGGTGAGTTTGCGGGCGATCAAGGACGCCGCGAAGGATGCCCGTCAGGCGCTCTTTCGGGCCGGCGCGACGGCTCCGGCGCTCGACGCCATGACGCGCGATCGGCGTTTGGAATTCCTGGTCGCGGCGTCCTTGGCTGGCATCGACCTGGCGCTGGCGCCCGCCCTGATCGACGCGACCATCGCAGCCAATCGTCCGGCCATGTGGTTCGAAATCGTCGGCCGCGGCCTCCGGCTTTGGCAAGGGCGAAGGCCCGACCGACCTCCGCCCAGGGCCGCGGGCAAGCGTTCATCGGGCTCAACAACAGATCGGCGCCGCCGCGACCGGTCTTCGCGTCTTTCAGTTCGGGGATTTCAGCCGATAGGCGGTCGAGATCGCCAAGAGCTGCCCGCCTTCGATCGGCAACAACTGACCGGTCACGTAATCCGCGCCTTCGATCAAGAAGACCACGACTTCGGCCATGTCTTCGGGCGTACCGGCGCGGCGGAGCGCAGCGCTCGCCTCGACATTGGCCTTGGCCCCGTCATAGGCCTCGCCCAAGCCGCCGCGCAGCCATCGGCTTTCGAAAAAGCCGGGCAGAATGGCGTTGACGCGAATTTCCGGCGCGAGCGAACGCGCAAGACCGATGGTCAGCGTATTGAGGGCGCCTTTCGACGCGGCATAGGCGAGCGACGACCCCGCGCCTCGGGTCGAGGCGATCGACGAGACATTGACCACGGCGCCTCGTCCGGCTTTTTTCATCGCCGGCGCGACGGCGCGGGTCATTTGGTAGGTGCCGATGACGTTGACCTGATAGATGCGCTGGAAATCTTCGGCCGACAGCGCGTCGAGGTCCTTGGCATCCGCGAATTTGGTCGTCCCGGCATTGTTCACCAGGCCGTCGATGCGTCCCCATTTGTCGAGCGCGGTGGCGGCGAGGCGCCGGCAATCGGCATCCTTGCCGACATCGGCCTGGACCACGATGGCGTCAGACCCGGCGGCACGGCACTCGGCGGCGACTTTCTGGGCCTCGTCGGCGCTCTTGGTGTAATTGACGACCACGCGGCAGCCCTTTTTCGCGAGCAGGCGCGCGACCGCGGCGCCCGAACCTGTCGCCGAGCCG
>Ga0194120_10009060_pt1 | contig 12773 bp, 6 predicted proteins | sample TA2MahCa65mmetaG_FD_148642 | JGI IMG/M metagenome (GOLD analysis project Ga0194120, IMG submission 148642) | Freshwater microbial communities from Lake Tanganyika, Tanzania - TA2015019 Mahale Deep Cast 65m | ecosystem: Environmental > Aquatic > Freshwater > Lake | place: Tanzania: Lake... | reverse complement strand
CCCTTTTTTCTTTATTTTGTAAGCATCGTCAGATGACCAAGCCAACTCTGCAAGAGATAAATTTTGGTTGAGCTTAGATTTAATTGAATCAATTGTTCGCAAAATGGATTCTTTCGCTTTTGCATTTCCCTCAGGGGTTCTTGGACCTTGCCCAACGAATGCTGCAAAAAATGCTGCGTCCAACCTCCCTTCTTTCATTCGCGGGAAATCTAATTTGCTTCCATCTTTCTTCCCATCATGCCAAATACTTAACTCAAAATCCGAATTTGTAAATCTCAGAGGCGTATCGACGTGTGTATCGATTGTCAGAATTTCGGAATGAATATCATCAGCAATTTCTGAAATATTCTCATAAGTTTTTGTTGCTGAGCAGCCAATTAAAATTAGCATCGAGAAAACAGCAACTGTTAAAGTCTTAATATAAAATTTCATTTTCTGCATAATATATTTATTAAATGGCTTGATTTTAGCAAGATCAGTTAACATTTGCAAATAATTAATTTTTGGACAGCTTTGAATCCTTTCTCTACGATCTGCATCAAATTTCCAAAATCAATAATACCAAAGGATATATATGCCAGAACATTTAACAAAAGAAACATTTTTAGAAAAAGTATTTAATTACGAACAAAATAAAGATTGGAAATTCGAAGGTAAGATTCCTGCTTTGATAGATTTTTATGCCGATTGGTGCGGACCCTGTAAAATGATCGCTCCGATTCTTGAAGAGCTTGCCGAGGAATATAAAGGACAAATAAACATTTACAAAGTGGATACCGAAGAAGAAAGAGAATTAGCCGGAGCATTCGGAATCAGAAGCATACCCTCGTTACTTTTTATTCCAATAAACGAACAACCTCAGATGGCTGCAGGCGCATTACCAAAAGACGCATTGAAAGATATTATTGATAAAGTTTTACTGAAAACTGAAACCGTTAATTAAAAGTTTTCACATAATAGATTCCAACCTTCATTAGTTAAAATCAAAAGTTGGAATCTTTGCTTGATCCTATTTGCAATTTGTCGGAAATCTATCTCATCAAAATCATCTTCTTCGTCTCCACAAACGAACCGGCACGTAATTGATAATAGTAGACACCGCTTGACAATGCGGAATTCGGAATGGTTCGGCGGTGCTCACCATAAATTCGGAATGTGGAGTTGTGAACACCAGGTTCTTTAATTTCATCCACAAGCGTTTCAACCTCTCTTCCCAGCAAATCGAACACTTTAAGACTAACATGACTGACTGCTGAAAGCCGATAGCTGATAACTGTACTCGGATTAAACGGATTCGGATAATTTTGATAAAGTACAAATCCAGATGGATAAACAGTTTGTTCTTCGACATTTGTAGTAACCGAATCGCCGCGGATGATCAGTCCCCACTCAGTTAATGTTCCGATTTCACCTGAGGCACGATCATAAACAATTACAATCCAATTCCCTTTTGCATTCATTCCGTTGAGTGAAGTTAAATCAGTTGTATCAGGTTTGAAAGTCCCCACAGCCAGAGAAGAATCAATCAACTGGAAATTTGAAAAAGAAAGAAATGCTTCTTGATCTAAAATGATGTTTGGGTTTTTTGCATTTGAAAATTTTGTGTTCAAACCGGGGCGAAAGAATAACTGAAACGTTAGTTTGCCTGGCGGGATAATCCTGAATTCCAGATCACTAATCCGATTATGGTTCGCTTTAAATACAATATTCAAATCTTTTATGAATATATCTTCACTAATTGTTAATGTATCCCTAATACCAAAAAGATAGTTATCCCGAATTTGCTTATTCGGTTGATTTGTATACATTTTTCCTTTATTAATGTTTATCGAATTGAAACCAGAAGATGGAAATGAAATTCGATTCTGATTGCTGGAATTGTCGACAGCAGTAATTCGATAATCTACTTTATCCCCCTCTTGAAGTGATATTGGATCCAAATTCATTTTGTAATAGTAAATGTCATCTTGAAAAAATTTCATTTCAGATTTTAGGAGTGTACCTGAATTAATTCTATGTTCTATGATGATGGAATCCAAACCAATATTGTCTGAAACATTTGCAAAGATCCATTGAGGAGTATCGTACCGAGTAATCTGAAGATTGTGCGAATGTATGACTACTGGTGCTTTTGTATCAGGTCCTATATAGTATTCAAAAGGGACAGCTGGAGCTGACTCAGGATAAAAAGAATAATTTCCAAGTGAATCATAAATGCTCATGTAATAACTCACATCTGTGTCAAGCGGGAATGATGGGATAGTCGCTGAATACTCATCGGGATTTCCAGTTGGATTCATTTTTTGTGAGATATAATTTCCGCTGCCAGTCTTGTAAAATAATTTAAGCGAATCGGAAATTGCGAGACTCAATTCTCTTATAACTTTTGCAGTGATAATTTTTTGTGATGGAGTTTCCGTATCGCGAATGGGTGTGTGGGTGAACTCTGCTGTTTGAAAAGGTGAAACTTTAATTTTGTATGGAAAATTTCCAGCTGTGATTGAAGTAACAATTGGAATTATTCCAAGATACTCGATCTCATTTAATTTTTTTGTAATGATATAATCAAAGCTGTTTCCAGCAGATAAATCGAAAGTCCGCAATTCCATTGTATTGTTCTTGTATTTGATCAACAATTGAATGGATTGATTCCCAGCTGGTGTCCCAAAGTAACTAACTCGAATAAATTTGTTCAAACTAAAATGTGAATAAGATAAATAATTTGCAGAGACAAAAGATAATTCACATCCGCTCGAACTATCAGGCAGTGATTTTCTATCTCTGCAAAGAAACGATGTAGGATAGAAAGCCGCTTCTTTATATGTAGGAAGCAAAGTTGTAGCACGTGTTCCGGAAAGAAAATTCCAAGTGAAATATTCTTTTAATCCTTTCACAAAAGTGGAAGAATAGGTTTTTAGTATTTCATCAAAAGTTGAATAAATATTTTCAGAAGGATTTGTAATTCTTCGATTCCAGATATTTTTATTCGACTCAACTCCATGCTTTTGTGAAATGTAATGCAGCCATAGACAATCTTCATAGCCGGAACCATTATTGAATGCTCTTCCTGGAGTAAGAAGATGCGAGCTCCCGAGATAATTGTAATAATCGTTCACCTGATCGTATCCGATATCTTCCATCCAGGTTGCATCCATTTCGATGAACCAGCCGGGCTCATTCCAGTTGTTATAAACAATTTGCAGAGCGTGTTTAAATTCATGAATTGCTGTTGCTTTTGCTGCACCTTTTTGATTCCCTTCAGGGTCAGTATTCGAAGGAAAAGTAAGAAAAGTATTATGCATTACTATTCTAGTTGCTTTCCCACCAATTGGCATGCAGTAGCCGTAGTAGTCCATATTCTCAAATCCTATTTGATACTTCCCAGCACCAATTGGTGGTGCCAAAAATCCAAGCGTATCAATCGAATATTTCCATGAGTAGTCAAAATAATCCGCAATCCACTCGACAAAATCCGGGACTCCGTTAGTATTCCCATCTGCGGAAGGGACAGCATGAGCGCCGCTTGTTGAATATGTCAGCTCAAATTTTCCAGATGGAGAAAAGTAGGTTGCAAGTATTTTTGTCTGTAAAAATGGCCTCTCTATATATGACTCGATTAAATCAACACTTCCCTTGGAGAGATATTCTTTATTTTGATAAAATTGCTGAATAAACTCTGTTCCGCATTTACCAGGATTATCATTTTCGAAATTATACCTTGTATCAAGTTTCGATTTATCAAATCCATAATAAAACTTTTGAAGCAATGCTTGTTCAAGAGTGAGTTTGCCTGAAATAAAATCTTGCTGGATTGAATTCAATCCTTTTGATAATTCCTCAGCACTTGCTTCAAACGTAAAGTTCACGAGAAATGCAGTTAAAAATAAAAAGTTGAAATAGTTGAACAATATTTTCTTCATAATCTTCCTTAAGATTCATAAATAAAAACGGTTACCCTTCGATAACCGTTCAATAACTTTGCGATATTAAAAAAAGAAATTTACTTTATCAAAGCAATTATCTTAGCAGCATCATTTTCTTCGTTTCTACACGAGAACCGGTTCGAAGTTGATAAAAGTAAATACCACTGGGCAATGGAAAATGATCCGTCAGCTGACGGATGGAAAATGGAAAATGATAAAATCCCGCATCTTTAATTTCATCAACAAGAACTGTAACTTCCCTTCCTAGTAAATCATAGACTTTGAGCGTAACATGACTGACAGCTGAAAGCTGATAGCTGATAACTGTACTCGGATTGAATGGATTTGGATAATTCTGATAAAGCACAAATTGAGCTGGTTGAAATTGCTCTTCTTTAACTCCAACTGGACCGTAAGTGTTCAGCGAAAAATTAGATGCAGCAGAAAATTCGATTGTTAATTTTTTTTCTGTGAAATTGTACGAGTAGGATACAATATGATCTCCGACGAATCCAACTGGTGAGTGTTCAAGTAATAATTCCACTATCGATGCTGCACTTGAATATCCTGAATGATTGGCAGAATCGATTTTCTGAAAAGTGAAATCAATTTTTTTATTTGAACGGAATAAATCGTCTGTTCCAAATCTGAAAACCGAACCGCTATCAACAAAGATTTGTCGAACCGTATTAGTATTATCGAATGAGAAATGAAATAAGATTGCGTTCGTTTTCAAATCTTTACTCAAACCAGAAGTCGAAGCTGTTATGGTTCTTTCTGATGTGTCTTGTTTTGCTGCTGCTAAGTCGATAAAATTTCCGTCTACAGTTTTTAAGATAGAAAAATTCGGATGTGATAAAGTAGAAATACTTGGTCCTGATCCCTTATATGGAAATAATGTCGAAAGAAAATGTGTGTTGTTAACACTATTTTTATGAACCAGCATTGTTGTATGATTTTCCGTAGAATCATAATTAAACTCATGTTTATTCATTAAAGTTGAATAACTGCTTGCACCTCCATTTGCTGTTACATGAGCCAAAAGAGTTGCATCATTTTTGGTCCATCTTCCCTGGTGATTAATAAAATCAGAAACGAATACACCTTCGGTTGTGCCGCCTTCTAATCCGTATCCATGAAGCTGCCAGGTAAAATTATGGGATGCTGAAGATTTTAGAAAATCACAAATAATAAAATATTTATCTCTCACAAAAAGAGCTTTGCGGAGAATATCGGTTTCTAGATAATTGGTTCGCGCTTCTCCGTAATCGAGCATTTTTGTATCAAACGTATTTTCGATGAAACCATCGGCATCATTTGGATTTCCGGGTACGCCAATCGGAGGACCTGCACCATCGACAAGTATCATATTGTGATTTGTTGCATTCCCAACTTCTTCTCTACGATTATATTTTACATAACCCGGATCAAGCGCTAATAACTGTTCATGAGCATAAATTATGAAACTCGTTACATCGGCATGATTATGTCCGCCTGTGCTTTTAGCATTTCCATTTTCTGCTAAGATGTGCATGTAAGTTGCTGAAGAATCCCACGATGATCTGAACACTAAGCTTCCAGCATCTGGCAATGCTTGAAAAAGTTTTTCGTTCGTTTGTGTGAATGGTAAATTTGCCGCAATGTAATTTGCCCTCATATCTGTACTCGATGAACGGAGCTGACCGGATAGCGAATTGCTTGCAGAAATATTTCCGATATAAAGAGGCCAGTGATATTTCGATTTACCAGTTATTGCTAATTCCGGCATCGATTCATTTATAAAAGTATCATCAAGCGCGGGATATCTTCCATCGGGCATTTTAATTTTTACTATCCAATCGTAAAGCAGATCGTAATTTGGATCGAAGAATGGATTACGGACTGTACTTGAATTTCCCAAATATGAAAATGAATATGAATTATCCGGAAGAAAATTTCCAAGCGCTCGAATAAACGGCAGACAATTCAAAAAAGCGTATCTAAAATAATGCGGACCTTCGGAATAACCAGCTACGACGGCGGGCTCTGATACCCTTTCTACATCTTTCCAAAGTACATTATCCATATTCCAGATTGAAGCATTGATCCAATTAACAGGCTGAAAATTAGCATCTTCACTTGTCGCATGATTCAAAACTACAGCAGCAAATCCGAGTGCAGCCGCCGCCATAAGTGCATGATTGTTTTTCACATAACCGAAAAATGTAAATCCAAAAACCTGTTTAACAGCAGCTTCTTTATAAAGATTTCCAGCAAAGGTTTGCAGTTTGCTTTTTGCTATTGTTAATAACAAATCAGCTACACCAGCACCTCGTAAGAGATCATATGCCGAGAAAAAATCGATCATCTCTTTTGTCCGCCACTGCCATTGCTCATATCCGCTTGAAAGTCCAAACGCTTCAACATTAGTATTGATACTGTCGAGTATTGATATCGTCTTCGTGATCAAATTGTTTCTTTCACTTGGCGGAAGATCAACAATATTCCCGCTTGAATCTTTTTTCTCCATCAATACAACAAATGCAGCATTTTTAGCAATATGTCCACGTTCCATGCGGTCACTTGTTGTTGAATTCCCAAGAGGAATTTCCGAAACAGCAGAATTATAAACTCTTTCGAATAGATATTGGATATGTGGAGTTGTTAATGAAGTGCGGACATTTGAAATCTCTGAAGATTTAAGAAGAGTCCTAGGATATGAAAGAGCAGCACCAGCTGGATCCCAGCTGCCAGTTTGACAGAGTGAAATATTAATAGAGAACAAAACAAGAAAAATCAGAAGAGTTGTTATGCACTTGAACATAATTTACACCTTCGGATGTTATTATTATTTTATTAAAACTTTTTCCTTTACCTCGCTTCAAAATTATTCAATTCTTAAAACAAAAAAAGGCGGAATTTCTTCACTTTAACAAAATTATTTCATTAATACTAATTTCTTCGATGCTGAAAATTCTCCAGCTTTTAGTTGATAAATATATATACCGCTTGTCAATGGAGAATTTAGAACTTGTCTGTCGCTTGGGATGATTGAGAATTGAGAATTATATTTTCCAAGCTCTTGAATTTCGTTAACAAGTACTGCTATCTCTCGTCCGAGCATATCATAAACTTTGAGAGTAACATGGCTGACTGCTGAAAGTTGATAGCTGATCACTGTACTCGGATTAAACGGATTCGGATAGTTTTGGAATAAAGCGAATTCGCTTGGGATAAAATTCTGAGTAATTCTCAATTTATTAATTGCAGAATTTGAAATTGTTATTTGTTCACCAGCAGTAAGTTTAGAATTAACTATTTTTCCATCAACGAGATCAGTAATTACAAATTCTGAATTGCTGTTCTCAATTTTGAGTGTTATAGGATAATTCATACTGTTCAGATTAATTATTCCTTTAATGCTGCTCAAATCACTAATAAACGAATTATTATCGAAGCGAACATCGAAAACTCCGGCGGGGGGGATTGGCGGTAATTCTAAACTTGTTCTCATTTTATCATGCGAAATGTAAAGTACTCGAACTTCACCAGCAGCATTTGTGAAAATCAATTTTGTCAATTCATTAAGACTAGGCAATTCTTGATTCGTAGATTGGATTTCTTTTGAGAGTGTCGTTGGCATTGTCATTGTTCCAGTGGCACTAACTTTCACCCAGTAGCTCTTTCCTTTTTCAAGAGTAGTCGCAGTTTGATAACCACTGTTGTAACCATAGAAGGGAGAAGTAATAATTCCAGAAGGATTTGTAGTAACATTTGCTGCAGGAATATCGACATGCAAAGGTCCAACAATATTCCAACCTGATGTCACATTCACAGTAATTGAAGATTGAGGTGTACCAAAAATACTCTTAGTTTGTGCAGATGGGAACTTCAACCAAAATCCTTTTCCGAGCACGGCTGTAGTTCCGATTGTATATCCGACATCATAATAGTAAGCATTCGAGGTTGCTTCTGAAAATAGACTTGTAAATTCCATGTTTGCAGCTGCAACTGGAACACTCATCAAGTTCCAACCAGAAAGAATATTGATCGAAGCCGATGAACCGGTTTGTTCCGCTACAGAATATGAAAATGTAGGGCCGGTACTGCTTGAGACGACAGCGATACAAAGTCCTGCATAATCAAGATTATTATTGGCAATTGGAATTAAATAATTCCCATCATTATCCGCATTAAGGGAAATTTCCGCTGATTGCACTTGCCCGGCATTTGTGCGAGTTACAACCGAAACTTTGAAAACGTGCGGCGAGTTTGCTCCATTGAAAGATATGTACAGACTGTTAGAGTTGGCTACTGGATTTAACCGAATGAAGTTCGCAGAATATTTCGTTATTGTACAATTTGTTGAATTATGCGGATAAGTTGTTACGGTTCTGCAGAGTGAAGCTAGTGGATAGGCAGTTGCTTCACCATAAACTGGATGAGTTGTGGTCGCTCTGGAGTTCGTTAAAAAATTCCAGACAATATATTCACGAAATGCATCGTTGAATGTCGTGCTGTAGAATGATGAGAGAACTGTATTAAATGTTGTGAACATATTTTCACCGGGATTAGTTTGGCGCCGCAGCCAAATTCTTCGATTCAAAAGATTGTTATTTTTTTCACACAAGTAGAGCATCCAATTGCAATCCTCATAACCCTGCCCAGCATCGAGTGAAGCACCTGGTGAAGTGAATGGTGAACCTGAGCTTGTTATATAATTGTAGTAATCATTTGTTGCATCGTAGGCAATGTCTTCCATCCAGGTTGCATCAAGCTCAATAAACCATGGTGGATCACTCCAATTTGCATACATGATTTGATGTGCATGTTTAAATTCATGGGCAGCAGTAACCTTTGCAGCACCTTTTTGCTGACCTTCCGGATCGGTATTTGGGGGGAAACCAAGAAAGTTATTATGCATTACAATTCTCGTTAATTGCCCGGACACAACTTCCGTATAACCATAAGCCCCCATTGATTCGAATGAGATGGCATACTTGCCTGTACCGATTGGCGGAGCTAAATATCCCATCGTATCGATTTGATGTGCCCAAGAATAATCAAAATATGAAGCGATCCATTCAACATAATCCGGAATACCGTTCGAATTTCCATCTGCAGCCGGAACTCCATTCGTTCCGGTAGTTTCATAAGTGAGTCGAAATTTCCCGCCAGGAGAATCATAAATTGCTAATGGAGTCAGCGGTTCTTTCGGGAAGAGATATTTTTCGATTAATGCAATATCTGATAAAGAAAGTTTTTCTTTGTTCTGATTAAATTCAATTATCATCTCAGTTGCACACTTCGCAGGATAATCATTTGCAAATTTGAATTGAGAATCCAATTTGTCTTTATCGAATACAAAGAAAATTTTATTCATCAAATAATCACGGAAAGAAATTTCTCCCGATTTATACTTTTGATGAATCAGCTCAATGCCCTGTGATGAAAATGAATGTGCAGCAATAATTTCAGTGAAAATTAAAATTGCACAAAGTGAGATTATGCTTCTTATCGTGATTTTCATACTTCTCCCCTTTTCTAATAGAATTTTTGAGTTTATGATAGTAATATTTTTCTTCTATCGCAAAAGGAAATATTACAAAATTGAATTACTTTAGCACAATCATCTTCTTCGTCTCGACATATGAGCCTGCTCGTAATTGATAGAAATAAACTCCACTTGAGAATTGAGAACTAGTCTGCCGCCAGGCCTGATTGAGAACTTGTCTGTCACCAGGCATGATTGAGAATTGAGAATTGTAGCTCCCGGCTTCTTTAATTTCATCAACAAGTGTTGCCACTTCTCTACCAAGAATATCATAAACCTTTAATGAAACATGACCATTAACCATTAACTGATAACGAATAACCGTCTCCGGATTGAATGGATTCGGATAGTTTTGGTAAAGTTTAAAATCGGAAATCGATTCGGATTCATTTTTCACTGATGTTGGTTTTATACATTTTGCTTTAAAAGCTAAGTCCCAAAATATCGACGGAACACTGATATTCAATGTATCCGGGATCGAAGAAAGTGTGTCTGTTTTTAAGATAATTCCAGAATGACAATCCCACCAATCAATTTGGTAAAATCCTGGAGTTATCAAATTGGGAATTTTAATTTGCCCGTTAAAAATTATTGCCGGAGGAGTTGGAAGATCTCGTAAATGCCGCCAATTATAATTTCTATTGTGAATCCAACCGATGATTTCAGTATTTCCCTTCAATGCGTATGAACGAATTCCACCGACGAAATTCGTAAAAACATATTCAGCAATTCTCATCCAATCTACACCTTGATTATCAACTAATATTTGATGACTTCCAGCCGGAACACTTATCGAATAAGTTACATTTACACTCGCAATCTGATCGATTTTCTTCACTCCATCTAACCAGATTTGAATTCGCGGTGAAATCCCGATTGCATTTCCGATAATCACTTTAAATTCTCCTGGCTGAGAATAGGTTACATGAAATGTTGGTGGATTTCGATATTGTGTATTATAGACGTTTCCATATAAAAACTTACTTAGATTAATCGCAGTCGGATTAATATTCCCGTCAGAGTTGATGTCAAAATTATTCTCAGGACCTTTTCCCCATTTTGGATAAGCAGGAGCAATTTGAAAATCGGATTTGGTGCTCGCGAATGTTAATGGTTTTACTGGAACAAAATTCTCTGCTAGAAAATTTGTACCCCTTAAGAATTCAGAAACTGGTTTGAAATGGTGAAACAGTCCTTTCGGATCAATATAATTTTCCCATGACCAAGTCGACGCAGTTCCAAACGCACCCGACATCACTGATGCCCAAAGAGAATTGTGAAAGTTTATTCCATTAGGATCATTAACTACCGCCCAAGGTCCAAGCTCCAAAAAATCGTACTCCCCAATTGAGACTGGTTTACCGAAATCGCTCAGATACAGTGCAGTCAAATCGACTTGTGCTGACTGCATATCAGTTGTCGTATTGTAATGATGAATTTGAGTGTAATCAAAAAGAGGTGAACTCCATATATTCGAATCTAAAAACTCATTTGCATAGCTTGTTGTTAATAACTTTTTATATGGATCAATTAATTTAAAAAATTGAGCCATTTCAAGATGCCAGCTTGAAATCTGTGAACGATAAACATCGAAGCTATCGGTGTGATCAACTTCATTAAATAATTCCCAAGAAACAAGATTTGGCGAATATCCCCATCGTGCATTTATATATCGAACTCTTCTTTTAAAAAAATCTTTCGCCGATGAATTGGAAAAGAACTCCCAAGGTTTACTGCATGGGCCTCCATTAATAGTGTTATATGGATTATCATTCCATTCAGGATTAATTGTTGAGGAAAACTGTCCATGTGGGATTAAACATAGCTGCACATAAATATTTTTTTGCTCTGCATAATCGAGGAGCCAATCAAGTTGAAACGCCCGGTCTTGACGGTTAGAATAATTCCCAAGTCCTGTATTTTTCCATTCTAAAGCAAAAGCATTTTCACTCATCCAAACTCGGATGAAATTTGCACCATTGTTGGAAAGCGAATCTAACCATCTTTGATATGAAAATGTTTTTTCAGGATACTCGTACCAGCCGAGATTCAATCCAACCGCAAAGAAATTTTCGCCATTTTCAAATTTAAAATATTTATTGCTGCCAAGCCGGATAAAGCCTTTCTTATCTGATGCAAGGCATAAAAAATTTTTCTGCTGAGTAACCGTGCTGCCGGAAACGTCAGTACAAGAAATCGTGTATGTCCATGGTCCGGTTTCATTCGGTGTGAATCTAATTTTCCAATGTGGTGAGCCATTTACTGCAAGAGTTTCAGGCGGGCCCGTCCTAAAAAAATCTTGATAATAAAATCCTAGAGCCGTATAGGTTTTTCCTGAAGGGGAAACGAAATCTGCCCTTAAATTTAGTTCAGTTGGATTATATGGATTTGAGAAAGATGCGGTTAGATCAATAGTTAGTTCAAACTTTTTATACAGCAAGACCGAATCGCTGTTTGAGAGAACAGAATTGATAATTGGATTAGAAGACACACTCGAGCAGAGAGTAAGAAATATTAAAATTAACATTGCAGTAAAACGATGCTTCACACTTTTATGGATCATTCTATAAATAATCAATTTCTTTTGTTCATTTTAAAGCTATTACATTAAACAATCAATGTTTCAAAACTTTTTCTGCTCTTTGCATATTGACGGTAAGGATAAGAAAACAAATATTTTACATATAAGTGATTTTTTTTATATTCAGCACAAAAGAAAGATGACAATTACAAAAGGAGGATCGCATGCTATCAGTTAAAAACATATTAGAAAAAAAGGGGAACGAGGTTTATTCTATTTCGCAAAATGAAACTGTTTTCGAAGCATTGAAACTAATGAGTGAAAAAGGAATTGGTGCTGTACTTGTGATGGAAAATGAGAAGGTTTTGGGAATTATGTCTGAGAGGGATTATGCGCGTAAAGTTATTTTACAAGGGAAAACATCAAGGGAATTGACAGTAGGTGAGATCATGTCTAAGAATGTTCTATCTGCGGATATTAACAATTCAATATATGAGTGCATGGCTATTATGAATAGTAAAAGAGTACGTCACCTTCCAGTTGTAGAAAATGAAAAACTAAGCGGTATCGTGTCAATTGGCGATATTGTGAATGCAGTGATCGAAGATAAAGAATTTACGATCAATCAGCTTACAAATTATATTACTGGTACAAGATAGCATTCATTTTTTTTCTCGCAATTCTCAAAAGTTCGAAGAGTGTCTGGATGAGAGAATAAACAAACTATCGTTCAATCCTCAAAAATAGATGAACATTCCGTATTTATTATTTATTTTGCATTCGAAATTAAAAAAAA
>Ga0194120_10009058_pt1 | contig 12780 bp, 8 predicted proteins | sample TA2MahCa65mmetaG_FD_148642 | JGI IMG/M metagenome (GOLD analysis project Ga0194120, IMG submission 148642) | Freshwater microbial communities from Lake Tanganyika, Tanzania - TA2015019 Mahale Deep Cast 65m | ecosystem: Environmental > Aquatic > Freshwater > Lake | place: Tanzania: Lake... | reverse complement strand
GGCGACGATTCCCGGGCGATGGCGATCGAGTTCCTCGATCAGGCGTTGCGCGGAGAACGCGAACATCCCGGAGTTCCAAAGGTGATCGCCCGCGGCGAGATAGGCCTCGGCGCGGGCGCGATCGGGCTTTTCGACGAAGCGCGCAACCAGACGGCATGGCTCGAGGCCCGCGAGCGACCCGCCGATTTGAATATAGCCGTAACCCGTTTCCGGCTCGGTCGGCTTGATCCCAAAGGTGACGAGACGGCCCGCCCGCGCCGCCGCAGCCGCCACGGCGACATCGGCCCTGAAGGCAGGGACATCCTTCACCACGTGATCCGAGGGAAGCACCAGAAGGATCGCGTTTGGATCCCGGGCGAGAGCGGCAAGGGCGGCGATGGCGATGGCGGGCGCGGTGTTGCGCCCGACCGGCTCGAGGTAGATCGCCGTCGGCTCGACGCCCACGAGGCGAAGTTGCTCCGCCACCACGAAGCGATGCTCCTCATTGGCGACCAAGATCGGCGGCGCAAAGAAGGCGTTGTCCGAGACGCGTCGCGCGGTCTCCTGGAGGAGCGTCGAGGTCCCCACCAAGGGCAGGAACTGCTTGGGATAGTGGGCGCGGGAGAGCGGCCAAAGCCGCGTCCCGGCCCCGCCCGAGAGGATGACGGGGACGATCGTCATCCCGCCCCGCAGGCGAGACACGTCCCGTCGCCTTGGCGGTAGGGACGACGACAGGAGGGGCAGTCAACGTCGCCAGCGTTCGAATTGGCGGCGAGGCGCGCGCCGCTCAATCGCGCCAACACGAGGCGCGCGAGGAGCATCAACGACTCCCGCACAGCGTTCCTCGGCAATTTCGATTCACCGGCCCGGCGATCGGCGAAGCGGATCGGCACTTCCGCCAAGCGGTAACCACTCTGGGAGATCCAAAAAAGATTTTCCATCATGAATGTGTAGTTCCTCGACCGCAGGCTCTCATAGCCATGGCTGGCAAGTAGACCAGCGCGATAGGCGCGGAACGAAGTGGTGATCTCGGCGACACCGATGCCGAGTGCGAACTGGCCAAGCCAACTCGCCATGCGCGACAAAAAAAGACGATAGCCCGAATAGCCGATCGAGCCGCCCGGAGCGAAACGCGACCCAATGACGAAATCGGCACCCTCAAGTGCCCGCAACATGGCGGGAATGGCGGAGGGCTCATGGGAAAAATCCGCGTCCAAGGTCACCAAGGCATCATAGGCACGGCGATGGGCGTGCATTAGCGCAAGCTTGTGTGCCGTGCCTAGGCCAAGCTTCGACGGGCGGTGCACTACGGCGAGCCTCCGCTCGCCGGCCGCCAATTCGTCGAGGCGTCGGCCGGTGCCATCGGGCGAACTGTCGTCGACCACGAGAAGATCGACCTCCGGGCGCAGGGCGAGGACCTGGGCGCAGAAGGCGTCGATGTTGCCGATTTCGTTGTAGGTCGCTGTGAAGACCAGGACCCGAGGCGTGGCCATGCGTGCTCCCGTTGCGGCGGGCGGGAGACTAGGCGAGGCGCCGTCGGTCGACAAGATCAGTCGATCGAACCCGCCGGAGCGTCGCCAGGACGGAACAGGAACGCGGTTTCTGTCCGGTAGGGCAGGGTTGGAGAAAAACCTCGATGCCGCCGTATCTCGAGGCCGGTGTCACGGATCGCCGCCTGGTACCGCGCCTTGTTGCTGTTGTCGAGAAGAATGAAGCCGCCGCGGGCAAGACGCTTGGCCGCGAGCCCAAGGCATGCCGGTCGCGCCACCCCGTCGACGATGATGATGTCGAATTCACCGTTCTCAGCGTCGATGGACTTGACGTAGTCCTCGAAGCCGTACTTTTCCCATGCCTCTTGCCCCGACCCAAAAAACGAACCGGCGCCTTCGGAGGTGCCGGGGATGCAACGAAACTTGACCATGTCGTAACTCGCCAGGATCGTCTTCATCTTCTCGGCAAAGCCCGAGTCATTTTCGACCGACACCACCCCTGCTCCCCGCCGCGCGAGCCAAACGGTGCTGGCTCCACTGCCATATTCGAAGACGCGAAGCCCGGGCGGGCGCTTCTTGATGTGGGCGTCGACCATGCGGATGACTTCATAGGTCCACCACGGCACGTCGAGCCGGATCAACTGGTCGATGTCGTAGATCGCGAAAAGCGTCCTGAGGTGAAATAGCGGAATCACGTCCCGCCGGCGCTCCAGGGCATCAAGCAACCCGACCGCGCCGGCCGCTCGAGAGACAAGCCGGGCGCATCGGAGATAGAGCGGGACGAGAAACCGTGGGGTATCGCCCCGCTCCAGCATCGCGGCGAGTTCCGCCGAGATGGGCCGGACGAAGCGCGAGAGACGACGCGAAATCACTCTGACATCCGCTCGAGGTTGGACAACCTGCGCGCCCGGTGCGGCGCCGGCCACACTTAGTTGCGGCGCTCCGTGTCGTCAAGGGAGGCGAGACTCAACCTCCGACCTGGGGATGTCGAACCATGATGGCGACGTCGATTTCGGAACTATAGAACCAGTGCCCTTGAGGGCCGGCGCGAAAGGTGGCGCGGAGGGCGCGCAACGATGGATCGCCGAAAATCGCGCTCGGCGGAAAAATCCGTCCCGACCGCGCGATTTCCGGACCGAAACGGAACTCGCCTCGTGTGCCATCGGAAAACTCGACCACCAGGACGACGAAGGCCTTCTTGTAGAAAAGCTCCACCAAGCGGCCGAGGACGGTGGTCTCGATCTTGGCCGTGACGTGCACAAGGTCGCCCCTCGGCAATTCGATTGCCTCGTCGAAGCGCGTACGAACCGTCGACGGCGAAGCCACCGTCTCTGCATCGGCAGCGGACGCCCTCATCTGCAGCAATCGGCCATTCCTTCCCACGCGGGCCACCGGGTGATAGTGGCGATGGATTGTCATCCAGAAGGCGAGGCCATCAACCGATTCGAGATCGACAAAGACAGTCGGAGGCCGGTCGGGAGACGAGAAGAACTGGCTCATTCGCTCAACCAGCCGGGCCGTCCAAGCTTGGTAGACGTTAAGGGTCGGCAAGGGCACCAGATCGTAACCATGGGCGAGGCCGACGGTCTGCATCGGTCCGGCGATGGCGACGGGTCCCGTGACCTCCGGCATTGGCCAATCCCGGCGGATGCGGTCGAGGGCCTGGCGGTGACGCGCCACGATCGCGTCGGACCGACCGGTCGCGAACAACAGGGCGTTTTCGAGATTGGCGAGGAGTCGGGCCGGCTTATGGATCACAAGGTCGGGGTAGCGAAAGGCTGTCGCGCCAATGGCGACCCCGCCACCGACGAGCAGCGCAATTCCCAGAATACGCAAACGCGGCGCGAGCCATCGACCCCAATTCGTCTCGGCCAAGGATCGCCAATGCCACAGCGCTACGACAAGGATCGTCAAGACCACGGCAACGAGAGCATGTAGGACATGGGTTGGGTCCTCGCGCACGAATCCCGCCTTCCAGGCGGAAAACAGAACGAGGCCGATCGCCGAAAGTGTGCCGATGAGCCACCCTCGCCGCTCCCGACCTAGGGCGAGAACGAGAAGAGCCGCCACCGCGATGCAGAGGAGGAGATAGGCGATGGCCGCCGGGCTGACGCGAAACGGCGCCGCGGTTCCCAGACCCGAACCGAAATGGCCCATGGTCTCGCCGTAGCCCGCCGCCATGGCCAGGGCCTCGGCGACGAAGCGGGGAAAATGGGCGAGGTCATGAGAGGCGGCGACCCACAGAAGGGGAATGGCCGCCGCAAAGGCTATCGCGGCCCAGGGCAAGGCCCGTCGACGCCCGACATCGTCGACAGCGACGAGAAAGAGCATCGGCGCCGCCGCGACCAGGAACGACGCCTTGGCCAAGCTGCCCATAGCCACCACCATCGCCAAGAAGATCGCCCCCGCCGCCGCGCCGGATCCGGCGAGCACCGGTATCAGAGTCGCGGCAAGAAACATGCGCGCATCGAGATCAATCGCCATCAATCCCAGGGCGGCGCACACCAAGATCCAGGCAGCGACGCCACCGACGCCCGCGCGTCGGATCGCGGCGATCACCGTCAAGGCGAGGCCAATGGCGACAACGGCATGGGTAACGACAAAAAGAACGTAGGTCGTGGGCCAATAGTGCCGCTGGTACCAGATCGCCCAGGGCCCGAGGATCAGGTCGAAATCCCGCCCGTACTGAAAACGGCCGCCGAACAGGGCATGTTGGAGGATGGTATTGGGATCATCATTGCCATAGTCGGTGGCGAAATCGGCACTCCATGGCACAAGAAAAAGAAGCGCCAAGAAGACAGCCCCCGCCAACAGAACAACACCACGATCCGTCGCTGGTCGCGTTTCCTTCACCATGGTCAAAGCTTTGGCGCCTTGACGCCGCTCTTGGCGAGCTCGGACGCGAGCGCCGCCTTGAGGCGATCGAGGCCGGCCTGATCCTTGGCTTCACAACGCGCAACCAGCACCGCCTGGGTGTTGGAGGCGCGCAGGAGCCACCAACCCTCCCTCGTCTTCACCCGCACGCCGTCGAGGGTATTGGCCTCGGCGCCGGTGGCGAGCACCCGCGCCTTGACCTCCTCGACCACGGCGAATTTGCGCTCCTCGGCGCAGTCGAAGCGGATTTCCGGCGTATTGACGTAGCGGGGCAGTTCGTCATGGAGCTGGGCGAGGCTCTTGCCGCTCTCACCCACCACCTCGATCAGGCGCAAGGCGGCATAGATCGCGTCGTCGAAGCCGCCCCAGCGATCGGCGAAAAAGATGTGGGCGCTCATTTCCCCAGCGAGGGGCGCGCCGATCTCCGCCATCTTGCCCTTGATCGGCGAATGGCCGGTCTTCCACATCAGGGCCTTGCCGCCGAGGCGGGCGATTTCGTCGAAAAAGCCCTGCCCGGTCTTGACGTCGGCAACGATGGTGGCACCCGGCCTTTCGGCGAGTACGTTGCGAGCAAGGAGGGCGAGAATCTGGTCGCCCCAGAGAATGCGGCCTAGCCCGTCGACCACCCCCAGGCGGTCGCCGTCGCCGTCGAAGCCGATGCCGAGATCGAGGCGCTCGTATTTCACCGCGGCGATCAATTGGGCAAGGTTCTCCGGCACCGTCGGATCGGGATGATGGGCGGGGAAGGTGCCGTCGACCGTGAGGTTGAGCCCGACCTGCTTGCCGGGAACCCGCTTGAGGAGATCCGGCAGCACCGCCCCCGCCGCGCCATTGCCGGCATCCCAGGCGATGTCGAGGGGGCGCGGCCAAGCGACGGCGGCGAGGGCGTCGAGATAGGCGCCGCGCGCATCGAGACCCTCGATCCGCCCTTTGCCGTCGTCATAGTCGCCGGCGGCGGCGCGTCGGCCGAGGGCGACGATATCGTCCCCATAGAAAGGTCGCCCCCGCAAGGTGAGCTTGAAGCCGTTATGGTCCTTGGGATTGTGCGAGCCGGTGACTTGCACCCCGGCGGCGCAACCGAAATGCTTGACCGCGAAGGAGAGCATGGGCGTCGGGCCCAGGCCGATGCGCCTTACGACAAGGCCGGTCGCCGCGAGACCCTCGACCAGCGCCGCCTCCAAGCGCGGCGAGGTCAAGCGGCCGTCATAACCGACGGCGATGTCGTCGCCACCCTCGCGTCGAACCACGGTCCCGAAAGCGAGGCCCAAGGCCTTGGCGTCCGCCTCGTCGATGGTCTCGCCGACTATGCCTCGAATATCGTAGGCCCGCAGGACCGTCGGATGAAAGGCGTGGCCCAAAGCCACGGTCAACGTCCGGCGCGGGCCAGCGCCTCGAGATAGGCGCCATAGGCGGTATTGGGCATGGTCTTGGCGAGCGCCGCGAGTTGCTTGAGTTCGATCCAACCCATGCGCCAGGCGATTTCCTCGAGGCAAGCGATCTTGAGCCCTTGGCGCCGTTCGATGGTGGCGACGTAATTGCCGGCGTCGAGCAGGCTGTCATGGGTGCCGGTGTCGAGCCAGGCGAAGCCCCGCCCCAGGGTCTCGACCTGGAGCGCGCCGCGCTCGAGATAGACGCGGTTGGCGTCGGTGATCTCGAGTTCGCCCCGCGGCGAGGGCTTGAGGCGCTTGGCGACGTCGACGATGCCCCGGTCGTAGAAATAGAGCCCGGTCACGGCGAGATCGGATTTGGGCGCCTTGGGTTTTTCCTCGATGGAGAGGGCCCGGCCGCTCGCGTCCATCTCGACCACCCCGTAACGCTCGGGATCGGCGACGCGATAAGCGAAGACCGTCGCCCCCTCGGCCCGCTCGCCCGCCCGCTTGAGGTTGGCGCTGAAACCCTCGCCGTAGAAGATATTGTCGCCGAGAATCAGGCAGGAGGGATCGTCGGCGATGAACTCCTCGCCGATCAGGAAAGCCTGGGCGAGGCCGCCGGGCCTGGGCTGCTCGGCATAGTCCATGCGCAGGCCGATCTCCTCGCCGGAACCCAGAAGCCGCTTGAACTGCGGCAGGTCGTGGGGCGTCGAAATCACCAGGACGTCCCGGATGCCGGCGAGCATCAGCACCGACAGGGGATAGTAGATCATCGGCTTGTCGTAGACCGGCATGAGCTGCTTGCTCACGGCCCGGCTCAAGGGCGAGAGGCGCGTGGCCGAACCGCCGGCGAGAATGATGCCCTTGCGTCGCGTCACGCTCATGCCGCCACCACCTTGCCGAGGCCGAGGCGTTCGCCCCGGTACTTGCCGCTCTGGATGTCCTGCCACCAGGCGCGGTTCTCGAGATACCAACGCACCGTCCGGCCGAGGCCGTCACGGAATTCGACCTCGGGCATCCAGCCGGTCTCGCGGCGAAGCTTGCCGGCGTCGACGGCGTAGCGCCGGTCATGACCCGGCCGGTCAGCGACGAAGGCGATGAGATCGCGCGAACGCCGCCCCGGCGTCGGCGCGAGTTGATCGACCAGATCGCACAAAGTCTCGACGATTTCGATGTTCTCGCGGGTGTTGTCGGGCCCGACATTGTAGGTTTCTCCGGGCCGTCCCTTCGCGAGCACCGCGAAGATCGCCCGGCAATGATCGTCGACATGGAGCCAGTCGCGGACGTTCCGCCCATCGCCGTAAACTGGCAACTTCTTGCCGGCGAGGGCGTTGAGAATCATCAGGGGGATGAGCTTTTCCGGGAACTGGAAGGGCCCGTAATTGTTGGTGCAGACGGTGATCAGGGTGGGAAGCCCGAAAGTATGGCGATAGGCCCGCACGAAATGATCCGCCGAGGCCTTGGAGGCCGAGTAGGGCGAATTCGGCTCGTAGCGGGACTCCTCGGTGAACTTGCCGACCGGGATCGAGCCATAGACCTCGTCGGTGGAGATCTGGAAGTAGCGAAACGCCTCCTTCTCCGCCGGCGGCAGGCCCTTCCAGTAATCGAGGCTCGCATCCAGCAGCGTGAGCGTTCCGGTGACGTTGGTCCTCAGGAAAGCGCCGGGATCCTCGATCGAGCGGTCGACATGGCTTTCGGCGGCGAAATTGATCAAGGCCCGCGGCCGATGCTCGGCGAGCAGGCGGCGAACCAGGGCGCCATCCTCGATCCTTCCCTCGACCAGGATGTGGCGGGTATCGCCCTCGAGCGCGGCGAGGGTCGCGCGATTGCCGGCATAGGTGAGGGCGTCGAGATTGATGACGCGTTCGCCCCGCGCCATCGCCATCAAGGCGAAATTGCCGCCGATGAAACCGGCGCCGCCGGTGATCAGGATCGGTCCCATGAAACCCGCTTTCCCAGAATGGCCGGGCTCTTAAGCCGGGGTGCGGTGGTTGTCAACGCGGCCTCTCGGGCTCGTCCAATTCACTGTCGCGCCTTGGCCAAGGCCTCGCCGACCATGGCAAGGAAGGGCTTCATGTCGATCGGCTTGGTCACGTAACGATTGAACCCGGCCTTGGCGCCGGCGGCGACATCGTCCTGGGTCGCGGCCGCGGTCAAGGCGAAGACCGGGATCGCGGCGGTTTCCGGCATTGCCCGCAGGGTCTTGATCGCCTCGAGGCCGCTCATGCCCGGTAGGTTGACATCGAGCAGGATAAGATCGGGCCTGTCTCGCCGCGCCATCTCGATGCCACCTTCGGCGTCGGGCGAGACCAGAACGCGAACGCCCGTCTCGCGCCGCAGCATCGAGCGGATGAGCTCGACATTGACGGGGTTGTCCTCGACGCAGAGCACGGTGCCGCTGATTTCGGGTGCCTCGGCGGCGCGTTGCGTCGGCTCTTGGGCCGTGGCGGCGGCCGTGCTTTCGGTGGCGATCGGCAACTCGACCCAAAAAACAGTACCGACGTCTTGGCGGCTGGTGAAGCCGATCCGCCCGGCCATCAATTCGACGAACTGCTTGGAGAGGGCGAGACCCATGCCGGTGCCCTTGATCGCGCTGAACTCCTGGCCCAGGCGATTGAAGGGACGGAAGGCCTCGGCTTGGCGCTCCTCTGGAATACCGGCGCCCTGGTCAGCGACGGCGACGCGCCAGGAGTTGTTCGCGCCCGGAGTGACCGTCACGGTCACGTGCCCACCCTCCCTGTTGTACTTGATCGCATTGGAGACAAGATTGAGTAGCACTTCTTTCGCCCTCAGAAGATCGGCGCGAATCGACCGCGGCGCAATCGGCGGGGCGACGGGATCGACGACGACGCCGGCGCCCTCGGCGGTGGCGCGGGAGAGATCGAGGCAGGAGGCGATCAACTCGTCGAGATCGAGGATCTCGAAATTCATGGCCATGCGCCCGGCCTCGATCCGGGCGAGGTCGAGCACCTCGTCGACGAGTTCGAGGAGATAGGACCCCGCCTCGCGAACATGGCCGATGGCGCTTTGCTGATAGGCGCTCAACGGTTCGGCGGTGTCCGTTTCCAGGATCTGGGCGAAGCCGATGATGGCATTAAGCGGGGTCCGCAGCTCGTGGCTCATGCGGGAGAGGAACTCGGACTTGGCTTTGTTGGCGGTCTCCGCCTCTTCCTTGGCCTTCTCGAGCTCGACTTGGGCGCGGCGGATGGCGGTGATGTCGTCGACCAGGCCGAAGAGGCCGGAATAATCGCCGCGGTCGTCGAAAACCGAACCGCCCTTGACCAAGCCGACGATGGCCTCGCCCGAGGGTCGGACCAGGCGCAACTCGACAACACCGGAAAGCCCCGCCGCCGCCGTCCTGAGGGCTTGGCGCAATTCGCCGCGATCCTCGCTCGTCACGAAATCGGCGAGGGGGCGACCGATCAGTTCCTCGCGCTCGCGCCCCAGCATGGCGCAGAGGGAGTCGTTGACCTCGGAAAGCTCGCCGCGCGGGCTCGCCGTGAAGAAGCCGGCCGAGGTCACGCCAAGAATGCGGCGCAGCCGCCTTTCGTTGACGGCGGCCTCCGCCTCGGCCTTCTTGATCGCTGTAAGGTCGGAGATGAAGGCGAAACTGCCGATCACTTTGCCGAAATCGTCGGTAAGGGGGCTGGCCTGAACCGAGGCGGGGATGACCATGCCGTCCTTGGCAAGATAGCGGGTCTCATAGCGGCCTGACCGCCCTGACACACGGTCGCGGACTTGGGCGTTCATCCTGGCGATGTCCTCGCGATGGACGAATTCCCGGAAATCGTGGCCAAGGATCTCATTCCGCTCAAAGCCCAACATGGCGCTTAAGGCGGCATTCGCCTCGACGATCCGCCCCTCGGCATCGATCACCGAAAACCCCTCACTCATGGTGCCGAGAATGCGGCGCACACGGCGCTCGCTTTCGGCGATTTCGGCCTGGGCCCGGCGTATCTCCGTGAGATCGGTCACGAAGGCGAAGGCGCCGGTGACCTTGCCTTTGCTGTCGCGCAACGGCACTCCCTGAACCAGGCAGGGAACCTCGGAGCCATCGGGGCGGCGAAAAGCGAGCTCGTAGGACGTCGATTCCCCGTCCTTGCGCCGACTCCGATGGCGATCGAGAACTTCCCGGTTTCGGTCGTCCAACAGGAAATCGCCGGTAGTGCCGATGAATTCCTCGGCCTTGCGCCCGATGATCCTCAGCATCGCGTCATTGGCATCGAGAATGACACTGTCGTTGTCGCGCAAGATGAAACCTTCCGAGGCATTTTGGATTATGCTTCGGAACTTCCGTTCGTCCCGCGCCAGGCGTTCCTGGATCGCCTTCTGCGCCGTGATGTCGGCAATCCAGACGATGGTCATGCGTTCGCCAGCGAAGTCGACTTGCCGCGCCGTTATCAGGGCGGGATAGGCGGTGCCGTCGGGGCGAAAGAGCACGGTCTCCTTTTCCCTGATCCCCCCATGCTTTCGCAGGGCGTCGGTGATCTCGGCGCGATCGGCCAAATTTACGACGCTGTCGGCGGCGAGAGCGCCGACCAGGACATCGCGCGGCAAGGCCGTGTTCTCCGTTACCCTTGCGTTGGTCCATCGAATGCGGCCGTCACGTCCGGTCAAGGTCACGACAGCAGGACTGGTGTCCAAGAGCGCCCGCATGTCTGCGGCGTTTCGCGCCAACCGGAGGGTGACGTCCTGAAAGGTCATGCCGGTGAGCGCGACGCCGACCCCGATCAAGGTCACCAGGACCACCAAGATCGCGGAACCCGCGATGGGACTCGCCAGGAACACCACGTCCTGTCGGGCGGCAAGCGCCTGGACTGCGAAGATCGGGAAGAACAGGCCCTGCAAACCAAAGGAAACCGCCAAGGCCCAGTTATAGAACGATTTCCGCTCGATCGCCGCCTTGGTCACTCGCAGCGTCGCGAGGATCGAAAGCAGGCTCAGCGCCGACAGGGTCGCCACTTGGTAGTAGAATCTCTCGCCGTTGCTGTAGGAGACCCAGAAAAACGCGAGGGCCGCGATTGACACGATCGCCGCGCAGGCCTCGATCAATCTGGTGCGGCCGAAAAAGAGATCGGTGCCGTGGATGATGAGAAACCAACCGAGGATCAGGATCATTCCTCCGGCAAAGGTAAGCCACAGAGTCGGCCATGAGGCGACGATGAACAAAACGACAAAGGCCGTCGTGAGCAGGGCTGATCCAGTCAACCAGGATTTCGGGCCAGGTGTCTTGGGATACGCCTTGGACAGAAGGTGATAGAATCCCACCGACATGGCAGCAAAGATGGCCGTCACAACCAGCAACGTCGGAGCGTGGAGATACATTTCTACGATCCGGGATCCGCCACGATCTTCGTGCCCAGCACCCAATTACGGACAACAGCAGATGCACATAGCTCAATTTCGAAAAATCTCAAACCGATGTGATATCGCGCCTTAAGATTTCTTATTTGGCCCGAAATATCCGGCGCGCATTGCCGATGGCGATCTGTTCCGCGATTTCAGGCGGAAGTTGCGCCAACCAGACCCGGAAAGCCGCGATCAACTCGTCATAGCGATCCCAACGCTCCGTCACCCAGGTATCGGACCCGAGCAAAAAGCGGTCGGGGTAAGTCGTGAACAGGTGGCGCCAAGGCGCGGTGAGCTTGCCGCCCTCGGTGACGCCGCTGCGGTAGGAAAGCTCCGCCATCAGGCTGGGATAGGCCTTGAGATAGCGCTCGACCACGGCGGGGTCGGTGGAAAAGCCGGTATGGGCCCAGATCACCTTGGCCTTGGGCCCCTGGCGATAGAGCGCGGCGATGGCGGGTTCGTCGGAATGGGCGTGCAGCCAAAGGTCCCGTGCCACCGCGAATTCGACGATGCGCTTGACGCCTTCGGTGTTGGCGTCCGCGCCATGGAGATGGAACTCGCCAATGCCGAGATAACGTCCGGTAGCGATTTCGCTTTCGATCCAGGCGAGGATTTCCGGGTCCTTGAACCAGGTCTGGATATCGGCCCGCGTCCGATAGGGCCGCATGAAGGGCACCACCCAGAGGCCGGGCGCGTTGGCGGCGACCAGGGCATGGGTGCCGTCATTGGGTCGGCTGTTGGCGAGGACGCCGGCCACGTTGTTCTTGCGGAACATGGCGATCACCCGCTCGACCGGATAGGCGCCCTTATGGGCCTCGACGTTGTAATGGAGATGGGCGTCGAAAATCGGGATGTCGGCGGCCCAAACGACCGACGACCAGAACAACACGACGAGTATCGCGGCAGTTCTCATGTTCGCACCACCAGGAGAGAGATCTTGCGGCGCGCGAGAGCCTTGGCGAGGGCGGGGGCGGGCCGCATGTCGGTCACCAAAGTAACGCCGGCGCCGAAATGCGCGACGGCCACGGGCGTCACGCGATCGAGTTTGCTCGCATCGGCGACGACATAGGCAACGCGGGCGGCGGCGATCAAGGCGGCGCGGAACTCGGCGCCCTCGCGGCTGAAATCGGTGAGTTCGCCCTTGGGCGTGATTGCCCCCGCCCCTACCACCGCGACATCGACCCGATAGCGTGAAAGCGTCGCTACCGCGTCCCAGCCGATGGTCGCGTCCTCATGCGCGGCGAGATCGCCCCCCACCAAGACCAGGCGATTGCCGTTGCGCCGGCCGAGAAGCCGCGCGATCACCAGATCATTGGTGAGAACCAGAAGCCTCTGCCGCTCGCGAAGCGCTTCCGCCACCGCCCTGGTGGTGGTGCCGGAATCGATGGCGACCGAGGCGCCGTCGGCGACGCGGGCGGCGACCGCCTGGCCGATCTTGCGCTTGGCGGCGAGATTGACCGTCGCCCGCAGCTTTTCGTCGGGCTCGCCGGCCAGGGGCACCGCACCGCCCCTTGTCTGGCGCAAGCGTCCCTCGGTGGCGAGGGTCGAGAGATCGCGCCGCAAAGTCTCCCTCGTGACGCCCAGGTCCTGGGCGAGGGCAGCGATCTCCACCGCCCCGGCGGCGGCAAGGCGCAGGAGGATGCGACGGCGGCGTTCCTCGGCGAGCATGGCCCAGTCTAGCTGTCGGCCAGCGCCCGCGCGATATCGAGATAGAGCCG
>Ga0194120_10009050_pt1 | contig 12793 bp, 13 predicted proteins | sample TA2MahCa65mmetaG_FD_148642 | JGI IMG/M metagenome (GOLD analysis project Ga0194120, IMG submission 148642) | Freshwater microbial communities from Lake Tanganyika, Tanzania - TA2015019 Mahale Deep Cast 65m | ecosystem: Environmental > Aquatic > Freshwater > Lake | place: Tanzania: Lake... | reverse complement strand
CGTGGTTCGCGGGGCTGGACGCCCTGCTAGGGGAGGGGTTCGAGGCGGAGGGGCTTGGAGAGGTGCTGGGGCGGTAGCGCCCCCTCCCAGCCTTTGGGCCCCCTCCCGGCGCCGTTGAGAGCCTACAGCCTACAGCCTAAGGCTACGCTCTGCCCGCCGCCTCGCGGCGAAGGTGGCCACCAGGAGCCCAAGCCCCGCCGGTGCGGCGCCGGACTGGCAACCGCACGCCGCCGGCTCCTCCGCCATCACGTCGCCTTCCGAGCGTTGCTCGGCCACGCTCCAGGTGTAGCTGGCACCGCGCTCGCCGATGTCGTTGAGCGGGATGACGCCCACGTAGGCGGCCACGGCGGCGCCGCCGAGGTCGTCGATGGCCACGCGGGCGTAGCCGTCGGTGGCGAGGTGGGTGGCGTGGCCGATCGTCCCGTCGGCGGTCTCGGTCGACACGGTGATCGCCCAGTCGGTGGGCACGTCCTTGACGCTGGCGGCGCCGTCGAGGGTGAACCAGAGGTCGCGCGGCTCGTCGCTCGCCAGCTCGAAGAAGTTCTGTCCCCGGCCCTGCGGCGCGGTCTTGCCGGTTACACTACCTTGCGACGGGTACGTCGTGACATGAGCGGTGTACGGATCGGTGTCGAAGTCCGACATCACCGCCAACCACAGGTCGCCCTCCGCAACGTCCATCGAGGCCACGTGCGCGGTCCAACCGGCCAGGATCTCGTCGAACGGCGTGCCGAGCGCGGCCACGATCGCGTCGTCGACGTGGGTGTCTGCGGTGGCGGCCTCCCAGGCCAGCCGGGGCGCCGCCGGGTCGACCTGCTCCGACAGGTAGGTATTGAAGGTGAAATGCCCGTAGTTCACGTACCCGGTGTCGCTGTCGAGGGCGAGGTAGGGCGCGTCGAAGTAACTCCACAGGCTGTAGGTCCAGGTGTTCGCGTCGGGGTAGGGAAGCTCGAAGCTCCACTCGGCCGTGCTCTCCCAGTACCACCAGTCCTGCTCGTCCCAGAACACGTTGTAGTCGAACTGCGAGGCGTGGTTGAACTCGTGGGCGATGAGCGACTGGATCCAGTCGTCGCCGTCGGCAAACCAGTCGGTGTTGAGCACGATGAAGGGCACGCCCCCCTCCTCGTTGACATTGGTCCAGCCGCCGGTGCCCGAGCTGCCGCCCGAGAGGTCGCCCAGCAAGACCGTGATCAGGCAGGACTCGGTCTGGCTCGGCGCCGCCCAGCCGTGCTCGTCGACCATCACCGTCCACGACCGTTCCAGCGCACCGGTCACCACGTCGAGCGTGGCCTCGTCGAGGGCAGCGTTGCTGGCGTCGTAAACCACGAGAAAGTGGTCGGTGCTGATTTCCTGGTCGAAGCTGCCGCTCACTTGCTCCTGGCGCGCCAGTTGCGCCGGGTCGATGCACTCGGCCGGCGCAGCGTAGAGTGGCCGCGGCTCGGCCCGGGGCAGTCCTCGCTCCACGTCGAGGGCGAGCATGTGCGGGGTGAGGCAGGTGGGGAACATCAGAGCTCGCTGTCGCGAATGCGCTCGCGGACGGTGGCGGGGAGGGGAGCCAGCTTGTTGTCGCGGTTGACGCACACGAGCTGGACGGTGCCTTCGACCATGGCTTGTCTGGCGCCGGGCCGCCACACCGACTGGTGGAACACCGCCCGGTAGTCGGACTCCATCTTCACGCGGGTGCGCACTTCCAGGTGGTCGCCGAGGCCGGCGGGTTCGCGGAAGGACAGCTCGCAGCGGTACACCACGAAGCCGATGCCCTCGTCTTTCCACAGGCGCACCAGCTCGGCCGGGCCCAGGAGGTGCTCGCGCGCTCGCTCGAAATAGCGCAGGTAGTTGGCGTGGTAGACAGCCCCGGAGAGGTCGGTGTCCTCGTAGTAGATCTGCAAGGCGACGACGTGGTCACTCGTCATCGTTGTCTCGCAGCCCGTACTCCTTCATCTTGAGCTGCAGCGCCTTGCGACTGATGTCGAGTCGCCGCGCCGTCCGGGTGACGTTGCCGCCCTCGGCCTCGAGGCTCTTCAAGATGAGGTCGCGCTCGAGCCGCGCGGTGTGGACGCGCACGAACTCCTTGAGACCGATCCCGCCGGGCTCGACCGGGGGCAGGTCGGGGGCGGTGGACGGGGTGGGCTCGGGCGCGGCGCTCATCGCCACGGGGAAGGCGTCGTTGCCGAGCTCGCCACCGTCGCCGAGCAGCACCCCGCGCTCGATGGTGTTTTCCAGCTCGCGGATGTTCCCCGGCCAGTGCCACTCGAGCAGTCGCGACAACACCTCGGGCGACACGTCGCGCACTTGCTTGCCGAGCCGCTCGTTGAAGCGCTGGAGGAAGTGCTTGACGAGCAAGGGGATGTCTTCCCGGCGCTCGCGCAGGGGCGGGAGCCGGATCGGCACCACGTTGAGCCGGTAGTAGAGGTCTTCGCGGAACTCGCCGATCTGCACCTTGGCGCCGAGGTCGACGTTGGTGGCGGCGATGACGCGCACGTCGACCTTCACCGGTCGCGTGCCGCCCACGCGCTCGATCACCCGTTCCTGGAGGGCGCGGAGCAGCTTTACCTGCATGTCGCGACCCAGCTCGCTCACCTCGTCGAGGAACAGCGTGCCCCCGTCGGCCAGTTCGAACTTGCCGGGCTTCGCCGACGCGGCGCCGGTGAACGCGCCCTTCTCGTGGCCGAAGAGCTCGCTCTCGAACAAGTTCTCCGGGATGGCGCCGCAGTTGACGGTGACGAAGGGCCCGTCGCGACGGGCCGACTGGCGATGCAGCGCCTTGGCCACCAGCTCCTTGCCGGTGCCGCTCTCGCCGGTGACGAGCACGGTGGTGGGGGAGTCGGCCACCTTGGCCACCAGCTCGTACACCCGCTGCATCAGGGGCGTGCGCCCCACGATGTCGAAGCGGCCCTCGGGCGACACCATCGTGTCGTCCAGCAGGTCGCGACGGCGGGCACGCTCGACGCCGAGCGCCTTGGTGACGGCGCCGCGGATCTCCTCGAGATCGAAGGGCTTGCTGATGAAGTCCTGCGCCCCGAGCTTGAGCGCCTCCACCGCCGTGTCGACGGTGCCGTGGGCGGTGATGACGATCACCGGCAGGCCCGGTTGCTCGCGGATGCACCAGGCGAGCAGCTCCATGCCGTCCATCCCCGGCATCTTGAGGTCGGTGATGACGAGGTCGACCGGGTGGGCGCCGAGGTGGGCCACGCCCGCGGCGCCGTCGCCCGCCACGCTCACCTCGTGCCCGTCGCGCGACAGGTGCGCCTTGAGCACAGTTCGGATGGAAGGCTCGTCGTCGACGACGAGGACGCGGGATCGCATGGGCCCCGCTGCTAACCCTCCCGCGCAAAGCTTTGGTTGCGAACCGTGACGAAGATGCCCGACCCTGGCCCGTCTCTGCTATACCGGCGCCCCGGGAGCCCCATGCGATCCTTCCTCGCTCTTGCCCTCGCGTTCATGCTCGCCGCCGTGCCCGTGGTGGCTCACGCGGGCGCCGCCACCGACTTCTCGTTGCGCGACCTCAACGGAACCTCGCACACGCTGTCGCAGTACCGGGGGAAGGTGGTGCTGGTGAACTTCTGGGCCACCTGGTGTGGCCCCTGCCAGGTGGAGATGCCGCACCTCCAGGCCATGCACACCGAGCTCGGCTCCAGGGGACTGGTCATCCTCGGCATCAGCGCCGACGACGCCAAGCTCGACGCCGCCGTGAAGCCGCTGGTGAAGTCCAAGGGATTGACCTACACCATCCTCCGCGACCCCACGACCACGGTGGTGTCGCAGTACAACCCGGCCAAGACGCTTCCCTTCAACGTCCTGGTGGCGAAGGACGGCAGCGTGGCCAAGGTCCACTCCGGCTACAACCCGGGCGACGAGGTCACGCTGAAGGCCGAGATCGTCGAGCTCCTGGCGAAGTAGTCGATGGAGCTGGTCGACGATCCGCTCGCGACGGAAGACGTCGCGCCCGTGCTGGGCGAGGCCCTCGACCTGGGCGACACGGTGACGGTGTCGACCCCGGTGCGCCCCTACGACCTCGCCGGCGGCGCCACGCACGGGCTGGAGGAGTTCCGCTTCCGCTACTACACCGTCGACGACCGCCTCGCCGGCTTCGAGGACAACCCCGTCCTCGACTACCAGGAGGCGGTGCAGCGCCTGCAGGTGGTGGGCGGCAACTCGGCGCTCACCCTCGGCGCGCAGCTCGACGCGGTGGCGCTCTTCTCCAACGCCTACAAGCTCGACGGCGTGCTCACCTACGAGCGCGACCTCTACACCGACGGGATGATGAGTTTCCATCCCAACTGGTGGTTCAACCTCGAGAAGGTCTGGCTGCAGGGCCGATCCGGGGGCATCGACTGGACGGTGGGCGACAGCTACGCCGCCTTCGGCCGCGGCTACGCGCTCAACGTGGTGAAGAACACCGACATCGACCTCGACACGTCGCTGCGCGGCGTGAACGTGGGGCTTTCATCGGGTACTTTCGAGCTGCGGCTGGTCGAGGCCACGACCAACCCGCAGCAGCTCCGGCTGGAGAATCCGAACGTGTCGATGGTGCCCGACTACGCGCACGTGGTGCACGGGGTTCGGGCCGACGTGTACGGGCGGGTCCACGCGGGGGTACACGCGACGGCGTTCCAGCTGGTGGAGGGCGCCGATCCCACCGGCGACGGCTGGGCCGGCTACGGGCAGCCGGTGGACGCGGGGATCGTGGGCGGCACGCTGGAGATGTCGAGCCTCGGCCCCTTCGACGTGGGCCTGGAGGGCGACTACTTCGCCTACGACCCGTCGGTGTCCGACTCGCCCGGCTACGCCGCCTACGCCTCGCTGAGCGCCTACCCAGGGATGGCGATCGTGCTCGTCGAGGGCAAGATCAGTCGCGACACCGAGCACGTCAACGCCTTCTCGGCCATCCACGGCTACGAGCTGTCGACCGGCCCCTCGCTCGAGTACGAGCGGGTGATCACCGAGGACAGCTCGGCCGCCGTCAACAGCAACGACATCAAGGGTGGCCGCGTCCGGGTCGACGTCAACGTCGGCAAGAACGGCGCCATCGTCACCCCCTACCTGTCGGCGGCGGCCTTCCGCGACGAAGACCTCGGCGGCGTCCACTTCAACGACGCGCCGGAGACCATCGTGCACGGCGTGGGCGGTGCCGTGGTCATCAAGGGCGAGTTCCACGCCCTGGTCAACGGCGGCTACCGCGTAGACCTGCGTGACGCTGCCCCGGCCAGCAACGCGGGCGACACTACCGCGCACCTCGACGCGGCGGTGACGGTGCCGCTGGGGCACTCGCTGTCGCTGGAATTTGCGCCCTCGGTGCTGGCCTACCACTGGGGCGAGAACCCCATCCAGCAGGCCGACTACCTCGACCTCAGCAACGCCCTCGCGCTGAAGGTCGGCGCGCCCTGGGCGCTGATCCTCTACACCGACTACTCCGACAACCCGCTGATCAACAGCACCGGCAACCTCACCGACGAGCTGTACGCCGCCGGCGAGCTGCAGTGGATGCCGAGCACCGCCACCACGCTCAAGGCCTTCTACGGCGCCTACCGGGCGGGCATCCGCTGCGCCGGGGGCCAGTGCCGCTCGCTGCCCGGCTTCGAGGGCGCCCGCGTTTCCGTCACCTCCAACTTCTAGGGATCGTCCACGATGATGCTGATTCTCGCCACGCTCGCCCTCGCCGGCCCGGTCAAGGTCACCGCGTGGACCGCCTCGTCCACCGCCGCGAACACCGACACCGCCGCCTACGACGCCTCGAAGCTGGGCGACGGCAAGCAGTCCACCGCCTGGGTGGAGGGCGACGACGGCGCCGGCCTCGGGGCCTGGGTGCTCTTCGAGTTCGGCGGCGACAAGTCGATCTCGCAGGTGCAGGTGTGGGGGGGCAACTGGTACAACACCGAGTACTGGGGCCACTACAACCGTCCCAAGAACATCGTGCTCGAGTTCGCCGACGGCAGCACCGAGGAGCACACCCTCGCCGACGAGCAGGCTCCGCAGCTCATCACCTTGAAGGCGCCGAAGTCCACTTCGACGCTCAAGCTGCGCGTGAAGGGTGTCTACCCGGGCAAGGGGGTCGACACCGCGATCGCCGAGGTGAAGTTCTTCGACGGCGGCGCCTCCGTGAGCAGCGCCACGGCGTCGAGCACCGCTCCCGCCGACACCGACGGCAACTACAACGCGAGCAACCTCGTCGACGGCATCTCCGACTCGATGTGGTGCGAGGGGAACAAGAAGTCCGACGGCACCGGCGAGTGGGTGGAGCTGCGGCTGGCGAAGAGCGCCTCGGTCAGCGGGCTCAAGATCCGCAACGGCGCCGGGTTCTCCACCGACCTCTTCAAGCAGGTCAATCGCGCCGCCACCGCGAGGGTGAGCTTCTCCGACGGTTCCAGCGAGGAGATCACGCTGAAGGACCTGCCGATGGAGTTGCCGCTGAGCTTCGCCTCGCCGCGCACCACGTCGAGCATCAAGCTGAGCTTCACCTCGGCCAAGAAGGGCACCGACTACGACGACCTCTGCATGTCGGAGATCACCCTGGTGCCCTGAGGCGCCCGGCGGCTTCGCACTCAGTTGACGACGCCACGGGGCAGATCCGCTACATTTCACGGCGGAGTGAATTCATGCGCCGTGCCCTGCTGCTGCTCGTTCCGTGCGTCATCGGGTGCGAAAACGACCGCAACCTGAACCGCATCCGCCAGACCGACGAGTTCGACCAGGCCCCGTCCAACATGGTCGACATCCTCTGGGTGATCGACGACTCCACGTCGATGCAGGAGGAGCAGGCGGCGGTGGTGGCGGCGGCCGAAGACTTCCTCACCCAGCTCGAGACGGAAGACATGGACTTCCAGCTCGGCGTCATCACCACCGACATGGAGAGCACCAACCAGATGGCGGGGCGGCTCCTCGGCAACCCGCCCTACCTCACGTCGGAGTGCCGCCTCGACGGCGACCCCAGCGACTGCACCTACGGCGAGCAGTTCAAGGAGAACGTGGTGCAGGGAACGGGCGGGTCCGACCAGGAGAAGGGCCTGGAGGCGGCGATCGCCGCCGTCTCCGTGCCGCTGGTCGAGACCTTCAACGACGGCTTCGTGCGCGACGGCGCGATGCTGATGATCGTCAACCTCACCGACGAGAACGACTGCTCCGACGGTGGGCGCTTCGGACCCTCCTCCACCGGCGAGGACTGCTACACCCAGTACGACGATCTCACGCCGGTCCCCGACCTCGTTCGCTCGCTCAAGGACGCGAAGGCCGGCACCGACGACGAGGTGGTGATGTCGGGCATCATCGGTCCCGACGCCGAGGTGGGCTGCCAGACGGCCGTCCCCGGCAAGCGATACCAGCAGGCCATCCAGCTACTATCCGGCGTCGAGGCGAACATCTGCCTGTCGGACTACGCGCCGGTCATGGAGTCGCTCGGCCTCGCCGCCACCGGCATCCTCACCAACTTCCAGCTCACCAACGCCGCCGACGCCACCGAGGAAGGCGACATGACGGTGACGGTGACCAACCCCGACGGCACCAGCGCCGAGGTGACCAAGGACGACACCGAGGGCTGGAGCTACGTCGAGGAGTACGCGCAGGTGCAGTTCAACGGCAGCACCGTCCCGGTGCGCGAGGCCCACATCGTGGTGGAGTACTACGTCACCGGGCCCGTCCCCAACGGCGCGGGCGACGACACCGAGGAAGCCGACACCGCCACCACCACGCCCTAGCCGCCGTGCCGGTGCGCGTCGTCTGCGCCTGCATCCGCCGCGGGACGACCGTGCTCGTGGCGCGCCGGGGCCCCCTGATGGAACACGCGGGTACCTGGGAGTTCCCCGGGGGCAAGGTGGAGATGGGCGAGGATGACCGCGAGGCCCTCGCGCGGGAGATCGCCGAGGAGCTCGGCTGCCGGGTGACGGTCGGCGCGCTGGCGGGCGAGGGGATCACCGGCCGCATCCACCTCGTCGGCTACTGGTGCGAGGCGAAGGAGGAGCCGGTTGCCACCGAGCACGACCGCCTGGAGTGGGCGGAGCTTCACGCGCTCGGCGGCTTCCGCTGGGCGCCGGCCGACGGGCCGATCATCGCGGCGATCCAGTCCGCGGGGCTCTACTCGACCACTGGGTGATCGAACTTCTTCTCGGCCTCCTGCCGCGCGCGCATCGCGGGGCCGGCGGCACCGTCGCCGACAAAGGTGAATCCTCGTCGCGACAGGTACGCCCACGCGAGGTCTTTCACTCGCGGCGCGAGCCAGCGACGCACCGGCGCCCAGAGGAGCAAGATGCCGACGACGTCGGAGAGGTAGCCCGGGGTGACGAGCAGCACCGCGCCCACGAGCGCGAGGAGGCCCTCCACCAGCTTCACCGCCGGGGGCTCGCCGCGGCGCAAGCCCTCGAAGATCTCGCGCAGCACCGTGCCGCCGGCGCGCTTGCCGAGCCACGCGCCCAGGAGCCCGGCGAGCACGAGGGTACCCACCGTCTCCAGCGCCCCGAGTCGCGAGCCCACCTCGATGATCAGGTAGGTCTCCACCACCGGGACCACGGTGAAGAGCAAGAAGAGGACGGTCGCGATCATTCCTCCTCCCGCTTGGCCTCTTGCCACCAGGCTTCCAGCCGCTCCATGCCCGCCTCGGCGGGGTCGACGCCCTGAGCGGCAGCGCGAGCTTCCACGCCCCGGAAGCGCCTCTCGAAGCGCGCGTTGGCCATGCGCAGCGCGTCTTCGCCGCTCACGCCCACCCAGCGGCCCAGGTTGCTCGCGGCGAGCAGCAAGTCGCCGTACTCGTGCGCCACGCGGGTGCTGTCGCCCGAGGCGAGGGCCTCGGCAAGCTCGCGGCGCTCCTCGTCGATCTTGTCGACCACGCCGCGCATGTCGGGCCAGTCGAAACCCACGGCGGCGACCTTCTCGGCAACCCGGTGGGCGCGCACCAGGGCGGGGAGGGAGACGGGAACACCGTCGATGCGGGACCGTCCTGCGCGCGCCTTGCGACGCTCCCAGGCGGCGATGCCGCCGGGCTCGGGCTGCGCCTCGGTTGCGAACACGTGGGGGTGTCGCGATACCATCTTGTCGACGATGGCGCTCTCCACGCCTTCGATGGAGAACTCGCCCCGCTCCTCGGCGAGTCGCGCGAGGAAGTACACCTGGAAGAGCAGGTCGCCCAGCTCCTCCTTGAGCTTGGCAGGATCGCCCTCGTCGAGGGCCCCGAGCACCTCGTGGCACTCCTCCAGGAGGTAGGGCCGCATCGAGGCCTCGTCCTGGGCGCGGTCCCACGGGCAGTCGCGGCGCAGGCGCGCCACCAGCGCGCGGAGATCGGGAGTGTCGGGCACGTGCGGAGACTAAGCACCGGCGGCCCCGTTGGCCGCCGGGCCTACGGCGCGGTGAACATCACCGTGGTGAAGGCCTCGATGGTGGCGGTGCCGGTGTAGCCGGTGCCGGCCTCGTCGACGGTGAGGGCGCCCCCGTGTACCCAGCCCGACTCGATGGGCTCGGCCGCGTACCAGGCGTTCACGGTACTGCCGGCGGCCAGCCCCCAGGTGAGCGAGGGCGCGATCGTGGCGCTGCCGTGGGCCTCGAAGGGGGCGAGGTAGTACACGGCGAGCACCGTCTCGCTGGTTTCCAGTGGCGGGCGCGAGCCCTCGGGCGCCTCGGTGGCGGTGACGTAGGTGATGGGGTCGTCGTAGATGTCGGCCATGTCGCCATCGGCGAAGGCGATGGCCAGGTCGCCCACGTGGTAGCTCGGGCCGCCGTCGGTGTACTCGGTGTCGCCGAGGTGCAGGAGCTGGATGTCGATGGTCACCACGTCGTCGACCACCCACGTGATCGGTGCGTACGGGGTGGCGTAGCCGAGGGTCTCGTCGCCCTGCACGTAGTAGCTCGCCACCTCGGGGCTGAGACCGGCCAGGGTGTAGCTGCCGTCGGCGCCGGTGCGCGCCGTCATGCACAGGCTGCGGCACACGTTGACGCGGAAGTCGGGGAGCGGTGTACCGTCGGGGTCGGTGACGACGCCGTTGACCTCGGCGCCGGGGTAGTCGCCCGTGTCGCCGGTTTCTTGGGTGTCGGGGGCACCGGAGTCGCCGGAGTCGGCGGCCTTCGAGGTGTCGGCGGTGTCGTCGACGCAGGCGAACAGGAGGGCGAGGATCATGGCGCCCTCATAGACGATGCGCGGCCGATCCACAAGCCGGACGGTTAGCGGGGCGGCGGAGGACCGCGTGTCCAACCCGCCCACCGTCCCGCCCGCGCCGGAGGCCTTCGGCAAGTACCAGCTCCTCGAGCGCATCGCGCAGGGCGGCATGGCCGAGGTGTTCCGCGCCCGCTCGCACGGGGCCATGGGCTTCGAGAAGATCCTCGTGGTCAAGCGCATCCTCGACACGCTGGCGAAAGACGAGGAATTTCGCGACCTGTTCACCAACGAGGCGCGGATTGCCGCCGAGCTCAGCCACGTGAACATCGTCCAGGTGTTCGAGCTGGGCAAGGAGAACGAGCACCTCTACATCGCGATGGAGTACGTGCACGGCCTCGACCTCGCCCGGCTCGCCTCTCGCTCGCGCACCCTCGGCGATTTCCCCATCAACCTCGCCCTGTTCATCGCCGGCGAGGTGCTCAAGGCGCTGGCCTACGCCCACGCGGCCCACGACAGCGACGGGGAGCCGATGAACATCGTCCACTGCGACATCAGCCCGCAGAACGTGCTCATCAGCTTCTCGGGCGAGGTGAAGCTCACCGACTTCGGCATCAGCCGCGCTGCCATCCAGCGTGGCAACGAGAACGTGATCCGCGGCAAGTACAGCTACATGTCCCCCGAGCAGGCCGAGTCGCGACACCTCGACGGGCGCTCCGACCTCTTCTCGCTGGGCACGATGCTCTACGAGATCCTCACCGGGCGTCGCCTCTTCAAGGCGGCCTCGCGCGACGAGACCCTCCACCGCGTGCGTCGCGCCGAGGTGCCGAGCCCGCGCCCCTACCGGAAGGAGATCAGCGAAGACCTCGAGGGCTTCATCCTGCGCACGCTGTCGCGACTGCCGGAGGATCGCTTCGCCGACGCGCACGAGATGTACGAGGCACTGAGCAAGATCATCGTCTCGGAGGGCCACCGCGCCACGAACAACGACCTCGCCCAGTACCTGCGCGAGGTGATCGACGCGGCCAACGCCGCTGCCGCTGGCCAGTCCAACACCAAGTCGCCCAAGTCGCTGAAGGCCATCCCGCCGCAACCGCTGGTGGCGCTGGCGCTGGAGGCCTCGCCGCCGCCGCGCTCGATCGCCTCGCCGCGCACCTCGATCGCCACGCTCTCGCAGGAGTGGATGTCGGTGATCGGCGACCAGGGCGGCGAGGTGTGGGAGCGCGGGGAGGGGAGTCTACTGGTGGTGTGGCCCGCCGGCACCGGCTTCAAGGAGACGGTCGGCCGGGCGGTGCGCACGGCGGTGGCCTTGCAGCGCCTCACCGCGCAGGCCGGCTACCGGCTGTCCGCGGGTATCGCCCCGGGCGTGGCGCGGGTGCGTCCCGACACCCACCGCCCGTCGGAGGGCTGGGAGCTGGCCGGGCCCTTCTACCTGGCCCGGTGGATGATGAACCTGTCCGCCCACCGAGGCCGCGTCTTGCTCACCGAGGTGGGCGCCAAGCAGATCGACCAGCCGACGGTGATGCTCGGCCGCATCCCCATCCAGGGCAACCGGTACATCAACCTGCACGAGGTGGCCTAGTCCACCAGCCTGAGGCGGTCCAGGCGGAAGGTGCGCGAGGCGTCGCGCAGGTGACAGTGGGCCACCACCCGGGAACGTGCCAGTTTCGTGACGGTGATCTCCCGGCGGCTGGCGGCGCCGCTGTCGCCCGACACGTAGTCCACGAGCAGCCGCTCGCCGCTCTGCTGGGCGGCGGCGAGGCGCTGGCGCACGCGGTCGAGCTCCCCCTTGTCGCGGGGCTGGCACAACTCGAGCAGGCCGGGGAGGTCGAGCTCGCCCGCGGGGTCGGCGGCGGCCACGAGGCGCCGGGCGAGGAGAAAGGTGGCGTGGGCATCGTCGAGGGCCCGGTGCTCCACCTCGCGCGGGAGGTCGAAGCGCTCGCGCAGGGCCGAGAGGCGGTGGTCGCCCACGGCGAGCAGGCGCCGGGCGAGGAGCAAGGTGTCGACCACCGGCTGCTCCGGTCGCGACACGCCGGCGCGGGCGCATTCCATGTCGAGGAAGCCGAGATCGAAGTCGGCGTTGTGACAGGCGAGCACTGCGCCCTCGACGCGCCGGAGCAGCTCGGGCAAGACCGCGGCAAAGCGCGGCGCCGTGGCCACCATCGCGGCGGTGATGCCGTGTACCCCGGTGGCCGCCATCGGCCGGTCGGGAAACACCAGCGTACACCAGCGGCTCGGCTCGGCGTGCAGCGGCCCGCGCACCACGGCGACCTCCACCACCCGGTCGCCCTCGTCGGGATCGAGGCCGGTGGTCTCGAAGTCGAGCGCGGCGAACTCCAGGTGCTCGAGGCTCACAGCGCGCCGGCGAGCAGGGGCGCGAGCTGGGCCGCCACCCAGTCGTTGCCCTCGGGGGTGAGGTGCTCGTGGTCGCCGAAGGTGCCGTCGTAGGTGGCCACGAAGCCCTCGGAGCGGGCGCGCGCCAGCAGGCCCTCGTGGAGGTTGACGGTGCGGCAGCCGGGGGGCTGGCAGGCCTCGGCGACGATCTCGCTGAACTCCGGCGGCGGGCGCTCGTGGCTGAGGTCGAGGCGCTGCGCCACCAGCAGGGCCTCCTCGGCGCCCGCGCGGTTGCCAGCGGTGTCGAGCTCGCGCCCGCGCTGCCAGTAGGCGAGCGCGTCGTAGCGATCCTGGCCGGGGCCGTGGAGCGCCGCCAGCGGGCGCGCGCCG
>Ga0194120_10009049_pt1 | contig 12794 bp, 10 predicted proteins | sample TA2MahCa65mmetaG_FD_148642 | JGI IMG/M metagenome (GOLD analysis project Ga0194120, IMG submission 148642) | Freshwater microbial communities from Lake Tanganyika, Tanzania - TA2015019 Mahale Deep Cast 65m | ecosystem: Environmental > Aquatic > Freshwater > Lake | place: Tanzania: Lake... | reverse complement strand
CCGCCCGCAGGATGTCCTCGCCGACCAGGGCGGCGCGCGGCTCGTCCGCCGCGATCATGCCGATGAAGGGCGCGGCGCGGGTGTAGTGCGGCGAGACGGTCGGCGCGCCGGGTTCGCAGGCGGCGACGCCCAATCCCATCAGGACCGCGAGGAGGCGGGAAATATTTCGTCCCGTCCGTTGACGCTCCGGCATCGGCTGCCTAGGTTTCATCGAGTGTCGCGTGCGAGGTTGGACGGGCGTGTTCGGTTGCATTCGATTGGGTCGCAAGGTCGTGGGCGAATTTGTCCCGCGCGCGCGGCGATTCGTGGCCCTGGTTTCCGCCCTGATCATCGGTTTGGCCGCGCCGGCATCGGAGGCGGCGCGCGGCAGCCTGATTCGCGACGCCGAAATCGAGGATACCATCCGCGCCTACGCCGCGCCAGTCTTCCGGGTGGCCGGGCTCGACGCCGCGGCGGTGCGCGTTTTTCTGATCAACGACCCCGAGCTCAACGCCTTCGTCGCCGGCGGGCAGAACCTGTTCATGTTCACCGGGCTCCTGACGGCGAGCGACACGCCCAATCAGACCATCGGCGTGATCGCCCATGAGACCGCCCATATCGCCGGCGGTCACATCGCCCGGGGCGCCGGCGCCATGCAGTCGGCCTCGACGGCGGCGCTGGTCGGCATCCTGATGGGCATCGCCGCGGCGATCGGCGGTCGCGGCGATGCCGGCATGGCGGCGGCGATCGGCTCGATGACGACGGCGGGCGGCTACATGGCCCAGTTCAGCCGCACCCAGGAGGCCGCCGCCGACCAGGCCGCCGCCACCTATCTCGAGCGCACCGGGCAGTCGGCGCGCGGCTATCTCGAGATCCTCAAGAAGCTCGCCGACAACGAACTCCTCACCCAGAGCCGCCAGGCGAGCTACGCCCGCTCGCATCCCATGTCGCGCGAACGCGTCGCCTTTCTCAGCGAGCATGTCGAGAAATCGAAGTTCAGCGACGCGCCCATCAATCCCGTCCTGCGCGATCGCCATTTGCGCATGGTGGCGAAGCTCAGGGGCTTCCTCGATCCACCGGGGCGCACCTTCCGCCATTACCCCGAGGGCGACACCAGCCTCTATGCCCGCTACGCCCGCGCCATCGCCCATCACCGGGCCGGGGACGAGGCCAAGTCGATCGCCGCGATCGACGAACTGATCGCCCGGCATCCCCTTGACCCTTATTTCCACGAATTGCGCGGCCAGGTCCTGATGGAACGAGGGCGGGTCGCCGAGAGCCTGCCGTCCTTCGCCAGGGCGCGTGAACTCAAGCCGGACAATCCCCTTCTCGCCACCCTCCAGGGTCAGGCGCTGATCGCGGCGGATGATCCGGCCCTGATCAAGACCGCGATCGAGGCCCTGGAATGGTCGGTCCGCCGCGATGCGACGGATTCCGGGGCCTGGCACAGTCTTTCCGTCGCCTATGGACGGTCGGATCGGTTCGGCGACGCGGCTCTCGCCTCGGCGGAGAAGTCGATGCTGACCGGCGATTTCGTCGGCGCGCGGGATCAATCGAAGCGCGCGCAGACCCGTCTGCGCCAGGGTTCGCCGGGCTGGCTCCGGGCCCAGGACATCGAGAGCGAGGCACAAAGGCTGGTCCGCTTGCAACGCGGCGGCGGCTAGGGGACGAGGGGCAGGGGCATGACGGCAATTCTCGCCATCGATCAGGGAACCACCAGCACCAGGTCGATGGTCTTCGACGCGAGCGGCCGGCCGCTCGCCACCGCCCAGATCGAGCTGCCTCAGATCTTTCCCAGGCCCGGCTGGGTCGAGCACGACGCCGCCGTCATCCGCGATCACGTCCTCGCGACGGCCCGGGAGGCCCGCGCCAAGTCGGGGGTCGAACTCGCCGAGATCGCCGCCATCGGCGTCACCAACCAACGCGAGACCACCGTGGTCTGGGACCGGCGCGACGGCAAACCCATCGCCAACGCCATCGTCTGGCAGGACCGGCGGACCGCCGAGACCTGCGAGCGCCTGCGCGCCGAGGGTCACGCGGCGAGCGTCGCGGCCAAGACCGGGCTGGTGCTCGATCCCTATTTCTCGGCGACCAAGATCGCCTGGCTGCTCGACAACGTGCCGGGGGCGCGGGCAAGGGCGGAAAAGGGCGAGCTCGCCTTCGGCACCATCGATTGCTGGGTGCTGTGGAACCTGACCGGCGGCAAGCTCCACGCCACCGACGCCTCCAACGCGGCGCGGACCATGCTCTTCGACATCCACCGCCAGGGTTGGGACGAGGATCTGTTGCGCCTCTTTCGCGTCCCCGCCGCGATCCTGCCCGAGGTCCGTGACACCGCCGGCGATTTCGGCGCGGCCGACGCGAGGCTCCTCGGCCGGGCCATTCCCATCCGCGCCCTGGTCGGCGACCAGCAGGCGGCGACCTTCGGCCAGGCGGCCTTCGCCCCCGGCGATATCAAGAGCACCTATGGCACCGGCTGTTTCGTCGTGCTCAACACCGGCGACAAGGCGGTCGCGTCCAAGAACCGCCTGCTCACCACCGTCGCCTGGCGGATCAAGGGCAAGACCACCTACGCTCTCGAGGGCAGCATCTTCATCGCCGGCGCCGCCATCCAATGGCTGCGCGACGGTCTCAAGGTCATTCGCGACGCCGCCGAAAGCGAGGCCATCGCCAAGGCGACGCCCTCGACCGGGGGCGTCTATCTGGTGCCGGCCTTCGCCGGGTTGGGCGCGCCCTTTGGGACGCCGAGGCGCGGGGCGCGCTCCTCGGCCTTACCCGCGACACCGGCATCGGCGAGATCGTGAGGGCCGGCCTCGAATCGGTGGGTTGGCAGACCGCCGATCTGATGCGGGCGATGGCGGCCGACGGCATCCGCCCCAAGGAACTCAAGGTCGATGGCGGCATGGTCGCCAATGCCTGGTTCCTGCAATTCCTCGCCGATGTCCTGGGCGTGCCGGTCGAGCGCCCCTCGGTCGCCGAAACCACGGCGCTGGGCGCCGCCTATCTGGCCGGCCTCGCCGCCGGGGTCTATGCTGGCACCGATGAAATCGCCCGGCTGTGGCGAGGGGCGGGGCGATTCGAGCCCGCCCTCGCGTCGGCGGACCGGGAAAAGCTCCATGCCGGCTGGCGGAATGCCGTCGCCCGGGTTCTCACTCGCAAGGAGTCCTGACCATGCGCGGCTGGCTCGTCGGCTTGATGATGCTCCTGGGCGCGACCGCCCTGGCCCAGGATCGCCCCGCCTTCACGCCGGAGCAGGAAAAGGCCATTCGCGAAATCCTGCGCGACACGCTGATCAAGAATCCCGACATCCTGGTCGAGGCCATGCGCGCCCTCGAGGCGCGCCAGAAGGAGCAGCAGGAGGAGGACAACCAGAAGGCCCTCAAGACCTCGCGCAACGAGCTCTATGACGATCCCGATTCCGTGGTCGGCGGCAATCCCAAGGGCGACATCACCCTGGTCGAGTTCTTCGACTACCGCTGCGGCTACTGCAAGCGCGCCCATGTCACCGTCGAGGAACTCAAGAAATCCGACGGCAAGCTTCGGGTGATCTACAAGGAGTATCCGATCCTCGGCCCCGATTCGGTGATCGCCTCGCGGGCCGCGATCGCCGTCCGCAAGTCGCCCAAATACCTGGCCTTCCACGACGCCCTGATGCGGGCCAAGGGCCAACTCGACGAAGCGAGCGTCCTGCAGATCGCCGCCGAGGTCGGCCTCGACGCCAAGCAGATCAAGGCCGACATGAACAAGGCCGAGGTCACCGCCGTCATTCGGCGCAATCACGCCCTCGCGGAAAAACTCGGCATCAGCGGCACGCCGGCCTTCGTCGTGGGCGACAGCATCGTCCCCGGGGCGATCAGCCTCGCCGACATGAAGGCGTTGGTGAAGGAAGCGCGGACCGGCTGCCGCGCCTGTTGAGGCGAGAGGCGGCGCGGCCTATTTCGCGCCGTCGGCCTTGAGCACGGTCTGAACCCGGGTGTCCATGGTGTTGAGGAACAGGGCCGAACCGAACGAGATCACCAGACATCCGGCGAGCGCGATAATGAAGGCCTTCATGGCGGTACTCCCCCCCGTTGTCCACCCCATGATCGCCAAGACCGGGGCAGCTGTAAAGGGCCGGACCCGGCGCCGGGGCGGGCGGAAAAATCGCCCCCCTTGAAGGATCGTTGTCCCTATGCTATATTCATAGTCCTAGATCGGGTGCGCCTGATCCGTTTATTGACAAGTGAAGTCGGGAATACGGGCGGCGGGGTTGGGCCGCCGCCCTCGAATTTCGGCATAAGGCGTCGGCAAGAGGTTAAAATATAATTAAATCAACAAGTTACTTGATTTTTGTTGGAAAATTTCGGTCAAATTCAAGAGATTTCAAGCGAATTCAAGAAAGTTTAAGCAAGTTCAAGCTGGTTTAAGCGCTTTCAAGCAAGTTCAAGGGATTTTAAGCAAGTTCAAGACGGTTCAAGAGGCGTCTAAACCCGCTTGGGAGCGGGGATGCGGAACCAAGTAGCATAGAGCGCCGGTAGGAAAAGGAGGGTGAGCACCGTCGCCACCAGCAGGCCGCCCATGATGGCGAGGGCCATCGGTCCCCAGAAGACGCTGCGGGCGAGGGGGATCATGGCGAGGATGGCGGCGAGGGCGGTGAGCATGATCGGGCGGAAGCGGCGCACCGCCGAGCCGATGATCGCCTCGAAGGGGGCGATGCCGTCGGCGATGTCGGTCTCGATCTGATCGACCAGGATCACCGAGTTGCGCATGATCATGCCGGCGAGGGCGATGACCCCCAGCATGGCGACGAAGCCGAAGGGCCGGTCGAAGGCGAGCAGGAAGGTGGTCACGCCGATGAGGCCGAGCGGTCCGGTCAGCGCCACCATCATGGCGCGCTGGAAGCTGCGGAGCTGCAGCATCAGCAGCGTCACCATGAGGAAGATCATCACCGGCACCACGGCCTTGATCGAATCCTGGGACTTGGCGCTGGCCTCGGCGGCGCCGCCCATGGCGATGCGGTAACCGGGCGGCAGGCGCTTGCGGACCTCGTCGAGGCGCGGATCGAGGCGCATCGACACCACCGGCGCCTGGACGTCGCCGACGATGTCGGCCCGCACGGTGATGGTCGGCTGGCGGTCGCGGCGCCAGATCACGCCTTCCTCGAGCTCGTAGCGGATGGTGGCGACCTGGCTCAGGGGAAAGGCCCGCCCCGAGGGGGCGGCGAGGTGGATGTCGCGCAGCGCGGCGAGGGAAAGGCGGTCCTCCGCGCCGGCCCGCGCCACCACGTCGATCAGCTCCTTGCCCTCGCGGTACTGGGTGATGGTGACGCCGGAGAGCACGGAGTTGAGGATGAAGGACAAATCCTGCGACGAGATGCCGAGGACCCGGGCCTTGTCCTGGTCGACCTCGATGCGCACAACCTTGGAAAGCTCGTTCCAGTCGAGATGGACGCCGCTGGTGTTGGGATCGGCCGCCATGATCGCCTTCACTTCCTCGGCGTGACGGCGGACCTGGTCGGGATCGTCGCCCGAGACCCTGAACTGAACCGGAAAGCCGACGGGCGGGCCGTTCTCCAGGCGATTGACCCGTCCGCGGACCTGATCGAAATCGGCCTCGAAGGCGGCGATCAGCTTGTCCCGGATACGCTCGCGGGCGTCGTTGTCCCTGGCGTTGATGACGATCTGGGCGAGGTTGGCCTGGGGCTGCTGGGCGTCGATCGGCAGGTAGAAGCGCGGCGTGCCGCCGCCGACATAGGTCGCGAAATCGACCACGTCGGGATCGTCCTTGAGCAGCGCTTCCATCCGCGTCGCGTCGACCCCCGCCGCGCCGACCGAGGCGCCGGTGGCGAGGCGCAGATCGACGATCAGTTCCGGGCGGTTGGCCGAGGGGAAGAATTGCTGCTGGACGAAGCCGAAACCCCAGACCGAGGCGAGAAAGGCGAGGACGGTGACGACGATGGTGGTCCAGCGGAAGCGGACGCAGGCCTCGACCACGGCGCGGAACAGGCGATAGAAGCGCCCGCCATAGACGTCGTGGCCCTGGTGCCGGCCCTTGGCGAAATCCGGCAGGATGCTGACCCCGATATAGGGGGTGAAGATCACCGCGACGATCCACGAGACCAGGAGGGCGATGGTGACCACGGCGAAGATCGAGAAGGTGTATTCGCCGGCGTTGGAGCGGGCGAAGCCGACGGGAACGAAACCGGCGGCGGTGATCAGGGTGCCGGTGAGCATGGGAAAGGCGGTCGAGGTGTAGGCGAAGGACGCCGCCTTGATGCGGTCCCACCCCTGCTCCATCTTCACCACCATCATCTCCACGGCGATGATGGCGTCGTCGACCAGGAGGCCGAGGGCGATGATCAGGGCGCCAAGCGAGATGCGCTGGAAGTCGATGCCGAAGAGCTTCATGCAGATGAAGGTGATGGCGAGCACCAGCGGGATCGACAACGCCACCACCAGGCCGGTGCGCAGGCCGAGGGAGAGGAAACTCACCAGGAGGACGATGCCCACCGCCTCGGCGAGCGACTGCATGAATTCGGTGAAGGACCGCACCACGACCCGCGGCTGATCGTGGATCTTGTGGACGTCGATGCCCACCGGCAGGTCGCGCAGGATCCGGGCCATCGCCTCCTCGAGGCGTTCGCCCATGGCGATGATGTCGCCGCCCTTGGCCAGGCTGACGCCGAGGCCGATGGCGGGCTCGCCCCGGTAGCGCATGGCGAGCTGCGGGGGATCGGCGGAACCCCGCCGGACCTCGGCGATATCGCCGAGGCGGACGATGCGGCCGCCGGCCTGGACGCCGATGCGCTTGACCTGCTCGACCGAGTCGAAATCGCCGGTGACGCGGACGAAGACCTTGTCCGAGGCGGTTTCCACCGTGCCCGAGGGGGCCATGGCGTTCTGGCGCTGAAGGGTTTGGAGGATGATTTGGGGATCGATGCCGAGGGTCGCGAGCTTGCGGTTCGAGAACTCGACGTAGATCTTCTCGGGCTGCACCCCGAAAAGCTCGACCTTGCCGACATTGGGCACGCGCAGGAGCTCGCGTCGCACGTCCTCGACCGCGTCGCGCAGCTCGGCATGGGTGAAACCGTCGGCGGTGAAGGCGTAGACCGTGCCGAAGGTGTCGCCGAACTCGTCGTTGAAGTAGGGACCGACGATGCCCTCGGGCAGGGTACCCCGGATATCGGAGACCCGCTTGCGGACCTGGTACCAGATCTCATTGACCTCCTTGGGCGGTACGTCCTCCTTGAGATTGACGAAAATCACCGATTCTCCGGCGCGGGCGTAGCCGACGACGAAATCGAAATAGGGCACCTCCTGCAGCTTCTTCTCCAGCCGGTCGCTGACCTGAAGCTCGACCTCGCGCGCCGTCGCGCCGGGCCAGAAGGTGCGCACCACCATGGTCTTGATGGTGAAGGACGGGTCCTCGGCCTTGCCCAGGGCGAAATAGGCCCAGACGCCGGCGAGGGCGAGAACGACGATGGCGTAGCGCACCAGGGCCGGCTGGCGCAGCGCCCAAGCCGAGAGGTTGAAGTCGCGCATGGGTCTATTTCCGCGCCGCCTCGGCGAGCAGGCGGACCTTCTGTCCGGGGTCGAGCTTGTGCACCCCGGCGGTGACCACGATCTCGCCGTCTTTCACGCCGCCGGCGATGAGGACGATTTGCTCGTGGAAGGCCGCGACCTCGACGGCGCGGAGGGCCACGGCGCCGCTCGCCGGATCGACCACCCAGAGGCCGGGCTTGCCGTCCTTCTGGTAGAGGGCGGTGAGGGGCAGGACGGCGATGCGCCCGGCCATGGCGCGGTGGATCACGACATTGGCGGTCATGCCGAGCTGCATCTGCGGCGCGTTGTCGGTGACGGCGATCTTGACCGTGTAGGTGCGGGTGACCGCCTCGACCCCCGGGGAGATCTCCCGGATCTGGCCGCGATAGGCGAGCTCGGGCTGGGCCCAGAGGGTGATGCGGATGCCGCTCGCGCCCTTGACCTCGTCGAGGCGATTTTCCGGGACGTTGATGACGATGTCCTTTTCGTCGGTGCGAGCGACCTTGAGCACGGTCTGGCCGGCGGCGACCACCTGGCCGACCTCGCCGGCGACCTGGGTGACGACGCCGTCGCCGTCGGAGACCAGGGCGGCATAGGCGAGCTGGTTCTCCGCGACACGCTGGTTGGAGCGGGCCTGTTCGAGGCGGGCGGCGAGGGCGTTGAAATTGTTCTGCCGCCGGTCGATCTCGGCCTGGCTCACCACATTGGTCTCGCGCAGGCGACGATAGCGCTCGAGATCGGCGCGGGCCTGTTCGTGATCGGCCTGGGCGGCGGCGACCTGGGAGCGCGCGGCGTCGGATTGCAGGCGGAGATCGGCGGCATCGAGCCGGGCGAGGACTTGACCTTTCTGGATGCGGGTGCCGACCTCGACCTCGCGGGCGACAATCTTGCCGCCGACCCGGAAGGCGAGCGACGTCTCGGTCCGCGAGCGCACCTCGCCGGCGTATTGGTCGTTCAGTCCGATTTCGCGGAGTTCGACCTTTTGGCTGCGCACCGGGCGCGGCGGTTCTTCGGCCTTGGACGTGCCCTGGTCCTTGCACGCCGCGAGCGAAAGCGCGAGGCCAAGGACCGCGAGCCCGAGGGCCCTGGCGGCGGAACGGGACATGACGCACTCCGTGATCGGGAGATCGACGATGACGTGTAACGCCGGCGGGGCGGCGAGTCCTTAGCGGGAAACGCAGTGTTCTCATACGCGAATATAATGCAGGTCGTCAATATATCGTAACGGCATATAACGTAAGGTTAAAAGGAGTGGCCCTTGAAATCGTGCCACTGGGGCGGGATGGTGCCCGCCGAACCTCGCGCGGGAGACGGAAAATGGCGGTTCCAGTGATCGATCTCGGCGACGATCCCCAGGAGCGGGGACTGGCCCATGGGCGCCGTTTCGCCAAGGAAATCCGCGACAACATCGATATCTATCTCGCCCGCTTTGGCATCGCCGGACTGGATGCGCCCGAGGCGCGTCGGCGCGGCGGCGAATGGGCCAAGCGCATCACCGCCTTCGATGCCGAATACGGCGCGGAAATGGTGGGCATCGCCGAGGGCGCTGGGTTGCCGGTCGGCGACATCGCCATGCTCAATGCCCGCTACGAACTCGCCTATGGCGCTTTCGGCGACGAGGACGGCACCCGCAAGCCGACGCCCGATGGCTGCACCACCTTCGCCGCCTTGCCGGAGCGGACGCGATCGGGCGAGATCCTCATCGGCCAGAATTGGGATTGGCTGGAAGGCCTCATCGGCCGCGTCGCCGTCTTGCGGGTCAAGCGCAAGGCCAAGCCGAGTTTCGTCTGCCTCACCCAGGCCGGAATCGCCGGCGGCATGATCGGGGTCAACGATCGGGGCATCGGGCTTTGCGTCAACGGCCTGACCACCCCCGAGGATGGCCGCAACACCGAGGCCAAGCCGTTTCACTTGCGGGTGCGGGACGTGCTCTCCGCCAAGACCTTGGCCGCCGCGCTCCTGCCCGTCACCTCGAGCAAGCGGACCTGCTCGACCCATTTCCTGATCGCCCATGAGGATGGCGATGCCATCGCCATCGAGGCGGCGCCGGATCGGGCCAATTACCTCAATCCGGTGGACGGGTTCTACGTCCACGCCAATCATTTCGTCGGGCCGACCACGGGGGACGGTTTCGAGGCCCAGCATCCCTCCACGCTCTATCGCGCCCAGCGCCTGGAACGGCGGTTGCGCCAGAGCAACCGGCCCATCGATCTAGGGACGATGCATGAGCTGCTTTCCGACCACAGTTCGCATCCCAATTCAATCTGCGCCCATCCCGACCCCGATGTGCCGGAGGCCAAGCGCACCGCGACCATCGCCTCGGTGGTCATCGCTCTCAAGAGCCGCACCCTTTACTTGACCGATGGGCCGCCTTGCCGCTCGGAATACGTTGCCTACCCCTTGGCCGCCTGAAGGACGCGACACCGTCGTGAACGCCAAGGCCGGGCGGCCGGCCCTCGCCGTCGCCGCGCTGGTCGGCACCATGGTGCTGTGGGGTAGCTTGGTGCCGGGCATCAAGGTCCTACTGCCGGTGTGGGAGCCCTTCGCGATTTCGGTGGCGCGTTTTGTCCTGGGCGCGCTCTCCCTGGTGGTGGCGCTCTACCTGATCGAGGGCAAGCGGCCCCAAATCGATCGCCGGGTCTGGATTCTCGGCCTGCCCATCGCCCTCTTCACGACTTTCTACACTTTCGGCATCCACTATTCGAACGTGGTCGGCGCCGCGGTCACCTCGGGCCTCGGGCCCTTCGTCACGGCGGTGATGTCGCGCTTCCTCTATCGCGAGGCGCCGCCCCCCGGACTTTGGCTCGCCCTGCCGATCGCCGGAACGGGGTGTGTTCTCGCCGCCATCGGCGGTCAGTCCGAGATCGACGCGGGATTTCGAGGCGGCGAGCTCCTGATGGTCTTCGCCATGATGTGCTGGTCTTGGTTCTCCATCGTCTCGCAACGCTGGCTGGTCGGCCGCTCCCAACTCGCTCTCTCGGCCTCGACCATGCTCACGGCGTCGGTCTATGTGGTTCTCCTGTTTCTCGCGGTGTGGGTGGTCGGGTTGGTGCCGACGCCGACCCTGGCGCCACCCGGCGAGTCGCTCGGGCTTCTTCTCTTCATCGGCGTGGTGGTGACCGCGGGCGGGGTATTCCTGTGGAACTACGGCGTTCGCGACCTGGGCGCGCCGATGGCGGCGCTGCATCTCAATCTGGTGCCGGTCTTTGCCGTGCTGATCGCCATGCAGTTCGGCATGGTTCCGACCTGGATCCAATTGCTGGGCGGCGGCCTCGTCATCATCGGCGTCGGCCAGATTCAATTGCGCCGTTTCCTGGCCCTCAAGCGCGCGGGCTAGTCTCGTGGCGGCGCCGGCGATCTACCGCCTCGCCCTGGCCGGGGCGGTGTTCGACGCGACCATCGGCATGATCCTGAGCGTCCTGCCCGTGCATCTGGTCGAGGATCTCGGGGCGGACGCCGGCACCGTCGGCCTGATCGAGGGTTTGGGCGAGGCGATCGCGGCGCTGGCTTTCGTCGCGGCGGGGTATTGGAGCGACCGTCTCGGGCAGCGGCGGATTTTTTTGCTCATCGGCGATGGCGCCGCGCTTCTTGGTCGTTTGGGATACGGCCTGGGTGGGAGCATTGCGTTTCTGGGTGGGGCGCGGCTCCTCGATCGGGTCGGCCGCGCCGCCGCCTCGACGCCGCGCAACGCCCTGGTCGGCGAAATCGCCGGGGAGCGGGCGGCCTCGGGCTATGGCGCGCTTTATGGCTTCATTGCCTTGGGCACGGTGATCGGCCCGCTCCTCGCCGCCGTCCTGGTTGCCCAGGGCGCGCGCTTTCACTTGATCGCCTGGATCGCCTTCGTTCCGGCGGCCTTGGCGTGGCTGCTCTACTGGACCGTGGCCGATCCACCCCGGCCGGCGCGAACATCGAAAGACGAACCGGCGGAGTCCTGGCGTGGCGTTGGCGGCCTCGCTCTCTACGGCATCGGCATGGCCATCGCCCAAGTGGGTTGGCCTTTTCTGCTGCTCGCCGGTCGGCGATTGGGCCTGAGTGAAAGCGAAGTCGCCTTGCTTTTCGCCCTGCTTTGCCTGACCCAGGGATTGGGCGCCCTGGCGGCGGGACGGTTTCGCCTGCGCCCGGCCCTGGTCCTCGCGGCGCTGGGTTTCGCCTTGGCCGGGCTCGGCGTCGCCGTCGGCACGGGTGTCGCGGTTCTGGCCCTGGCGATCGCGATCTGGGGTGCGTCCCTCGGCCTCTACATGGCGAGCGGCAGCGCCGCCATGCTCCGTGTGGCGCCGCCGACCAAGCGGGGCCTGGCCTTCGGCCTCGGCAGCCTGGCGGCCGGCGGAACGGCGCTCGTGACCGGGCCGGGCTTCGGGACGATCATCGACCTTTACGGTTTCGCCCCGGCGTTTTTGGCCGGCGCGGTGGTCGCGCTCTTGGTCGCTGGGCTGACTTGGCGGCTTTCGCCCCCGGCGTGGCGCTGATCACCCGCCCCCGCGCGTCGAGGTCGACGATCCGGCCGGCGAGATCGTCGCCATGATCGAGGGCGAGCTCCGCCAGGCGCCGCAGGGCCGCGCGTAGCGCCACGGGTTTCACCTCGGCGACGGCATCCTCATCAAGCGGCGCTAATGCAAAATGGTTGGCGCCGAAGGACACCAGGGGTCCGAAGCGGCGGTCGCGCTCGAAACGGAAACGACAGGCGCGAACGTTCCCTTGCGTCGATTTGAGACCATAGGCGGCGAGGATCGCGGCCCAGTTGGCGGGTTTGGCTCGTGGCCTTGTCAGACGCGGCACCGGGACTTGGGTCAGGTGTCGCGCCCGCTTGCGCCAGGCGACCAGGGTTCGCATGCAACGCGCCATGGAGCGAAAGAGGGCGGTGCGCGGTTCGCCTTCATAGGTTTCGCTGCCGGGACCTTCCAGCCATTCGGCCATCCAGACCGCGATGAAGAGCTTGCTGGGATAGTCCTTGAGCACCGACCGGATCTGGTCGACCCGCTTGGTCGAAAGGCTGGGATGGGCGAAGACCACGGGAAAGATGACGGTGTCGAAATCGGGATGATCGAGGAAGGCCCGGAGGCAGCGGGCATAGGAGTCGAAGTCGTTGAGCACCTGGCCGGTGACGTCGCAAGGATTGTCCGTGGTGCCGTAATCGGGGATTTCCTTGGCGAGGCGGGCCTGGGTGGCGGCGTCGGGCCGGGGAAGATGGACGCCCGCCTCCTCCGCCTTGGTCGCGGCGATCACCCCGGCGCCGCCGGAGGTCGCGACTATGGCCGGCCCCTTGCCGCTCGGTCTCGGCGCCTTGGCGAAGAAGGA
>Ga0194120_10009046_pt1 | contig 12797 bp, 16 predicted proteins | sample TA2MahCa65mmetaG_FD_148642 | JGI IMG/M metagenome (GOLD analysis project Ga0194120, IMG submission 148642) | Freshwater microbial communities from Lake Tanganyika, Tanzania - TA2015019 Mahale Deep Cast 65m | ecosystem: Environmental > Aquatic > Freshwater > Lake | place: Tanzania: Lake... | reverse complement strand
GCTTCGCGGATATGTCCGAAGAATTTGCGGATGCGCTTGCGACCGGTGAACTTTCTCGCCGACGTCTGAGCCATGTCGCCTTTCGAGCCTCTTTCTTCAGGAGGGCCGACCGTCCCGCTGCGAGAGGTCCCTTGCCCGTCAGGCGTTCTTCAATGCGGCGTGGTTTCCGCGTCGGTGAGCGCCTTCTTGTTCATTGGCCTCAGCCCCGGCGCGCCGGGGCTGAGGCAATAGCAACGCCGCCAAAACATGCGGCGGAAAGAACTAGGTGAGATCGACCTTGGCTCCGGCCTTTTCGAGAGCGGCCTTGATCTTCTCGGCCTCTTCCTTGCCCACGCTTTCCTTGACCGGCTTCGGCGCGCCCTCGACGAGGTCCTTGGCTTCCTTCAGGCCGAGGCCGGTGATCGCGCGGACCTCCTTAATGACCTCGATCTTCTTCTCCCCGGCCGCGGCCAGGATGACGTTGAACTCGGTCTTCTCCTCGGCGGCCGGAGCGGCCGCGGCGCCAGCGCCGGGCGCGGCGGCGACGGCGACAGCCGCTGCAGCCGACACGCCCCATTTCTCTTCGAGCATTTTGGCGAGTTCAGCCGCCTCGAGAACGGTAAGCGCCGAGAGGTCTTCGACGATTTTTTCTAGATTTGCCATGATTGACGTCCTTTGAATTTGGTTCTGCGTGATGGCCTCTTAGGCCGCGTCTCGTTTGGCGTAGGCCCCGAACACGCGCGCCAGCTTGGCGGCCGGCGCGGTCGAGAGCTGGGCGATCTTGGTCGCGGGCGCCTGGATCAGGCCCACGAGCTTGCCGCGCAGTTCGTCGAGGGACGGCATCGTCGCAAGCGACTTGACGCTGTCCGGATTCAGAGCAGTCTTGCCCATGGCGCCGCCGAGGATGACAAACTTGTTGTGATCCTTGGCGAAGGCCACGGCGACTTTCGGCGCCGCCACCGGATCGTCCGAATAGGCGATCAGGGTCGGCCCCTTGAGCAGGGGCGCGATGGAGGCGACGTCGGCGCCATCGAGAGCGATCTTGGCGAGGCGGTTCTTTGCGACCTGGACCGTCGCGCCAGCGTTGCGAGCCTGCTTGCGCAGGCTTTGCAGCTGGGCCACGGTCAGGCCGGAGTAGTGAGCGACGACGACGACGCCAGTCTTCGAAAAGACTTCGCGCAATGCCGCGACCGCTTCCTGTTTCTCCGCTCTGTCCACGGTTGCTCTCTCTAACTGGCGGGAAAATCCCGCCGGCTGCGACATGCCGCTTGCTTGAGGCAAGCGGCGCCGTAGATCCTGTCCCCGTCACGGCGTGACGCCGCGGCGGTTGAAGGGGCGCGAACCAAATTCGAAGGACGCTTGCGGGGCGAGCCGTCTGCGCCTTTAAAATTCCGGTTTCCCCGTCTATGCAGGCCGCCTTCGTGATGACGGATCGCTCCGTCCTCCTTCGGGCCGATTGAGCCGCTGCGGGGCCTAAACCCCTTGCGCGCGCCGGCAGTCTCGGACAGGACATGGCCGGACGGGACACGAGGGGGAACCCCGGGTCCGCCGGCCTATCCACCGCCTTTTCCTAAGTCATTGAAGCGACTTGGGTCGAGGCGGAAGTCAAATCTGAAAACGGGGCCGCAGGTCGATTGGCCAGCCCCGGAGGGCCTTATTTAAGGGGGCTAGAGCGGTTTGCCAAGGGAAAAAAACCGGATTTTCGGTGAATTCAGCGGCGTCATCGCCGTCCCGGCGTGAACTCCATCCGCATCCGGCCGCCGCGGCCATAGGAGGTCTGCGCGCCATAGCGCGGTTGGGAGCGATAGGCGCCGCGGCCTGAAGCTTTGCCGCCCCCTTGGCTGGCGACCCCAGGGTAGCTCGCCCCGTGCTGACCGCGCGTTGGTCCAAAAGCGGCGAGGCAGCGGTTATAGGCGTCGGCGTCCTGAATTTTCTCGCAGTCGGCGATCGAGCGCGGCGCGGCGAGGGCGGGCGCGGCGAGGGCGCCTAGCAGCATTGCGAGCGCTAGCGCATGATGGCGGCCGGTCATCCCCTGAGCGTCGCGCCGCATTTCTTTTCCGCCTCCGAAACGATTTTCTGCGCCACCGCCTCGATCTCCGCGTCGGTCAGCGTTTTCTCGCGAGGCTGCAGGGTGACGGCGAGGCCGATCGACTTTTTGCCTTCCGGCACGCCTTTCCCCTCATAGACGTCGAAGACGACGACATCGGCGATCAAGGCCTTGTCCGCGCCCTGCGCCGCCTTCACCAGATCGCCCGCGCGCGCGGCGCGATCGACGATGAAGGCGAAATCGCGCGACACCGGCTGCAAGTCCGAAATCTCCAGCTTCGGCTTGATCTTTGTCGGCTTCGCCTTGGGGGCGGGGAGCGCGTCGAGAATGATCTCGAAAGCCGCGACCGGCCCCTCGACGTCCATAATTTTCAGCGCGCGCGGGTGCAATTCGCCGAAATGGCCGACGATCGTCTTCGGCCCGAATTGCAACGTCGCCGAGCGGCCGGGATGAAACCATGGCGGGCCGCCAGGAACGATCTGCATGCCGCCGATCGCGACGCCGAGCGAATCAAGCAGCGCCATGGCGTCGGCCTTGGCGTCGAAGGCGCCGGCTTCGCGCGCCGGCGCGGACCAGTGACGCCCGGCGCCGGCGAGTCCGCGCCGCACGCCCGCCGCCGCGAGGCGCTGGCCGGTCTCGGTCGCGTCGAGAAAAATCTGGCCGACCTCGAACAGGTTCTGATCGCCCAGGCCCCGCGCGGCGTTGCGGCCCGCCGCCGCGACAAGCCCCGGCAGCAGGCTCGGCCGCATGTCGGAAAGATCGGCGGCGATCGGATTGGCGAGCGCCAGCGCCGGCGCGCCGCCGCCAAACGCTTCCGCCTGTTCCTTGGAGACGAAGGACCAGGTCACCGCCTCGACGAGGCCCTGGCCGGCCAGCGAACGGCGGGCGTTGCGGGCGCGCTTCTGCATCATCGTCAGCACGGGCGGCGCGACGCCCTCGGCGCGCGGCAGCGGCGTCGACGGCACATTGTCGACGCCGATCAAGCGGACGACTTCCTCGACGATATCGGCCTTGCCCTCGACGTCCGGGCGCCAGGAGGGGACGGCGACGCGCGCCTCGGAGTCGCCGGCTTTCTCCACCGCGAAGCCGAGGCGTTCGAGAATCATGGTCGCCTGCGCGGGCGCGACGTCGATCCCCGCGAGCCGCCTGATTTCGCTCCAGGGGAAATCGATGACGCGCGACGCGCGCGGGACGGCGCCTGCGAGGACGAGTTCCGACGGCTCGCCGCCGCAGAGGTCGAGCACGAGCTGCGTCGCGCGTTCGAGTCCCGGCAGCGCGAAGGCCGGATCGACGCCGCGCTCGAAGCGATAGCGCGCATCGGTGACGATGCCGAGCTTGCGGCCGGTATGGGCGATATTCATCGGGTCCCACAGCGCCGTTTCGATCAGCACGTCGGTCGTATTCTCGTCGCAGCCCGACGCCTCGCCGCCCATGACGCCGGCGAGCGATTCAGGCCCATTGTCGTCGCAGATGACGACCATGTTCTCATCGAGCTCATAGGTCCGTCCGTCGAGCGCGAGCAGAGCCTCGCCCTTCTTCGCGCGGCGCACGGTGAGATCGCCCTTCACCTTTTTCGCGTCGAAGACGTGAAGCGGGCGGGCGCGGTCGAAAGTGAGGAAGTTGGTGATGTCGACAAGCGCATTGATCGGACGAAGGCCGATCTCGCGTAAGCGCGCCTGCAGCCAGGCGGGGCTTTGTCCGTTCTTGACGCCGCGCACCAGTCGCAGGCCGAAGAAGGGCGCGAGATGCTGGTCCTCTTCTTTAAAGTCGAGCGTCACGCCGACAGGGCAGGGGAATTTGCCCTCAACCGGCAGAATGTCCTTCGTCTTGAGGACGCCAAGACCCGCCGCCGCGAGATCGCGCGCGACGCCATGAACGCCGGCGGCGTCGGGACGGTTGGGCGTCAGATTGATCTCGATGATCGGATCGTCGAGCCCGGCCCATTGCGCGTAAGAGGCGCCGAGCGGCGCGTCGTCCGGCAGATCGATGATCCCTTCGTGATCGTTGGACAGTTCTAGTTCGGCCGCAGAGCACAGCATGCCGAGCGATTCGACGCCGCGGATGACGCCCTTGCCGAGCGTGATCTTCTTGCCGGGGATGTAGGTTCCGGGCGGCGAGAAGACGCTCTTCATTCCGGTGCGCGCGTTCGGCGCGCCGCAGACGACCTGCACCGGCGCGCCGCTCCCCGTGTCGACCATGCAGACGCGCAAACGGTCGGCATTGGGATGCGGCTTCGCCTCGATCACCCGCGCGATGGTGAAGTCTTTCAGCTGCGCGGCGGGGTCGTGCACATGTTCGACCTCAAGACCGATGCGCGTCAGCGTTTCGACGATCTCGCTAAGCGAGGCCGACGTGTCGAGATGTTCCTTGAGCCAGGAGAGGGTGAGTTTCATATGGCGGCTTCAATGTTGTGCGGCGCTGCGATCTCCCGCACGTCATGCCCGCGCTTGTCGCGGGCATCCACGCCATCAGGTTGCGGAGAGATGAAAGTGAGCGGCGCCATTTTTGTCTCTTGTCTCTATTGCTGTGCGTCTTCGCGTGGATGGCCGGGACAAGCCCGGCCATGACGTGGAGAGAATGTCGTTAGATGCTCAACCGGCTGCATCCGGAGATTGAGTGGGTAAGTTCATCGCGCTCCAGTCAGTGGGCCAATGATCGAAGCGGTCAGAGCGCCCTTTCCGGAGCAACCGCGCCCGGCGCTTTCTGCCCGCGCAGCATGCTCGCGACGCTGATATCTTCGTCGATCTGTGGCCAGTGCATCCCCATGGGAGAAAGCTCGACCGTTCGACGCGCCTCGGACGAAGCCTGAGCGAGACGCGGATACCACCACAGCGGCGCGCGCAATACGCGTCCGTCGGCCAGCGCGACGGTGAGGAAGCTGTCGTCGCATGACGCCTCGGTAGGACGGGCGTCTTCGACCTCAATCTGCAAAGTAGTCATTCCATGACCTCAGAAAGGACTCACGCTCCTCGCGTGTCTTCTTGACGATCTCGTTCAGCTCTTGAACCGTGAAGCCCATATTGACGGCGACGCCGACGTTCTCAAGCCAGATTTTCGCTTCCCTGCCGTCCTTCGTCACATGAATATGCGCGGGCTCGCAACCATCCGCCGAATAGAAGAAGAAACGGTAGCCTCTCCACCTCAGCAGCGTCGGCATTTTAGCTGCTCAACCCGCCCGCCAGCGTTGGGAAGTCGAGCGGCCTGAATCCATAATGCTCCAGCCAGCGCGTATCGGCGTCGAAAAAGGCGCGCAGGTCCGACATGCCGTATTTCAGCATCGCCAGCCGGTCGACGCCGACGCCGAAGGCGAAGCCCTGATAACGGTCGGGATCGATGCCGCAGTTTCTGAGCACGTTGGGATGCACCATGCCGCAGCCCAAAATCTCCATCCAGTCCTCGCCCTCGCCAAAGCGAATGTCGCCGCCGTGGCGCCGGCACTGGACGTCGACCTCCATCGACGGTTCGGTGAAGGGGAAGAAGGACGGGCGAAAACGCAGCTTCACGCCCTTCACGTCAAAGAAGCTCTTCAGGAATTCTTCGAGCGTCCATTTGAGATGCCCGAGATGCGTCGTGTCGTCGATGACGAGTCCTTCGATCTGATGGAACATCGGCGTATGGGTCTGGTCGAAGTCGCAGCGATAGACCCGGCCGGGGCAGATGACGCGGATCGGCGGCTTCTTGCTGAGCATGGTGCGCACCTGCACCGGGCTCGTATGGGTGCGCAGCAGCCGTTTCTCGCCCCCCGTCGGCGCGAGAAAGAACGTGTCCTGCATTTCCCGCGCCGGGTGCCCTTCGGGGAAGTTGAGCCTGGTGAAATTATAGTCGTCGCTCTCGATGTCCGGCCCTTCGGCGACGGCGAAGCCCATGTCGGCGAAGATGATCGAGAGTTCGTCCGTCACCTGCGAAATCGGATGAATGCGCCCGCGCTCCAGCGGGCTCGTCGCGGCTGGCAAGGTGACGTCGAGCGTCTCAGCCTTGAGGCGCGTCTCCAACCCCGCTTCGGCAAGCGCTTCGCGCCGCGCGGCGATAGCTTCGGCGGCCTTGTCCTTCAGCGCGTTGATTTTCGCGCCCTCGGTCTTGCGGTCCTCGGGCGACATTTTGCCCAGGCTCGCGAGCAGCGCCGAAATCGCGCCCTTCTTGCCGAGCGCGGCAAGACGCACGGCTTCGAGCGCCGCTTCGTCGGCGGCCTCGTCGATCTGGCGGAGCGTATCTTCTTCGAGTTTGGCGATGTCGGTCATATTGGTTTCTAATGTGGACGTTTCCTCGTCCTTCGAGACGCCCGCTCCGCGGGCTCCTCAGGATGAGGAAACGTAAAGCGCGCCGCTTCCGCCCTCATGCTGAGGAGGCTCCGCAGGAGCCGTCTCGAAGCATGCGGGCGAAGGTCGGCCGCCCTTTTCGGGAGATCTTGTCGGCGGCGGCGGTTTTGCCACGTGGGGGGCGTTCTGTCGAGAACGACAGATCGCGCTGCATTTGGGCACGCCCGCTTTGCGCGAAAAACCGGGTCCCACTTATTCTCAGCGCGCTCTAAGGCGCGGCGCGCGGCCGATGGGTGAAAATCTGCGCCAGCGCCGAAGAGACGACGCGGGAGGCGATGTCGTCGGCGCGGCTGGTCAGAACGATGGGCACGCGCGCGCCGAGCACCAGCCCCGCCGTATCGGCGCCGCCAAGGAAGACGAGCTGCTTGGCCAGAATATTGCCCGCCTCGAGATCGGGCGCGACGAGAATGTCTGCGTCGCCCGCAACCTCGGATTCTATATGCTTGGCGTCGGCCGCTTCGCGCGAAATGGCGTTGTCGAAGGCCAAAGGCCCGTCAAGCGCGGCTCCGGCGATCTGGCCGCGGTCGGCCATCTTGCACAGCGCCGCCGCCTCGATGGTCGATGGGATTTTGCCTTCCACCGTCTCCACCGCCGACAGCAGCGCCACCTTGGGTCGCTCGATGCCGATCGCATGGGCGAGGTCGACGGCATTGCGCACGATGTCGCGTTTGATGTCGAGAGTCGGCGCGATGTTGATCGCGGCGTCGGTGACGAGCAGCAGCTTATGATAGTAAGGCGCGTCGATCACGAAGACATGGCTGATCCGGCGATCCGTGCGCAGCCCGGCGCCGTCGCGCACGACGGCGGCCATCAGCTCGTCTGTATGCAGCGCGCCTTTCATCAGCGCCTGCAGCCGGCCACGGCGCACGAGCTCCACCGCCTGATCGGCGGCGGCGTGACTATGCGGCGCGTCGACGATCTCGACGCCTTCGAGCGAGACGCCGCTGGCGAACGCGGCCACTTCGATTTTTGAGCGTGGTCCGATGAAAGTCGGGACGATCAGCCCTCTGTCGCGCGCGGCGATCGCGCCTTCGATCGATCGCGCGTCGCAAGGATGGACGACGCCCATGCGAATGGGCGGTAGCGCCTGCGCTCGAAGCACCAGTGCGTCAAGCAAGGCGCCGCGCGCGCGCGCTTGCGCCACCATTGACCAGGGCGGGCGCGACGTCGCCGTCGGTTCACAGCCCGCGCTTTGGCTCATACGCGCTCCTTTGCTCAAACCGGCGGATCGCGGGCGATGCGATCGACGAAGAATTTCGTCGCGCGCGCCCAGGATAGATCATTGTCGCCGCGAAAATCGAATCCCTGACGATAGATCAATTCGCCCGTTGAGGCGCGCGCGATTGAAACGCCCATGCTGAGAATAAGCGTGCTGACCTTATTGACGACGCCGGTGAGAACGAGATCGGCGCCAGCCTTGCCGGCAAGCGACAATTCGCAGCCGTTGCAGGTGCGAATGTAGGTCTGTTTCAGGATCGCGTCGAGATCGGACGCGATTAAAGCGCGGTCAACGACGTCATAGACGCGTCGTGCGCCAAGTCCCGTGGAAATGTCGTCACGCGCCAGCGCCAGTCGCTTAGCATGTTCGGCGCGTTGGTCGACAGGCTCGTTTGACGTGTCGATCAGCTCGAAATCGAGAACGAGCAGGCGCTGTCGCGGCTCTTCCGCCAGCGCCGACGCGGCATGGGGCAGCGGCAGGGGCAGCGGCAGGGGCAGCGGCAGGAGCAGGGCGAGTCCGAGCAGCCTGCGGCGGTCGATCATCGCGCCCTGGCTCCATATTTATGCAGATGCGCGCCCTGCGCCGAGAGCCAGGCTTCGGCGCGATCCATCTCGGCGCAAAGCCGCCGCGTCAGCTTCCAGAACCGCGGCGAGTGATCGAGATGCACGAGATGCGCCACCTCATGGGCGGCGAGATAATCGAGGACGAAGGGCGGCGCCATGATGAGTCGCCACGAAAAATTCAGCGAGCCTGATGCGGAGCACGAACCCCAACGGCTGATCGGATCGCGAAGGCCGACGCCGCGCGGCGGCAGGCTCAGGGCGGCCGTGTGGCGTGCGACCGCTTGTTCAAGATCGTGGCGCGCCTCCCGCTTGAAATGGTCCTGAACGCGCCGATGGACATGGGCCGCCTGCCCGGCGACGCACAGCGCGAAGGGAACGTCGGAATCGTCGCGCGGCTCGACCCAGGTGACGCCGCGGCGTTCGGGATGGTGCGCGATCATATGATCGACGCCGCGCAGCGGCGTAACCGAACCATGCGCGAAGGGAATGGTTTCAGGCAGCCTGTTGAGACGCGCCGCGATCCAGGCGGCGTGACGCTGGGCGAAATCGCGCGCGTCCCGCAACGACGCCCGCTGCGGCATGGTCAACACCGCGTCGCGCGCGGCGAAGCGCACCCGCAAGGTAAATCGACGCGCATTCCGCGACCGGCGCAGAGCGACGAGAATTGGTTCACCCGCGTGAACTAATGTGAGAATCGACGCGCCGCTCGGCGCCGGTCCTTCGCGCAGGAGTCGCAGCATGACTGACATCGTAGCGCAAAGGGCGTGTGAGTCGCGAGTTCGAAAATCGCGGACGGACAAAAATATTTTGCTTGCGAGTCGCGTTTCGCGCCGCTCTCCGCTCGTCGACCGCGAGCGCTACAGATAGCGCTGAAGGTCGCGCACGGCCTCGGCCGGGCGACGCGCCACGTTGAACGTGGAGACAAAGCGGCCGTTCTTGTCCATCAGGTAAACGACGGTGGTGTGATCGACGGAATAGTCTTCGTCGCTGCCTCCCGCGCGCTTCGAGAAGATGCGGTATTCGCGCAGCACGGGATCGATCGACGCGCGCGGCCCTGACACGCCGATGATGCGCGGATCGAAATTGGAGAGATAGTCCTTGAGGATTTCGGGCGTATCTCGCTCGGGATCGACGGTGACGAACAGCGCGCCGATCTTCGCGTCCGGTCCCATCGCCCGCAGGATTTCCGACATCTCAAACAGCGTCGTGTGGCAAATGTCGGGACAATGCGTATAGCCGAAGAAGACCAGGAAGGGACGGCCAAGGAAATCCTGTTCGGTCACCTGCTGTCCGGTGTGGGCGGTCAACTGGAACGGTCCGCCGATCGCGTCGGTTGAGGCCGTCGGCTTGCCGCTGGTGAAATAAACGAAGGCGACGAAAACCGCCGCGAAGACGGCGCCGACGCCGATCAGCAGCGGCTTTGAGACGCCCCGTCCGCTCGCCGATTGCGCGCCCTTTGCGCCGCGCTTCAGTCCTTTTGCGCCACCCTTCGATCCGTTGGCCATTGTGCGTTTCCTGCGATTGTTGTCATGGGCGGCGCGTTGCCGCGGCGGCTCCGCCGGGCGGGGCGCGCGTAGGTCAGTCCGCGAAAACTATATGGGCGTCATTGCATAAGTCCACGTCGCCTGAATCCTTCGCGTCGTCGAACGCCCAACGCGCCTGAAAAAGACATCCCTTCGCGCCCGTGATCGGAAATTGCGCGCGGTCGCCCGCGGCGACCGGTCGATCGATCTTGCCGACGATGGTTTCCGAGGTCTTGTCTTTGGCGGTCATGACGACCTCGAAGCTTTTCAGCGGCACGAGACGCCGGTTCTCAAGATTGACGGCTTGCGCCAGCTTCGCGGGCGCCGGCCGCGGCTTCGTCGCGCCGTCAGCCTGCACGATTCCAATCGCGGCGATGACGCCGACCATCGCCGAGCGTAGCTTCATTGGATGTTCTCCCGGGCGGGGAACTTATCCCGCCTATTGGCGTTCGCCAAGCGCTGCCGGAACCTGAGCCGGTCCGAACCGTTCCAAACATGCGCGCGCGGCCCCGATAGTGTAGCTTGCCCCATTCCGATTCCTAACATTGCGAAAGCGCCCGACCAATGAGCGACGTTCCAGCTGCGGTTCCCGGCAAGATACTCGTCGGCGCCAGCGTAAAGGAAGGGAAACCCCGCGATTACCGCTACCTTATGCTGGCGCTGGGCAATCGTCATGGCTTGGTCGCCGGGGCGACCGGCGGCGGCAAGACGGTCTCCCTGCAGCTTCTCGCCGAGGGGTTCTCCAATGCCGGCGCCTCGGTCTTTCTCTCCGACGTCAAAGGCGATCTCGCCGGACTGTCGCAGCCGGGCGACGGCAAGCCGGCCTTCGTCGCACGCGCCAAGGAAATCGGCGTGCCCTATGAGCCCGACCGCTTCCCTGTCGTCTTCTGGGATGTATTCGGCGAGCAGGGACACCCGGTTCGGGCCTCGATTTCCGAGATGGGGCCGCTGCTGCTGTCGCGTCTGCTCGACCTCAACGACACACAGGAAGGCGTTCTCAACGTCGTTTTCAAGGCGGCGGACGAGCAGGGCCTGCTGCTGCTCGATCTGAAGGATCTGCGCGCGATGCTCGCGCATGTCGCTGAAAACGCAGCGACATACAAGGCGAAATACGGAAATGTCGCATCGGCGAGCGTCGGCGCCATTCAGCGGCAGCTTCTGGTGCTGGAGTCGCAGGGCGGCGACAAATTCTTCGGCGAGCCGGCGCTCGACATCATGGATTTCCTGCGCGTCGATCGCGATGGACGCGGCGTGATCAATATTGTCGCCGCCGACAAATTGATGCGGGCGCCGCGGCTTTACGCGACCTTTCTTCTCTGGATGCTATCCGAACTGTTCGAGGCCCTGCCGGAAGTCGGCGATCTCGACAAGCCGAAGCTCGTCTTCTTTTTCGACGAGGCGCATCTTCTCTTCAACGATGCGCCGAAGGCGCTGCTTTCGGCGATCGAGCAGGTCGTGCGCCTCATCCGCTCCAAGGGCGTCGGGGTCTATTTCATCACGCAAAGTCCTCTCGACGTGCCGGACACCGTGCTCGGCCAGCTCGGCAACCGCATTCAACATGTGCTGCGCGCTTTTACTCCGCGCGATCAGAAGGCGGTGCGCGCGGCCGCGGAGACGTTTCGCGACAATCGCAGCCTCGCTGAAGCCGAGGCGATCATGCAGCTCGGCGTCGGCGAAGCGCTGGTGTCGATGCTCGACGCCAAGGGAACGCCCGAAATCGTCGAACGAACGTTGATCGCGCCGCCGTCCGCGCGCGTCGGGCCGATATCGCCGCAGGAGCGCGAGGCGATCATCGCGGCAAGCCCATTCGCCGGAAAATACGACACGATGATCGACCGCGACTCCGCCTTCGAAATGCTGGAGGCGCGCGCCGTCAAAGGCGAAGCGGCGGGCGGCGCGGCGGGCGGCGGCCTGCTCGGGACTCTTGGCGGCATTTTGGGCGGCATTTTCGGCAAGGGCGAACGGAAGCGCATGTCGCCGGCGGAACTTGCGGCGCGCGCCGCGATTCAGTCGGCGGCGCGATCCGCCGGCACGCAGATCGCGCGCCAGATTCTACGCGGCGTGCTCGGCGGGATGTCGAAGTGAACGCGCTATCTTTATGAAAGCAGCGATCGCTCGAAAAGTATCGAATACGCTTGTATGAGGTGTGACTTCAATCAGGGACCTTGAACGGTTGGTAAGTTCTGCGACCACAAGGTGGTCGCTCACGATGTGCCGAACAACCTGGCTCGTGATAATGCCTTGCTTGTCGATTTCGTCCGCGCGTATCGCTCGGTGACCGCAAGAGGCGACTTTGGGCCGAATGACGTGCTTGAGAATCTGATTTGATCGTTTGCGCGTGTCGGAATGACTCTCGCAATCGGAGCGATGACAAAGCAGTATTTCTTTTCGGTCATTTGAACAGTCCAATCATCTGAAATTATCAGATCATATAAGTAAACCAAGCTGTATCTTTATCGCTCGCTCGACTTCTTTCAAGTCCTTGGCTGACAATGCGCCGAGCCGACCGCCAACTCTTTGCTTGGAAGCGGTCGTCAGTTGGTCCGCCATGGCCTTGCTCGGCTTGCCCTCGATCGTCACCATGGCCTCGCTTGGGTAGAGTCTGCCCGCGTTGCTGGTTGGCGGCACGACCTGAATGCGGTTCAGCGCCTCATTGGCGGCGTTGTTGTTGACGATGACGGCGGGCCGTCGTTTTCGAATTTCGCCGCCTATGGAAGGATCAAAATTGATCCAGTAGACGTCACCGCGACGCATCTGCGCCATCGGCGATGAGCGACTCGATCCATTCCGTTGCTTCTTGTTCGCGTTTACGATCCGTCGCCATCGCGCGATAGGCCTCCGCGAGGTCATCTTTTACGACAAGCGGGCGAGCCAAGTCCTCCAGAAATTGGCTGATCTTGCGACGCCCAACATCGCGCACGAGCCCGTCGTAAACGGCTTCGTCTAGGGTGATGGTCATTTTTTTTCGCATCGAACCAAAAGACTCCGAAAGGGCGATTTTATTCATTTAACCGTATGATTAACCCGTCTTATTCATCCCACCGCCGCGCGATTGTGATTTTTTCCGCGACATGATTGCGGGCGCGAGTCCGCTTTGCGTTTTTGGCGCTGGGTGGGTCTGCACTTTTCGCACGCGTTGGAGTTGGTCGG
>Ga0194120_10009044_pt1 | contig 12799 bp, 8 predicted proteins | sample TA2MahCa65mmetaG_FD_148642 | JGI IMG/M metagenome (GOLD analysis project Ga0194120, IMG submission 148642) | Freshwater microbial communities from Lake Tanganyika, Tanzania - TA2015019 Mahale Deep Cast 65m | ecosystem: Environmental > Aquatic > Freshwater > Lake | place: Tanzania: Lake... | reverse complement strand
CGGCACCGGATCGCGCCTGCGCAGCTCGGCCCACTCCGCGCCCCAGCGCGGCGCCAGGTTCTCCAGACGCGGCGCTGCCTTCGAGCCGGTCGGCCACTCCTCGCTCAGCGCGCCGCCCGCGGGCATCCCGGGTAGATCGCTCCAGCGCGCCGGCTCGTCGACGAGCGCCAGCGCGAACGAGAGGTCGCGTGCCGCCTTCGGGTCGGACTCGCGCAGCCGTTCCAGGGCTCGGCCGGCGGCCCAGGCGAGCACGCGTCGCGGCGTGCGCGGGCCCGTCAGGAACCGGCGCACGAGCTCGCCGAAGGCCGCGCGCAGGCGGGCCGGCTCGGGGGTCGCGCTCGCGTCCGCGAGCAGCGTGGACAGGAGTTCCGCCCCGGACCTGGGCAGTTGGGCGGGAAAGAGCAGCTCGGCGCATTCGACCAGCGCGAGCAGCGGTCCGCGCCCGCTGTTCTCGTCGAGCCCCTGCGGGAGCCCGGTCCGCTCGAGCACGCACAGGGGTGCGCCGCTCCCGCCCGAGGCCTCCGCGGCGCAGTCCTGCAGCGACCAGCGGATCGCCTCCAGCCCGGTCTCCGCCCATGGGGCGCGAAGCGGGTTGCCGGCGCGGAAGTGGCTTGTGTCCGTTCGCTGAATCACGCGACGAGCGCCATGCTACCCGTGGCCGCTCGACGATCTCGTCCGTGGTCCCTAAACTGTTTCCCCCCCGTGGCCCCGGCGGGCGCGCCGCTCCATCCGACGCGGTGAACCAGAGCTCCGGCCGCCAGCCCCCGCGCTACATCCATGGAAATCTCCGAAATCCAGGTCGACGGCTACGAGAAGGTCTTGCGCTGCCACGATCGCGCTACCGGCTTGCACGCGCTGATCGCGGTGCACGACACCACCCTCGGTCCCGCGCTCGGCGGCATGCGCATGCTGCCCTACGTGTCGGAGGACGAGGCGCTGTTCGACGTGCTGCGACTCTCGCGCGGGATGACGTACAAGTCGGCGGTCGCCGAGACCGGACTGGGTGGCGGAAAGTCGGTGCTGATCGGCGATCCGCGCACCGCAAAGTCACCCGAGCTGTTCCGCGCGATGGGTCGCTTCGTCGATTCGCTGGGCGGGAAGTACATCACCGCGGAGGACATGAACATCGGCATCCGCGACCTCGAGTACGTGCGCGAGTCGACGCGCTGGGTGACCGGGCTCTCGCGCGAGTCGGGCAGCTCGGGCAATCCGAGCCCGTACACCGCGCGCGGCTGCGTGCAGGGCATGAAGGCCGTTCTCGAGGAGCTGTACGGCAAGGCGGATTTCAAGGGCCGGCGCGTGCTCATCCAGGGCGTGGGCGCGGTCGGCGGTCGCATCGCCGAGATGCTCAAGGAGCTCGGCGCGCACGTGCTGATCAGCGACATCAACGCCGAGACCGTGGCCCGACTGTCCAAGCAGCACGGTTTCGAAGTCGTCGACGAGATCGGTCACCACACCACTTCGTGCGATATCTACGCGCCCTGCGCGCGTGGGGCCGGCCTCAACAAGGACACGATTCCGACGCTGCGCTGCAAGGCGGTCGCCGGGTGCGCGAACAACCAGTTGCTCGATCCGGAGGATGCGGACCGATTGCAGGCCCGCGGCATCCTGTACGCGCCGGATTACGTGATCAACGCGGGCGGGATCATCAACGTCGGCGTCGAGCTGTTGCCGGGCGGCTACAAGGAGAACGTCGCGCTCGAGCGCGTGGATCGGATCTACGATCAATTGAAGCGCGTGTTCCGGATCGCGCGCGAGGAGCGCATCACGACGCGCGATGCGGCGGCCAAGCTGGCCGAGCAGCGCCTCGAAGAGGGGCGCAAGAAGAAGTCCGTGGCGAAGCGCTGAGGCGGCGCGCGCTCAGCGCTCCGGCAGCGCGGGAGGACCTGCGGGCAATGCGCCCCGAAGTGGGCCGAATCGAAGGCAGGCTTCGTCGCGTGGTGTCGGGACGGGCGAGGACCGACTCAGCCCCGGCTCTTGCCCGAACGCACCCGTCCGCGCAGCACGACCTGGTGCTCGTGCACTTCCACGTTCGGCAGAGCGTCCACGCCGCGAACCTCGAGCTTGTCCCACGCGATGTCGTGGATCTCGCCGGTCTCGACGTCGACGATGTGGTGGTGGGGCTCGATGCGCGGGTCGAACACCACGCGGCCCTCGGCCAGCACGAGCTCGCGCAGCAGCCCATGGGCCACGAATAGGTTCAACGTGTTGTAGACCGTGGCACGCGACACCATCGGGATCCGCGTCTTCACGAACTCCCAGACCTGATCCGCGGACGGATGGCTGGTCGTATCGAGCACGAACTCGGCAATCGCCACGCGTTGCGCGGATGGCTGGATGTCTCGGTCGCGCAGCAGGCGCTTCGCGTCAGCGTGCATGGGTCTAGACTTAGTCCAAATCTAGTCGATGCCAAGCCGCAAACCCGGCTTTGCCGGCTCGGCGGCACGCATTGTGCCAAGTCCTTCGGGGTCTAGCACGCGTCCGGGATCCAGAAACCAGCCGGGTTCCAGAACCTGTCCCGGACCTGGCTCGCACTCGGGAGCAGTCGTCCGGCGTCGCGCTCACGGGACCAGCACCAGCTCGACGACGTTCGTGAACGACAGGCCTGAGAAGCCCTGTACCTGGATCGGCACTCCGACGATCGAGGCCATGGCCGGCGGCAACGGCACGTGCCAGCGCCGCACGCCCTCGGGGCCGATGAATGCCTGTCCGTGGAGGACGGGGTCCGCGATCTGCAGCGCCCCTCCGAACCCATCGATCGGGATGTTCGTCGGTTGGGTGCCCCAGAAGCTCGCGCTCGGCCACCCGGGCTCGCCGAACACGTAGATGTCGAGCCACGTGCCGGGGCTCTTCAGGCCGGTCAGCATCAAGTGCGGCGGATGCGGCAGGTCCGGCGGTCCGGGAATCGTGACGGGCTCGAGTTCCCAGCGGCTGCCCACGGTCGTGAGCGGCGCGGATGCAACCGTGATCGCGCCACTGGGAGGGACGGTGACGATCCGATCGTCCTCCAGCGAGTTCGCGACCACGTTGTGGCTGCGGAAACGCAGGTGCTGCCCCCCCTGCGGCAGGAAATTCTGCAGGCGGCGAGCGCGCCAATCGACCGTGGCGGTCGACGAAGCGGCGGCATCCGGTCCGCTGCCGGTGCGCAGGAAGACCGTCAGTTCGTGCTTGCTCGTCGTATCGACCAGCGTGCTCGTGTCGAAACCGATGTAGCCGTTGATCGATCCAAACAGGTCGCCGACCAGCGGGTCGCCATTGCCTGCATCGCTGTCGAGCGAGGCCTGCGTGAAGACCGGCATCGGTTGGTCGATCCGGTAACGCCACATCTCCTCGTAGCGCTCCCACCAAACCGGCGCCCAGAGGCCGCTTGCGGTCGCGGTCGAGCCGATGTGCGTGCCGTCATCCCAGAGGAACACGGCCGGCTGCTGCGCCATCTCGATCGCGTTGAAGGTCCCGGGCTTCTCGGACCAGCCGAAGTACTCGTCCTGACGGCCGTCCAGGCTCACGATCAGCGGCAGGTCCTCGTTCGCCGCAAGGCCGACGACGTGCGCGAGATCGAGGCGGTCGTAGGTCAGCATTCCCTCGTTGCACAGGCCGTTCTGCTCGGGTGGTCCCCACAGCTTCCAGCCCGCCGGGAACTCCCACCAACAGCCGCTGTACTGGCACCCCATGTCGAATTTCGACAGCACCAGCTGCGCGGCGGCGAACCGCTCCGGGTGCAGGTAGGCCAGGAAGCCGGCACCCATCGCACCCATCGACACGCCGACGAGATAGGTGCGGGCCGGATCGACGGGGTAGGCGACCTGCGCGAAATCGAGCTCGAACAGCACGCGCCGGACCGTGTAGTCCTGCGTCGGCACCGTCGGGTAGCTCAGGTAGTCGGGAAACAGCGGATTGAGCCCGTACCAGTACGTGACGTTCGGCCAGGTCTCGAACCAGTCATCCGGCGAAACGACCACGGCCTCGGGGCGCGTCGGCTCGGGCTCGTGCTGATAGTTGCCGTCCCGAAAGTGCAAGCGCACCAGCGTCGGACGAGGGGCCGGATCGACCAACGGGTCGTAGTTGATGCGCAGGTTGAACGCCTGGCTCGGCTTGAACCACATCGCCGGGGCGAACGGCGTCGCCACGTCCGAGACCCAGTGCACGTAGTCGTTCCGCACACCGTCGATCCGCTGCAGCACGGGCAGCGGGCGCTCGGGCACTTCCGCGGTCGCCAGCAGGGTCGCATTCCCTTCCGGAACGATCGTCGTGTCCGCGAGGCCGTCGATGTTCGCGATCACCGCGTACCACGCGTTCTCCGCGGTCTCGACCGTGTGGACGAACAGCCCGTCGTCGTCGAGCAGTCGCGGTCCGAGATCCTCGATCGCGTAGTAGTCGGGCACTCCGCCCGCCAGCAACGTGTTGCGGACGTTCTTCGAGGAGTCGGCGCCCACGCTGCCGAGCAGCGTCGCGCCCGCGAGGTCGGACGCATCGTCGATCGGCGCCGTCGAGCGATACACCGCGTAGCTCACCGGAGTGCCCGGGACCTCCTTCCAGGTCAGGAAGACCTGGCCCGAGCGCGGCTGCGCGCGGATTTCGGAGACGACCGTCTGGGCCGCCACGGAGGCGGCAAGAGAGGACGAAGCCGCTGCCAGGCAGGCGGCCAGGATGACCGGACGGAAACTCACGGGGACCGGGTGGGTTCTTCCCAACTCTAAGCGCAATCGCCCAGTCGCGCCACGAACCGCCCGAAATCACCGGCTTTTTGGACGCGCCGCGCGCCGCTCCCGGCATTGCTGACGCGGCCGTCCGGAATGAGGCTCGAGCTCAGCCCTTGCGCAGGAAGTCGACCAGGTCGCGCTCGAGTTCCGCCAGCCCGTAATCTGGCACGGTGAGGCACTGGTAGACGATGCGCGAGAGCGGTTCGGGGGTGTTGGGGTTGAGCTCGCGCGGCGGCGGGTAGGACAGGAAGTAGGACAGCGACAGCCGCTCGACCTCCCCGCCCTGCTCGCGGCCCGCGTACTGCCAGGGCACCTCGTCGAACGGCAGAGCGCCGGTCAGGATCTCGTAGAGCATCACGCCGATGCCCATCACGTCGGCCTTGCTGTCCTGCAGCAGGAGCGGGTTGTAGTGCGGCGTCGTCGAGATCACGCCGCGCTCGTCCGCCCGCATGGCCGGGTCGATCATCACGACCGTGCCGGAGGGCTTGACCAGGATGTTCTCCGGCTTGAGATCGCCGTGATAGCTGAACTGGCCGGCGTCGCGCAGCTTCTGCAGCGAGCGGACGATCGCGAGGAACCAGTTCAGGCGAATGCCCTCGAGCGCGCGGATCTTCTCGCGCAGGGTCTTGCCCTTCACGTAGTCCATCACCAGCACCGGACGGCCGTCGTGATTGATGACGTCGCGCACGGTGATGAGATTCGGGTTCCGCGTGCGCTGCAGGATCGACGCCTCGCGCTCGAGCATGCCGTCGATTTCCTTCAGGTCGAGGAAGTCGATGCGCACGCCGTCGGGTCGGAAGAACACGGCTTCCGCCGGCGTCTCGTCCGGACTGATCCACTCGGGCGAGCGATTGGCCGTGATCTCGAGGAAGCGCGTCACGTAGCGTCCGCCTCCGGCCACGTCGCCCATTTTCAGCGCCACCTTCTCGCCGCGGCTGTCCTCGGCGACGTAGATGTACGAAAAGCCGCCGCGCGCGACGAATTCCTGCACGCAGTACTTGCCGATGTGCTCCCCGGTCTGAAGCTTGATCATGGAGTGGGAACGAAGGCCGTGGGGAAGAGGGAGAGAGGGGGGGGCGCGAGGTCACGTCGCGCGCCGAGGCCTTCGTTCGACCGGCGGAACGCGCGCATTTGAAGAAATCTCGCGCGAGTTGCGCGTGCGCGCATCTCGCGTGCGAGCCCCCGGCTTCAGTTGCCGTGTAGGGCCGCGGGTGAAAGTTCTTCCAAGCGGGCCGCGGCAGCGGTTCCCAGGATCGCCCGCGCTCCGTCGGCCAGCGTCGAACTGGTCAGGTGGTCCGGCTGCTCTTGGAACGGGCGGTAGCGCCACGCGCGGCCCTGCGCGTCGATCAGGCCCAGCTCCTGCCGGAACTCGTTCTGCACCGCGTAGAACACGCGCTCGCCGGGCCCATCCTCGCGGAAGGCCAGCACGAAGCCGCACACGCGGTCGCCCTCCACCACGCGCCAGGCGCGCTGCACGGACGAGCGAACCGGCGCGGCCGCAGCGGCATCCTTCGGCACGCGCTCGCGCGTCGTCCGGCAGGCGCAGGGCAGTGCGCTGCACAGGGTCAGGGCCAACGGAATGAAGACGTTGCTTGCGCGATTCATGCCTCGATCCCCGCCGCCGGGGTGCGCCGCTTGACCAGCGAGAGCGCCACGCAGAACAGCACGCCGGCGACGCTCGCCCACAGTCCGAGCCGGACCGAGTGAGGAGCATAGCGCATTTCGATGACGTGCTCGCCCGCCGGACAGAGCACGGCGCGCAGCGCACCGAAGGCGCGTTCGATACGCACCGGGGACCCGTCCAGGGTCGCTTCCCACCCGTCCGCGTAGGCATCCGACAGCACGACGCAGCAAGCGCTCTGCGCGCGAACCTCGATCTCGACTGCCTGCGCCGAGTACGAGCGGATCTCGCAAATCGCGCCTCCGGCGTCCGCGGCACCGGAGGGCTCCGGCGCCACGCCGGGAGGACGTTCCAACTCGACGTTCAGCGGATCGGGGAGCCTCGACCCGTCGAGTTCGATCCAGCCGCGTTCCGAGCGACGCGGCGGATCGACCCAGTGGTAGGCGCAGGTCGCGTAGGCGCGCGGCATCGCACTCGGGTACTCATACAGCCGTGTGCTCCCGTCGATGCGGAGTTCGAACGGCGCGGGCAGCGGCTCGCTCGACAGCACGTAGCGCACGTTCAGCAGCGCGGCGACCGGCAGTGCCTCGAGCCGGTCGAAGGCGCGGATCTCCTTCACGAACGAAGTCGGCGGCAGCGCGGCCTGGTCGCCGAACTCGCGCAGCCCGGCCGCCGGATCCTTCGAGAGCAGCGAGACGAGCGCGACGTAGTGCTGGTCCTCGACGCTGTCGTATCCGGAAACGACGGGGATGCGTTGGAACAGATTCGCGCTCGGAGCGAAGGCCGTGTTGTCGACCGCGAGCACGCGATAGGGCTGGGATTGCTCCCTCAAGAAGCGCGTGACGGGCGTTTCCGGGGCGATCCGGGCGGGCTCGATCGAAGGATTGAACCCGCGGCCGATCGCCAGCAGATCCACCAGCACGAGCAGCACGGCGCCCGCTGCCCACAGCACCCGAACGCGCGCGCCCGAACCGATTCGTTCCAGCACGGCGTCGAGCCCGAAGGCCGCCAGCGCGGCCAATGCGAGGTTCACGACGAGCAGCAGACGCAGCAGCTTCGTGCTCGCGAGCACGGGGACCGCGCGCGCAACGTCGTAGAACGGCGCGACCTGCCACGCCACCAGCAGCGCGATCGCTCCGAGGCCGGCCAGCACGCGCACGCCCGGCGCGGCACGTGCGCGCGTCAACGCCGCGCAGGCAAGCAGCAGCGGCAGCACGCCGACGTAGCCGCCGACCAGCTCCGCATAGTTCAAGTTGTGCCCGAGCGGCCCCGTGTAGTCGCCGTGATGGGGCGCACCCGTCGCGAACGGCGCGACGAGGAAGCGCAGCGCGTCGCCGAGCCCGAACGGGCTGGTGACGTCGAACTCGTCGAACAACAGCGCCGCCTGACTGGCGCGCACGTACTCCCACTGCGGCCACAACTGGACGAGCCCGACCAGACCGCCGAGCACCAGACCGGTGCCGCAGATCCCGACCGAGCGCGCGAGCATGCGTTGCTGCGCACCGCGCCAGGTCGCGTAGAGCGCCGTGAAGAGCGCGACGTGCAGCGCCGTCTGCGCGTGTCCGGACAGCCAGGCGAGCCCGCTGCCCAGCCCGAGCGTGCCGATCGCGCGCGCCGCGGACCCGGACATGCCGCGCTCGATCCGCCACAACAGGAACGGCAGGAACAGCGCTGCGGCGGTGTGCGGATGGCCGAGCCAGGCGACCATGAAGCCGCCGAGCTGGAAGCACAGCGCGCCGAGCAGCCGCGCGTAGGCGGAGAGCGCGAAGCAGCGCAACCAGAACAGCGCGAAGGCCCCGGCGAGGAAGAGGCGCAACAGCGCGCTCCATTCCTTCGTCGCGTGGCCGGGGAACTGGAAGTACAGCCAGTTCAACGGACTGGCGAACCCGCCCGAGGCCGCGGCGTGATAGGGCTGACCGCTGTAGTTGTACGGGTTCCACAACGGCAGCTCGCCCGCCCGCAGTTGCTCGGCCGCCAGGTCGAGCCAGGGCTCGCAGACCGTCGGCTGGTCGAGCAGCAGGGGGTTGGCGGGCGACCCGGCTCCGGGAGCGGCGGAACGCCACGGTTCGAATTGCAGCAGCGCATCGGCCGCCGACAGCACGCGCGAGGAGAACAGCGCGTCCGCCAGCAGCGCGACCGCCGCGAGCAAGAGCACGGCCAGCGAGCCGAGGAGTTCGAGCCGCTCGTGGCGCGCGGTTGCGATCACAGCGCGGGCAGCCTAGCAGGTCGATCGGCCCGGCACGCCTGTCCAACACGCGCCGCCGCTCGTATTCTCTTGGCCCCGCTGCGCAACTCGCCGGAACCGACATGGACGCACATGCCCTCGATTGCCACCGCCGCGCCGGACGCATTGCGTCGGAGTGCCGTGAGTGGGCCAAGCAGAACGTGCGGCCGGGGGTCCGCGTCGCCTGGGTGCTCGAGACCGTCGAGCGCATGATCCGCGAGCGCGGCGCGGAGCCGGGCTTTCCCGCTCAGTCGAGCCGCAATCACGTCGCGGCGCACTACTGCTCCCCGCCGGGCGACGAGCTCGAGTATCGCGAAGGGGACTGCGTGAAGGTCGATTTCGGCGTGCACGTGGACGGCTACGTCGCCGACACGGCCGCCTCGATCGACCTGTCCACCGATCGACGCTGGACGCGCCTGATCCAGGCCTCCGAGGCCGCGCTCGCGGCCGCGATCGCGACCGTCGGCGTCGATGTGCCGGTCGGTGATGTGGGTGCTGCGATCGAGCGCGCGATCACGGGCATGGGCTTTCAGCCCGTGCGCAACCTGACCGGCCACGGCCTGGGCCGGTGGAAGGTCCACACGCCGCCGCAGATTCCCAACTACGCCGAGCGCGGCGGCGGCCGCTTCCGCAAGGACAGCGTGTTCGCGATCGAGCCGTTCGCCTGCACGGGTCGCGGCTACATCAAGGAGCGCGGCAAGGCCGAGGTTTTCATGATGGTCGGCCCTCCGCTCTCGGCCAAGGGACTCGATCGCGACGTGCTGAAGGCGATCGACGCTTGGCGCGGACTGCCGGTCGCGCGCCGCTACTTCCAGCACCTCGACGCGATCAAGGTCGAGGAGGTGATCACCAAGCTCGCGAAGCAGGGCGCCCTGATGCGCTACCCGCCGCTGGTCGAGGAGGAAGGCGTCATGGTGGCTCAGACCGAGCACTCGCTCTACCTGGGGCCGGACGGCGTCGAGATCCTGACCGCCTGACGAGCTAGAATTCGCACCTTCCCTGCGGAGCCGCTCCCCCCAGCCTGCCGATCCTCAGCGAGGATCCCCAGGGGCTCCGGACCTCCTTGAAGATCGCACTGGTCACGACGCCGCCGTCGGATCGCTCCGGCATCGGCGACTACACGCACCATCTGCTGCCCTATCTGCGCGAGAAGGCCGCGGTCGACCAGTTCGTGGAGCCGGGAAAGGAGGGCCCGGGTTGGGACGGCGAGCCGGCGCGCTCGGCGCTCGAACTCGATCCGCGCGCTTACGACCGCGTGCTCTACCAACTGGGGAACGAGTCCAATCACGCGTTCATGGCGCCGATGGTCCGCGCGATCGGCGGCGTCGTCGCGCAACACGACTGGGTGCTCTTCGATCTGGCGCTGCGCGCCTACCCGGCGCTCGCGCGCGGCGGTTGGAAGGGATATCTGCTGGCGCTGCGCGAGGGCGGGCTCGAACAGGCGCGCACCTACGTCGGCAACTGGCGCGAACGTCGCAAGGGCCGGCGCGAGCCGGCCGAGGAGATCGACGCGCGCGCGTTGCCGGGGACTCTGCTGGCGGGTTGGCATGCGAACGAGCCGCGCGGCCGTTGGGTGGCGGACGTGGCCTGGCTGCGGATCCCGGCACAGGGGCGCGCGGTGCGCCTGCGGATCGGCACCGTTGCGGGCCGGAGCTCGAAGCTGGTCGAGGCCGGGGGGCGTGCCGTGGCCGAGCTGGCGGGCGTGCCGGGAGTGCTCGAAGGCGAGGTGCGCGAGCCGCTGCTCGCGCTGCGTACCAGCGACGTGGAGGTCAGCGCCGAGCAGCGCAAGCACGGCGACTCGCGGCGACTCGCGGCCTTCGTCGAGGCGGTCGAATGGAGCGACGGCCGCACTTGGAGCTCGCTGGACTTGCGCCAGCACTGTTTCCACCCGCCGCTCGAAGTGAATCTGTCGCGCGACCGTTTCCTGCTGCCGCTCAACCGATCGATCGTGCGTTTCGGTGACGCATTCATCGTGCACAGCGCCTACGTCAAGGCGCGCATCCTGGCCGAGCGCAACCAGCTCACGCCGGTCGGGATCGTCTCCCACGGCGCCGAAGAGCGCTGGCGCGACGAGGATCGCGCGGCGACGCGCGCGCGGCTGGGACTGAGCGAGGCCTGGCAGCGGGGTTTCCTCGTCGTCAGTTTCGGCGGCGTTCAGCCGCACAAGCGCATCGACAAGCTGCTGCAGGCCTTCGCGCGCGCGCGCGCGCAGGCGCCCGACCTCCACCTCGCGCTGGTCGGCGGCATTGCATCCGATTCCTACGATCCGCGCGAGCACGCGCGGCAGCTCGGCGTCGACGGCGCCGTCCATTTCAGCGGTTACGTGCCCGAGGAGCTGGGCTGGGAATGGCTGCACGCAGGCGACCTGGCCGTCAACCTGCGCGGCCCCACCACCGGCGGCACGAGCGGCGGGATCTTCCAGGCCTTCTCGCTCGGGCGCGCGGTCCTCGCCAGCGCGGCGGCCGAGCAGTCGGAATTGCCCGAATCCTGCACGATCAAGGTGCCGCTAGGCGACGGCGAGGTGGAGTCGATCGCGCAGGAGCTCGTCGCGCTGCGCGCGGATCCGGCGCGGCGTGCGCGGCTGGAGGAAGGGGCGCGGCGTCATGTGACGGACGTCTGCTCGTGGCGCAAGTGCGCCGCGAAGTACCTCGAGCTGCTCGAGCAGTTCCCGACGACGCGCGTGGCGCGCAAGGGGCTGATCGACCTGAAACTCGGGCTGGGCGCGCGTCGAACGGCGAGCTGAGTCACTCCACGCGCTGCTTGAGCGCGCGCAGCGCGAGCAGCGCGTCGAGCGGGCTCATGCGATCGAGGTCGAGCGAGCGCAGCTCGCGCTCGAGCGCGGCCAGGCGCGGCGGATACAGCTCTGCTTGCGCGTGCGCCGCGCCGTCGGCCGCGAGCGATGCGCCGCCCGCCAGGCGCGGCGCGAGCCCGGCCGCATCCTCCTCGATGTCGCGCAGGATCTCCCGCGCTCGCGCGACGAGGTCCTTCGGCACCCCGGCGAGTCGCGCGACGTGGATGCCGTACGAGCGATCCGTGCCGCCCTCGACGATGCGGTGCAGGAACACGATCTCGTCGCCCCACTCGCGCACCGCCACGCTCTTGTTGCAGATGCCGGGATAGCGCGACGCGAGCTCGGTCAACTGGTGGTAGTGCGTCGCGAAGATCGTGCGCGCCCGAACACGTTGCGAGATGTGCTCGGCGATGGCCCAGGCCAGCGCCAGCCCGTCGAAAGTGCTCGTGCCACGCCCGACCTCGTCCAGGACGACCAGCGAACGGTCGGTCGCGTTGTTCAGGATCAACGCGAGTTCCACCATCTCGACCATGAAGGTCGACTCGCCGCGGCTGATGTCGTCGCCCGAACCGACGCGCGTGAAGATCCGATCGACCAGGCCGATGCGCGCGCCGGCCGCCGGCACGAAGGACCCCATCTGCGCGAGCAGCACGATCAGCGCCACCTGTCGGATGTAGGTCGACTTGCCGGCCATGTTCGGGCCGGTGAGGATCGTCAGGTTGTGCGCGCCGGCATCGAGCTCCGCGTCGTTGGGCGTGAACGAGCCGATCTCGGGCGCGCTTTCGAGCACCGGATGGCGGCCTTCGCGGATTTCGATCGCGTCCCCGTCATGGACCTCCGGCCGGCACCAGCCCGCCTCGGCGGCCTTCTCGGCCAGACCGGCCAGTGCGTCGAGCTCGGCCACGGCCCGCGCCGTCGCGAGGATGCGCGAGAGCTCGGACGCGGCGGCTTCGCGCAGCTCGAGGAACAGCTCGTGCTCGAGCGCGAATGCGCGCTCCTCCGCGCGCAGCACTTTTTCCTCGAACTCCTTGAGCTCGGGGGTCACATAGCGCTCGGCGTTCTTGACCGTCTGCTTGCGGATGTAGGTCGCCGGCACGCGCTCGATCTGCCCGCGCGGCACTTCGAGGTAGTACCCGAAGACGGTGTGGAAGCCGATCTTCAGACCGGGGATGCCGCTGCGCGCGATCTCGTCGGCCTGGAAGCGCGCCATCCAGCCCTTGCCGTCGCGCTGCAGCGCGCGCAGTTCGTCGAGCTCGACGTTCACGCCGTCGCGGACGAGTCCGCCCTCCTTGATCGAGAGCGGCGGCGCATCGACCAGCGTGTTCAGGATGCGTGCCGACAGCTCGGGCAGCGGATCGAGGCGCGCGCGGATCGCGACGAGGGCCGGCGCGGCCGTCGCGGCGAGTTCACGCGCGAGGGCCGGAACCCGCGCCAGCGAGCTCGCCAGCGCCACCAGGTCGCGC
>Ga0194120_10009042_pt1 | contig 12800 bp, 6 predicted proteins | sample TA2MahCa65mmetaG_FD_148642 | JGI IMG/M metagenome (GOLD analysis project Ga0194120, IMG submission 148642) | Freshwater microbial communities from Lake Tanganyika, Tanzania - TA2015019 Mahale Deep Cast 65m | ecosystem: Environmental > Aquatic > Freshwater > Lake | place: Tanzania: Lake... | reverse complement strand
CTGATCGCGCCGGCGCCGATCCTGGCGCCGCTCGCTCCACTGGCGCCGTTGCCGGGCGTATTGGCGCCCGGCGGCATCTTCGGCCCGGCCCCGATCGGCGGCGATACGGGCGCGGGCCTGCTGGCGCCGGCGCCGATCCTGGCGCCGATCGCTCCCTTGCCGCCGCCGCCGGTGGTCACGACCACGACCTTCGTTCCTCCGCCTCCACCGCCGCCGCCGCCCAATCTGACGCTGGGCGCAGGCACCACCTCGCTGACCTTCCAATCGGGGAAGATCGACGAGATCCTGGGCACGCCGGGCACCAATATCGGCATTCTTTCGGGTCAGGCAGAAATCGGCGATCGGGTGCGCGATACGACCGCGGGCGACGGCGACAGCGTGACGCTGACCTTCGCCGGCGGACCCAACACCTTGGGCGTGGCCGGGATAGAAAACGTCAAAGTCGCCGACAGTCCGTTCGTGCAGACGGTCAACATCCTCACCGGCGGTGCGATCAGCGTCACGCCCAACACCGCCGGTCCGACCGTCATCAAGTCCACCGGCGAGAATCTCAACGGCACCGGCTTCGACGACACCGTCACCGTCACCGCTCCGGTGGCAGGCGCGGGCAATCTGACGGTCGATTTGGGCGCCGGCAACGACACCTTGATCCTGTCCAACGGCATCAACCGCGTCAGCCTGTTCGGCGTCGAGACGGTGCGGCTGACCAATTCTCCGGCGCAGAACGAGTTCCGTCCGGCGACAAGCCTGACCGGAGTTTCGATCCTGGGATCGGGCCGCACCGACGACGCCGTGTTCCTGGCCGATGGCGGCAACAGCGTCACGGTCTCGGGGGTCGAAACCCTCTATGGCGGCAGCGGCGCCGATGTCCTGACCCTGGCCGGCGGTTTGGCGTCGGGAATGGTGATCGACGGCGGTTCCGGCAGCGACACCGTGATCGCCAGCGGCGCCGCCGCCATGACCCTGGGGTCCGGGATCCTGTTCAATGTCGAGGCGCTGCGGCTGGATGGCGGCAGCCTGACGCTGCAGGATTCGCTGATCGCCTCGGGCCAGAGCTTCACCATCGAGGCCACCGGCGCCACCAGCACGGTGGTGGTCGACGGCTCGGCCGAGACCAACGGCAACGTCAATGCGGTCGGCGGCAATTTCGGCAACACCCTGACCGGCGGCTCGGGCAATGACAGCCTGGTCGGCGGCGACGGCGTCGACACGCTGATCGGCGGCACCAATTCCGACACGCTGCAGGGAAATGCCGGAAACGACATCATCACCGGCGGCAGCACGACGACCAACATCGCCATCACCGAGGTCGACATCGCGGTCTACACCAGCGCCACCGCCGGCGTCACGGTCAACCTGTCGGGCGGAACGGCGACCGACGGATTGGGCGGCACCGACACGCTGGTCGACATCGAAGGCGCCGTCGGCGGCTCCTTCGCCGACACGCTGATCGGCGGCAACACCGCCAACGACGAATTCGAAATCTTCGTCGGCATGGCCGGCAACGACACCATCAACGGCGGCTCGGGGTTCGACGCGATCAGCTATCGCGCCGATCCCTCCGGGGTGACGATCACGGTCAGCAACGCCACCGGCGGCACCGCCACCGACGGCTGGGGCAACACCGATACTTTCACCAACATCGAGGGCTATCGCGGTTCGGACTTCAACGACGTCTTCAACGGCTCGAACAACTCGACCGATTTCGAGCGCTTCGAGGGCCGCGGCGGCAACGACACCATCAACGGCGGCGACGGCTACGACGAGCTCGACTACCGCAGCGCCACCACCGGCATCGTGCTGGTGATGTCGAGCGGCACCGCCACCGACGGTCTCGGCGGCACCGACACCTACACCTCGATCGAGCAGGTGATCGGCAGCAGCTACAACGACACCATCACCGGTTTTTCCAATTCCGGCACGACGCTGTCGCCGGGCGATTTCGAGCGCATCGAGGGTCTGGGCGGCAACGACACCTTGAACGGCGGCGTCGGCTTCGACGAGGTGTCCTATCGCCGCTCGACCTCGGGCGCGACGGTCAATCTTGCCACCGGCACCGCCTCGGACGGCTGGGGCGGGACCGATACGCTGTCGAATTTCGACGCCATATTGGGGTCCAGCTTCGCCGACACCTTGACCGGCAATTCGACGGCCTCGACGCGTTTTCGCGGCGGCGCCGGCGCCGATAGTTTCACCGGCGGCACCGCGCTCGACGAGGTCTCCTACCAGGGCGAGTCGGCGGGCGTGACGGTCAATCTCTCGACCGGCACGGCCACCGACGCCCAGGGCAACACCGATACCTTCACCAGCATCGAACAGGCGCGCGGCGGCGAGGGCAACGACGTCCTGACCGGCGACGCCAACGCCAATCGCCTGCGCGGCGACGGCGGCAACGACACCATCAGCGGCGGCTCGGGCAACGACACGCTGGATGGCGGTGCCGGCAACGACAGCCTGGACGGCGGCGACGGCGACGACATCGTCTTCGCCACTAGCGGCAGCGACACCGTTCTGAGTGGTTCGGGCAACGATACAATCGTGTTCGGCACCAACCTCGGGGTCGCCGATACCGTAGACGGCGGCGCGGGAGCGGACACCGTCAGCCTTTCGGGCGGAACCACGATCGGTTTTTCCGGCGTGTCGTTCACCAATGTCGAGACCATTAGTCTCGGTTCGGGCGGCAACTACAACCTGACGACCACCGACGCGATGGTGGCTTCGGGCACGACATTGACGATCTCCGGCAGTGCCCTGGGCAGCGGCAACAATGTCGTCTTTGCGGGCGGGGCCGAGACCGACGGAATCTTCAACTTCGCCTCGGGCGGCGGCGACGATACCATTACCGGCGGCGCTGGCGCGGACTTCTTCTCCGTCGGAGCCGGCAACGACACGGTCAATGCCGGTTCGGGGAACGATGTCGTCAGCGTTGCCGCCAATCTCAACACTGCCGATACCGTCGATGGCGGCGCCGGCACCGACTCCATCAACTTCTCCGGCGGTGTCACCGTCGTCCTCGGTGCCAGCACGGTGAGCAATATCGAGGTTTTGGTTCTGTCCTCGGGCGGCAATTATTCGATCACGACCCATGACGGCACCGTCGCCTCGGGCGGCAGCCTGACCGTCACCGGCTCGACCCTGGGCACCGGCAACAGCCTGACCTTCAATGCCGCGGCCGAGACCAACGCCGCAGCGATTGTCGTCATCGGCGGCAGCGGCGCTGACATCGTCGCCGCCGGCAGCAATCTCGGCACGGCCTTCACCATCGACGGCGGCGCCGGCAACGACACCGTCAGCCTGTCGGGCGGCGGCACGGTCACGCTCGGCGCCTCGACCTTGACCAATGTCGAGACCCTGGCCGTGGTCGCGGGCGCCAATTACTCGATCACCACCAACAACGCCAACATTGTCTCGGGCGCGACGCTGATCGTCGATGCCTCGACCCTGGGCACGGCCAACAGCCTGGTGCTCAACGCCTCGGCCGAGACCGACGGCATCCTGTCGGTGATCGGCGGCGCCGGCAACGACACCCTGACCGGAGCCGCCGGGGTCGACAGCGTCGATGTCTCGACCGGCGGCAACGACACGGTCAGTACCGGCTCGGGCAACGACGTCATCAATGTCGGCGCGTTTTCGGGATTCGATGCCAGCGACCAGGTCGACGGCGGCGCCGGCGCCGATACCCTGACGGTCGGCGGTGGCGGCGGCACCGTCACCTGGGCGGCGAGCCAGGTGACCAATGTCGAGACCGTGGTCTTCGCCGCGGGCGGCAACTACACCCTGACGCTCGACAACGCCAATGTCGCCTCGGGGGCCAGCATCGCCTTCAACGCCAGCACCCTGGCCTCGGCCAACACCCTGGTGCTGACCGCTTCGGCCGAGACCGACGCCGGCAGCATGGTCATCACCGGCGGCGGCGGGGCGGATCGGTTCATCTTCGGCTCCAGCCTGACCGTCAGCAGCTCGATCGACGGCGGCGCCGGCAACGACACCGTCAGCCTGTCGGGCGGCACCACCGTCACCTTCGGCGCCTCGAACCTGACCAATGTCGAGACCCTGCTGCTGAACTTCGGCGGCAACTACACCATCACCGTCAACGACGGCAACGTCGCCTCGGGCGCCAGCCTGACCGTCAACGGCCAGGCGCTGGGCAGCGCCAACGTCCTGACCTTCGTCGGTTCGGCCGAGACCGACGGCAACTTGGCCGCGACCGGCGGGCAGGCTGCCGATACGCTCTCGGGCGGTGGCGGCAACGACACCCTGGTCGGGCTGACCGGCAACGACATCTTCGTCATCACCGCCGGCGGCAATGACAGCGTCAATGGCGGCACCGGCGCCGACACCATCAGCGCCGGCACCGCTTTCAACGGCGGCGACACGCTCGACGGCGGCGTCGGCGCCGATACGCTCAGCCTGTCGGGCGGCACCAGCGTCATCCTCACCGCCAACGCGCTGACCAATGTCGAGACCGTGATCTTCGGCTCGGGCGGCAGCTACTCGTTCACGACTCTCGACAGCACCTTCGACATCAGCGAGGCGATCGCGCTCAACGCCTCGGCGCTGGGTACCGCCAATACCCTGACCGTCAATTTGGCGGCCGAGACCGACATCGCCAGCCTGACCGTCACCGGCGGCTCGGGCAACGACGTGGTGACGCTGAACGCGGCGTTGATGAGCCTGGCGACGGTGAACGGCGGCCTCGGCACCGACACCGTCAGCCTGTCGGGCGGAATCACGGCGACCCTGGGCGCATCGGCCCTGACCAATATCGAACTGGTCAGCCTGGTTGCCGGCGCCAACTACTCTCTCACCAGCAACGACGCCAACGTCGCCTCGGGCGCAAGCCTGGCGGTCGATGCCAGCGCGCTGGGCAGCGGCAACACCCTGGTTTGGACCGGCAGTGCCGAGCTCGATGGCGTCTTCGCCCTGACCGGCGGTTCGGGCGCCGACACCTTCACCGGCGGCGCCGGCGCCGACACCTTCACCATCACCGCCGGCGGCAGCGATACCTTCTCCGGCGGCAGCGGCAACGACATCGTCATCGCCGGCAGCCAGCTCAACGCCGCCGATGCCATCGACGGCGGCGTGGGAACGGACACGCTCAGCCTGTCGGGCGGCACCACGGTGACGATGGGCACGACGACGCTGTCCAATGTCGAGACGATCCTTCTGTTTTCCGGCGGCAATTACAACATCGTCGCCAACGACGCCAATGTCGCCTCCGGCCAGGTGCTGACGGTCAACGGGCAGTCGCTGGGCAGCAATCTCCTGATCTTCGACGGCTCGGGCGAGACCAATGGGGCGTACTTCCTCACCGGCGGCTCGGGCAACGACACCCTGACCGGCGGCGCCGGCAACGACACCTTCACCCCTGGCGTCGGCAACGACACAATCACGGCCGGTTCGGGCGCCGACCTGTTCCTGATCGGCAACGCCTACAACGGCGCCGATTACATCGACGGCGGCGTCGGCAGCGACACCATTTCGCTGTCGGGCGGCGCTGCGGTGACCATGGGCGGCCAGACCATGACCAATGTCGAGGTGGTGATCCTCGGCGGCGGCGGCAACTACAACCTGACCACCAACGATCTCAACATCAACGCCGCCCCGGTCACCTTCGACGCCAGCGCGCTCAGCACCGGCAACAGCATCGTGATCAACCTCTCGGGCGAGTCCAACCAGATCGCCTCGGTGATCGGCGGTTCGGGCAACGATACCATCACCGGCGGATACGGACCGGCCGACGTCATCACCACCGGCTACGGCAACGACACCGTCAGCGCCAACGGCAATGCCGACACCATCATCATGGGGTCGAACCTCAACGCCGCCGATCAGATCGACGGCGGCTCGGGCAGCGACACGGTGATCCTGTCGGGCGGCACGGCGGTGACGCTGGGCGCCTCGACCATGACCTTGATCGAGTCGCTGGTCCTGCAAAGCGGCGGCGGTTACACCATCGTCACCAACGACGCCAACATCGCCTCGGGCCAAACGCTGACGGTCGACGCGACGACCCTGGCCGCCAATACGCTGATTTTCGACGCCGCGGCCGAGACCGACGGCAGCGTTGCCGTCTCGGGCGGCACCGCCAACGACACCCTGACCGGCGGCGCCGGCAACGACACCTTCGATGTCAGCCAGGGCGGCAACGACACCGTCGCCGGCGGCTCGGGCAACGACACCGTCAACGCCGTCGGCAGCTTCGGCGTCGCCGACGCCTTCGACGGCGGCGCCGGCACCGATACGCTGACCATCGGCAATGCCCTGACCGTGGCCATGGGCGCCTCGACCCTGACCAATGTCGAGGTGGTGATCGTGGCCTCCGGCGGCACGGTCGATCTCACCACCCACGACGCCACCGTCGCCTCGGGCCAGAGTCTGACGGTCAACGCCTCGGCGCTGATCAGCGGTACCAGCCTTGTGTTCAACGGCGCGGCCGAGACCGACGGCGTGTTCGTCATCACCGGCGGGTCCGGCAACGACACCATCACTGGCGGCGCGGGCAACGACACCCTGACCCTGGGTTCGGCCAGCGACACCGCCATCGCCGGCCTGGGCAACGACATCATCAACGTCGGCGGCAATCTCAGCGCTACCGACGTGATCGATGGCGGCGGCGGCACCGACACGCTGAGCATTTCGGGCAACCCGACCGTCACCTTCGGCGCTTCGACCATGATCAATGTCGAGTCGATTTTCCTGGCCTCGGGCGGCAACTACAACCTGACCTTCAACGACGCCAACATCGCCTCGGGCGCCAGCCTCTCGGTCGACGCTTCGGGCGTGGCCAGCGGCAACACGGTCGTGCTCAACTTCGCGGCCGAGACCGACGGCACGGTCACCCTGACCGGCGGCGCGAGCGCCGACACGCTGACCGGCGGTTCGGGCGCCGATTATTTCGCTCTCGGCGCCGCCGCCGACACCGTCGTCGCCGGCGCCGGCAACGACACGATCCTTGCCGGCGCGCAGCTGACCGCGGCCGATTCGATCGACGGCGGCGCCGGCACCGATACGCTCAGCCTGTCGGGCGGCACGGCGGTGACGCTGGGCGCGACCACGATCAGCAATCTCGAGACCCTGATCCTGGGCTCGGGCGGCAATTTCGACATAACCACCAGCGACGCCAATATCGCCTCGGGTGCCAGCCTCTCGGTCGACGCTTCCGGCATGGCCAGCGGTCAAAACCTGATCTTCAACGCCGCCGCCGAGACCAACGGGCTGCTGGTGATCAACGCCGGCATCGGCGGCAACGACACGCTGACCGGCGGCGCCGGCAACGACAGCTTCAGCATCACCTTGGGCGGCAACGACACCGTCAGTGGCGGCTCGGGCAACGACATCGTCGCCCGCGCCGCCTTGGACCGTGTCTACGCCCCCAGCGGATAGATCGAAACTGTCGTCGCCGGCGCCGCCGATCAGCGTGTCGTCGCCCGCGCCGGCGATCAGGCTGAAGGACCCATCGAGCTCGTCCGAACCGTCAAAGACGAGGCTTTCGCCGACGGACAAGGCCGAGGTGTCGACCGTCAGGGTCTGTCCGGAATCGAGATTGAGATCGTCGAAGGTCAGGTCGTAGGAGCCGCCCGATTGCAGCACCAACAGCTCGATATTGGTGAACCCGGTCGGATCCATCGCCAGATTGAGGCCGCCCGAGACATAGACCGTGTCGTTGTCGGCGCCGCCGTCGATCGAGTCGCCGATCCCGAAATCGCCGCCGAAATCGAACGTGTCGTTGCCGAAACCGCCCGAAACGGTATCCAGCCCGGTGCCGGGATCGATGCTGTCGTCGCCCCAGCCGGTCACCAGCACGTCGTCGCCGGCGCCGCCGATGACGGTGATGGCGGCATCCGTCTCCGAGGCGGCGTTGAAGGTCAGGGACCCGCCGCTGACCAGCGCCGTGCCGTCGACCAGCAGCGACTGGCCGGAAGCGAGATTGGCATCGTCCAAAGTCAGGTCATAAACGTCAATCCCACCGCCTTCCATGACCACCGTCTCGACATTGGTCATGGTGGCGGGATTGAAGACAATGGGGTCGGTGAAAAAAAGCGACAACGTATCGGTGCCGACGCCGCCGTCGATCGCGTCGCCGGCGGTGAAACGGTCCCATTCGAACACAAACTCGTCATTGCCTGACCCGCCGATCAGGGTGGAGTCGCCCGCGCCGTCAGCGAAGCTGAAGGCGCCGTCGGTCTCGGCCGATCCGTCGAAGATCAGCGTCTCGCCCGACGCCAGGCCCGCTCCGTAAACGCGAAGAGTCGCGCCCGAGGCGACATTGGCGTCGTCGGTGGTGATGTCGAAGGAACCTTGATAAAATCCCAGTTGCTCGACATCGGTTATGGTGGTGGGAGCGAAGACGATGTTGGCGCCGGAATAAAGGTTCACAGCGTCGTAGCCGCCACCGCCGTCGATCCGGTCCGCGGCGGTGAGTCCGCCGGAGAAGGAGATATAGTCGTCGCCCAAGCCGGCTTGGACCGTATCCGTCCCCCCGCCCCACAGGCCGAATTGGTCGTCAAGGGCGCCGCCGATCAGGGTGTCGTCGCCCGCGCCGTCGATGATTTCGAAGTAGCCGTCGATCTCGGCCGAGCCGTCGAACTGCAGCGTCTCGCCCGGCGCCAAATCCGATCCGTCGACGATAAGATTTGCGGCCGAGGCGACAGTGGCGTCGTCGGTGGCGATGGCGTAGCTGCCGCCGCTTTGCAGCACCAACACCTCGACATTGGTCATGGTCGAGGCGCCCAGTGTCACCGTGGTCCCGCCCGACAGGAAGACACTGTCATAGTAGCCAGAGCCGAGGTCGATGCGGTCGGTCGCGGTCAGGGCGGAGCCGGCGATGACCGTGTCTGCCCCCCCAAAAGAGGAGCCGCCAACCACGGTGTCGTTGCCGCCGCGGGAGATGTCGATAGTATTTTTGAAAGTGCCGCCGATCAGGGTGTCGTCGCCCGCGCTGTCCAAAACGATGAAGTTAGCGTCGGTATCGGCAGAGGCGTCGAGCACCAGGTTCTCGCCGCTGGCCAGGCCGGAGGCATCGAAGGTCATGTCGCCTGCGGCGACCGAGTCGGTGACGGTCAGGTCGTAGGAGCCACCCGACTGCAGCACCAGGGTATCGGCTTGGTTGAACCAGCTTCCGTCCAAGGTCAGGCTGAGGCCGCCCGAGACGAAGACGATCTGGGCCCAACCTTGGAAGACGTCGTCCGGGGTGAGATTGCCGCCGAAATCGATGACGCCGCCATAGGTAGAGATCGTATCGGCGCCCTGGCCGGGCCGGATATAGGCGACGGCGCCGTCGTACATCGATATGGACAGCACGTCGTCGCCGTCCCCGCCTAGCACGCTGTAAGTGTTGCCGGAATCTGTCACCGAGAACACCAGGCTCTCGCCGCTGGCCAGGGCGGTGGCGTCGACCGTCAGGGTCTGTCCGGAATCGAGATTGCCGGAACCGGGGTAAACGAGATCGTCGAGCGTCAGGTCGTAGCTGCCGCCGCTTTGCAGCACCAGCGTCTCGACATTGGTCATGGTGGTCGGATCGAACACGACCACCGCCTCGCCCGACAGGATCAGCGTGTCGTTGCCTGAACCGCCGTCGATGGCGTTCCAATTCGACAGCGCGCTGCCCAGCACGACGATGTCGTCGCCGTCGCCCGCGATCACCGTGTCGTCCGTGCCTTGGGCAATGTCGAAGGTGTCGTTGCCGGCGCCGCCGATCAGCAGGTCGATTTCGGCGCCGCCGATGATGTGGAAGGCGCCGTCGGTCTCGGCCGAACCGTCGAAGTGCAGGAATTCGCCGGCGCCCAAGGCCGAGCCGTCGACCGTCAGCGTCTGGCCGGGATCGACCGTGCTTTCGTCGGTGACGATGTCGTAGCCCCCGCCCGATTGCAATTCGAAGCGTTCGATCATGAGCACAGTCGTGGTGCCCAGGGTGACGGTCGTGCCGCCCGATAAGATCAGGGTGTCGTCACCGGTGTTGCCGAGGATCTCGTCGGCGGCGGTCAGGGTATTGCCCATGAAGATGACGTCGTCACCGTCATCCGGGTCGATGCTCTCATTGCCGCCGGCCGAAAGGTCGTAATAGTCGCCGAGTACGCCGCCATCCAAGGTGTCGTCGCCGGCGCCGGCCAGGACCGACATCGTTCCTCCGGCCGGACTCGAAAACTCGATCCGCAAGTTCTCGCCGCTGGCCAGGGTCGAGGCATCGAATATCACGGTCGTGGCCGGGGGCACGGTAAACGGATTCAAGTAAAGCGAATGGCTGCCGCCGCCCAGGAACTCGACCTTTTCGATATTGGCGAATACGATCGAACCGACCAGCATGGTCGTGCCGCCCGAGAGCACGACCGTGTCGCTGCCTTCGCCGCCGTCGAAATAGTCGGTCGCGCTGAGGCCCGAGCCGGCCAGTACGGTGTCGTTGCCCGAGCCGCCCATCACCATGATCCCGCTGGCGTCGGTCTCGGCGCTGACGTCCAGCACCATCGAGAAATCCGGGCTCAGCTGCGAGGCATCGATCGCCAGGCCCGCGCCCGAGGCGATGGTGGCGTCGTCGAGCGCCAGGGTATAGCTGGCGCCCGAGCCGAAGCGGATGGCCTCGATCGAGGTCAAGCTCGAGGCGCCAAGCGTGGCGTTGATGCCGCCCGTGATCAGCAGCGAATCCGATCCGCTGCCGCCGTCGATCGTATCCAATCCGCCGAGATCGGCGCCGGCAATCGTCAGGCTGTCATTGCCTGATCCCGCCAGCACGGTGTCGTCGCCGGTGGAGAGCGCAAAGCCGTCGTCGCCGGCGCCGCCGATCAGCGTGTCGTCGCCCGCGCCGTCGGCCAGCGAGAAACCGCCATCGGTCTCGGCCGAGCCGTCGAAGACCAGGCTTTGAGCGGCGGTCAGGCCCGAAGCCGACAGCGCGAAACTTTGCCCCGAGCCGACGAAGTCGTCGGTGGTGGCGATGGTCATGTCGCCGCCGGTCAGCACCATGGCTTCGATGCTGGACAGCGTGGTGCCGCCCAGCGTCATCGCCAGCGTGCCGTTGAGGATCAAGGTGTCGCTGCCGGATCCGCCGGCGATCGAATCGCCTGCGGCGATGTCGTCGAGCTTCTGGATGGTGTCGTCGCCGTCCGAGCCGATCACGTTTTCGACCTGATCGACCGTGACCATGCCGCCCGAAGCCGCCAGGATCACGGTGTCGATGCCCGAACCGCCGATCACGGTCTCGAGATTCTCGACCGTCAGCGTGTTGCCGGAATCGCTCAGGGTCAAGGTGTCGTCGCCCGCCCCGAAGTCGAACGTGGCCGAGGCCAGGCCGTCCGTCACCGTGACGTCGTCGTCTCCGGCCGAGGCCAACAGCGCCTCGATGCTGGCCAGCACCACCGGGCCGACGCCCGAGGCCAGCACCACGGCGTCGAAGCCGGCGCCGCCGGCGATCGTGGCGCCATCGCCGCTCAGGCCGCCGGTCAGTTCGGCGAAGCCGCTGCCGAACTCGATCACGTCGTCGCCGGCGCCGCCGATCACGATCTCGATATTGGCGACGGCGACGTCGTTGCCGCCATCGGCCAGGAACAAGGTGTCGTCGCCCTGGCCGAGATCGATCGCCGCGGTGACGGTCGGGTCCAGCAGCACCACCGCGTCGTCGCCGGTCGAACCGACGATCAGTTCGACCCCGCTCATGCCGACGGCGTTGCCCTCGCCCTCCAGGATGACGGCATCGTCGGTGTGCGAGGTGCCCAGGATCACCGTGCCGAATTGGCTGTTTTCGACGAACAGCTCGTTCTGCAGCGGCGAATTGGATTGCTTGATGGTTTCGACGCCGGTGAAGGTGCCGCGATTGACGCCGTTGGCCAGCGTGACCGAATCGCTGCCGGCGCCGAGGTCGATCTGCAGGTTCGAAGCCGGCGCAGTCAGCGTGACGTCGTCGCTCCCGGTCGAGCCAATGATGCGGGTCACGCCCAGCGCATTGGGCGTGACCGCGACCTGGCCCGGGGACAGCAGCACCAGCGTCTGGTCGTGCGGGCTTTGCGCCAAGTCGACCTGCTCGATATTGAGCACCCCCAGCGTGTTGGGGCTGGCGGTGCTGGCCAGGATCACCCGGTCGCTGTCGCCGGTCTGCAAGTCGACGATGGCATCGCCCGGATTGGCAGGTCCTAGCACCGTCACTGCCGCATTGCCGGGCGCGAGGCCGATGGTCGTGCCGCCGACCGGTCCGAAGCTGACCGTCGACGGGCCGTCGCCCGGCGGCGGCGGCGGCTGGATCACCACCGGTGCCACGACCGTCGTGGTGGTGACGACGGGTGCGGTCAAGACCGGCGTTGCCGCGATGACCGGCGCGATCACGAGCGGAGCTAGCAGCGGATTGAGGGTGGGATCCGCGGTCGGGGTCGGCGCCGCCAATGTCACTGCCGGCGCCAAGGCCACGATCGGGGCCACCACCAGCGGGGCCGCGGGAACGATCGGACCGGTCGGTGCGGCCGGGGTCTGGGGTCCGGTCGGTTGCGGAGTCGCCGCCGGAGTCGGGGCGGTCGGGGTTCCGGTTGCGGGCGTGCCGCCAGCCGGAGCCGCCGTGGCCGTCTGGGCGGGTGGGGCGACGGCCGTGGCCGCGATGGCCGCGGTCACGGTGGTGCCGGGCTGCAGATTGGCGACGGCGGGCGGCAATTGCGCCGCCAGATTGGCCGGGATGCCGCCCGCCGGAATCACCGAACCCGGCGGCAGGATGACGCTGGCCGGCAGCGGTCCGCCAGCCTGCATCTGGCCGATCGCCACGCCGTTGAACAGGCTCTCGCCGGCCTGGTTGGCGGCGGCGGCCGGCGCTGCCGGCGCCGCCGGCA
>Ga0194120_10009039_pt1 | contig 12811 bp, 10 predicted proteins | sample TA2MahCa65mmetaG_FD_148642 | JGI IMG/M metagenome (GOLD analysis project Ga0194120, IMG submission 148642) | Freshwater microbial communities from Lake Tanganyika, Tanzania - TA2015019 Mahale Deep Cast 65m | ecosystem: Environmental > Aquatic > Freshwater > Lake | place: Tanzania: Lake... | reverse complement strand
CTTGTTCCCGCTCCTCGGCTGCGAGGCCACCAGCTCCATCGAGATCAAGGATCCCGGTGGTAGCGAGACCGACGCCGACACCGACGCCGATGGCGACACCGACGCCGATGGCGATGCCGACAGCGACAGCGACAGCGACAGCGACAGCGACGCCGACACCGACGTGCCGGAGGTGGTGCCCGACATCGTGGTGGACTGCAACGGTGGCGGCGACTTCGTGAAGATCCAGGACGCGATCGACGCGGCGGTGTCGCCAGCCGACATCGCGCTCGACCCCTGCGTGTACCACGAGCGCATCGACTACCTAGGGAAAGACCTCAACATCTACGGCACCGAGGGCTCGGCGCGCACCACCATCGACGGCGGCAGCGGCGGCACCGTGGTCGACGTGGAGGTGTACGAACAGGGACACGTGCGCCTCGCGGGCATCACCGTCACCGGCGGCTACGACGTGAGCGACGGCGCGGCCATCGAGGTGAAGGAGTCGAGCCTCGAGCTAGAAGACGTGGTCGTCGAGGACAACATCGGCTTGTACCTGCTCCGTTCCTGGGGCGGGAACATCGACATGGTCGACGTGGTGATCGACGGCAACGACGTGGCCGTGGGCGGGAGCGCCGTCTACATGGACGGGTCCACGCTCAACATGGACCGCACCTACATCAACTGCGACGGCGGCGACCAGGCGGTGTGGCACCACGTGCAGTTGCTCGTCGTCGACAGCGAGATCGAGTGCGACGCCGGCTACGGCATCCACGACTACCACGGCTACGACGCCATCTACCGCTCGCGCGTGTACGGCGGCGTGGCGGGGGTGCTCGCCTACGACAACGAGAGCACCGACGAGGAGCCAGACAGCCCCAGCGAGTTGTTCATCACCGAGAACAGCGTCATCGGCGGCGGCAGCATCGGCGCGGACATCCGCTACATGAACTTGCAGCTGGAGAACACGGTTTTCTACGGCGGCGACGCGGCCCTCTCCATGACGCAGTGCAACAGCTCGTCGTACGCCATCAACAGCGTCTTCGCCGACAGCGCCTGCGGCATCCTCGGCGACCAGGCCTTCGAACACGGCTACTCCGCCTTCTGGGGCAACGCCGCCGACGGCTGCGGCCTCACCGTGCGCCCGGCGGTGTCGGATGATCCGCAGTTCGCGTCCTGGCCCGACGACCTCACGCTGAGCGCAGGTTCCCCCCTCATCGACGCCGGCAGCCCCGAGGCCGCCTACAACGACGGCGACGGCAGCCGAAACGACATCGGGCGCTACGGCGGGCCGCGCGGGGACTGGTAGAGAGCCCGCCGCCTAGAACGCGGTGATGTAGGGCCTCAGCCAGTCCACCTCGCCGCGCACGCCGCGCTGGTAGATGTCCTGGACGCGCTGGGTGATCGGCCCCGGCTTTCCCACGGCGCGACGGTCCACCTCGCGCACCGGGGTGACCTCGGCGGCGGTGCCGGTGAGGAACACCTCGTCGGCCACGTAGAGCGCGTCGCGACCGAAGTGCATCTCGTGGACGGGAACGCCCTCGTGCTTGAGGATGTCGATCGCGGTGCGACGGGTGATCCCGCCGAGGATGTTCACCACCGGCGGCGTCTTGACCACGCCGTCGCGCGCCACGAACAGGTTCTCGCCGGTGCCCTCGGCCACGTAGCCGGAGCCGTCGAGCATGATGGCCTCGTCGTAACCGTTGTCGTTGGCCTCGTAGCGGGCGAGGATGCTGTTGACGTAGTGGCCGATCACCTTGGCACGCTGCAGGTTGCTGTTGACGTGGTGCCGCGTGAAGGTGCTCGTCTGCACGCGGATACCCTCGCGGATGCCCTGTTCGCCGAGGTAACGCCCCCAGTCCCACACCGCGATCGACAGGTGGACGGGGTTGTCGCGCGCGCCGAGGCCCATCTTGCCCATGCCGAAGTAGATGATCGGCCGGATGTAGGCCTCGGGCATCTCGTTGGCCACCAGCGTTTCCACGCAGGCCGCCTTGATCTCCTCGCGACTCCAGTGCAGCTCCATCCGGCACATCTTGGCGCTGTCCGAGAGGCGGCGCACGTGCTCGTCGAGCTTGAACACGCCGCCACCGCCGTTGGCCTGCTGGTAGCTCCGGATGCCCTCGAACACGCCGAGGCCGTAGTGGAGCGTGTGCGCCAGCACGTGTACCTTCGCGTCGCTGAACGGGACCATCTGCCCGTCCATCCAGATGTAGCGGCTCTCGATGCCCATCAGCGCTCTCCGATCACGTTGCCATCGACGTCGTGCAGCACCACCGGCAGGCCCAGGGCTTCCACCTGGGGCCGCACGGCGGCGGCGCTCCCTACCACGACCAGCGCCAGCTTGTCGGGATCGACCCGGGTGGCAAACGCCGCCTGCGCCGCGGCCGTCGTCACCGCCCGGGCGCGGTCGAGGTAGCCGCTCACCCAGTCGGCAGGCAGCTCGTAGGTCCACATGGTATCGACCTGCCCCAGCAGGTAGTCGGGGGTCTCGAAGCGCAGCGCGTAGCCGTTGACGGCGGCGCCGCGGCCCTCGTCCACCTCCTTGTCGGCGAGCGGCCGCTCGCCGCGGGCCTCCCGCAGCTCCTTGAACAGCTCCACCAGCGCCGGGCCGGTGGCGTCGGTGCGGATGTTCGACGAGAACCCCCAGGAACCGCCGGCGAGGTCGTAGCCCAGCGAGGTGCGGGCGCCGTAGGTGAAGCCCTGCTTCTCGCGCAGGTTGAGATTGATGCGGGAGGCGAACTGTCCCCCGATGGCGGTGTTGGCCACCGAGAGCGCCATCCAGTCGGGGTCGCCGGGACGAGCCACGTAGGCGGCGGCTCGGATCACCGACTGCGGCGCATCGGGCTTGTCGACGAGGTGGACCGTGGTGGCGACCGGCGGAGGCGAGGCAGGGCGCGACGGCAGCCTGGCGGCCGGCGTCTTCCAGCCGCCGAGGCGCTCGTCGAGCAGGGGCACGACCTCGGCGAGCGTGATGTCGCCGCCGACCAGCACCAGCGTCTGCGCAGGCGACAGGTTGGCCTTGTGCCAGGCCTTCATGTCCTTCACGCCGATCTTGGCGAGGGAGGCCTCGTCGTAACGCCGCCCGCGGTAGCCATCGCCGAAGAGCACGCGGCTCATCACCCGGTCGGCGATGCGGGACGGGGAGGCGCGGGCGGCAGAGAGGTCGTCGATCCACAGCTGCTTGATCCGCGCCCAGTCCTTGTCGGGGAACGTGGGCCGCAACAGCACGTCGGCGAGCAGGTCGAGCGTGGGCTCCAGCTTGTCGCGCAGGCACGAGGCCGACAGGCTCGACCCGTCGCTCCCCGAGGAGGTGCCGAGCGACGCGCCGAGGCGACGCAGCTCGGCGCTGATGCCCACCGCATCGCGCTTGCCCGCCCCCTCGTTCATCAGGTCGAGCGTGGCGGCGGCCAGGCCGGTCTTGCCGGGCGGATCGGAGAGGCCACCGGCCGCGAAGCTCAGCGTGACGCTCACCAGCGGCGCCTCGTGGTTCTCCACCACCGCCACCCGCGCGCCGTTCTTCAGCCTGCCCTCGGCCACGGCGGGGACGGCGAAGGGACGAGCCGGGAGCGGGCTCGGCGCGGGGGGCACGTACACCACCGGGGCCGGCGGCGGGGCGTCGACGACGGCGACAGGCTTGGGGGCACAGGCCAGGACGAGGGAGAGCAGCATCACTTGGCCTCCGGGCCGATGACCAGCACCAGTCGACGATCGGGCGGCAGCCACTCTCGCAGCGCCGCGTTGACGCCGTCGACCGTCGCGAGACGATAGCGATCCAGGTCCTTGCCCATGTAGCCGGGATCGCCGGTCCGGGTGTTGTAGTTGTTGAGCAGGTCGGCCTTGCCCTGGATGGTGGTGATCTGGGCGAAGAACTGCACCTCGTAGGCGGTCCGTCCCACGTCGAGATCCTCGGCGGTCACGCCCTCGGCGCGCACCTCGGCGAGCACCTTGTCGATGGCGACGACGAGCTCCTCGGCGGTGTGGCCGGCCGAGGCGGTGGCCTCGATCACGTAGAAACTCTGCTGCGCGAGCGAGTTCTGGCGGGCGCTCACGTCCTGCGCGATCTGCTGGTCGATCACCAGCGCCTTGTAGAGGCGACTGTCCTTGCCATCGGCGAGGGCCGAGCTGAGCAGGTCGAGCTCGGCGTCGCCGGGTGCGAACAGCGCCGGGCTGTGCCAGGTGATCCACACCCGGTCGAAGGGCACGTCGTCGGCGACTCGCACGCGTTTCTCGGCCTCGAAGCTGGCGGGCACGGGTGCTGGGTGCACCGGCTGCTCGGCCCGCGGGATCGGGGCGAAGTACGTGTCGACCAGCTGGCGGGCGGTGGCCTCGTCGAAGTCGCCGCTGAGCACCAGCGAGGCGTTGTTGGGCAGGTACCACTTGCGGAAGAAAGCGCTCACGTCGTCGAGCGTGGCGGCCTCGATCTCCTCGTGCCTGCCGATGGTGGCGATGTGGTAGGGGTGCCCCTCGGGGAAGGTGTTCTTGAGCAGCTCGATCCACGCCTGCCCGTAGGGCGGGTTGTCGTAGTTCTGGCGTCGCTCGTTGCGCACCACGTCTTTCTGGTTCTGGAGCTTCTCCGCGGTGAGCGCAGGGAGCAGCCAGCCCATGCGATCCGCTTCCAGGAACATCGCGAGCGGCAATTGCTCGGCCGGGAGGCACTCGTAGTAGTTGGTGCGGTCGAGGTTGGTGCTGCCGTTGAGACGCGCGCCGAGCGGCTGCAAGGGCTTGAAGAACTCGTCGTCGTGGTGCTTGCTCCCGTTGAACATCAGGTGCTCGAAGAGGTGGGCGAAGCCCGACCGGCCCGGCGACTCGTCCTTGCTGCCCACGTCGTACCAGACGTTGACGCAGGCGAAGGGCACCGAGTGGTCGGGCGCCAGCGTGACGTCGAGCCCGTTGGGCAACTCGTACCTGGTGAAGGGGATGGTGGGCGCGCGGCCAGTGGATTCCGCGAGCGCGAGCGCGGCGAGGGGGAGGATCATGCCGCCCCCCGGTAACGCCCGCGCTATCCTCGGCGCATGTTGCTCATCGTGCTCGGCTGCGCGAAGGCGCCCCCTCCGGTGGACAGCGGGGGGATCGACAGCGGTAGTCGCGACACGAGCGACACGGCCACGGCGGGCGACAGCGGCGACACGGGAGGTTTCAGCGTGCCTGTCGAGCCGGGCCCCTGCGGGGCCTGGGCGGGCGTGCAGGGCGGGGGAACGACCTGGACCTACGAGCCGACCGAGGCCTACGTGGCGGCCTACGGCTTCGATGGTAGCTTCACCACCACGGCGGACGGCGCCGGCGAGGAGTGGACCCTGCGCAGCGTGGGTCGCTACGACAGCGATACGGGCTACATCAGCTGGGATCGTACCGACACTTTGCGTTGCGATGCCGAGGGCGCGTGGTTCACCCACTCCGAGTCAACGGGCGAGAGCCTGAGTGGCACGAGCACCATCAGCCAGGTGGGGATGCGCCACTTCGAGCCCGGCTGGCTCATCCGGCCCGCGTCGCTCGAGCTCGGCTCCGCCTGGAGCGACGACTTCACGTATTCGAGCGAGGTGAACGGCGTCGTGGCCGACGACCTTGCCGTCCACTGCGACAACACGGTGGTCGCGGCGGAAGCGCGCGAGCTCCCCGTGGCCACGCTCGACGCCCTGCACGTCGACTTCAGCTGCGACAACATCAAGGGTCCCGATGGCTGGCTCGCGAGGCACGTGGGCCTCGTGGAAACCGACCAGGAGCTACTGACCGCCTTCGTCCCCTAGCACGCGTACCTGTACCTCCCCGGGGTTCCACACCATCACCGTCCCCCGTCCCTCGATGCGCAGCGCGCCGTCGTCCTCGGCCAGGGTGAACGGGGATCTCGTGGAGAGGCTGCGCTGCGCGCCCGGGCGGACGACCACCAGCGGGTCGACGGTCACCGTCGCGACGACAGCGCGCGCACCCATCGACATCGACGAGATGTGCTCGAGCTCGATGCGCTTCCCGGTGTGCTCGTGTACCCAGGCCTCGATGCCGTACAGCGCCGCCGTGTTGTTGAGGGTCTTCCGCGTGGACCAGTAGCGGAAGCGGCGCGGCTCGGCGTCGACGCGGGCAGGCCGATCGACCACCCAAACCGTGGCGCCGTCGGGGATCTCGTTCCATGCCTCCGCCCGGAGGAAAGGCTCGATCGCCGCCGTGGCGAGCTGCCAGTCGGTGTACGGGCGGTAGACCGGCGAGCCGTGGACCCAGGCCGCGAACCATGCCCCGCCGAGCAGGAGCCCAGGTCGATTGCGGGTGGCGAACGCGCGCCCGAAGGCGAGCGCCACGAGCACGCACGCCGCCGCCGAGGGCAGGTAGAGGAGGCGCCGCGAGTAGGTGCCGCTCACCGCGTAGAGGGCGAGCGAGCCACCCAGCACCAGCGCCATGGCCAGGGCCAGGGGACGCGCGACGGTACGGCTTGCCACCCAGGTCGTCACCGCCAGGCCCGCGAGGGCCATCGCCACCCAGCCCGCCCCGGGGCCGCGAAGGGGAGGCGCCACCGCGCCGAGGGAGGGCAACATCAGCTCGACCGGCGCCACCGCGAGGCTCGCGAGGTCGGGCGCCGTGCCGTAGCCTCCCAGTCCTTCAAGGACCGCATGTCGCGACAGCGCGTAGGCCACGAAGCCCAGGAGCAAGGGCACCCAGCGTGTTTGCCGCGGCGCGTACACGGCGAGCACCGGCAACAACAAGACGCCCGCTTCCTTGCTGGCCAGCGCCAGCAAGGCGAAGCCCCAGGATGCGGGGCGACCGGCGGTGTAGAGCGCGCCAAGGACACCCAGGCAGAAGCTCAGCTCCAGGTTCCGTGCGAGCGCGGGGACGATCTCCACGCCGAGCGGGTGGCCCGCGAAGAGCAGCGTCGCGAGCGCCCCCTGGGGCAGCCCCGCGTGCCGGCGCACGAGGCAGCCGAGGAGCGTGGCGTTGACGACGTGGAGCGCGAGCGACCACAGGTGCCAGCCCAGCACCCAGTCGCCGAGCGCGGCGCGCAGCAGCCAGAACTGCAACATCGCCGCCGGGCGCCAGAAGTTCGCGTTGTCGCCGGCGACCCCGCAGGTGAGCGGTTCGACCAGGCTCCGCCAGCCCCGCGCGGCACAGGCGTAGTCGGCGAGGATGTCGGTGTCGGTCCAGCCCGACGAGAGCGTGGGCCAGTAGGCTCGGAGCGAGAGCGCCAGCGCCAGGGCGCCGAGGCCGAGCCACGCGCGGCCAGGCGGATCAGGCGGCGGCGGGCTTCCCGGCACGCTCGCCCCCTATCGCCCGGGGCCCTGGTAGGATGAGCGCCGTGCATCCCACCCTCGCCCGGCTACTCTTCTGGCGAAGGAAGGCCGACCGCCTGCGGGAGTTCGCCGAGACCGAGGCCTTCGGCGCGCGCGACCTCGCCCGCGCCGCCGAGCGAGTGGAGGACCCCTGGCTCCGTCGCCAGCTGATCCGGCACGCGCAGGACGAGGTGCGCCACGCCAGCTTGCTGGGCGAGGACGCGGCGCCGGCGTCGGAGAGAGCGCTCGGTGGCGCGGTGGTGGGCGACACCGCCTCCGGCGAGGCCGGTATCGACATCGACAAGATGGGCGAGGTCGCGTTCATCGCCTTCGTCCACGAGGCCGAGAAGCGCGCCACCGCCGAGTTCGCCATGCACCGCGATGCCCTTGGCGCGGAGGGCGAGCTCTTCAACTCCATCCTCGCCGACGAGAAGAGGCACGTGGCCTGGACCGGGCACCAGCTGCAGCGCTGGCGCGAGGCTGGTCGCGGTGCCGAGGTCGACGCCGCCGTGGGACGCATGCGTCGCCAGCGTTGGATGAACGCCTGGCTGTGGTTCGCGCGGCGCGTGTCGCTCTTCATGTCCATCCTCGTCCTCACGGTGGTGTTCTACGCGGTGCTGGCGCCCTTCGCGCTGCTCGCCGGTCGGCGCCCGCGCGGCTGGCAGCTCGCGCCCCCCAACGACCTGTCGCGCGAGTTCTAGGGCTTGCGCATCCTTGGCCTCAGCGGCCACTTCCACGACGCTGCCGCCGCGCTTGTCATCGACGGCAAGCTCGTCGCCGCCGCGCAGGAGGAGCGGTTCTCCCGGGTGAAGCACGACGCCGCCACGCCGTTCCGGGCCGCCGCTTTCTGCCTCCGCCAGGCCGGGCTCGCGCCCGCCGACCTCGACGCCGTCACCTGGCACGAGAAACCGCTGCTCAAGTTCGAGCGCATCCTCTTCACCTCGCTCGGCAGCTTCCCCCGGGGGGCGGGGGCCTTCCGCCGGGCCATGGTCTCGATGGTGGGCGACAAGCTGTGGGTGCGCAACCAGCTGGTGAAGGGGCTCGGGGTCGACCCGGGCAAGGTGCTGTTCTCCGCGCACCACGCCTCCCACGCGGCCGCCGCCTTCGGATGCTCACCATGGGACGACGTGGCCGTGCTGTGCGTGGACGGCGTGGGCGAGTGGGCCACCACGTCGATGTGGACGGCGGCGCCAGGGAAGCTGACGCCCATCCACGAGCTGCACTTTCCCCACTCGCTGGGCTTGCTCTACTCGGTGTTCACCGCCTTCCTTGGCTTCACGGTGAACGAGGGCGAGTACAAGGTGATGGGCCTCGCCGCCTTCGGGCAGCCCCGGTATCGCGAGCAGATGGAGCGGGTCTTTCGCCGGCAAGCCGACGGCAGCTTCGAGCTGGCGATGGAACACTTCTGCTTCCATTACGACCCAGACCGCTCGTGGACGGGCGCCTTCGAGGCGCTGTTCGGCGCGCCCCGCCTCCCCGGCGGCCCGCTGGAGGAGCGGCACAAGGACATCGCCGCCTCGGTGCAGGCGCTGACCGAGGAGTTGCTGCTCGACCTCGCCCGCGAGCTTCACCGCCGCACCGGGAAGTCGAAGCTCTGCCTCGCCGGCGGCGTGGCCCTCAACGCGGTGAGCGTGGGCCGGATCCTGCGCGAGGGCCCCTTCGACGACGTGTTCGTGATGCCTGCCGCGGGCGACGCCGGCAGCGCCGTGGGCGCGGCGTTGCTGGCGCACGGCACCTGTCGCGACACGCTATGCCATCCGGCCTGGGGCGAGGACATCGATGTCGCAGCGGCGCGTCGATTCTTCGACGACGGCGGCGTGAGCTACCGGGACTGCGGCGAGGATGGCATCGCGAGCGAAGTCGCCGAGCGCCTCGCCCGGGGACAGGTGGTGGGCTGGATGCAGGGTCGATTCGAGCTGGGGCCGCGCGCGCTCGGGCAGAGATCGATCCTCTGCGACCCGCGCCAGCCCGAGGCCAAGGACCGTCTCAACGCCCGGATCAAGTTCCGCGAGAGCTTCCGGCCATTCGCCCCGAGCGTGCTCGCCGAGGCTGCCGCCGAGTTCTTCGAGGTGCCGGCCGCCGGGTCCTGGAGCCGTCGCTTCATGACGTCCACCGTCCCCGCGCGCGACGATCGCGTGCCGGCGGCGCTGCACGTCGACCGCAGCGCCCGCGTGCAGGAGGTCCACGCCGCCGAGCAGCCGCTCTACGCCGAGCTGCTCCGGCGGTTCGGCGAGCGCAGCGGCGTCGCCTGCGTGGTCAACACCAGCTTCAACCTCGCGGGCGAGCCCATCGTCAGCACGCCTGCCGATGGCTACGCCACCTTCCTCCGCTCCGGCATGGACGCGCTGGCGGTGGGCCCGCTCCTCGTTGCCCGGGAGACTCCACCATGAGCCAGCGGGCGGCCTGGTGGCGCACGATGGTCAACGTGTTCGCGTGGCTGCGAGAGCGGAGGCTCGGCTGGCTGTCGCCCGTCGTCTTCCTGTTGCTCGGCCTCGGTGGGCTCCTCGCGCTCGCGGCGGCGGCCCCCGCCATTTCCCCCTTCGTATACCTGCTCTTCTGATCGTCCCCGGCGGTGCCGGGCACTGGGAGGTTAGTCACCCGGCCCCGTGCTCGCCTGTCCAATCTGCCACAAGACCTTCGCCGACGGTCGCTGCGAGTGCCGCCGCGACTGGACGGAGACCGGCGGCGTGCCCGACCTCTACATGCCGGCGCCGGAGGCGGGCGAGGACGTGCGCCTCACCGAGCGGGTGCGCGCCTTCTACGAGGAGCGTCCTTTCCCCGACTACCGGCCCGACGACGACCTGGGCTCGCTGGTGCGCAACGGCCGCGCCAACCCTTTCACCCGCTGGCTCGACGAGGAGATCCCCCCGCGCGCGAAGGTGCTCGAGATCGGCTGCGGCACGGGACAGATGTCGAACTTCCTCGGCGTGGCCGGTCGCGAGGTCGTGGGTCTCGACCTCACCATGGCCTCGCTGTTGCGCGCGGAGGCCTTCCGGCGGCGTGCCGGGCTCGCGACCGTCACCTTCGTCCGCGGCAACCTCTTCCGCCTGCCCATCGCCCCGGGCAGTGCCGACGTGGTCATTGCCAACGGCGTCTTGCACCACACGGCGGACTGCCGCGCCGCCTTCCGCGCGGTCGGGCGCGCGGTCGCCCCGGGTGGCTACCTCGTGGTGGGGCTCTACAATCGCTACGGCCGTGCCCTCTTGCCCCTGGTGCGCGACGAGCACGCGCACGGGAAAACAGAGCGGGAGAAGGCGTGGTATCACGACCAGCACCAGCACCCGGTGGAAAGCCGTCACACGGCGGACGAGGTGCTCGACTGGCTGGCCGAGGATGGCTTCGAGTTCGTCAACAGCTGCCCTTCCCTCTCCCTCGGCAGCGAGACCGGGCGCCTCTTCGAGCGCCACTCACCGGGCACCTGGCTGGGCCGTACGCTCGCGCAGTTGAGCTGGGTGTCGCGCGCCCGCGACGGGGGCCTATGGGTGACCGTCGGCCAGAAGCAGGGGGCGTAGCTCCGCGGCGATGTAGTCGGCGAGCGCCGCCTGTCCCGCGCCGGAGGGGTGGATCTCGTCGATCATGAAGCCCGGCCCGCCTGCCGCCAGCACGGGGCGCGGGTCGCGGACATGCACGCCCGGCGCGGCCCGCGCCGCCTCCGCCCAGGCCTCCATCGACTCGCTGGCCCGCTCCTCGTACTCGGGCAGCACCAGCGTGGTGCCGCACCGCGCCGACAAGCGCGCCAGCACCGCGCCGAGATCCTCCGGAGGCACCGGCGCCTTCCAGTCCCCCTCCGCCAGGCGCCCGGCCACCAGCTCGGCGATCGTCAGCCCAGGTAGCGAGGGCGCCACGTCGTTGTGTCCCATGTACATCACGCAGGCCCGGGGCCGGGCGTCGAGCGCCTCGATGACCTCGGCCATGTGCCAGCTCGTGGCGCCGCCCTCGGCGATGTTGACCAGCGCCAGATCCGGGAAGTCCTCCGCCAGCATCGAGGGCCAGAAGTCGCCGCGGGTGCCGCCGCCGCTGCTGGAGGAGCCGAGCGCGAAGAGCCAGGGGCGCGACGGCTCGCCGATCATCTCCTTCTGAGCCCGGCTTACCACCGATTCGACCTTGCGGCGCAACAATCCGGTGTCGACCAGCGACGACCCGGCACGCTCCGCGATCCACGCCGGCGGCGCGCGGGTCGCGGCGTCGCGCCAGGTGAGGAAGGCGGCAAGCGCGAGGCCGATCACCGCGAGGCCACCCGAGCTCAACGCGGAGATCCGCGCCCGTGAGAGACCGGTGGTGGCGGCGGCGGCGGCGACGACGGCAAGGCTCGCCGGGACGGGCAGGCCGAGCTTCGCGAGCAGCCAGGCCAGGGGAGCGGCGAAGAGGACCAGCCCGGCCGCGGGGCCGGCCGCCCCCAGGATCGCGGCAGCGCCGGCGAGAGCGAGGCCGGCGGGCGCCCACTGCCACCCTCGCGCCTCGATGGGAAGGGCCTTGCCATCCACCGTCACCGACGACAGCAACAGGCCAGAGGACGTCGCCAGGCGGTTCTGCACCACGCCCTCGCAGCCGCGGTTGGGTGCCACGCCGGCGAGGCGACGCCCATCGACCTGGAAGCTGAGCATCCCGTCGCAAGTGAGCGCGGCAGCACGCCGCGCGCCCCGGGGCAGCTGGGCGGGGGGCTCGTTGCCGAGCAATTCACCGTTGTCGGCGTAGAGACCGGCCGCGGGCCCCACCACGGCGTGCGTCACCTGCCCCGCGGCGCTGCTGCGCACCAGCTCGAACTGGGCGTTCTCGAGGGCGCCCTCCACCTTCAGCTCGCGACCGGGCCCCAGCTCGAGGATGGCACCGGGCCCGAGGCGCAGCAAGGTGCCCTCCACCCGGACATCTCCCGCGATCGGCACCAGGCCGCGCGGCCGATCGCTGCCCAGCGGGGCAGCGGTGCCCGCGAAGATGATGGCCCCGGCGAGGGCTCCGAGCCAGCGGGTGGATTCGCGCACCGCGGCCATCCTACACGCCTCGCCGTTGACCGGCCCCGCGGCAGGACGTAGCGTAGCTCCATGCTTTCGCTCCTCGCCCTCCTGCTCGCCTGCGGCACGAGCACCGATGCCTGGGATGTTTCCTACAAGCCGGCGGGCGACGCTGATGTCGACACGGTCAAACAGGCCCTGGACGAGCTCTACGTGAAGTGTCGCGACCGCGATGAGCCCGGCGAGGAGCGAGCGCCGGTGGGCAGCGACGCGGAGAACCTCGCGCTGCGCGTGCAGGTGCTCGAGCTGAAGGTGCAGCAGCTCGAGACGGTGGGCGTCTACGACGCCGCGCACGTGAGCTTCGACCCGGCGCGCACCACCCTCGCCGGGAAGTCGGTGCAGGACGCGCTCAGCGAGCTGGAGGGGCGGGTGGGCAAGGTGGAGGCGGCCCGCACCGACATGGGCCAGCCCGGCACGGGACTCTTCGAGATTCCCAAGGACGCGCCCAGGGGCGGAGCCGACGGGCAACTCCCGCCCAACACGATGGGGAAGGGAAAGCCCGGCGGCCCGCCGTCGGGGGGCCAGGGCGGCGGGCCGGGCGGCGGCCAGGGCGGCGGGCCGGGCGGCGGC
>Ga0194120_10009032_pt1 | contig 12816 bp, 12 predicted proteins | sample TA2MahCa65mmetaG_FD_148642 | JGI IMG/M metagenome (GOLD analysis project Ga0194120, IMG submission 148642) | Freshwater microbial communities from Lake Tanganyika, Tanzania - TA2015019 Mahale Deep Cast 65m | ecosystem: Environmental > Aquatic > Freshwater > Lake | place: Tanzania: Lake... | reverse complement strand
ACCAGATCGGGCGTCGCCCCGTGCTGCTGGCGGCCATCGGCACGCTGGCCGTGGCGCAGGTGATCATCCTCAGCGAGCCCGGGCTCACGGGCCTGCTCGTCGCACGCGGGCTGCAGGGGGTGGCCACCGGGGCCTTCTTCGGCACCTGCACGGCGTTCCTGGTGGACGCCAGCCCGCAGGGCAAGCGGCGGTTCTCGTCGGCGCTGGCCAGCATCTCGGTGCGCCTCGGCCTCGGCCTCGGCCCCGGCATCTGCGGGATCCTCATCCAGTACGCGCCCGACCCGTTCCAGCTGCCCTTCGCCGCGCACCTGGGGCTGCTGGCAATCGCCGCAGGCATCGTGGTGTTCCTGCCCGAGACCGTGATGGAGCGCGGTCGGCGCCCCATACGCCTGGCGCTCGAGGTGCCGGCGCGCGAGCGATCGGTGTTCTGGCGCGTGCTGGTGCCCTCGGGGATGATCCTCAGCCTCTTCGATGGAGTATCGCTCTCGCTCATCCCGGTGTTCACGGTGCGGGTGCTGGGCATCACCAACTACGCCCTCGTGGGCGCGTCGGGGTTCCTGGTGCTGGTGAGCGGTGCCATAAGCCAGGCCTTCGTGCCCAACATGGCGCCGCGCCGGGCGATCCTCATCGGGCTCGCCGTGGGCGCGGTGGCGTTCTTCGGCGTGGTGGCCGCGGCGCCGCTCGAGTCTGAGACCCTGCTCCTGGTGAGCGTGGCTATCACCGGCGGGGCCTGCGGACTGATGATGAAGGGCGGGGTGGACCTCACCACCGAGATCGCGCCCGTCGAGCACAGGGGGAAGCTGCTCTCGGCCTACTACGTGGCCTGCTACCTCGGGGGCTTCTCGATTCCGCTGCTGGTGGTGGGGGTGCTCGCGGATATTCTCGGCCTCACCACGGCCCTGCTGATCCTCGCCGTCACCAGCGCGTGCGCGGCGGCGTGGGTGGGCATCGTGGGCATCCGGGCCGTCGACTACCTGCGCCGCGCCGAGCCCATCGTGGTCTCGTAGGCTGCGGTCCATGGCGGACGACCCCGACGAGGACATCCGGCGCCTCGCCGACCTGCTCGCGCAGTCGGAGCGCTGCGTGGCGTTGACCGGCGTGCGCCTCGGGGCCACCGAGGACACCGAGGCCAAGGCGGTCGGCAGCGCCTGGGGCGAGTTCGCGAGCCTCGAGGTGCTGCTCACCGAGCCGGCGCGCTTCTGGGACAACTGGCTGCCGCGCGCGGTGGAGGCATCGAAGCGCGAGGTCACCGACGCGCACCTGGCCCTCGCGCGGCTCGAGGCCGCGGGCGTGATCAGGGCGATCATCACCCAGGCGGTCGACCACCTCCACGGCACGGCCGGGGAGGGCGACCTGATCGAGGTGCACGCCAACGTGCTCTCGTGCCGGTGCACGCGCTGCGACGACGTGTATGCGCTGTCCGAGGTGCAGGAGCTTGTCGCCGCGGCGGACGACGGCGTGCCACGCTGCACCCGCGAGGGCTGCGGATACCCCCTCCGGCCCACCGGCACCCTGTGGGGCGAGCCCCTCGTGGAGCAGGCGGTCATCCGCGCGTGGGACATGGCGGCGTGGAGCGACCTCTTCCTCGTCCTCGACACCCAGCTGCGCACCGACCCCATGGCCATGCTGCCGTCCGTGCCGCTCAAGCGCGGATCGAAGGTGGCGATCGTCGGCACCACCCGCACGCACTACGACCGCTACGCCAAGCTGGTCATCTCCCGCCCGTCGCCCGAGGTGCTGCCCGGGGTTGCCCGTCTGCTGGCTCCCTGACGCACCGACCTCCGGGGGCTCATGCCCGAGATCCGGGGCGGGCCCCAATAGCGCCCCGCCTAGCCGGTTTGGTGGGACCTCAGTAGATCTCGGCGATCCTCACGTTGGTCGTCATGCTCTCCTCGTCGAAGTCCATCTCCTCCTCGAGGTTCGGCGGCACGTGGGCCGGGAGCACCACCTCGAACTCGCCCTCGGGCGTGACGTGGTCCTCGTAGTACTTCGAGAAGTTCGCGATCGAGAAGCCCAGGACGTCGTGGTTCTCCGGGTCGAAGAAGACCGTGACGCCCTCGGTGTTCGTCACCGCCGACGCGCTCGGGTGACCCTTGTGGATCACGCGATAGGTGTCGGTCTCCTTGTTGTAGTACGGATCGTCGGCCACCAGTTCTCCTTAGTCACCGATCTCTGTTACCGGGTTCGATGCGCGATGGTAGCGTCGCCGCGTGTCTGGTGAACAGGACTGCAGCGGCGAGTTGCTCGGGACTACCCTTGTCACCTGGATGGTCGACAACCGCCCCGCCCTCGACGAGAAGATGAAGGAGGAGGGCTCCAAGGCCCTCATCCAGGAGTTCATGGCCGCCGAGGGCGGCCAAGGGCTTCCCACCCCGGAGGAGCGGCTCGACCGCGCCCGCCAGGCATCTGCCCGCGCATGGCTGCGCCATCTGGCCGCGGCGATCCAGGTGAACTGGTCCGTCGCGCCCGCCGACTGCACCTCGGCCATGGACAAGTGGCTGGCATCGGGCGAGGAGCGCCTTGAGGCCCTGAGGCTCGACGAGGAGTCGAAGGCCGAGCAGCGCGGACGCGCCGCAGACCCCGGGGACGACCACCGCGAGGTGGAGTTGCGTTCGCTCGGCCGACTGTTCGCCGAGGGCATCGGCACCACGTGCCACCCCGGCGGGGACGACGGCCCGTCGTTCGCGAAGCGCGTGACCGACTGGCAGTCGGAGCACCTGCTGCGAAACCGCGAGCTGGTGGACGACGCCATCGCGCGCACCACGCCCGAGGGCCTGTCGGGGTCGGACGTCGCGGCGCCGCTCTGGGAGCGCGCGCCCGAGACCGCCCGCGCTCGAGAGGCCGCCCTTCTCTGGGCCCGCGTGCAGTTCCTCACCGCGGCCATCGCGGAGGCGCTCATGGCGGCCGGCCCCCCGCGCCTCGACACCGCCGACGCCTAGACCCAGCGGGCGCTAGCCTGCGGTCATGCCGGACAGCCTCATCGAGCTCAGCGCCCACCACGCGCTCTGCGTGCACGGGTTCCGGGGCATGGGGTACTCGGAGGGGTTCGTGGCGTCGCTCGCGGCCATCGTCGCGCGCCTTCGCGATGACCCGGGAATCCGCGTGCGCGTGCGGGTGGGATCGGACGCCGTGTGCCGTGCCTGCCCGTCGCTCTCAGCCGGCGGGTGCCTGCGGTATGGGCAGTCGGTGGTGCGCCAGGATGTCCGCGTGGCCGAGGTGCTGGGCGTGGACTCGGGAGAGGAGATGCCCTGGGATGACCTGCGGGCGCGGGTGCGCGAGCGGGTGGCCCCGGACGACCTCGCCGATCTGTGCGGAGGGTGCCCGTGGCTGCAGTACGGGGTGTGCGCCGAGGGCATCGCGGAGTTGCGGGGCGGCACGCCCCTGAGGGGCGCGCCGGACGGTTGACACCCCCGCTCCGGGGTCCAACGACCGTTCCCCGGCGAAGCCGCCCCCGGGTGGGTAACTTCCCCGGACGAAAAAGACGGCGGCCCATCACAGGGGCTGCGCGACCGGGTTCCGGTCGTTGCCAGGGCGGTCCCGATACCCGTGGGTTCGGTGGCCGCCTTCGTCGCGCCCGCAACCGCAAAGAACGACGTGGAGGACAACGGAATGGCAGAGGGAACGCCCGACGTCAAGGAAGCGCGCCGGATGCTCGGCAAGGGCATCTGCATCGCAGGTGTCGGTGAGACGGAGCAGGGCATCATCAGTGACCGCGGCTCATTCGAGCTGCTCGCCGAGGTGACCCGCACCACCCTCGACGACGCCGGCCTGCAGCTGAGCGACGTCGACGGGATCGTCACGGCGTTCTCCTTCGTTGAGTCCACCCTCATGCACTCGACCACGCTTGCCGACTACATGGGCATGAAGCCGGGGTACTTCGCCTCGGTGGCCGTCGGCGGCGCCACCGCTCCCCTCATGGCCGTCCAGGCCGCGATGGCGATCGACGCCGGCCTCGCCGAGGTCGTGCTGTGCGTGCGCGGTGACAACACCCGCTCGGGCATCTCGTCGTCGGGCATGATCGCCATGGCCCGCGAGATGAGCCACGGCGCCTACGAGGCCCCCTTCGGCCTCACCACCATCGGTGGGTACGGCCTGCTGGCCCAGCGCTACATGTACGAGCACGACATCCCGCAGGAGGCCCTCGCGGCCGTCGTGGCCACGCAGTCCGAGCACGCCGCCCTCAAGTGGAACGCCATGCTCCGCGACGCGGTCACGGTGGAGGACGTCATGAACGACCGGTGGATCGCCACCCCGTTCCACGCCATGGACTGCTCTCTGGTGAGCGACGGCGCTGCGGCGTTCATCGTCACCACGGAGGCCCGCGCCAAGAGCATGAAGAAGAAGCCCGTGTACATCACGGGCATCGGCGAGGGCTTCTCGCACCAGTACATCTCCGAGGCAGAGTCGGTGGCGTCGGTTCGCGACGGCCTCGGCCGCGCCGGGCGCCGCGCGATGGAGGTCGCCGGCATCACGCCGCAGGACCTCGACGTGGCCGAGATCTACGACTCGTTCTCGTTCACCCCGCTCATCGCGCTCGAGGGTTTCGGCATCTGCGGCCCCGGCGAGGCGGGCGACTGGGTGATGGAGGGCAACGCCAAGCTGGGCGGCAATCTCCCCATGAACACCCACGGCGGGCTGATCCGCCAGGCGCACCTCGGTGCCATGCACCACATCGTCGAGGCCGTGCTGCAGCTGCGCGGCGAGGCCGATGACTCTGACAAGACCGAGTTCAACGGCGGCAACCACCAGGTTCCCGACGCCAAGCTCGCGATCACGAACGGCTCGGGCGGCATCCTCGCGGCCACGAGCGCGCTGGTGTTGTCCAGCGAGCCGCCGTCGGCGGCGTAGCCCCGGCCACGACGAGAAGAACCAGGAGACACCGAGACATGTCAGAGAAGCCCGCCTACACCAAGCCCCTTCCCGACCTGCGCCCCGAGGACGCACCGTTCTGGGAGGCCATGAAGGAGCACCGCTTCATCCTGCCGTGCGATGACGCCGGCAAGCCGTTCTGGTACCCGCGCAAGTACGCCCCGGGCACGCTCAGCGCCACCAGCTGGACGGACGCCTCGGGCACGGGCACCGTCTACACCTACTCGACCCACTTCATCGGGCCGAGCAAGGCCTACAAGGGCAACCCGCCGCACATCGTGGCGCTGGTCGACCTCGATGAGGGCCCGCGCATGATGACCATCCTCGTGAAGGACGAGGACGGCTATCCGTCGCTGGACCCGGACGACGTCGCGATTGGCATGAAGGTGCAGATCGTCTTCGACGACGTCACCGACGAGATCACTCTGCCCAAGTTCACCCCCGCCAACTGAGACCGCGGGGCGCCACCAACCGAGAAGCCCACGAGGAGACAAACGCAATGGCTGACTGGAGTGATTGGTACGCGAAGGAGGATCCCACACAGTGGATCCTCGCCAGGGTCCTGAGGGACAAGGCCGAGGCACACCCTGACCGTGACTACCTGAAGTTCGCGGGCAACCCGTGGGTGAGCTACGGCGAGGTCAACAGCCGCGCCAACCGCGTCGCGAATGCGCTTCTCGCCCGCGGCGTGGAGAAGGGCGAGTCGGTCAGCGTGATGCTGCCGAACTGCGAGGAGTTCCTGCCGATCTGGTACGGAATCCTGAAGGCCGGCGCGGTGATGTCGTCGATCAACACCGCCTACAAGGGCGACTTCCTGTCCTGGACCATCAACCTGGTCGAGGCCAAGAAGCTCTTCATCTCGGACATCTTCCTCGACCGCCTCGACTTCATCGCGAAGGAGCTCCCGATGCTGGAGCACGTGATCGTGATGGGGACGGGTGCGCAGGAGGGCCCCGACCCGTCGTTCACGTGGGAGCCGCTCGAGGCGCTGATGGAGGCGCCCGACAACGAGCCCGACGGCGTGGAGTACTCGTGGGTGGACGACGCCCGCATCATGTTCACCTCGGGCACCACCGGTCGCTCGAAGGGCGTGATCAAGCAGAACGCCGCCGACTACTTCTCGGCGCGTGGCCTGCTGGAGGTCGTCTCCAAGACCGCCGGCCGCTCGCAGGAGGATCTCGTCGAGGACACCTTCTTCTCGTGCCTCCCGCTCTTCCACAGCAACGCGCAGGTGCTGTCCGGCTACCCGGCGCTGGTCGCCGGCGCCCGCATCGCCTACGTGGAGCGCTTCTCGTCGAGCCAGTTCTGGCAGCAGGTGATCGACGCCGAGGCCACGATCTTCAACTCGATCGGCGCGGTGTCGTACTTCATCTGGAACATCCCGCCGTCGGACCTCGACAAGGCGCACAAGGTGCACACCGTGTTCGCCGCGCCGACGCCGAAGGACATCTACTACGACTTCCAGAACCGCTTCGGGGTCAAGTTCATCGAGGGCTACGGGCTCACCGAGACCGGCATGGCCACCTACATGGACCCCACGCAGCCGGCGGTGCCGGGCTCGATCGGCAAGGCCAACCCGGGCTACGAGGTGTTCATCGTGGAGCCGGGCACCGACCGCCCGCTGCCGCCCGACACCCCGGGCGAGATCGTCGTGGACATGAAGATCCCGAACATCGTCATGCGCGCCTACTACGGCATGCCCGAGAAGACCGCGGAGGACTTCAAGAATCTGAAGCTCCACACCGGCGACCTCGGCCGCATGGACGAGAACGGCTACATCTACTTCATGGACCGCGTGAAGGACTACATCCGCCGCCGCGGCGAGAACGTCTCGTCGATGGAGGTGGAGCGCCAGGTCTCGGAGCACCCCAACGTCAAGGAGGCCGCCGCCATCGGCGTGAAGGCCGGCGAGGGTGCCTCCTCGGAGGACGAGATCATGATCGTGTGCATCGCCGACGGCGACGTGCCGGACATGGTCGAGCTCACCGGGTTCATGGCCGAGCGCATGCCGTACTTCATGGTTCCCCGATACATCCGGTTCGTGGATGCCCTGCCGAAGACGCCCACCGAGCGCGTGCAGAAGAACAAGCTGCGCGACGAGGGCATCACGGCGGACACCTGGGACCGAGAGGAGGCCGGCGTGAAGGTGAAGCGCTAGCACATGGCGGTACTCACCAGCTACGGGGCCTACGTACCCCAGTACCGGGCTCCGCTCGGTGAGATCCAGAAGTTCTACGGGCGACCGGGACGTCCCCGGTCGCGTGGGCTCGCCACCCCGGGCCTCGATGAGGACACCCTCACGATGGCCTACGAGGCGGCGCGCCAGGCACTGAAGGGCGAGAGGGGCCTGGGGGCGGTAATCACCGCCACCCAGGCCCCGCCCTTCGAACTGCGCAAGATGTCGCAGACCCTCGGCCGGGCCCTTCGCCTGGACGACGGGGCCGTGAACATCGACCTGGGCGCCAACGCCACGGGCCTGCTCGATGCCTTCCTAATCGCGCAGGGCCTGGACGTCGGCCCCACCCTCGTGATTGCCACCGATCACCTGGTGAGTTACCGCGACCGCGTGGCCGACGTGCTGTCGGCCGGCGCGGCGACCGCCTTCGTGATCGACCCGGGGAGGAAGGCAGAGGGCATCGCGACCCCCGGTCCCCAGTCGCGCGCATCGGAGGAGGTCTTCGACGTGTGGATGCTCGGCCGCGAGCAGGAGCCCCGGTTCCGGCTCGAGGTGCTCGTCGACGCCTACGCCCGGGCCACCGGCGCGGCGGCCAAGGGCCTCGAGAAGATCACCGAGCGCCCCACGGGCAAGTACACGAGCATCTGCCCGAGCCAGCCGCACCCGCTGGTGCTGCGCGGGCTCGCGCGCCTCGGCGCGCAGCCGAAGCAGCTGGAAGCCACGCAGTTCGTGGGCGACATCGGCAACGTCGGCTCGGCATCGGTGGGCCTGGCCCTCTGCCTCGGCCTCGACGCCTCGCGCAAGGGCAGCACCCTGCTTGCGCTGGCGTACGGCGGCGGCGAGGCGGTGGCCCAGGAGATCGAGGTCACCAAGAAGCCCAAGTCCATCGGGACGCGTGAGATGATTGACGCCGGCGAGGACATCGCCGTCGGCACCTACTACCGCTGGACAGAGGGGCGCCAGCAGCAGCCCCACTAGGCGAGAGAGTCGAGGAAGGCATGAAGGTCGGCGTCCTGGGGATCGGCAAGACCCCGCACAAGATCCAGCACGACAAGTCGCTCAAGGACCTCGCCGTCGAGGCCGGGCGCAAGGCCATGAACGACGCCGAGGTGTCCCCGCAGGACATCCAGATGCTCTACGTGGGCAACGTCGGCTCGGTCGGCTTCAACTACGAGAACTCCACCGGCCTCATGGTGGCCCACCACCTGGGGGTCGTCCCCGCCGGGGCCGTGCGCGTGGAGGCCGCCTGCGGCACCGGCGCGTGGGCCCTTCACCTGGGCTGCGTGGCCATCGCCTCCGGCCTCTACGACACCGTCATGGTGCTCGGCTGCGAGAAGATGAACGACCTGGCCACGGTCGAGGGCACCTCGATCATCGCCCAGGCCGCCGACAGCAAGGAGGAGTACTTCTCCGGGCTGACGTTCCCCTCGGGCACCGCGCTCACCGCCCGCAAGTACATGCAGACCTACGGCGTCAGCGAGGAGGACCTCGCCCACACCTCGGTCAAGAACCACTACTACGGCGCCCGCAACCCCTCGGCCCACCTGCGCTTCGAGTGCACGGTGGACGAGGTGATGAGGAGCGCCAAGGTGGCCGACCCGCTCAAGCTCTACGAGGTCTGCCCGATGACCGACGCCGCGTCGGCGCTCGTGCTCTGCCGCCCGGAGATCCTCGAGGCGCAGCAGAACAAGCCGCAGGTGTTCATCACGGCCACCTCCATGGGCTCGGGCACCTGGTACCAGGCCAGCGACACGCTCGACGACGCCTACAACCTGTTCGCCCGTCCGGTGGGGCGCGCGTACGAGATGGCCGGCATCGGCCCCGACGACGTCGACGTGGCCGAGATCTACAACTCGTTCGCCATCCAGGAGCCGCTGGGCATCGAGGGCCTTGGCTTCGCCAAGCGCGGCGAGGGCTGGAAGGGCGCCGAGGACGGCTCCACCTGGCTCGACGGCACGATCGCCGTCAATCCGTCGGGCGGCCTGCTCTGCAAGGGCCACCCGCTGGGCGCCACCGGCAGCACCCAGGCCGTGGACATCGTGGAGCAGCTGCGCGGCACCGCCCCCGAGGGCATGCTGCGCGCCGACGCCGAGATCGGCATCTCCGCCTGCCGTGGCGGCCCGGGATCGGTGGGCGCCATCCACATCTACCAGCGCGAGGGCTAGCCCATGACCGTCTCCGCGATCGAGTTCTCGCGCCTCGGCCCGCCGAAGCTGCACCTGTTCGCCATGAAGTGCGACAAGTGCGGCGAGCTCAGCCCCTGGTGGGAGCGCAGCCACTGCTACAAGTGCGGAGGCGACTCGCTGAGCGAGTTCGAGCTGGGTGGCAAGGGCGAGATCACCAACTACACGGTGGTCTACTACCCGCCGCGCGAGTTCCTGGGCCAGGAGCCCTACGTGGTGGGCCACATCCAGATGGATGAGGGCGTCAACCTGCCCGCGCCCGTCATGGGCGTGGACCCCGACGCCGTGGAGGTGGGCACGCGCGTGTCCGCCACGCTGCGCCGCATGAAGCTCGGGCACGAGGGCGACATCTACTACTCGTACAAGTTCGTCGTCGACGACGACTAGGGGTTGCCCCGCCGTGGGGAACCCCCCGGGGCGGGTCGCAGCGTGCTTCGTGTACGTTGGCGTCCTGCGTCCCTCCCCGAAGGAAAACCCGAGGCAATGACCAAGACCTCTGCATCTAGGGCGGCCCGGCGCGCGGCGCTGGCCGCGCTATCGTGCGCGCTCGTCACCGGCGTGGCCGCATCCGCCGCCGCCGTGCCCATGCCGCGCGCATCGTCGGTGCTCGCCAAGACCGGCGCCGGCCCCGACGGCATCGCCGTCGACGCCATGGGCAACGTCTACACCGCCAACTCCCGCGCCAACACGGTCACCAAGATCGACGCGAACGGCAAGGCGATCCAGCTCGGCACCACCGGGCAGACCCCGCGCGGCATCGCCGTGGATGGGGCCGGCAACGTCTACACGAGCAACCTCGAGGCCAACACCGTCACGAAGATCACCCCCGACGGCACCTCGACGACGCTCGGCACCACCGGCCGCCAGCCCATCGGCATCGCACTCGACTCGGCGGGCAACGCCTACACCACGAACTACGTGGACGGCACGGTGACCAAGATCACCCCCGCGGGCGCATCGAGCACGCTCGGCACCACCGGATCACGCCCGCTCGGCATCGCCGTCGACGCAGCCGGCAACGTCTACACGGCCAACGAGGGCGCGAACAACGTCACGAAGATCACCCCGCAGGGCGTCTCGTCGGTGCTCGGCACCACGGGAGCCTGGCCGCAGGCCCTCGCCCTCGACAGCGCGGGCAACGTATACACCGCCAACTGGAACTCCCGCAACGTCTCGAAGATCACCCCGTCGGGTACCTCGATGATCCTGGGCAGGACCTCGCGCAGGCCGGTCGGGCTCGCGCTCGACCCCTCGGGCAACGTCTATACGGCGAACGACGGCTCGAGCAGCGTCACGCGCATCACGCCCAGCGGGCAGTCGAGGGTGGTCGCGCAGACCGGCAGGCGCCCGATCGGCATCGCGTCCGATGCCGCGGGCTTCCTCTACGTGGCCAACTTCCTGTCGAGCACCGTCACCGAGGTGTTTCCGCAGGCGCCGTCCCGTCCCGGCGTGATCTCGCTCAGCACGGTCACGGTGGCGTCGCCGGGCAACAAGCCCGCGTGGATCATCCCGTTCTACAACGATGTCTACGAGAGCCGCGCCTCGTGCGTCGCGGCCTTCCCGTCGGTGCGCGCTGCCGTGAACGCCAACCCCGATCCGGGGGTGCAGACGGTGTCGGCCACCTCGTGCATGCAGGTGGGCAGCGTGGCCTATCCGTTCCGCATCGGCGAGACGGAACTCACCACCGCGCAGTATGTGACGTTCCTCAACACCGTCGACCCGCTGGGGCACAACCCGCGTCACCTGTGGGACATCGCCCAGAGCTCGCGCGTGTGGCCCAAGTACGGGTCGATCAACAAGAACATGCGCTCGCCGCGTGGCCAGCGCTACTACGTGTCGTCGCCTGCGTGGGCCAACAAGCCCTATAACCAGGGTGACTTCTCGCGGGGCGCCAGGCTGGCCAACTCGCTCCAGAACGGCACGCTGCTGTCGAAGCGCTCGAACGTGATCACCACGTCCACCGGCGCACGACTGGTGCGCACCACGTACACCGTGCGGCTCTCCACGCAGACCGAGACCGGCCAGTACACCATGAAGAACCGCAAGGCCACGCGCAACCTGACGTCGGGATTCGCGGTGTCGAGCCAGGACGAGTGGATCAAGGCCGCCTACTTCGACCCGAACGGCGGCGGCAAGTTCTCGTGGTGGGACTACCCGACGAACCCGGGCATCTACACCCCGTGCCCGGTCGACACCCAGGGGTGCGCCTCGGGGGAGCAGCCCAACCAGACGCAGCTCGACGCCAACGGCAACGTGACCAACGCCGGCACGCAGCCGCTGGCGAGCTTCGAGGCGCTGCCCGGCATCGCCCCGAACTGGTGCCCGTCGCAGTTCACCGCCGCGCAGTGCGCGATCACCCCGTTCGTTCCCGCCGCGAAGATCTACGTGGGCAACGTGAGCACCGTGGGGCAGGCGGCCACGCGCTCGCCCTGGGGCACGCTCGACCAGGGCGGCAACGTGGTGGAGACCACCGATACCATCTCACCGCCGCCGCCCGATCAGAACCCCAAGATCGTCTGGCGTCGCTGGCACGGCGGCGTGGTTACGGCCACGGCGTACCAGATGTGGTTGTCGGCGGTGGGCACCACCCCGCAGACGATCCCCGGCTACGCCATCAACCCGTGGCGCGGCATCCGGTTGACCGTGCGGGGCAGCTAGCCGCTAGTCGTGCCGTCCGACGAGGGCGATGAGGCGGCGCGCCGCCTCATCGCCCTCGTCGGGGTGGACTACCACGTTCAGAGGTTCCCCGGGGATCGTCACATGCCACGCTGCCGCACTCCGGCCCTCGGGCAGGTCGGCGTCGGCCACGACGATGTCGGAAGGGCGCAGTCGCAATTGCGCCACCGCGCGTCGCTGCTCGGGGCTCATTCGGAATAGCGCCGACAGCGTCGCGGCTCTCTTCGCTGAGTTCCGCTTTGCCACGCGGTGAACGCCCATCCCGGCGGCCCACCCTGCGAACTCGTCCGCGACCAGGTCCGCGAGGTCGTCGCTCCCGAGCACGCGGCTGCGCCGCTCGGAATCCTCGGCCAGATCGTCGCGCAGGTCACCTGCGGACTCGGCGAGTCCGGGCGCATCCGAAGCGGCCGGCGGCGGATGGGCGAGGAAGGGATCGTTGACGATCCCTCGCCCGAGATCGTGGAGCAGGACCTCGGGTCCCATGCGTTCGACAAGAAACGGCCGTTGTCACCTGATCAGGCCCGATGGGCGGACCGCGAGGATCATGCGCCGTGCCGGTCCTCGACCGCGCGCTCGCTTGCCGCCTCGCGCGCGGCCCCCAGCGACGGTCCCCACACCGGCAGCTGATGCGCACGCGGGTCGGGTGCGTCGGGGCCTGCCAGCACCCACAGGCGGGCGTCGGGCAACTGGGCGATCTCGCTGGCGGCGGCGGTGGCCGACCCGGGGTTGGTGCACACGGCCACGCAGGTCCGGGCCCGCCGCGTCCTCGCGATCGCGTCGGCTTCGGGCAGCGGGGTGTCGGCGCCGAGGAAGCTCACGCGCCAGCCGTCCTGTGCCATGAGCACCGCCAGGCACAGGGCGCCCACGACGTGGCGCTCGCCCGACGGGCAGGCCACGATGCCGATGGGTCCG